>Ga0210389_10005152_pt1 | contig 10140 bp, 8 predicted proteins | sample IncBWH28OmetaG_FD_160127 | JGI IMG/M metagenome (GOLD analysis project Ga0210389, IMG submission 160127) | Forest soil microbial communities from Barre Woods Harvard Forest LTER site, Petersham, Massachusetts, United States - Inc-BW-H-28-O ...
GAAATGCGTGCTGCCAGCAGGTCGATCAATAGCTCCGGCGTTGCGACAAGGGCCTCGATACGTGACGCGTAGTCCGGCGCGTCAGGATTGTCAGCGAGATATTGCAGGCCTTCGCGCACGCCGTCATAGATTTGCTCGCGTGCCTTGCCGATCTGCGGCTCATCGAACAGGCGGAACCGCAGGTTACGCGCGATGTCGCCGATAACCGGGTAGCGCACCTGCGTCGCAACGATCAGCCGCTCCAGTACCTCGCCCACCGCACTGGCCGAAGTGGATGGAACATCGTCGGCGGTGAGCCAGCGCTCAAGCAGCGCGGTGATCACCGGTACCTGGTTCTCCATGCGCTGTAACGCGAGGAATAGCCGGTAGACCGCCTCTTCCAACTCGGGACCGGGCTCGAGCGTGTCGATGTCGTAGTTGCGCAGCGCGCGGGCGATCTTGCTGCGAAACGCCGGTGGCAGCCCCTCCATCTCGGCGTCGAGGGAATGCAGGAAAGAATGGAAGTACTCGCGTGGGCTGTGGACGCTCTCATCGGAACTTTCTTCGTCCAGAGTCGGACGGTTGCGGGAAAGCTCGCAGACGTCGGCGAAGGTGCCCAGCAGTGCGAGTTCGGCCTCGACGAGTTCTTGGTCGTCGCGGGGCAGGCGGCCACGCAGGTCGTCGTACTCCACGAGCAGGATGTGTACGCGGCCGGCGCTCACGTCATAACCGGTGATCAGGGCGCGGAGTTCGCCGAGGAGCGCGAGGGCCTCGGTACGCGGGTTCGGGTCCTCGTTCCCCAGCTGGGTACGGAACTGAACTCGCGGCGCGGCTTCTGCCGTCGTAGCTTCGCCGGCCTGGTCGAAGCGCAGCAGTGCGGCACCCGCATCGACCTGACTGTTGACGATGGCATACACCTCACGAACGCGTCCCGCGCACGGTGCGCGCAGGGCGGTTTCCATCTTCATGCTTTCCAGCACCACGAGGGTGGCGCCGGCCTCCACCTCGTCGCCCACCGCCACAGGCAGAGCGACAACCACCGCCGGAGACGAGGCGCGAACCAGGCCGGCTTCGTCCTGGCTGACGCGGTGACTTATGCCGTCGACCTCGACGAGGAACCCAGTGGGGCCCGCGACCGTGACGATCTGGAAGCGGTGGTCGCCAAAGGTGAGTCGACTCTCGAATTCGCCGAGCCGTTCGACATCAACGACGAGTTCGCCGCTGTCCCCGTCGACTCGGTACCTGCGCGGACCGATCTGTCCGACCATAAGGCTGTAGGCCTGGCCCTGGTACTTGAGTTCAACAGTGCGGCCGATGGCGTGGGTGGCGCGCGGTCGACCACCGCGTGCCGAGGCCAGGAAACCGGCACGTTCGAGGCTTTCCTCGGCTTCGTAGGCGTCGACCGCGGCGGCGATCAGCGCGATGTCGGCCGTCGGCGTCGGGCCGGTCGCCGTTCCAGCGTCGGTGCGGTCGAGCCAGCCAGTGTCGGCCGAGGCGGAGACGACCTCGTCACGGCTAAGGAGATCGAGAAGGAAAGACTTGTTCGTAGTGCCTCCGTCGATGACGACGGTGGTCCCACGCAGGGCAGTGCGTAGCCGCGCCAGCGCTTCGTTTCGGTCGCGTCCCCACGCGATGATCTTGGCGACCATCGAGTCGTAGTCGGGCGGGATGACGTCGCCCTGTGCAATGCCGGTGTCGACGCGGATGCCGGAGCCGAGCGGGAACTTCAGCAGTCGCACGGTGCCCGGCGCGGGAGCAAACCCATTGTCGGCATCCTCCGCGTTGAGCCGGGCCTCGACGGCGTGGCCGAACTCAGGGGGGCAATCGCCGACGAGAGCACCGCCGCCGGCGACGAATATCTGCAGCTTGACCAGGTCGAGGCCGGTGGTGACCTCGGTGATCGGGTGCTCGACCTGCAGCCGGGTGTTGACCTCGAGGAACGTGAAGACGTTCTGATCCGGCTGGTAGAGGAACTCCACGGTGCCGGCCCCGCGGTATCCGGCAGCGCGGGCAAGTTCGGCCGACACGCTTCGAAGATGGTCAGCCTGCTCCTTGGTCAGTACCGGGGAGCTGGACTCCTCGATCACCTTCTGGTTTCGGCGTTGGATAGAGCAGTCCCGCACTCCCGGCGCCCAGACATTGCCGTAGTTGTCGGCCACGATCTGGACCTCGACATGGCGGGCATCGGTGACAAGGCGTTCGAGGAACACCACCGGGTCGCCGAACGAGCGCTCGGCTTCGCCCTGCGTGCGCTCGAGTGCCAGTTCCAGTTCGTCCGGGGCGAACACCTTGCGGATACCGCGGCCGCCCCCACCACTACGGGCTTTGATGATCAACGGGTAGCCGATCGCCTCGGCGTGACGGCGGGCGTCCTCGCGGGTCTCGACGGGGCCACCGCTCCACGGTGCGAGCGGAACGCCCACCTTCTCGGCCAGAAGCTTGGCCTCGACCTTGTCGCCCAGTGTCCGCATCGCAGCGGGGGGTGGCCCGATGAACGTGAGGTTCAAGCGCGCGCAGAGCTCGGCGAAAGCGATGTCTTCGGCGACGAAACCCCAGCCCACCCACACCGCGTCGGCCTTGGCCTCCAGCAGAGCGCGTTCAAGTTCGGTGTGGTCGAGGTACGCAATGCCCGCCGATGTCCTGCGGAGCGTCACGGCTTCGTCAGCTTGGCGTACAAACATGGCCCGGCGCTCGGCGTCCGTATGAAGAGCGATGGTCGCTATCCCGCACCCGTACTCGGCATTCAATTCTCGTACGGCCCGAATCACGCGTACCGCGGCCTCACCCCTGTTGACCACTGCAATTCGTCTTGGAAATGTGGTTGTCAAGGGGTCGGACATTCGCTAAGTGTAGGTGCCCCGCCGGGCCTAAAGATTGGTGGTGGAGTGCGCTGTCGACCGCTGTTGACTGCCCAACAGGCCGCCAGCGCGGTCACGGTCCACGCTCTCCCGGCCGCCGGGCCCGTGCGGGCCTTAGCACACTCGGCAACTTGAATTAAACTAAATCTAGCGTATGCGTGATATAGTTATCAGCATGACAACACAAGAGAAAAACATGACCGACAAGTCCTCAACCAACCCGACCGATATTCCTGACGCCGTCCAGAAGCTCGGTGAGCAGCTGGTTTCGGCGGTCAAGCAAAGTCACAGCCTGGCATTGGACGCGGCGCGTGTCTACGCAGGGGCGTGGTCGTCGGTGCCCTCGCCTCTGTCCCAGATCCCCAAGGTCGCTGCGTTGCCCGACGCGCCGACGGTCACGGCCTACGGCTTCGACCTCGCCGCCGAACTGCTTGCCGCGCAAAAGGATTTCGCGGTGACGCTGGCGACGACGTTGACTCCGGATAAAACTGCCGGCAAAACTGCCTGAGTCATAATCAGCGCTGGATTCCGCGCGCAGCGACGGGAGAACGGCGATGTCGCAAGAATCAGCCAAAAGTAGCAATCTTCTGGGTGCGTTCATCCGCGCGCAGCGACAGATGGCGAATCTGTCGCTGCGCGAGCTGTCTGCGATGACACAGTTGTCCAACCCCTATCTCAGTCAAATCGAGCGGGGCTTGTCCGAGCCCTCGGCCCGGGTGCTGAAGTCGATCGCCCAGGCACTCAACCTCTCGGCCGAAGCACTGTTCGCCCAGGCCGGCTTGATCACCGAGTCGACCCAACCCGACGACAATGCAACAGAAACCGCACTGCGCACCGACCCCCGACTCACAGACCCGCAGAAGCGGGCCCTGCTCGCTGTATACCGCAGCTACATCGAAGCGAACGGTCACCGGACAACGGACGATGCTGCCGATATCTGACTTCGTCAAGGCGGCGAAAGGTCCGGAGTCTGGCTAAGGACTTGCGCTGCAACATCATCGGGTGGATCCGGTGATAGCCGGATTCCTGCGCTGGCTAGAGGTGACAGCGATCAACGAGGCTGTCGAGCTCCGTTGACATGCGGTTGGGAAGCTGCAGCGGCGCAAAATGCGTGGCGGGGAGTTCGATGTATCGACTCCGTGGCGTCTGCGCGCTGGCCGCCTGCATCCGCTCGGCCGATGTGATCGAGTCCCACGTCCCGGCGATATAGGTGACGGGCATGTCGATCGCGCTAAGGTCCATCGGGGGGTGATCGCCGACCGCGCGGGCAAGGCGCGAATACCAGGGCCAATCGTGATCAGCGAATCGTCGCAGTACTCGGAGCAGAGTATGTCCGTGAACGACGTCGAGCCCGAACGTACCCACTCCCCGTGGGTCAAACCCATGCTCGGGCGAACCGGGCAATCCGTCGCCCAGCCGATTGAGGACTGGCCCGAGGTAACGCATCAGGTGTGATCCCACCCTTCCGGCCCGCGGGCGCAGGAATCGTGGAAGGGGATGGAGCAATGCTTCAAAGCTTCCTCCCGGGACGCCGCCGACGGCGAGCACGCCGGCGATCCGCCGTTGATCGCGCACTGCGGCCTCAAAGGCGATGTTGACGCCGGCCGACCAGCCGATGACAACAGCTCGATCGATGCCGTAGGCGTCCATCACCGCGAAGAAATCGTCGGTGTGGTCGGATATGGTGATCCGTGACTCGTCGGAGGGGCGATCCGACCCGCCGAGACCACGATGGTCCCACGTCACAACTCGATAGGTTTCGGTCCGCCGGTTGATCGTCGGCCAGGCATCGTGTGGCGTCCCAAGCCCATTGGAGATCAGCACGGGGACCCCGCGCCCTTCATTGCTCCACGACCGAAGACGGGTCCCATCAACGGATGTGACTGATCGGTACCCCAACGGATGCCCTGCCTGATGATGTCTTACTCGCCGCCCGCCGTGCTCCCACCGCAATTTCCACTGTTCGAAAACCCCGGCATAGTGCGAGACGCAGCTTCGATAGTAGCTCGCGTATTGGACGTCAACCGGCCGCCTAACAGACCCGGGCGCCGAACACGCAACTTCCCGACCATCAGGAGCCTCAATGACCAAGGCATGGTTCATCACCGGAACTTCCAGCGGGACGGCGCGATGACGGGCAGCGTTCGACGCCATCCGGGCGAGACCGGCGGCCTCGCCGGGCCACGCGCCCGAAAGTCCGTATCGCTCGCCCTCCAGGGCGGCGGGGCCCACGGCGCATTCACGTGGGGCGTGCTCGACGCCCTCCTCGAAGACGGGCGCCTCGCCGTCGAAGCAATCACCGGTGCGAGCGCCGGCGCCATGAACGCCGTCGTGATGGTGGAGGGCTGGCTCGGGGGCGGGATCGACGGGACGCGGAGCCAGCTCGCAACCTTCTGGCGCCGGGCCAGCTTCGACGGATCCCTTACACCGGCCCAGCGCAGCCTTGTCAGCCGAATGCTCGGCTTCTGGAGCATCCGGGCCTGGACGGACGTCATCGCCCAAAGGTTTAGTCCCTCCGAGATGAACCTGCTCAACATCAATCCTTTGCGGGACGCGGTCGACGCGCTCATCGACTTCGATCGGGTGCGCGCCTGCACCGATGTCGAGATCTTCATCAGCGCGACCAATGTCTGGACCGGCAAGGTCGCGATTTTCAAGAGACAGGAGCTCACGGCCGATCACCTCATGGCCTCCGCCTGCCTGCCGACGGTCTTCCAGGCCGTGGAAATAGATGGCGTACCCTATTGGGACGGTGGCTACATGGGCAATCCGGCCCTGTTCCCGCTGTTCCACGAGACGATGACCGACGACATCCTGCTCGTGCAGATCAACCCGCTGGAGCGCCGGCAGACTCCCCGCACGGCGAGCGAAATCCACCACCGGCTGAACGAGATCACCTTCAACGGCAATCTCCTGCGCGAATTGCGGGCCGTGGCGTTCGTCAAGCGGCTGATCGAAGAGGGAAAACTCTCGCCCGACGAATACAAGAACGTCCACATGCACCGGATCGACGCGAGCGCCGAGCTCGACGCTTACGAGGCCTCTTCGAAGCGCACAGCGGAATGGGATTTCTTCGTGCAGCTTCGCGATTCCGGGCGGCGGGCCGCTCAATCCTGGCTCGCAGCCCATTACGGAGCGATCGGGGTACGCGGCACGCTCGATGTGCAGAGCGCTCTGTAATGACGCGGGTCACCATCCACCCGCCCACGCATTCGCCAGGTCGCGCTCGTTGGCAGAGCCCGCGAGCCGGGAGGAAGGGCGCCTCGATCGGCGATCACGGCAACGGCGTACAAAGCATATTGCGGGTGTGCCGCATTTGGTTGGGCAGCCGCGTGTCGGGGACATCGTTTAGGAATTCGACCGCTGGTGTTGTGAACTAACTGGAGCAGACGGAGTTAGGTAATCTGCTCGACATGCCGAATGACGAACTGATGCAGGCAGGTAACGGCGTCGGTGAGCTTGGGGCGTGGGTTGCAGTAGCGGGCTTTCATGCGCGGGCGGCCTCTTCTGCGAGTGGATCAACGGGACGGACGTCGTGATGTATGACGACGCGCTCCCGGCCGCGGCCTAGTCAGCCGGTACAGGCTTCGCGTACCAGAAATGGCCCCTACCAAACGGATCCAGCTGACATCCGGCGCCCTGCACGTGGAATCGAATGGCGATCCGCTCGCCCGTCTCATCCTGTGTGTGCATGGCTTATCGGCCAATTGCCGATCGTTCGATCGATTCGTGCCGGTACTGGCCGAGGCGGGCCACCACGTCGTGACCATGGATCTACGTGGTCGTGGCCGCAGCGAGATTACCCTACGCGGTTCCTACGGCTGGGACAGCCACGTCCGCGATCTCCTGGAGATCGCCCAACTCTACGGGGCCGATTCGTTCGTCGTGATAGGGCATTCGATGGGTGGTTTCATCGGACTGTCGCTGGCGGCCCAGTATCCGCGGCGGTGCAGCCGTCTCGTTCTCGTCGACGCCGTGGTGAGCCCGAGCCCAGCGCTTTGCCGCCCATCATGAAATCCGTCAGCAGACTGGGCCGGACATATCAGTCGGTGCCGGCTGCGCTGGCATACATGCAGGCCGCCGGCACCGTTGCTCCGTGGGATGAGTTCTGGGACAGCTACTTCGCGTGGGAGCTGGAACCGGTCGACGATACCGTCCGGATTCGGACCGACTTAGCTGCGGTGCTCGAGGACAGCGCCTATGCATCGAAGCACGACGTTTATGGGCTGTGGCCGCGGCTGCGTTGCCCTGGCCTGTTGGTCCGGGCCAGCAGGCCCATGACTCCAGGCGGCGGTTTCGTGGTCCCGCGGGCTGACGCCGAACGGTTCGCCGCCGAGGCCCGCGACGCCACGGTGGTTGACGTCGACGCCGATCACTACTCCATCTTGATCAGCCCTCCGGCGATCAGCGCCGTTGGGCGATTCGTGGGCGCGGGCGCCGCCTGAGCCCTTCAGCTGGAGGCCGCCGTGGCGGTCGGCTGGTAGCTGCAGTTATGGCGCAAAATCGAGGCGTGCAGCGAAGAGCGTTCCGAGAATGCCCGGATGGCGCCGAATCGGCGTGGAATGGGTCCGACGGCTGCCGCGGCGCGCGGGAGCGGTGGACGCCCGGGGATCTACATTTCCATGTGGGCGAGGACTCAGCGGCATAGTGTCTGAGCCAGCAGGGATTCCTTCTCCCCGAACCGAAGGAGGCCCATGATGTCGTCAGAAGCGCCCGCACGCTCGACTGCGCGTCCAGTCCAAGATCTGATTGGGATCGCTGAGAATGTCACCTTCTCGGCCGATCCGGCCGCTCTATTCCGTGAGCTGCTGGTCGCCGCAGGGATGACGCTGAGAAATCCGGTCGGAATCATGGCTGCCAACACGCGTTTCGTCTGGGGTTATGCGGGAGCGTTTCGAGCAGCCGCCGAACGCGGGATCGGCCTTGACAATCCCGGTCCCATCGCGATCGCCCATGGCGACAAACGGTTCACCGATCCGGCCTACCGGGAGAATCCGGGGTACTTCCTGCTGGCCCAGCAGTACTTGTTGTTCAGCCGGCTTGTCGACGAACTCCTCGACACCGCCGCAGTGAGTGGAACGCGAGGAGCGAAGGCGCGCTTGGCCGCCAAGTTTCTTGTCGATGCGCTCGCCCCGACCAGCACCCTGGCGGGCAACCCCGCGGCGATCCGCAAGGCGTTTGACACCGGCGGCAAGAGCATCGGCAGAGGCCTCAACAACTGGGTGCACGATCTTCGCCACAACGGTGGATGGCCGTCGCAAGTCGACACCTCCGGATTCGAGGTCGGCGTCAACATGGCCGCCACGGCGGGCAGTGTGGTCTATCGCGAGGACTATCCACCGATCGAGAAAGCCCCGGGTCGTCACGTGCGGGCCACCGCATGACCCGCTCGCCGGAGAGCGTGGACTCGGACACGTTCGTGCTTTCGATTGGCGGTCTCCGCATTGCGGCGCGCAGAACCGGATCGGGTGATCCGCTGTTGTTGCTCAACGGCATGTCGCGGCCGATGGCGAGCTGGGCGTCCTTCGCCGGCGCGCTTCGAGACAGGACTGTCGTTGCCTTTGACGGCCCCGGGGTCGGGGCGAGCGAAACTCCGGTCGTTCCGTACTCGATGCCGATGTTGTCGGATGTCGCTGCACGGGTGCTTGATGCAGTCGGCATCGAGAAAGCCGACATCGTCGGCTACTCCCACGGCGGCGCAGTCGCCCAGCAGCTGGCGGTCGGTCATCCCACCCGGGTGAACCGACTGGTGCTGCTTGCGACTGCTTGCGGGGTCGGCGCGGTTCTGGGGCGCCCCTGCGATGTCACCCAAATGTTGTTGACGCCAAATCGCGCAACGCGGTGGCCGCGACCGGATCCGTTGGGCTTGCTCTGGCAGGTCGCTGCCATCTCGACCTGGTCCAGCATCCCCGTTCTCGGCTGCATCGATGCACCCACCCTCGTGGTCTGCGGCGACTACGACCGGGCCGTTCCGCCGGCGAACAGTCGGCTACTTGCGGGGCGCATCCGCGACGCCCGCCTTGTCACCATCCAGGCCGGCCACGATCTGCAAAAGCCCGGTCCGGCGGCGATTGTGTCCCGCCTGGTGGAGAAGTTTCTCGATTCGCAACCTTCGATGACGGGGTAGCCCTGCCCGTCGAGGACAACCCCAAATTCCAGCCCGGACACGAACTACCGGCGATCGCGTTGCCTCTACCCTGAAGCAACGACAATGCCGTCACCCGGATGAGGGCTGTTATCCGAAGGCAAGGGCCATATCGGCCCCGGCGGGCATGGTGAGCGACTCTACAACCGGGGCCGACTCGCCAGTTGGTGCCGCCTGGTCGTCGGGCGCGATGACGGCAGGATCGATTCGGAGAACCGCGTAGCCGGCAACCGCGCCGGCTCCGAAACCCGGGGCGAAAACCCGCGTCGGCCTAGTGATAACCCGGTCGCGGACCGCGTCGTGGATTGCCAGCGGAATGCTCGCCGAGGAGGCGTTCCCCACCCGTTCGATGTTGAAATACAGCTGATCCGCGGATAGACCGGCGGCCGTCGCAAGGTCGATCACCATGGTCTTGTTCGCCTGGTGCGGGATGATCCGCTCGATGCTGGCCAGAAGCGACTCTGCGACCCCATCCGGATCGGGCAGGGCCCTGACGTCGTCGAGCATCTGCGTGAGGTAGCGCCCGGCGAGCGCCTTCACCTCGGGGCCGAAGACCGTGATGTTGTTGCCGTATGCGGGGTTGGGCCACAAGATCGAGTTGACCTGGCTTGTCGGACCGCTGGCATAAGTCTGCATGTACTCGATATCCGGCGGCGAACCCTCGGGCGCGACGCCGACGACAATGGCCGCCGCGCCGTCGCCGAATATCATCCGGGACGGTCGGACGTTCCCGATCTTGTCGGAGAACTTTTCCGCGCACACCACGAGCACCGGCCGCCGAACCAGTTGGAGAACTCTCGTGGCCTCGGCCAGCCCGTAGCTGAGGCCGGCGCACGCGGCGACGAGGTCGAACGAGCAGTGCGTCTGCTGGATGCCCAACTGGCCGGAAAGCCAGGTCGCGATTGACGGTATCAGCCGAGAGCTGGTGCAGGTGCACACGATAACCGCCCCGACCTGGTCGGGACCCACCTGAGCGTGAGCCAGCGCCGACCGGGCGGCCCGCAACGAGAGCTCCTCGAGGCTGCCCGAGGTGTAACGCCGCTGCTCGATGCCGGTCTTGGCGCTGATCTCGTCGGCAGACATGGGGGACCAGTTGTAGGCGCTGTTGCGGATGAGGTCCTCGTTGGTGCACACCTGGTCGCCGTGGGCTGCGGCGAT
>Ga0210389_10005153_pt1 | contig 10139 bp, 7 predicted proteins | sample IncBWH28OmetaG_FD_160127 | JGI IMG/M metagenome (GOLD analysis project Ga0210389, IMG submission 160127) | Forest soil microbial communities from Barre Woods Harvard Forest LTER site, Petersham, Massachusetts, United States - Inc-BW-H-28-O ...
ACCCGTACCGGCCCGGCGCGGCGGCCATCAGGTGCCGGGCGATGACCCGGCTGTGGGTGATGGTCTCGTCGACGACCAGCGCGTCGTCGCCGATGAGCTCGCGCAGTGTGGCCGCGACGGCCACCGGATCCACCGGTCCCGCGGCGGCCGCGAGCGCCTTCGCCTCGGCCGCGACCCGCGCGGCATTGCTCTTGGCGTGCGCCGCGCTCAGCCTTTCCCGCCGGGCCTCGACCGCTTCCTCATGGATGCCCCACTCGTGCAGCCGGGCGATGATCGCGCGCAGCGTCGGCGCCATCGCGCCGCCGACGTAGTGGTCGGCGGTGAGCACCTGGTAGGCCAGGTTTGGCCGGTGCGGCACCTCGTCGATCACCAGCACGGTCGCCTCGCCTGGCTTGGCGCTCGGCGGGTACCACGGGGACCGGCAGCCAAGCAGCACGACCAGGTCCGCGTCGGCCGCCAGCGGGCCAAGCTCGCCGCCCGCGTGCAGCGGGTTGCCGCGGGGGAAGCACGAGCTGACCGCCGACTGCGGCTCGACCACCGGCAGCGCGAGCAGTTCGGCCAGTTCGACGAGCGCCGCGAACGCCTCCGGGTCGCGGCCGGCCGTCTCGACCGCGATCACCGGCCGCTCCGCGGCGGCGAGCAGCCGGACCGCGAGGTCCACGTCCTCCCGCACGGCCACCGTGCCGTTCACCCGGGCCGCGGGCGCCGCCGACGTCGCGGCGGGCTTCCATGGTGCGAGTAGCACCTCGACCGGCGTGTTCACGTAGACCGGGCCGGCCGGTGCCTGCACCGCCAGCTCCCCGGCCCGCTTGAGCATGCCGTAAAGCACGGACACGTCGGCCGCGGCGTTGGACCATTTGGTGAACGGCGCCGCGACGGCCTGGGGACCGCCGACGACGGACAGGTTGCGGTACCACTGGGAGCCAGGGTCGGGCCCCGCCGCGTCGCCGTATCCGGTCGACTCGCCAGAGCAGACCACCATCGGGGCACCGGTCAGCAGGGCGCCGTGGATGGCGTTAGCCCCCTGCAGCAGGCCGGCCGCCGCGTGCAGTAGCACGAACTGCCCGCGTCCGGTCACGTTGGCGTACCCGGTGGCCATCGCGACGGCGAGGGTCTCGTGGGTCAGGTCGAGGTAACGCGGCCCGCCAGCCGCGGCCGCGCCCCCGGCCGCCCGTGCCGCGTCCCCGCGGGCCAGCGCGTCCCTGCGGGCCAGCGCCTCCCAGACCGGCGCCCACTCCGACCCGGCGGACGAGAAGATGTAGTCCGCGCCGAGGTCGCGAGCGGCCTGGAGCACCGCATCGCCCCCGTCCAGGGACGCTTCCTCATTCATGGTGGTCCTTTTCTCGTCTTATGAGCTTGCTCGCACAGAGTCACGCCGCCAAACGCGCGCCTGATACGATCGCGGTTTTTGCGATCAGGCGCGCAGCCGGCGGGTCGAGCACTCTAATTTTGCGTTCCACCAGGGAAGTTACTTTTCGGCAAGGGCAAAATTAGAGTACTCGCCGGGGGGGCGTCCCCCCGGAGGATGACCGCTCGACCGGGATGGGCCAGCCGAGGCACTCCGAGATGCCGCGGCCCATGATCCACTCAAGCTCCTCCTCGGTGAACGGGAAGTGCTTGGTGAACTGCTCGATGGTGTCGGTGTAGGTGAGCCCGTGCTCAAGCAGCCGGGTGAGGTCGGTCCCCCAGAAGCAGCGCTCTGGTCCCATCTTGTCGACCATCTCGCGCACGTACTTGGCGATGTTCAGGTTCGGGAACGGGTGGGTGGAGTAGCCGGGGAGTGCCGACACCTTCACGTAGATGTTGGGATGCGCGAACAGGTCGGCCGTCTCTGAGACCCAGTAGCCGATCGCGTCGTCGACGCAGCGGGCCATGATCCCCATGTGATCGATGATGATCTTCAGGCCGGGATGCCGGTCCGCGATCGCCCCGAGCTCGGCCTTCCATATCGGCGCGTGCACCATGGTGACCAGGCCGAGCTCCTCGGCGAGCGGCCAGTACCAGTCACACGTCCCGTCGATCATCCAGTTACGGTCGATGGGCCGGTGGAAGGTCAGCCGCGTGCCCTTGACGTGCGGATTCGACGCGAACGAGCGCATCAGCGCGGCACCTTCCTCCGGCTTATTCTGCGGCACCCGCGCCATGATGCCGAATCGGCCCGGGTAAGCCTCGCACGCCTCGAGGGCGTAATCGATCCGGTCGCCCTCCCAGGACGGAGGCACGATAAGCACCCGGTCCACCCCTGCCTCATCCATGAGCGAGATGCACTCCTGGTAGGTGAAGGCCTCCTCGCGGTGCCCGTTGAGCCGCATGCGCTCGCGCGCACCGGGGATCCAGGGCCGGTCCGGGGTCTCTTCTTTCCAGATGTGAACCTGAGTATCGACAATGAACACGGATTGATTACCTTTCTCTGCCTAGCGGAAGCTGTAGTTCGGCGACGATGTGCTCCGCGATGGCCATCGACGCCGTGGCCGCCGGCGACGGCGCGTTGCGGATGGACGTGACCGGGCCGACCTGGCTGATGCGGAAGTCGTCGACGAGCGCACCGCTCGGGTCGACCGCCTGCGCGCGCACGCCAGCGGGCGCGGCCGTCACGTCCCCTGGCCCAAGCCAGGGCAGGTAGGTCCTGGCCTCGGCGAGGTAGGCGGGCCGCCACAGCGAACCGCGCATCTCGCGAACCCCGGTCATCCAGTTCCGGCGGGCAAGCCGCCAGAACGCCCGCGACGACCCCAGCCGGCGGAGCTCGTCCACTGACACGTCCCGCAGGCGGTACCCCTCGCGGGCCAGCGCTAGCACCGCGTTCGGCCCGAGGTCGGCCGTACCGTCGACGCGCGGCGTGAGGTGCACGCCGAGGAACGGGTACCTGGGGTCGGGCACCGGGTAGATGAGCCGCCGTACCCGGCCGACGGCGTGCGGCCGGAGCCTCAGGTACTCGCCGCGGAACGGGATGATCTCCGGCGCGGGCGAATCCCCGGCCGCCGTCGCGAGCAGGTCCGCCTGCAGGCCGGCGCAGATCACCAGCCGGGACAGCGTGTGCGCACCGCCCGGCGTATCGATCTCCACCCGCTCGTCACTCATCCGCCGCACCCGGGTGACGGGAGTCCCGAGGTGCAGCTCGCCGCCGCTTCTCGTCAAGTCTTTCCCGAACGATTCCGTGATTGCTCGGTAGTCGACGATGGCTGTGGTCGGCGAAAGCAGCGCCGCCACACCCGCGACCTCAGGCTCAAGCTCCCGCAACTCGGCGCCGGAAAGCCACCGCACGCCAGGCACGCCGTTGGCCAGCGCGCGCCGCTCAAGCTCGCGGAGCTTGACGGTCTCCTCGTCGTTCCGCGCGACCACGAGCTTGCCCCGCTCGTCGTAGGCCAGGCCGCGCTCCGTGCAGTAGTCCCGCAGCAGTGAGACGCCGCGCCTGGTCATCCGCGCCTTGGCCGAGCCTGGGGCGTAATAGATCCCGGCGTGCACGACCCCGGAGTTGTGCCCGGTCTGGTGGGTGGCGACCTGGGCTTCCTTCTCGAAGACCACGACTGGCACCCCGGCGGCGGCGAGTTGCCTGGCGACCGCGAGCCCGACGATCCCCGCCCCGACGATGCCGACCGGCTCCGCGGCCCCGCCCGTGCCCTGCCCATTGCTATTCGGTGTCATGGCACCGGTAGTACCACCTGATTTGGCGGCTACCACGCGAACCTCACGGCGGCCGTCTTGATCCTGGTGTAGAAGCGGAGCCCGGGTGCGCCCTGCTCCTTGAAGGCGGATCCCGACTCGCGGAAGCCGCCGAACGGGTGGTGCACGTCCCAGCCCGCGGTCGGCAGGTTCACCGCGACCTGCCCGGCCTCGGCTAGTTCGATGAACTTGTTCGCGGAGGTCAGCGACGTGGTGAACACCGCGGCGGACAGGCCGTAGACCGTGTCGTTGGCGAGCCGCACCGCGTCGTCGAACCCGGTGGCCGTGGTGACCGCGAGGACGGGACCGAACACCTCATCCCGCCAAAGCGACTGCTTTGGTGTCACGCTGATCAGGGTCGGCTCGACGTAACAGCCGTGCGCGAGCGCGGCGGCGGACGGGCGTCCCCCGCCGACGATGACCGCGGCGCCCTCCTTTCGCGCCCGCTCGATGTGCTCGAGCACCCCGTCGCGGTGCGCCGAATACGACAGCGGCCCCATGGTGGTCGCCGGGTCGAGCCCCGGGCCCACCACGATGCCGGCGATCGCCTCGCGCAGCCGGGACTCAAGCGCGTCGGCAACGGAAGCGTCGACGATCAGCCTGCTTGTCGCCGTGCAGCGCTGGCCCGCCTGGGCGAACGCGGCGCTGACGAGCGTCGCCGCGGCCATGTCGAGGTCCGCGTCCTTGAGGACGACGGAGACGTTCTTGCCGCCGAGTTCGGCCTGCAGCCGTACGTTGCGCGAAGCCAGCGTGCGGCGCAGCAGCGCGCCAACCTCGTTGGAGCCGGTGAAGGTCACCGCGTCGGGCGACGCGAGCAGCGCGTCGGAGATCTCGCTGTTGCGCCCGGTGATCACCTGCAGCACGCCCTCGGGCAGCCCCGCCTCAAGCAGCAGCCCGGCCGCCCAGAGCGCGATGCCCGGCGTCTGCGAGGCCGCCTTCAATACCACGGTATTGCCGGCGATCAGGGCCGGGCCGAGCTTGCGGGCGGGGGTGATGAGCGGGTCGTTCCACGGGCAGACGGCGAGTACCACGCCGACCGGCTCGACTCGCACCGAGGTCGAGGTGCCAGGGCGCGCGTCGGACAGCAGCTCACCCCAGGGCTGGCGGGCGAAGGAGGCGTAGTAGTCGAGGAAGTCGGCGGTCTTCGTCACCTCGACGCGTGCCTCGGCGAGCGTCTTGCCGTTCTCCCGCACCAGGATGACCGCGCCGTCCTCGGCCCGCGCCCTGATCAGGTCCGCGGCCCGGGCGAGGACCGCCGCACGGTCCAGCGGGTTGGCCCGCCGCCAGCCCTCGAACGCGGTCCTGGCGCGGTCGTAGGCCGCGGCCACCTCGGCCGCGGTCATCGCGGGCACTTCCGCGACGACGGAACGCACGTCGGCCGGGTCCCTTACTTCCAGCATTGAGCTCAGCTTCCCCATCGGACACAGATAGCCATCGGACACGAGCGCCGCGACGGCCAGGCGCGGCCGCGCGACACGGTCCCGCACCGTCAGGCGCGGCGCTGGTCATCCTAGGAAGCCAAGACGTCAAGGTCAGCAGCCTGCGCCGCAACCTTAGATGTACGCCGCGGCGATTCCCCCCGGCCGGCTGCGGGGGACAGAATCTGTTATCCCCCGGGGGACGACCCCGCTGTCCGCGTGGGCTGGCCTCGCCCGCGCGGACGGTAACTCAGTGTCACTGACGAAGGCGAGGTTGCCGTGGAATTCGTGGTCATCGCCCAGTACCGGGCGCGCGCGGGTGAGGCGGACCGCGTCGAGGAGGCACTGCGGAAGATGGTGTCGCCCACCAGGGCGGAGCCGGGAAACCTGGACTACCAGGTGTTCCGTAGCCCCGATGACCCGTCGCTGTTCGTGCTCTTCGAGCGGTACGCCGACTCCGGCGCCTTCGACGCGCACCGCGCGACGCCGCATTTCGCCACCTGGCTGGCCGGGGTCGTCCTGCCGTCGCTAGACAGCCGCATCAGGCTCGACCTGGCGCCGCTCGCGGGCTAGCAGGATCCCAGGTCACGGATGGCGAAGCCTTATCGTTCGCCACGCGACACGAGTAACGGAGTAGAAAACAAGCGTTCACGCACCTGACGTGATCGGTGGGATGGAGGAACCAAACGCAATGACGCATAAATGGAAGCGCTTGCTGGCGCCGGGCGCGGCGATCACCGCCGCGGCCGTGCTTGCCGCGTGCAGTTCAAGCAGCTCAAGCTCGAGTTCGCCGGCCGTGGCGAGCTCTTCGGCCTCGGCGAGCACCGGCGGCGGCGACACCGCCGGCCTGTCGAAGGCCCAGCAGATGGTCAGCCAGTTTGAGTCGGTAACCACCACGTACCCGGTGCCCACCGCGCCCATCAAGGGCGTAGCCAGCCTCAAGGGCAAGACCGTGTACTACATTCCGCTGGTCGCGGCGATACCTGGCTTCGTGGTGACCGCCGCGACGATGAAGGTTGCGCTCGCCGACGCGGGCCTCAAGCTTCAGGTCTGTGACCCGCAGGGCCAGCCGAGCGGCCTCGCCTCCTGCGTGCAGCAGGCCACGACCGCCAACGCGGCCGGCATCGTGACCGACGCCGTGCCCTATGCCATGGCGCAGAACGCGTTCGACGCGGCTAAGTCCAAGGGCGTACCGATCATCATCACCGACCAGATTCCGCCGTCGGCGAGCACGCAGAACACCAACCAGGTCACCTACGTGCCCGGCGTGGTCAACCAGCCCACCCAGATCGCATGGTGGATGATCGCCGACTCTCAGGGCAAGGCCAACGCTGTCATCGCCCAGGAGTCCGACTCGCCGTCCTCGATCGCGTACGTCCAGCAGGCACTGCCGATCTTCAAGCAGAACTGCGCGGGCTGCACCTACACGGTCAAGAGCATTACGGCGACCACGAACAACCAGCTCGCCTCGGACACCAGCGCCAACCTGCTGGCCAACCCGAACGCGACGTACTACTACACCGAGTTCGAGGACAGCCTCGACGCGACGGTGCAGGGCATCCAGCAGGCCAACAAGAGCAGCAGCGTCAAGCTGTCGGTCGCGGGCGGCTCGGTTGACGGCCTCGGCCGCCTCGCCGGCGGCAGCGGACCGGTCAAGGCCGTCGTGGCGGTCGACCAGGCGTTCGCCGGCTGGGCGCTGACCGACGAGATCCTGCGCATGGCCACCAAGTCCGGGCCGGTGACCGAGACCTTCCCGTCGCGCCTGTTCACCGCGCAGAACATCGGCACGGTCAAGGTCAGCGCCGCGGAGCAGGCCTCGGGTGCCTGGTTCGGCGACACGTCCTACCAGGCGGCGTTCAAGACGCTCTGGGGAGTGTGAGCTGTATTACCTGCGGGGGGACGACCCCCCTGCACCCCCCGCGCATGGGAGGGCTTCGCCCCCCCATAGCCCCCCCACGGGGGGACGCCGCCAAAAGCGCGGCGCCCCCCGCGCGTTGGCTGGGGCTCATGCCCTGTGGTTGCTGTCAGCAGGCGTTGCACAACCCGCAACGCCTCGCGGTGGGTGAGGTTAAGGCCCTGTGGTTGCTGTCGACAGGCGTTGCATAACCCGCAACGCCTTGCACTGTGGTTGCTGTAGGCAGGCGTTGCGCAAACCGCAACGCCTGCGCTGTGGCTAGGGTTAAGGCCCCGTGGTTGCTGTTTGAGCAGGAAGGAGCACTCGTGAGCGTCGCGCAGGCCGGAGCGCAAGGTAACGGGCCGGACCGCCTTGAGGTGGCCGACGTGTCGAAGACCTTCGGGTCGGCACGGGTGCTCCGTGGTATCGGAATGCACATCGCCCCCGGTGAGCTGCACGGTCTCGTCGGCCAGAACGGTTGCGGGAAGTCGACCCTGGTCAAGATCCTCACCGGGGTATACACCCCGGATCCCGGCGGTGCCATCACCGTGGACGGGCGGGAACTCTCGCTGCCGGTCCGCCCGCTTGAAGCGCGGGCGGCGGGTCTCGCCGTCGTGCACCAGAACCTGGGCCTGGTGGATGACCGCACGGTCTGGGAGAACGTGCGGCTCGCCCGCTACCAGGCGGCAAGGTTCACCCGGCGGATCGACGGCAAGGCGGAGCGTGCCGCCGTCGCGGCGGTCCTGGCCCGGCTGGGCGCGAACGTCGACGTGCACGAGCGGGTCGGTGAGCTGTCCGCGGAGGACCGGGCCGCGGTCGCCGTGGCCCGGGCGATGCAAGACCACCAGGACGGCGGCGGCCTGATCATCTTCGACGAGTCGACCCGGGCGATGAGCAAGCGCTCCCGCGGCCGGTTCTTCGAGCTGGTGCGCGGCGTCATCGACGGCGGCGCCTCGGTGCTGATGATCTCCCACCAGCTCGAGGAAATCGTCGAGGTAACCGACCGGGTCACCGTCATGCGCGACGGCCTGGTCGTCGAGACCGGCATCGCCACCAAGGACATCGACGAGGCAGGCCTGACCCGGCTCATGCTCGGGCGGCACCTCGGCACCCAGAACCGAGTGGACAGCGTCGCGACGCCGGCGCCCGCCGCCACCGTCCGCGGCCTCAACGCCCGGAGCGTGCGCGACCTTGACCTTGATGTCAGGAAGGGCGAGATCGTCGGCCTGACCGGGCTTGTCGCTTCCGGTGCGGTCGCGGTCGCCGAGGCGATCGGTGGCGCGCGGTCGGCGCAGGGCGGGACCCTGACCATCAACGGCAAGACGCTGCACCTGCGCAAGCGGCGCGACTCGTCCGGTGACTTCATCGCCGCCGGCGTCGCGTTCGTCGCCGAGCGCCGCCTTGAGCAGGGCCTGGCCGGCGAGATGACGGTGACGGAAAACCTGACGCTGCCCCGGGTAAAGAAGCGCGGCGGCCGGTTCAGGACCGGCGGGGCGTGGCAGGCCCAGGAGACGGCGGCCATGATCAAGAAGCTCGACATCAAGCCGCCTGACCCGCATAAGACCGTTGGCACCCTGTCCGGCGGCAACCAGCAGAAGGTGCTGCTCGGCAAGTGGCTGGCCGGCGAGCCGGAGCTGCTCGTGCTGCACGAGCCCACCCAGGCAGTGGACGTCGGCGCCAGGGCCGACATTATCGAGGCGATCAGGGAGGCCGCCCGCGGCGGCTGCGGCGTGCTGGTGTCCTCGGTGGACGCCGCGGACCTCGCCGTGCTCTGCGACCGGGTGCTCGTGTTCCGCCAGGGCAAGGTGGTCGCGGAACTGACCGGGGACATGACACAGGACGACATCATTCACGCCACGTTCGAGCCAGCAGGCGATGCTGAGGCAGACGCCGAGCATCCGGCAGAAGACACGGAACTCAATGTGAAAGGGGTGGCCCGCTGATGGACACCGCCCGACCAGAAAGCGGCGACGTCGCGGTCGCCGCGCCCGGTACCGCGGGCACGCAGGCGCCGGCCAAACGCAGGCGGCCCGCGCCGCTGACGCAGATCCCCTCGCGGTACTCGATCATCGTCGTGTGGGCGGCGCTGATCCTGTTCTACTCGCTGACCGAGCCGAGCTTCCTGCACGTCACCACGTTCCAGGCGATCTTCAATTCGCAGGAGCACCTCGTCTTCATGACGATGGCGCTGCTCTGCACGATCACGATCGGCGAGTTCGTCGACCTGTCGGTGCCTGCCGTCTTCGGTTTCGCGGGGACGATCATGCCGGTGCTGGTGGTCAACCACGGCTGGAACGTGTGGCTCGGATCACTCGCGGCCATCCTCTGCGCCACCGCGGTCGGTGCCGTGAACGCGTTCCTCATCGTGAAGATGCACGTCAACACCATCGTCGTGACGCTGGGCATGTCCACGCTGCTTCTCGGGATCTCCCTGCTGATCTCCAACGACAACACGGTCAGCGGCGTCCCTGCCAGCTTCCAGAGCATCGCGACCAAGGACGTCGGCGGCCTGCCGATCTCCTTCTACTACGGTGTCGCGCTCGTCCTCGTCTTCGCGTACATCCTCGCCTGCACCCCGCTCGGCCGGCACATGCGGTTTGTCGGCGCGAGCCGTGAGGTCAGCCGGCTCTCCGGGGTGCGGGTGGACCGGATCCGGTTCGGCTCGTTCGTCTTCGCCGGCCTGATCTCCGGCGTCGGCGCCATCATCACGGTGGCCTTCGTCGGCAGCTTCAACGCTAGTTCGGCCAGCCAGTACCTGCTCCCGGTGTTCGCCGCGGTCTTCCTCGGCACTGCGATCTTCGAGCCGGGCCGCTTCAACCCGCTCGGTACCTTCGTCGGCATCTACTTCCTTGAGACCGGCGTTCTCGGGTTGCAGTTGCACAGTGCCGCGGTCTGGATCGAGCCGGTCTTCTACGGCGCCGTCCTCGTCGTCGCGGTGACGATCTCTACGGTGCTCCACCGCCGCGTGACATAGGCGTAGTCGCCCGTCAGAATGGGGGCGCTTCGCCCCGGCAACCGGTGCGAAGCGCCCGCATTCTGTTTGCCCGTGCGGCAACGCGGCGCCACGACATTCCCGATATTTCATGAAATCGGCCCCTGACCACGAGACCCGAAAAAGATAGCGGATCGATGACCACGCTATAGAGCCTGTTTTCAAAGTCTGCCTG
>Ga0210389_10005154_pt1 | contig 10139 bp, 9 predicted proteins | sample IncBWH28OmetaG_FD_160127 | JGI IMG/M metagenome (GOLD analysis project Ga0210389, IMG submission 160127) | Forest soil microbial communities from Barre Woods Harvard Forest LTER site, Petersham, Massachusetts, United States - Inc-BW-H-28-O ...
CTGCTTCATCAGAAGCCGGATCACGTCGACCGCGCGTTCGGACATGCGGTTGGCGAGTTCCTGGATATTGATGGCTTCCGGGATGATGACTTCGCGAATGAGCTTTTCTTTCGGCTCGTTCGACTGGTGTCCCTTCAGGCGCTGGGTGCGGCGGCGGAACGAAGCGATCGAGCGCTCGCGCACGTCGTCGGCATTGAGTGCTGTGACCAGCGTCAGGCGGCCGCGCTGTTTGGCAGGCGCCGGCTTGGCGGTGGTCTTCGGTGGCGTGGCCGGGCGGACAACGCCGCCGGGGCCACGGCGAATCTGCCGCGGACCTTCGTCCTCGTCGGTGATGTCGGCGGCGATACCGGGGGCGCGCGCGGCGGGCAGCGCGGCGCGGGCCGCGGCCGCGGTCTTGGCCTCGGCTTCGCCGAAGCGCTTCTTGGCCTCGAGTTCGGCCTTGCGTTTGGCTTCCTCGTCCTGGCGGTGGCGGTCTTCCTCGGCCTTGCGGCGGGCCTCGGCGGCTTCGCGCTCGGCCTGCTCGATGCCTTCCTTGCTGTTGCGGCGCTTGGCTTCCTCTTCCGCCAGACGTCGCTCTTCCATGTCGCGGACTTTGGCGTCGGCAAGCGCGCTGGCGCGCGCGCTGCGCTCGTCCTCGGTCAGCGTGCGCAGGACTACGCCCGAGGCGCTGCGCGGCGCAGCCGGCGGCGCGGCGGCGGGGCGGGCGAGCGGGGCTGCTTTTGCCGGCGCGGCGGGCGCCGCCTTGGCGACGACCGGCTCCGGCGCATGCGTCTCCGTCGCGGGGCCGTCGCCGCCGATGCGGCGCTTGCCACGCTTTTCAACCACGACCTGCTTGGTACGGCCGTGGCTGAAGCTTTGCTTCACGGTGCCCGTCTCGACGCGCGGCTTGAGCGTCAAGGTCTTGTTCGGGACACTCAGTTTCCTGTCGCCAGGCGCTTTATCAACCATTCAGCAATCCTAATCTTGTTGCGTCGTGCGTGTCCGCACAGTCTGTATCGGCGAATTCTTGTTAGCCAAGTTCTTGTCAGTCGAGTTCTTGGCCGCGTTGCCGGCTGTCTCGTCGTCGTCCGCCATCCGGTATCGGACCAGGAGTTGGCTGCGCGACAGGAACGTTTTGCTCGCCGGGCCCGCGAGCAGGGCTGCATGTATCACATTTGACCGGCCCAGTGCCAAATCCAATTGTTCCGAGGTCAGCGCCGTGACCACGGGGAGCGGGTCGGAATCATCGTCAATTCCGGGATTTTGCCCGGCCATGGCATCCAATTTCCGGATTCCGTCGGCCGCCCCGTCCGAGGCATGGATCAGGGCCTGGATCGAGGCCCTGTTCGAACCCTGCCTCGCCTTGAGGGCGTCCTCGACCTTGCCGAAGCCGGAAATCACCTGGCCGGCCTTGGCGGCCATGGCGAGCGCGTCGATGGCGCTGCGCGCCAGTAAGGCTTCCGTATCGGCCGCAAGCGCCGGTGCGACATGGACGTCGCGCTTGAACCCCTTGCCAAACTGGTGACGCCGGACCGCTTCCGCAACCGCCTGCCGCGAGGCGGAAATCCACAGACCCCGGCCTGGAAGCTTGCGCTTCAGATCCGGAATGACCTCGCCTTGGGGCGACACCACAAAGCGGATCAGCTCATCGATCGGCCGTACCTGCCGCGTGACCGCGCACATTCGCATCGTCGCGGACCTGTCGGTCCGCGGTCCGTTGTCGAGATCGGGGTCAGCGAGTGCAAGCATGCCTGTGACATGGCTCCTTAAACCGGCTGATCTTCGGGGGCCTCGGCCTCCTCGGTCTTCTTGACCAGATCGGCCTCGGTGATCCAGCCGGCGATGACGCGCGCCTGCATGATCATGTTCTCGGCGTCGTCGCGCGAGGTTTCGTTGGGATCGAGAATCCCGGGGTGCTTGGTCGGCTCGCCGCCTTCCTTGCGCTCGGTCCAGCCGACCAGGTCGTCGGTGGCGCATCCGGCCAGATCCTCGACGGTCTTGATGTCGTTCTCGCCGAATTTGACCAGCATCTTCGAGGTCACGCCGGGCACCGTCTTCAACGCATCTTCCACACCGAGCTCCTTACGTTTGTTTTCGAGCTCGCTTTCGAGCTGTTCCAGATGTTCGCGCGCCCGGCTTTGCAGTTCGTTGGCGGTTTCGTCGTCAAAGCCTTCGATGCCGGCCAGTTCCTTGACGTCGACCATCGCCAGTTCCTCCACCGAGGTGAAGCCTTCCGACGCCAGCAATTGGCCGACCACTTCGTCGACATTCAGCGCTTCCATGAACACCCGCGTGGAGTTCTCGAAATCGGCCTGGCGGCGCTCGGATTCCTCCTGTTCGGTGAGGATGTCGATGTCCCAGCCGGTCAGTTGCGAGGCGAGCCGCACGTTCTGCCCGCGGCGGCCGATCGCCAGCGACAGCTGGTTGTTGGTGTCGGGCACCACGACTTCGATCCGCTCGCGGTCCTCGTCGATCACGACCTTGGCGACTTCGGCCGGCGCCAGCGCGTTGACCACGAAGGTCGCGATGTCGGGCGACCACGGGATGATGTCGATCTTTTCGCCCTGCAATTCATTGACCACGGCCTGCACCCGCGAGCCGCGCATGCCGACGCAGGCGCCGACCGGATCGACCGACGAATCCCGTGAAATCACGCCGATTTTGGCGCGCGAGCCGGGATCGCGGGCCACCGCCTTGATCTCGACGATGCCGTCATAGATTTCCGGCACTTCCTGCGCGAACAGCTTTGCCATGAATTGCGGATGGGTGCGGGAGAGGAAGATCTGCGGGCCCCGCGTTTCGCGCCGCACGTCGAAAATATAGGCGCGGACGCGGTCGCCGTTGCGGAATACCTCGCGCGGCAGCATCTCGTCGCGGCGGATAATGGCCTCGCCGCGGCCGAGATCGACGATGACGCTGCCATATTCGACGCGCTTGACGATGCCGTTGACGATATCGCCGATGCGGTCCTTGAACTCCTGATACTGCCGGTCGCGCTCGGCCTCGCGCACCTTCTGCACGATCACCTGCTTGGCGGATTGCGCGGCGATGCGGCCATATTCCAGCGGCGGCAGCGTATCGGCGATGGTGTCGCCGACCTGCGCGCCCGGATTGGCGCGCTGGGCGTCGATCAGCGAAATCTGGTTCGCCGAATTCTCGACCTGCTCAACCACCAGCATATGGCGCGACAGCCGCAATTCGCCCTTCTTGGCGTCGATCTCGGCGTGGACGTCGGTCTCGCTGCCGTAACGGGCGCGGGCCGCCTTGGCGATGGCGTCTTCCATGGCCGCGATCACGATGCCGCGGTCGATCGATTTTTCGCGCGCGACCGCGTCTGCGATCTGCAGCAGTTCGAGTTTGTTGGCGCTGACAGCTGCCATGGCTCAGTCTCCTTCGGTGGGATCGATGGCGCCCCTCCGCAGTCTTTCTGCGGCGAGGCGGTGTTCCTTGGTGTTTTTCGGGGCGTTCTTGTTCGGCTTCAATTTCGGCTTCGGTTTGTTGCTTTTCGAAAGATCGGGTTGTCTCGCATGCGGCGGCGGGGGCGGTTCGAGCCCGAGGCTGCGGCGCAACTCGCGCTCCGCCGCCTTGCCGCGCCGCATCGATTCGGCGATCAGCTCGTCGGTCAGAACCAGCCTGGCGTCGGCGATATCTTCCATCACCAGGAGCACATCGACATCCTCGCCCGCGCGCACGTCGTCGCGATGCAAATTCACGGCATCGCCCTCGACGCCGCCGAGGGTGCCGCGGAACCGCTTGCGGCCCTGATGCGCAACCGCCATCTCGATTTTCACGAGGTAGCCGGCATAGCGTTCGAAATCGGAGCGGCGCACCAGCGGCCGGTCGATCCCGGGCGACGAAATCTCGAGGCGATAGGCGCGGTCGATCGGATCGGCAACGTCGAGCACCGGCGACAGCGCCTTTGAGATCGCCTCGCAATCCTCGATCTGCATTGTTCCGTCGGGCCGTTCCGCCATGATCTGGACGGTGCAGCCGGATTCGCCTGAAATCTTGATCCGCACCAGGCGGTAGCCCATGCCCTGCAGCACCGGACCCGCGACCGCCGAGACCCGTGCCGCCGCGCCCGGTTCCACGACGAGGCGCGGCTCGGCAAGCAGGTCGGCATCAACGTAACCAGCGGTTGGATCGGTCATATCCAGTGTCAAGATTTGCCTTTGGGCGGTCTAACTTGCGTTGGGTTGGGTCCGGGCCTTAAAGCGCGGTCCGGCTGATCTGCCCGAGCCGGGCCCTGCGGCGCATGCCAACGGGCTCGTTCAGGTAATAAAAAAGAGCGGGTCCCGGGGGGCCCACTCTCAATACGCGATCGTATGAGAACCATAAGTTGCGGCTGATATAGCGGTTTTCCCCCGATACGGCAAGGCCCGCGAGGCCGCAAAGCGTGATTTTGCGGGCTTTCGGAACGGCTTTCGAGCCTAACCCTTCCTTCACGAAGCCAACCTAAATTGCCCGTCAAAACCCGCCGCTGCGCCGGGTTTGAGTGCGTTTTCATGACCGCCGCCACCTCGCTGATCCCCGGGCTCGATGAGATCGTCAGAGTTGGCGATCCCAAACGCCTCGCCGAGGCCGCGCGCGGCATCAGCGAATTATTCCTGCAGGGGGCGGCCGGCTTCCGGCCCGACCACGTCAATCTGTTTGACGGGATCCTGACCACGCTCGTTCCACACCGCGAAATGGCCGCGCGCGCCGATCTGGCGGAACGGCTGTCGCTGCTCGGCAACGCGCCGCCTGCGCTGGTCGGGCAACTCGCGCGCGAGGACGAGATATCGGTCGCGGGACCGCTGCTGCGCCGCTCGCCCGTGATCGACGACAGCACCCTGATCGAAATCGCGGGCATCAAGGGCCAGGGCCATCTGCTGGCGATGGCCGAGCGGCCGAAGCTTTCTGCCGGTCTCACCGACGTGATCGTGCGGCGCGGCGATCGCGAGGTCGTGCGGCGCGCCGCCCGCAATGCGGGCGCGCTGTTCTCGCCGACCGGATATTCCGCGCTGATCAGGCGCGCCGGCCCGGATGGCGTTTTGACACTCGCGGTCGGCCAGCGCGACGATCTCTCGGGGCCGCAATTGAAGGCGCTGCTGGAAGGATCGATCGACGTCGTCCGCCGCCGCCTGTTCGAAGTGGTCAGCCCCGGCAGGCAGGCCGCCATCACCCGGACCATGAGCGAGATTTCCGGCGTCCCCGAAGTGGTCGGCGGCCGCCGCGACTTCGCACCGGCGCAGCGCACGATCCTCGCGCTGCACCGCGCCGGTGAACTGAATGAAGCAGCCCTGCTCGGCTTTGCCAGGTCCTACAAATACGAGGAGACGGTTGCCGCGCTTGCGGCGCTGTCGGGGGTGAAGATCGCGACCCTCGACCGCCTGATTGCCGGCGACCGCTACGATCCGATCCTGATCGTCGGCAAGACCATCGGCCTGCAATGGGCCACCGTGCGCGCCGTGATCCTGCTCCGCCTCGGCGCCAACCGGGTGCCGGCCCCGGCCGACATCGAAAGCGCGCGCGTGAACTTCTCGCGCCTGATGCCTTCGACCGCGGAGCGGGTGGTGAATTTCTGGCAGACCAAACAATCGGCCTGATGCCATCGTCATGGCAATGGCGAATCCCCCTCCCAAAGCAGCGGGCCGCCCGCTAAGCTGATCGCAATGGCGTGGCACAGCGCCAGCGGGGAGACCAGCGATGCTGACGGACGCCGACATTCAACTGCATGCCGACAAAATCCGCGACGACGGATATACCGTGATCGAACGGGCCGCCGATGCCGCGCTGGTCGAGGGATTGAAGGCGGCGCTGGAGCGCACCGAGCGCGAGCATGGTCTCGGCACTGCCAAAACCTCGTTCGAAGGTTTCAAGACGGTCCGCATCAACAATCTTCTGACCTATGACGAGATGTTCTGGGAACTGCCGCTGCACGAAAATGTGCTGCCCGTGGTGGAGCGCGTGCTGGACAAAGAATGCCTGCTGTCGTCGTTTTGCTCGCTGGTGCTCGGTCCGGGCGAGGTCGCGCAGCCGATCCATGAGGACACGCAACTGATCCCGTTGCCGCGGCCGCACATCCCGATCACGATCAACGCGATCTGGGCGGTGTCGGATTTCACGCCCGACAATGGCGCGACCCGGCTGCTGCCGGGCAGCCACAAATATGCTTCCTCGCCGGAATACGGCAAGGACTACGATGCCGTCACCGCGACCATGCCGGCGGGAAGCGTGATGTTGTTCGACAGCGCGCTCTGGCATGGCGGCGGCGCCAATACCAGCGATGCCAGGCGTTTCGCGTTTTCCTGCGCCTATTGCTGGGGCTGGATGCGGCAGCAGGAAAACCTGCAGCTTGGCATTCCCCAGCAAACCGCGCGGCGGTTTCCGCGGCGCCTGCAGGAACTCTGCGGCTACAGCGTCTACAAGGGACAGTTCGGACATATCGACAATCGCGATCCGATCGAACTGCTGGGCCGCGAGCGCGGCAAGCGCATGGTGTGGGAAGCGACCGACATCAAGAAGGCGCGGATGACGGTCGAGAGATCAGCCGACTCTTAGGAACCTTAAATACGCCGCCTGACGCCCCTCGCGCTCGGCCTTGGCGCCATAGCGCGTCATGGTGTAGTCGGCCCATGGCAGCCGCCAGTCGGAAGCCCGTTCCGCGCTCCAGACGAAATCGGGCGAGCGCGAAAGATGCGCCAATGTCCATGCGCAGTAATCGTCGATATCGCTGACGAAACGAAGCTCGCCATCCACCTTCAGCGCGCGCGCCATGGCGGCGACGCTGGCGTCCTGTACGAAGCGGCGCTTCCAGTGCCGCCGCTTCGGCCAGGGGTCTGGATGGATCAGGTCGATCCGCGTCAGCGCGCGCGCGGGCGCCCATGCCAACAGCTCGGCGGCGTCGCCGGCGAACAGCCGGATATTGGTGATATTGTGGGCCTCGATCTGCGTCAGGATCTTCGCCATGCCGTTGACGTAGGGCTCGCAGCCGATGAAGCCGGTACCCGGAAAGGCGTGGGCTTCCGCGATCAGATGCTCGCCGCCGCCGAATCCAATTTCGAGCCTGACCTCGTCGGCCGGCGGGTCGAACAGGCCGGCGAGATCGGGCGGGTGAGGTGCGCCGATATCGAGCGCAAGGCGCGGCAACAGATGCTCGATCAGGTCGGCCTGGTGCGCGCGCAGCTTGTGGCCCTTGCGCCGTCCGAAGAACGAACCGTGCGGGTGAGTGGCGCCGTCGCCGGACGATGCCTCGCGGCTTTCGGAATCGCGCCGCGCGACGCTCATCGCAGGGTCTGATACAGCCGATGCAACAGCCGGGCCCGCGGTTCGATCGACGAAACGTACATCTGCTCGTAATGGGTGTGCGCGCCCTTGCCGTCGACGCCGAGGCCGTCGAGGGTGGCGGTATGCGGCGCGGTGAAATTGCCGTCGGAGCCGCCGCCGGTCGAGGTATCCACCAGCTCGAAGCCGATTTCCGCGGCGAGCGTCTTGGCATGCTCGTAAAGCGCCGCGCCGGCATTGCCCTTCTCATAGGGCGGCCGGTTCAATTCACCCGTCACCTTGACGCTGACGCCTTCGCTGCGCGATTTCAGATTGAGGATTTTCGCAACGAGCTCGTCGGCGTCCGCGATCGAGGGAACGCGCAAATCGACCTCGGCATAGGCTTCTTCGGCGATGACATTCGGCCTGGTGCCGCCCCTGACAACGCCGACATTGACGGTGACGCCGCGCCTGAGATCGGTCAGGGCCTCCAGCGTTTGAATGACATTGGCGAGTTCGCGGATCGCACTGCGGCCGTCCTGGGGCCGGCTGCCGGCATGCGCCGGGACGCCTTTGACAAAGACCTCGAAGCGCGCGACGCCCTTGCGTCCGGTGACGATTTTGCCGCCGTCCCGGGCGGGCTCGGTCACCAGCACATATTTCGCTTTTCGTCCCTCGGCCTCGATCAGCGCGCGCGAGGTCGGGCTGCCGATCTCTTCGTCGGAGACGTAGAGTTGGGTCACGCCAAGCGGCGAACGCTCAGCCGTCGCGCAAAGCTGCCGGAACGCATGGTAGGCCAGATAGGCGCCGCCCTTCATGTCGTAGATGCCGGGGCCGAAAGCGCTGTCGCCCTCCACCTTGAACGGCAGGCGCTCGATGAATCCCATCGGGTGAACCGTATCGAGATGGCTGAGAACGAGGATTCCCGGCCGCTCCTGGCCCCATGAGGAACGCGCCACCAGATGATCGCCGCAGCCCGAGCGTCCGGCGACGCGCTCGATGGTGGCGGGCAAATCGCGATAACCGTCCGCGACCATGGTGGCGAGCTTGTTGACCTGATCGGGCGCTTCGGTCGGCGTCTCGATTTCGACCCAGCGCCGGATGCCGTCGAGAATGCCGGCGGAATCGAAGGGATTGGAGGAGGTGGTTGTCATCGGTGTGTCATATCTTCAAGGGGGAATCTAACTATTCTTCAAGGGGGAATCTAACTATCGCCATTCCGGGGCGCGCGCCAGCGCTAAGGCCGGAATCTGCGCACCTGATCATCGCTGGATTTCCGGGTTCGCTACATTTCGTCGTGCCCGGGAATGACGGCCTCTATTCAGCGCTTGTCCGGTGCCTCGCGCGCGGCGATCTGCTCGACCAGGTCGACAATGCTGCGCCGAAGCTTGGCATCGTCGATGCGCGTGAACGCGCGGGTCAGCGCCAGGCCCTCGGAGGTCGCCAGGAAATCGGAAACGTAAGCCGGCGAAGTGCCTTCGGCAAAACCGTCGGCGCTGGCGGTGCCGCTCGGCCCTCCCTCGAACAGAAACGACACCGGGACCTGAAGTATTTCCGAGATCTGCTGGATGCGGCTTGCGCCGACCCGGTTGGTGCCCTTCTCGTATTTCTGCACCTGCTGGAAGGTGAGGCCCAGGGCTTCGCCCAGTTTCTCCTGACTCATGCCGAGCATGATGCGGCGCATGCGCACGCGACTGCCGACATATTTGTCAACAGGGTTCGGCGCTTTGGTCGACATTTCCAACACTCCCTGGGATACGCCTTTAGGGATGAGGCGGACGAAATTATGCCTCAGGCGCCAATACCGTCAAATCCTGCTCGGAAGCGTGGGAGAGTAATGCAGAAAATTTGAGCAACGAACTGACCGGGTCTTTACTCGACGAGCAAGACAGAATGCTGACTGCACGGTCGGTCTGTCAACTCTGGATTTCCATTCGCCGATATTTCTGCCGGTTAACCGAACCCAACCATGAATATGCAGGCGTCAGGAGGTCCGCTTCGCAACGCGGCGACGAATGACGAACAGCAAGGCGGCGGCGATCATGATTCCAGCGGGAATATCGCCGACGCGCGCGTACACGGTCGGCGCGATCGCCGAGGGCAGGCTGGAATCCAGCACGCCTTCGATGCCGAGGCCGAGTCGCGCGACAATCCGCCCCACCGGATCGATGACCGCAGAAATGCCCGTGTTTGCTGCACGAACCAGCGGCAGGCCTTGCTCGATCGCGCGCATCCGCGCCTGCTGCAGATGCTGATAGGGACCGGTCGAGATTCCAAACCAGCCGTCATTGGTCAGGTTGACGATCCAGCCCGGACGCTCGTCGCGCGCCGCAACGTCACCGGGAAAGATGGCTTCATAACAGATCAAGGGTAGCGCCGGCGGCGCGTTTGGTATCTCCATCGCGCGGCGGCGCGTGCCCGGAATAAATCCGCCCTGAACCTTGGTCAGCTGCACGAAGCCGAGCTTTTCCATCCAGTCCTGGAACGGCAGATATTCGCCGAACGGCACCAAATGCAACTTGTCGTAGACCGAAAGCACGCTGCCGTCGTGATCGATGACATAGATCGAGTTATAGGCGCGCGTAATCCGGGTGCCGGGCGGCAGGTCGGGAGCGCGAACCGAGCCGGTGATCAGGACGGTGCCTTTGGGCAACAGATCGGCGATCTGCGCCATCGCGTCGGCCTCGCGCGTCAGGAAAAACGGAAATGCCGATTCCGGCCAGATCAGGATGCTGGCGTCGCGCACGCCGGTCGACTCCGGCCCGGAGGCGCGGTCGGACAGCGTCAGGTATTTCTGCATCACCGCCGCCTTGGCGGAGTAGTTGAATCGCTCGTCCTGCTGCAGGTCGGGCTGCATGATCCGCAGCTTGACCTTGGCGATCGTCATGGTCGGCAGCAGCGCCAGCCGCACGCCG
>Ga0210389_10005155_pt1 | contig 10139 bp, 9 predicted proteins | sample IncBWH28OmetaG_FD_160127 | JGI IMG/M metagenome (GOLD analysis project Ga0210389, IMG submission 160127) | Forest soil microbial communities from Barre Woods Harvard Forest LTER site, Petersham, Massachusetts, United States - Inc-BW-H-28-O ...
GCGAGGTCTGTTACAGCGCGTACAGCACCCCAGTTGTCATGAGCGGTAATCGTAGGAGTGATGACTCCTGTTGTTACTACTTTAGAATGTGACTCAAGGTTGACGTGTTGGTGACCATAGAGCAGAGAGAAGGCCATTTGACCGAAGAAGCTCCAGCCACTGCCAAGACCCCATTGCGTGTCGAAACCGCCGCGGACACCCGCACCTCGGTAGCGATTTTTAGTTTTCTCTGACAACTCTGTGTTGGCTGTGAAGGTTCCACCGCTGTACTCTGTGTCGAAATCACGATGGAGCCAAGCAGCGCGACCTCCGAAGTGAGGACGGAGAGTCAGCCATTTGCTGACGAAGAATTCGCGGCCTAGCTCTATGTCAAGCATGTTGATGCGGAGATGGAGTTTGCTGTTAGCATGAGTAGCAACGTTTGCACTCTGGCTGTTGTTGGTGTTCAAGAAATTAGGAAGAAGAACTTCTCCAGCGTCAGCTGTTCTGTTGTTGTGGTCATGAGTGTGGAACCATGTCCAGTTAGCGAAAAGATCCCAACCATCGTGAGGCATGTTCATGCCTGCGCCGGCACGGAATCCCCAGCTCCAGTCGTAGCTTGCGTTTTTAACGCGGCCATTAACGATAGATGATGAGCTACTTTCTGAAACGTAGCCAAGACCATCTTCGCTAGCGTGCATGTAGAGAGCTTCACCTTGAAGCCAGAAATCGTAGCCCTCTTTCACAACAGGACGTGCAGAAGGGTTAATCATGCCGTTAGAACCACGGCGCTGTTCGAGTGCGCTAACGCGATTTTCGAGGTTTCTCATTTGCATATCATCCGCAGCATTAGCAACACTTGTGAATATCACAAGCGAAGCTGCGAATAAGGGCAATACTTTTTTCAATCTACAATCCATTTTGATCCCCCTGGGTTTGGACCGTTCATTCGTCTATTTTCTAAAAATCGTAGCATCGCACATAGGGGATGCCGATTTATGAACCCCACTCTACGAAATTTTAGATTTTCACGTCAACTACTTTGGAATTGATTGCAATATGCGATCCATTTGTTGCAACCACAGAAGAGATTGCTTGCCGAGTTGCTCTAAGATGAAAAACCAACCTGCCCAAAGGAGTGCAATGGCCAGTAGAGATTTCAGAGCGATTCCTAAAAAGGCAAATTGAACTTGAGGCGCAAGTCGATTTGCAATTCCTAAAAACATCTCGCCCATCAAGATAGCAACGAGAGATGGCGCTGCGAGTTGCATCGCCAGAGAGATGAACTGTGTGAGTAGCGATGTTGTAATTTTCCAAAACGGTTGCTGCAGAGAAAAAAAGGCAGTGTTGATGAATGCATCTGCAGGAATTAGATTGTACGACTGGTAGACGCCGTTGAGAAAAAAAAAGGGGCCATCGATTTGGTAGAAGAGAACAACGAAGACGTAGTTGTAAAGGATGCCGATAGGAGAAGTTTGGGTTTGCATGAACGGGTCGGTCACTTGTAGAGCCGAAGAGCCGCGCAAAAAATCGATCAACACGCCTGACGACTGTGCAATATAAAAGGGGATGGTTGCTAAAAAGGCGATGATCATTCCGATCAAAAACTCTTTCAACGAATAGATCAGGAAAGTCAAGTCGTAGGTGGGTGGAGGCATCTTTGCCGTGAAAATAATATGGGGGAGCAAGACAGCTGTCAGAGCGATGGCGAGGCCAATTTTAACGCTGCCGGGAAGTTTCGAGCCCAGAAAGGGAGCAAGCGACACAATGGGCGCAATGCGAATCAAGCCCAAAAAAAAGAGAGTGAGGACAGACATGGGAGGGATATTAGGGATGCTGAGGACCATGCTTGCATAGTCCGAGGTATCAATAGCTCCCAGAAAGACCACTAATACGTCCACTTAGAGAAGTTCTGGAAAATCGTGTTGGTAAATTGCAAAATCTGTCCTCCGAGCCATCCTCCCATCAACAAAAGGGTTACAATCACAGCGACCAGTTTGACGGTGAAGGAGAGGGTTTGTTCTTGGATTTGAGTTGCCGCTTGGAAGACAGCAATGAAGAGGCCCACGATCATGCTGATAATAATGGGCGGCCCCGACAGCAGCAAAATCATAAGGAGTGCTTGGTAGCACAACTGATAAATCTCATTCGCAAACATACTAAAGAGTAATATATATGAAAGGGGATTTTGTTCCTAATATTGAGAGTGCTTTATTAGCGGAAGGTGAGGACGAGGCCTTGGATGATGAGGGTCCATCCGTCGACCATGACGAGGAGGAGGAGTTTGAGAGGTAAGGCGATGGTCAGCGGCGAAAGCATCATCATTCCCATCGCGAGCAGAATATTCGAAGTTACAAGATCAATGACAAAGAAGGGGAGGTAAATCAGCACCCCAACTTCAAAGGCTGCTTTGAGCTGAGACGTGATGAATGAGGGTATGAGGATAATAAAATCGGTCTGCTTTAAACTCTGCTTAAATTCGTCGGGAAAAGATTTGTAGGCGAGCTGGTAAAAACTGGTGATGTGCTTGCCGCTCGAGTTCCTCTCCAAAAAGCTGCGCATCGGCTCCTTCCCAGCGTTGATCACGTCCATAATATAGTTAGCCCCAGGCCCAGAAATGAGATTTTGAGGGACACTTTTGTTGATCGTTGCAGAAGCGGCGTTGTACATGGCAAGGCCTGTAGGAAACATGACGTAAATCGTCATCAGAAGAGCGATCCCGTTAAGCACTTGGTTGGGCGGCGATTGTTGGACACCTAAGGCGTTGCGCAACAGAGAGAGCACCACGACAATCTTGACATAAGAGGTGAGGAGCATGACAGCAAAAGGGAGGAGGGAGAGGCCTGTCAATACGGCCAGCTGAGAGATCAGCGTGGGAGGTGTTCCTGTCTCTGTAAAAGGTGTCAATCCTTCAGCAGGAACTTCCTCGGCTCCAAGGGCAAACGTTGCCAAAAGAAAGATTAGGAAAAGAAGAGGTTTTGTGTACTTTATCAAAGTTTTGTGTACCTTTCAAAGGCCGACTCTAAAGCGCGCCACTGGTTTTCAATGGCAGCGTTGATAATACCCGACTCAGTTTCAATAATGCAACCACCGGGTGCAATGTCGTCGCGCTCTTTGATCACAAAACTTTCGACCTGCTCGAGCTTTTCTCGGATCTTAGGCTTTTCTGCCTCTAAAATTTCGCGATCGCCTTTGTTGATATAGATAGTGATGCGATGGTTTTGCAGGACGGGGGTGAGAGCGTGCATCACGATATCGACGATTGTTTCGGGATGGGTCTCAAGCTCTTTGGCAACGATCTTTTTTGCCGCTTTTAAAGCCAGTGGCAAAATCAGCTTGTTCATCTCGTGGCGCAGCCGCTTTTTCTCTTGGTCAAGAGCCAAGATCTGGTCGTTCAGCTGACCCAGACCTTCTTGAAAACCATCCCGTTTTGCTTGCTCTTTGAGTTGAACACACTCTTCTTCGACCTTATTCCGATAAGCTTGAGCCTCTTCTTTGGCCTTTTCCAAGATTTCTACAGCCTCTAAGAGGGTGCTGAAATCTTCAGCCGCAAGACTCTTCTTCCCAGACGAGGTATGAACTTCTTTATCGAAAATCAAGGAGAATAGTCTACTCACGATATTGCCTCATATAAGAAAGAAGCTCGAGAACTTGTCCGGCTAACATCGAAGTGGCAGCACTGTTTTCTAAAGGGGCGATCAGTTTTTGTAAAATCAGCGAACGGTCGATGTCTAAGCGGCGGGTCAAGTACCAGATAAAGCTGGAGTGTTGTCCTTGCACAGCTTTAGCCAACCGATTGAGGCCGCGCTGTCGGATCAGAGATTTGAGTGCTTCGGCGTCGCCTTGCCAGTTGGTAATTCCCATACGCGCAAACGTGACAGGCTCGCGACTTTGGAGCAAAATTCTCAAGTAGGCTTGCTCGTTGGCCGATAACGCTTCGTTGATTTTTTTTAGCTTGGCCGTTTCAATGATGTGGCGCACTTCGACAGCCAGGTCGTGCAGGCCTAGGAAATCGATCAAAGCATTCAGATCTGCCACACGGATCTCCAAAAGAGCGTTCATCGAAGATTCAGGAAGACACTCCAGGGGAAGGAGCTCTTTTTCCCCTTGGGTCAGTTTTTTGTAAAGGAGCTGGTGAAGATATTTTTTTCCTTGAGGTGTAAGAGGGGCGGTGGTGGCAGAGAAAAGGAGGATTTTTTTGAGTCCCAAAATGGCTGTGTCACTCAGAGAAGAGAGAAAGAGGAGGATTTCTCCTTGAGGCATAGTGCGTAAGATCGGCGCAAACCAGCTGTAGTGGATCTCACCGAGCCAGAGGGCAAGGGTCTTCAATCCTTGTGTTGGATCGGCCCAAGTTTTAGGGAGAGCTTCTAACTTTTCCTCTGTCTCACGCGGGAGAAGTTTTAATAGAGCGCTCCTTTTTTCAGGAGGCAACTTTCCTAAGAATGCGTGACAGACAGAGGCGCTGGCGTTATTCATTTCTTCTCACTGGGAGGCCTAACGGGAAGAGGATTTAGAAGCTGTTTGAGCCCGCCACTATCGCGCATCATCGGATAAAACTTCCACAATGTCCAACCCAGCAAACAGATAAAAAAGACATTGCTGAGGATAAGGGTAAAGAAAACCATCCTGAAACGAGCGACAGACTGTTGAGACATCATGATCGACCAGATGGTGACATAATCTTTTTGTATAGGGCCGGCTTCAAGCTTTTCTCCGAGTGTCACATCGGTATAACGGGATTTGTCGGAGATGACCGTCACATCGTTGATGTCGAGGCCATTCACGCTGCCTGCCACAAGGCGTTTGATTTTAGCAACCAGATGACTGTTGGGATCGTCGATAATTCCCTGATGTTTGACATAGACGGAGGCGGTTACGCGCTGAGGAGGTCCTTGAGCGGCTAGGCCTCCACCGGTATTAGATGTTGTCGAAGGGATGGAGAGTTGAACGTCGGCATCGATGACGCCGTCAATTTTACGGATGGTATTGGCGATCTGTTGTTCGAGACCAGCTTGGTAGCGGATAGCCTCTTCCCTTTCGGTCGACATGAGCCCTTGTTTTGCAAATAGCTCCAAAAGATCGGGACCCCGCTTTCTAGGAAGGCCGCTTTGATTGAGGATGGCCATCGCCTCTGTAATGCTTCCCTCTTCGACAGCGATGCTCCACATGGTGGGTCCTGTGTCGGGTCCGACAGAAGCGCCTGTTTTTGTCGGAACTTTGTCGGCTTTAATACCACGGCTTGCCAGAAAAACGATGATCTCATTCGCTTCCCGTTCTTCGACATCGTTAACGATTACGCGATTGCTTTCGCATCCGGTAAGAAGGAGCAAAAAAATTCCTAAAATAGCGATTCCTAATCTGTGCATAAAGCGCCTGGTTAAACAATAAGAGCAAAGTCAAGTCTATAACAGGTTTATCATTAAGGCGATATTTTTGAAAGCAGCTTGTGCTGCAGAGTCAAAAGCGTATCTGGCGGCAGCTGAAGCGGCGCAGGAGGTAGTCGTGGAAGCCGGCAACGGCAGCGCGGTATTGGGGCAGCTGGGGACTTTTACGATGGAAGAGAGATTTGATGATCCAGAGCTTATAAAGGTGGAAGATCTGAGGAAGGACGGTTTTCCAAGCGGCAAAAGAGGCGTTACGCTGGATCCACAAAAATCTTCCGCGCCACCAGTAGTAGGCAATATGGGGCTTTCCTCCGGTAAACGATGCTGACACTTTGTGGTAGATCTTGGCTTCTTTACACACGCGAAGTCTAAAGCCTGCACGCTGGGCTCGCGCACAAAAGTCGGCCTCTTCCCAAAAGAGGAAAAATTTGGGCTCGAGCAGGCCGATTTTTTCAAATACCTCACGACGGACCAAAATGCTACACCCACACACATAGTCGAGAGGGCCAATATAGGAAAACTCTTTGTGTTCTCCCAGGCCGATGAGGTCGAATTCGGCTTTTTTAGGATTCCAAAGGCCTCCCAGATGGTCGAGCTTGTCCCGTTCATAATAGCGGAGCGGCCACCCTCCAAAAATGGCAGCCTCGGGATGGCGATCTGCCTCTTGGATGAGAGCAGTCAGTGTGGTGGGCTCAAGAGTGGTGTCGTTATTAAGGATGAGCACAAGGTCGGCACCATGCTTGAGAGCGTGGACAATGCCGACATTATTCCCTCCCGCATAGCCGAGATTTTCTCCAGTTTCTAAAAGAGTAACTTGAGGGAATTTTTCACGAATGGCTTTCACGGAGTCGTCCGTCGAGCCGTTGTCGACGACGACAACCGCCTGGTCTTTGGGCAAAGAGGCAAGACACTCGAGCGTATCTTTTTTTCCGTTCCAGTTGAGAATGACGACAGTTAATTTATCCATAAAATAGAGCCAGGCTATTTTGAAACGCGTCTTCGATGCCGATTTGTCGCATGCAAAAGGGGTCGCGACACTTTTTCTTCAGGCAAGGAGTGCAAGTGATCGGTTTTTGCAGAATACGAGATTTTGGAACATGGTAAGGGCCGCACAGGATGGGGTCGGTCGGACAAAATAGGGCGAGGGCAGGTGTCTTGACAGCACAAGCGATATGCATCGGTCCTGTGTCGTTCGTAACCAGAAGGGCCATCTGTTGGATTAAAGCGGCAAGATCGGAGATGGATAGCGGAGCTGTCATCGCCTTGGCACCTTCGATGCCACGGACAATCTTTGTGACAAGCTCTTTTTCTTCGGGACCGCCGGTCACGACAATGTGACAGCCTAGGTGGTCCTTGAGCCGGTTCCCAAGAGCGATAAAATGGCTGGGAGGCCATTGCTTGAACAAATCTTTCGCACCAGGATGGAGTCCGACTACAGGAATGGGAGGAGAGGTCTCTTGCAATGGGCTTGCAGAAGAAGGGAAAATCTCCATAGAGACATCGCCAAAGCAGCCGACAATCTCGAGCCGACGTTGGATCTCGTGCTGCCGCTTTGCTGGCATGGGCTGCGTCAAAAGAGAGTCGAGCCCTTTATTGATACCGGCAGTAGCAACAATGTGGGAGGCTCCGAGCCACGTGCAAAACGGCAGGATCGGCCGCTGCGACGTGTGAAAGATAAAAATTTTGGCGATCCGGCGCCGTCTGAGATGAGAGAGCAGCGCCAGCAAAGAAAAGATCGGCAGATGGCGGAGGACGAAAAATTCGTCGATGTGAGGATTGTTCTTGAGGACTTCCTTTCCTAGAGGTGTTGTCAAGACGCCGATATAAGCTCCGGGATAGGTTTTTCTCAGAGCACGGATCGCCGGCGTTCCCCAAAGGGTGTCGCCCAGGCCTGTTGTCGAAACGATGAGGAATCGATTCCCGATGTTTTTGGGCAAAAGATAGCGCAATAAAGAAAAAAATTTAAGCAACCAGTTTTTCACGTTTCACGATTTTACCTTGTGGCCGGAAAGATTTCCAAGCCCATCGTATGCGGCATACTTATAAAGGTCGTGAAGGGTGGGGAAATTGAACACTTCTCCAATAACGTCGTAGAGATTTTTTTGGTCTTTGATCAACATGAGGCCGTAGTGGACCAGCTCTGTGGCCATGTAGCCGAAAATATGGACGCCGATGATTTGGAAGGTGGTGCGATCAAAAATCAGCTTGAGAAAGCCGCAACTCGCACCTAAGATGCGACCACGGGCAAGGTCGGTGTAGCGGGCTCTTCCTACGCAGTAGGCGACACCTTGATCTTGAGCCTCTTCTTCAGTCATGCCGACCATCGAAACCTCGGGGATTGTGTAGATCCCGAAAGGGAAAACCGACGAGAGGTGGTCTAAATCTTGTGTGTGGAAAATGTGAGCGACGGCAACGCGTCCTTGATCCATGCTGGTGTTGGCAAGAGCCGGGAACCCAATCACATCTCCAGCGGCAAAGATGTGGGGCACCGAGGTGCGGTAGTGGTTGTCGACTTCAATGGTCTCGCGCTTGCCGACTTTCACTCCGGCTTTTTCTAGATTCAAGCTGCGGGTGTTTCCATTGCGGCCTGCGGCGAAGAGGAACATGTCGACGGAAAGCTTCCTTCCCGAGCTGAGCTCGACGTTGACTTCTTGAGAACTGACCACCGATTGGACCGACGTGTTGAATAACACTTCGATCCCGCTGTTTTGCATTTGAACGATGAGCTCGTGGGCGACCTCTTGATCGACACAGTGTAAGATCGTGTCTTTGTCGTTGAGGAGAAAGACTTTGACGCCCATGGTAGCAAAGATCGTGGCGTATTCGCATCCGATCACGCCGGCACCGACGATACAAAGTGAAGAAGGGAACCGCTCGATTTTTAAAATCGTGTCAGAGTCGTGCACGCGGATGCCGTCAAATGGGATCGACGGTGGATGGTAAGGGTAGCTTCCCGTTGCAATCAAGATGTAGTCGGCTGTAAGGAGGTCGCTTCCCACGCGCAGAGTGTGAGGATCTTCAAACGTCGCTTCGCCGTGGTAGATGTCGACACCGTGGCGCACGAGGTTGTCGTACACCTCTTTTCCAGCAGAGGCGCAGACAAAGTTTTTCCTGAAAAGAAAATCTTCCACCGTCGCCGCGCGCGAAAGGCCACGCTCGATACCGTAGAGCCCTTTTTCATATTTTCCCGAGATGTAAAGCGATGTCTCTTTGAGTGTTTTGGAGGGAAGAGTTCCTGTAAAGACGCCGGCCCCACCAAAGTTGGAAGATTTTTCGACGATCGCGACTTTGCGGCCAAAGTAGGCAGCCTTCACGGCAGCTTTTTCTCCGGCAGGGCCTGTGCCGATCACGATAAATTCGTATTTCTTCATATTTCTCCTTTATGTTAAAGGTGAGGTTTTTATGGAAGATCAAATCATTACCGATCAGGCCGAGCGGCTCGCCAGCAAAATCAAACACTACTTGATTACGACTATGGGCATCACGGCCGATGAGGCGAACGACGAAGAGTTTTATCGGGCTTTTTCGTTGACGCTGCGTGAAGAGCTCATGATCAACTGGACAGCCTCTTTGCACACGTTCCGCAACAACCAGTGTCGCAAGCTTCACTATTTGTGTATGGAGTATATGCCAGGAAAGATGCTTGGCAACAACATCACCAACATGCATGCCGCCAGTCTAGTCAAGATTGTCATGAAAAAGATGAACCGCGATTTGACGTCGATTTTCTTACAAGAGCCCGATCCAGGTCTGGGCAACGGTGGCTTGGGAAGGCTCGCCTCGTGCCTGCTCGACTCTTTGGCCACCCAGCAATATCCTGCCATGGCGTATGGGCTGAGATACCAGTACGGGATTTTTGATCAAGAGATCCGTCACGGATTTCAGGTCGAGCGTCCCGAGATATGGCTGCGCCACGAAAACCCATGGGAGTTTCGGCGCGACCTACATGCCGAGTCGGTCTGTTTTGCGGGCCATGCCATCCAAAGCGTGAACCAAAAAGGGGTCGAAGTTTTGGATCTGGCCGATTACGAAGAGGTGCGCGCTTTGGCCTACGACATGCCGATCATCGGCTATCAAGAGTCGGCCGATTTTAGTGTGCTCACTTTGCGCCTTTGGACGACCAAAGAGTCGCCGCGCAACTTCCTACTCCAAAGATTTAACGCAGGCCTTCTCGATCAAGCGGCGGAGAACACTTCGCTGACCGACGTTCTCTATCCGAACGACAACAACGAAGTCGGCAAGAGGATCCGCCTCAAGCAAGAGTTTTTGCTCGCCTCGGCATCGATCCAAGACATCATCCACACTCACCTGCGCCACTTTCCCGACATGTCGACCTTTGCCGACAAGGTGAGGATCCAGATCAACGATACACATCCCGCTTTGGTCACGATCGAGCTCATGCGTCTTCTGCTCAAAGAGCACGACTTTACGTGGAATGAAGCGTGGGAAGTGGTGAAGACGTGTTGCAGCTACACCAACCACACGGTGCTCAAAGAGTCGCTCGAAGAGTGGAATCAGATGAGACTGCAGTACCTTCTTCCTCGGCAGTACCATATTATCGAAAGGCTCAACCTCGACCTTTGCAACTTTGTCCGAAAAAAATTTCCTGACGATGAAGAACGGGTGCGGCGCATGTCGATGATCGAGGCTGGGCAAGTGAGAATGGCGCATATCGCCATCTGGGGGTCCCACAAAGTGAATGGAGTGTCGGCTCTTCATACCGAGATTTTGAAGAAGACCATCTTCAAAGATTTTTATGCGGTCGCCCCAGAAAAG
>Ga0210389_10005156_pt1 | contig 10138 bp, 10 predicted proteins | sample IncBWH28OmetaG_FD_160127 | JGI IMG/M metagenome (GOLD analysis project Ga0210389, IMG submission 160127) | Forest soil microbial communities from Barre Woods Harvard Forest LTER site, Petersham, Massachusetts, United States - Inc-BW-H-28-O ...
GTGACAGTGCCGGCGGTGCGGGCCATGGTGAACGCCTGCACCATCAGCTCGGGCCTGCCTACCACCTCGAAGGTGAAGTCGGCCCCGCGCCCGTGGGTGAGCTCCCGGACGCGGGCGATGGGGTCGGAGTCGTTCGGGTCGATGGCATGAGTGGCCCCCGCTTGCAGGCTTCCGGCCCGGCGGGACTCGACCGGGTCGATGGCGATGATGACGGCCGCGCCGGCGATGCGCGCGCCCTGGATGACCGACTGGCCGACGCCGCCGCAGCCGATGACCGCGACGCTGGAGCCCGGGGTGACGCCAGCGGTGTTGAGCGCCGCGCCGAGGCCCGTGGTGACGCCGCAGCCGAGCAGGGCGAGCTCGTCGTCCTTCAGGCTGGTCTCGACGGGGACCACCGACGCCTCGTCCACGACCATGGCCTCGGCGAACGTGCCGCAGCCGCAGACCGCCCCCGCCGTCCGGCCGTCCTTGAGCGTGAACCGCTTCGCGGCCTTCACTCCCGCGCCCCGCGCGCAGTGCTGGGACATGCCGTTGACGCACCACCAGCAGCTGCCGCAGGCGGGCGTGACCGAGGCGAGCACGCGGTCGCCCGGTCGCACCCGGCGCACCTCAGGGCCGGCCGCCTCGACGATGCCGCAGCCCTCGTGGCCGGGGACGATCGGCAGCGGGAGCGCCGACCTGCCCTCGATGACGTTGAGGTCTGTGTGGCAGATGCCGGAGGCGCTGACCCGGACCAGGACGTCGCGCGGCCCGATCTGCGGCGTGGGCAGGTCCTCCAGCACGAGCGGCGCGTTGACCTCATACGCGACAGCGACTTTCATGTTCGGCAGCACCCCAGTGTGTTAAGGGAACGGAGCGTCAAGAGAGCGAAGGCTCACTTATCTTACGCATCCACCCCGCCAGGCGCCATGCCCCGCCCTGCCTGACACAGCGGCGGGCCACCCTGCTTGACACCGCTGCCACGCGACCCTGAAACTAAGTAACTGGGCACTTACTTTTTAAGGTTGGATGGTCGTCGTGGCACTTGGGTACAGGCTGATTGACGCTGACGAGCACTACTACGAGCCTGACGACTGCTTCTCCCGGCACATCGAGGCCCGGTTCGCCGGCGACACCATCCGGGTCGACCGCTCCAAGAGCGATGGGCTGGGACGGATTTACCTGGGGTCGCGGCGGACGTTCATGAGCGTCATGCCGGGCGACTACGCGTCCGCGCCCGGGGCGCTGCAGGGGCTGTTCGTCGGCGGGGTGAACGACGGGTTCACGCACCGCGAGGTGGTGTCGGTCACCGACCACCCCGAGTTCGCGTCGAAGCCAGCGCGACTGGCCCTGATGGATGCCCAGGGCGTTGAGGCGGCGATCCTGCTGCCGACGATGGGCGTGTCCGTCGAGTACGACATGCGGCATGACCCCGGCCTGCTGTACGCGAGCCTGCGGGCGTTCAACCGCTGGCTGGAGGAGGACTGGGGCTATGGCGCCGATGGCCGGGTCTTCGCCGTGCCGATGCTGTCGCTGGTGGACCTCGGCCAGGCGATGGCCGAACTGCACCGGGTCATCGACGCCGGGGCGCGCCTGGTGCACCTCGCGCCGGGGCCGGTGGCCGTCGGGCCCGGCGGGGCCGGCGGGCGGTCCCCGGCCGACCCGGCATTCGACCCGTTCTGGGCGACCTGCGCGCAGGCGGGCATCCCGGTGGTGTTCCACGTGTCGAACAGCGGCTACAACCACTTCTACGGCACGCTGTGGTCAGAGCACGGCGACAACCCGTCGCACCAGCAGTCGCCGCTGCAGTGGGCGCTGTGCAACACCGAGCGGCCGCTCGTCGACACGCTGATCGCGCTCACGCTGCACAACTTGTTCGGCCGCCACCCCGCCATCAAGATCGTCTCGATCGAGAACGGCTCGAACTGGCTGAAGCCGCTGTTCAAGACGGTCGACAAGGCGGCTGCCCTCGGCCGCCGCGGCCAGATGATCGGCGGCCAGCTCCCGGCCAGGCCAAGCGAGGCGCTGGCCGAGCACCTGTGGGTGTGCCCGTTCCCAGAGGACGACGTCGACGAGCTGATTGACGCCATCGGGGCCGAGCACGTGCTGTTCGGCTCGGACTGGCCGCACCCGGAAGGCATCCGGGAGCCGGCCGACTACGTGCCGCGCCTCGCCGGACGAGACGCCACGATCACCCGCCAGGTGCTGCGCACCAACACGGCCCGTCTGCTCGGCATCAGCGAGTAGGCGGGATACGCGAGCAGCAACGCGCTGGTGCTCGCGGGAGCGCGCCCGCGAGCACCAGCGCGACGGCCGGGACCTGATCATCTAGGGGGACAGTGCCGCGTTGGTCCCGTTGTACATGCCGAGCACGAAGCCGCTCCCGGTTGCCGTGTCGTAGGCCAGGAAGTCGCCGCTTGACGGTGACTCGAAGGCCGCCCAGTAATCGCCTCCAACGAGGGTGAGCGCCAGGTTCCCTTCCACGAGCTGGTTGAAGCCGCAGTTCTGGGTCTTGGCATGGTCATTCCACGCGCAGAGGTATCCGGTGTTCGCCATGTACGCGTCCACCTCACCCTGATCGCCTACGAAGTCGTTGTCGATATTAGACTGCGGCAGCGAGGGATTCGTGTGCGGGTACATCGGCAAGCCTATATTTTCCAGCGTCATGGACGACTGGGGCACTACCCCGTCGAAGTACGTGAGGTACAGCTGGCTGTCATTGTCCTCGAAGGCGGCCGAGTAGCCCGAGCCGGTCGTGGTGATCGACGGACTGGTGCCGGCTTCCATTCCCAGCGTCGTGGGAGAGGTGATCGTACTATTGGAAGTGTCGAAGGGGTCCCCAGAGCCATAGAGGGCAAGGTGGTTGGCCGAGTTCGCGAAGGCGACCATGAAGTATGGGATGCCCGTGAAATTGTCGATCGTCAGCGCGAGCGAGGGGCTGGTTCCCGGGTACATTTTCAGGGTAGTGTCGAACGCCTTGGTGCCCACGCCCGCCGCGTAGGTGTAGATGTCCAGGTCGCCGTTTGACCCCTGCCACGCGGCGAACACCGCGTCGCTAATGGCCACCTCATCGTCGAAGAACCCCGCGACGGCGGGCGTGGTGAGCTCCGCGATGCCGTACCCGGTGTTGATGTTCCGCACCACGGCCGTCTTGGTGCGCTCGGTGATGTAGAGCGTCTTCGTGTTCGCCTCGAAGGCGGCCCAGACATAGCCGTTGTTGCGGCTGTAGACCGCCGGGCTGGACCCGGGTTCCATGCCAAGTGTGGTGGCCGTGCATCCGTTCAGTGGGACGTCGCACAGGTCGAGATCTGTATTTGGTCCCTCGAAGGCCGCGACTCCGCCGTTCAGGGCGGCGACCGAGGCGGCGGCCTTCGCCACGCCTCCGGAAGGGACCGCCAGCGCTATTCCCAGGAATATGCTGGCGACCACTCCCCACGCATAGCGAGTCCGGCTGTGTTTGCCCATATGCATTCCTCTCGCGATCATGAGAGCAGAAGCGCCAACGCCGCCATCATGCCACCTGGCTGGTCACCCACCCATCCCTCAAACGACTATTGTTGGCCGAACGGGACTGCTGCGGCGGTGATGAAGGTCGGCTCAGTCCAGGGCGAGCGCCGAGGCCGCGGCCAGCACCGCGTTGGCGCGGCCCGGGTCCCCGGTGACGTGCAGTTCCAGCATGTCGGGGGTGGCCCGGTTCGCGGCCAGGCGGCAGAACCCGACCGCGTCGGTCACGATCGTGACGGCGGCGGGGGAAGGCGCGACCTGGCCCATGAGGACATCCCAGGTGCCGCCGCCGGGGCCGGTCAGCACCAGGTGCACGCTCGTGGGCTCGGTCAGGCCCGTCGCGGCCGCGGCGTGCGGGAGCAGCCCGGCCGCGGCCTCGGTCATCAGCCGCAGCGTGGACGCGTCGGGTACCGATGGGGGCATCCTGACCGCCTGGCGGATGTCGTTGTCGTGGACCCAGAGCTCGAATGCCCGGACAACGAGCAGCAGGCCCAATGGCAGCCGCAGGCCGTGCACGGCGACCTCGGCGTGAAGATCGGCGGTGGCCACGAGCTCGATGGTGCGGCCGGCCGCGCGGCGCCACTCGGCGCGGGTGTCCTCCGGCGGGTGCCCGGCCTGGCGGGCGGCCGCGGGCTGGGTCGACCCGACGTGGCTGGCGGCCGCCACCTCAGGGTCCCCTGCCAGGCAGCGGTGCACGTCTTCGTCAACGCCGGTCAGGTGCCCTACGAGGCCCTGGACGTCCAGGCCGCGCAGCGCGGGCCGGCCCCAGTCCTCCCGCGGCAGGGCGCGCAGCGTCTCGCCGACGGCGCTCACCCCACGGCGCAATGCCTCGACAGGCGAGATCTGCGCGGGCACGGGGGCAGGAAGCCCGGCGGCGCGCGCCCCCAGGGATGCCGCCAGGACCCGGTCGCGCAGTCCGGCCGGAAGTGCTGGGCCGCGGTCGCCGGGCGTCATGACGGCCCCAGCAACTGACGGTCCAGCACCGTCTCAAGCCTGGCGATCGCCAGCCTGAGCCGCGACTTGGCCGTGCCTTCCGGGATGCCGGCCGCCTTGGCCGCCTCCCGGCAGGTCAGGCCCGTGAAGTACACGAGCTCGACCACCCGGCGCTGGCCATCGGGCAGCAGCCGGATGGCGGCCCGCACGGCGGTCGCTACTTCGGATGCCATCACTTCCTCGCAGGGAGAAGGGCCGGGCTGCCCGGGTGCCAGCCGGTAGCTGTGCTCCTGCCGCGCCACCCGGCGCAACTCGCTGCGGACCAGGTCCACTGCACGGTGCCGGGCCAAGACGGCCAGGTACGTGCGCAGCGTGCCGACTGCCGGGTCGTACCGGCCGGGGTGCCTCCACAACTCGACGAACACGTCCTGCACGACGTCTTGCGCGGCGGCATCGTCACCCAGGACGCGGAGCGCACCACTGTAAACCGCCGGTGCGAGGCGGTCAAAGGCCTCGGCCAGGGCGCGATCGTCTCCCGCGGCCAGGCGGGCCGCCAGCAGCGAATCATTACTTCCCCCCACGTTCCGGACGCTAGCGTGGCTTCCGGCCAGTCTGCAATGCCTTCCCGAAGATGAGCGCGGGCAGCGCGCGCCGCCCTGCCCTGCTCACCGTCGGTCCGCTCGGGGCGCGCCCCTGCGACGCCCCTCCTCTCCTTGGTTCGTCGCCACGGCCCTAGGTGGATCACTTCCCACCCAGCCGGACGCGTGATCCGGCTGCTGCACTGGTGACGTACCTGCAGTGTCGGCCGCACGCCCGTGCGGCCGACATGACTCTAGGGAGGGGTTCCATCATGAGCGTTCTGGTCATCGCGAAGTTCCCGGGTGACACGGCAGTATTCCGCCAGGCTCTCACTGAGCGCGCCGAGGAATTCGCGAAGATCGCCGAAAGCTCCCGGGCGGCAGGCGGCCTGCACCATCGCTTCGGGATCGGCGACGGCTTCATCGTCGTGGTGGACGAATGGGAAAGCCCGGCGCACTTTGAGCAGTTCTTCTCAGACCCTGCCCTGCAGGCCTTCATCGGCTCCGTCGGCGCCGCCCCGGCACCGCCGGAGATCACCGTCAGCGAGGCGGTCGCCTCTCCGGACCAGTACTAGCAACCGCGGGTCGCCAGCCCGCAGCCGGCGGACCGACGGTCAGGCTCTGCGCTCGGCGATCGGCGTGTTCTGGCCGGCCGCGAGCCACCACTGCCCGTCCCGCTTGACGAGGACGTACATGGCGATTTCCGAGAATCCCTTGCCCGCCCCGGCTGTGAGGTCCTCGCGGCGGACGTGCGCGATCGCCACGCCCGGCCGCGGGCTCATGAACTGCACCACGTGATACCGGGACGCAGGCGCCGCGCCTGCCGCCATCAGCGAGTGGTGGATGGGTTCAGCACGTCGTAACCCTGCAGGGTGGCCCCGTACGGGCTGCCCCACAGCACGTCGGAGGCGAACGGCCGGTCGTAGACGTCGGCGTCGGCGAGGTCATGGCCCTCCCGGAGTCCCGCGACCAGGCGGCTGACCGCGTCGGCTGCCTCGGCCCGGCCCGCCGGGTCATCGAGGATGGGACGGTGCTGTTCTGTCGTCATGGGAGCAACGCTAGGACCTCAACTTAAGTTGAGGTCAAGGGTCCCGATCGCTACGGTTTCGGTCATGGAGGAAGACGGCTGGCACGTGAGCGGGCTGACCGTGGGCCAGGTCGCCCGGAGGATGGGCATCGCGCCGTCGGCGGTGCGCTGGTATGACGACCACGGGCTGCTGCCCAGCGAGCGCACCTCCGGGAACCAGCGCCGTTTCTTCGCCGACGTGCTGTGCAGGGTGGCGATGATCAAGGCGGCGCAACGGGTGGGGCTGTCGATCGAGGAGATCAGGGAAGCACTGTCCTTCCTGCCTGCCCGGCAAGTACCCACCCCCGAAGACTGGGAGCGCCTCGCCGGGCACCTGCGGGACATCGCCAGCCGGCGGGTCAGCGAGCTCCTCGCCATCCTCGACGAGCTAGCACCTGCCCCAGGCCACCACCCATAGGCGCCATCGCGGTTCTCGTCAGGAGAACTCGCGCTTGAGGATCGTGCCGGTGGCGGTCACGGGAAGGCCGTCAACGACCTCCATGAATCGGGGGATCGCGATCTCGCCTACCGCCTCCGGGATCCAGGCCAGGGGCTGTTCGGCTCGGACTGGCCGAACCCGGAGGACATCCGGTAGCCAGCCGACGACGTGCTGCGCCTCGGTGGCCCGAGGGGATGACGCGCCAAGTGCTGCGCGGGAACACCGCCCGCCTGCTGGGCCTCTCCGACTAGCAATGGGACGTAGCCGTCTCCCCCCGCAGTGGCGCAGGGGCGGCGGCTGATGGCCTGGCGGACCTGGCCGGTCCGGTAGCGTCGTTGTGGCGCGCACGGTTCGTGACATGGCGGGTCCGGCCTCAGCGATTCGCCAACGGGCTCGTCACCGAACAAGCCGAATGCGCAATTGACGCACCCCGGTAAGCGTTCCACAATAAGCCGTGTGTCCGGCGTGTTCCCGTGACTGGATGTGGTTAGGTGCCCCCGCCGCGTCCGCATGGACAGTCATTCGTGCCAGGATTGTCCGGCTCCAGCCGGGCGAGCGGGCCAGGATCGCTAGGCTGTTCTTAGTTTGCCGTGTGATAGCACGGCAAACTAAGAACAGTTTCGACTAGCTCCGTGTGCTGAATACGTCACTTGTTCATTTATCGGACAAAACGGCTAGCCTGTGCCGACACGCCGCGAACTCAGGTTGATCTGGAACATGTCCCGCAGCGGACCGATCGCGCAATCGGCCCGTCGGGAAACGGATGGACTGCGCAACCGGTATCGCTCTTACGTGGTGGAACGCGCCGTCGATTCGCTCGGGAACAGGCCGAATGCGCAGCCCACCCAGGTGGAAACGGCTGGGATGCGCAATTGACCTGCTTGGAAGTCCATGCCCGGGCAGAGACGCTCTAGGAGAGCTCGCGCTTGAGGATCTTGCCGGTCGCGGTCATGGGGAGGCTGTCGACGACTTGCACGAAGCGCGGGTACTTGTAGGCGGCCATGTTCTCCTTCGACCACGCCACGAGCTCCTCAGGAGTCGCGGCAGTCCCCGGCTTGAGGATCACGAACGCCTTTACTTCCTCGCCGTGCTGGGCGGAGGGCACGCCGATGACCGCCGCCAGCGAGACCGCCGGGTGGGTCATGAGGACTTCCTCGACCTCCCGGGGGTAGACGTTGAAGCCGCCCCGGATGATCAGGTCCTTGGTGCGGTCGACGATGTAGTACCAGCCGTCAGCGTCGCGCCGGGCCAGGTCACCAGAGCGGAACCAGCCGTCCGGGCTGATGGCCAAGTCCGTCGCCTCGGGCCGCTTGAAGTAGCCCTTCATGATGTTGGTGCCCCGGATCGCGATCTCGCCGACCGCCTCCGGGGTCCAGGCCACGGGCTGCCACGTCCCGGGCTCGATCAGCTCCATCTCCACGCCGGGGATCGGCACGCCGATCGAGCCGGGCCGGGCCGGCTCACCCCACGTGGAGAACGACGCGACCGGGGAGGTCTCCGACAGCCCGTATCCCTCCAGGATCGTGATCCCGAACCGGGCCTCGAACGCCTTGTGGATCTCCACGGGCAGCGCCGACCCGCCGGATACCGCCACCCGCAGGTTCGAGCGCAGCGCGGACAGGTCCACGGAGTCGTCCAGGGCGCCGAGCAGCCCCCAGTACATTGTCGGCACGCCGGCGAAGAAGGAGACCCGCTCGCGCACCATCAGGTCCAGCGCCGCCCGGGCCTCGAACCGGGGCAGCATGACGATCGTCCCGCCGTAGCACAGCGCGGTGTTCTGGATCGTCGTCTGGCCGAACGCGTGGAACAGGGGCAGTACCGCCAGGTACCGGTCCGGGTTCTCCGATGACGCCCCGAACAGCGTCGTCCCGGCGAGAACGTTGTCGCGCAGGTTCCGGTGCCGCAGTTCCGCGCCCTTCGGCTGACCGGTCGTGCCTGAGGTGTACAAGATGACCGCGGTGTCGTCCTGCGACGTCGGCACGGTCTCGAACTCCGGCGGGACCCCGGCGATCGCCTCGAAGATCGTCTCGGTCCCGGGGACCGGCGACGGCGCGGCCAAGTCCGCCGGGATGATCAGGAACAGCTCGCAGCCTTCCGCCTCGCTGAACCCGAGATGCCCCTGCTGGCCCATGGGCAGCTCAGGGGTGCCCTCGAAGCAGATGTACGCCCGCGCGTCAGAGTCGGTAAGGTGATAGGCGATCTCGCGGGCCTTGAGCAGCACGTTGAGCGGCACGACGGTCGCCCCGGCCTTGAGGATGCCGAAGTACGCGATGGTGAAGTGCGGCGTGTTCGGGCAGCTGAGCGCGACCTTGTCGCCCGGCTTGATCCCGCGGTCGGCCAGCATCCCGGCGACCTGGTTGGCGAGCGCGTTGACCAGGCCGTAGGTCAGCCGGAGGTCCCCTAGGACGATGGCGTCGCGGTCGGGGTGCGCGGCGGCACCGGCCTCCAGGAAGGACGACAAGTTGTACTGCGTAGCCACGTTGCGACGAGTCCTTTCGCTATCAAACGCCGGGCGCTGCGGGAGATCATACGCTGGCCGGGGACCGGCCCTGGGGAGCGTCCCTCCTTACCGGTTGTCGGCCTCCTCGAAGATGAGGACCGTCTGGGTCGCGCGCACCTCGGGGATCTCCTGCAGCCTAGTCAAGACGACATCGCGCAGGTCAACGGCATCGCGGGCGCGGACCCGCAGCAAGATGTCGTGCTCGCCCGAGACGAGCGCGACGTGATCGACCTCCGGGATGCGCAGCAACTGGCCGCGAACCGTCTTCCAGGACCGCTGGGCGATGTCGAGGTAGACGTAGGCCGACAGCGCGTACCCGTACCGCACCGGATCGACGAGCGCGGCGTACCCGGTGATCACGCCCTCCCGTTCCAGTCGCGCCACCCGGGCGTACGCGCTGGCCCGCGAGATGCTCAGCCGCTCGGCCAGGGCCCGCATGGACAGCCGGCCGTCGGCTTGCAGCGCCTCGACGATGAGCCGGTCCATGTCGTCCATCGCGGCCATATGTCCAGGCTGGCGGTCCCGGGGCGAGTCACTGAGTGCCATATGGCTAGCCTAATGCCTTACTTCAGGCAAGACGTCTCGGATTTCTTCCAGGATCTGGATAAATGGCCGCATCGATGGCCATGATCGAGAGTGAGAGTGCATTAGGTGAGAGTGCACTGAGGAAGGGTCCCGCATGACGCCGCTGCAGCTGATCGGCCCCGACGGCCACCCGAGCACGGACGGCCTGAGCGCGGACCGTCAGGGCACCGGCCCCGGCCCGGCCCCGCGGGACCTGGAACTGCCCGGGGACGAGGTCATGCGGGAGCTGCACCGCCGGATGGTCCTCGGCCGGCGGTTCGACGAGGCGGCCATGGCGCTGGCCAGGCAGGGCCGCCTCGCGGTGTACCCGTCCTCGCGAGGACAGGATGCGTGCCAGGTCGGGGCGGTCCTCGCGCTGCGGGAGCAGGACTGGCTGTTCCCGACCTACCGCGACTGCGTTGCCGTCTTCACCCGGGGCGTCAGTCCCGCCGAGACCCTGTCGCTGATGCGCGGCGACTGGCACTGCGGTTATGACCCCTACCAGTACCGGGTCGCGCCGCAGTGCACCCCGCTGGCCACGAACGCCGCGCACGCGGTCGGCCTGGCTCACGCCG
>Ga0210389_10005158_pt1 | contig 10138 bp, 5 predicted proteins | sample IncBWH28OmetaG_FD_160127 | JGI IMG/M metagenome (GOLD analysis project Ga0210389, IMG submission 160127) | Forest soil microbial communities from Barre Woods Harvard Forest LTER site, Petersham, Massachusetts, United States - Inc-BW-H-28-O ...
GCGTCGCGGCTCAGTGTGAGATAGATGCCCTGGTTCCCGGGCTCCTTGAAGTACGCGAAGACATAAGGATCGCCGGCCTTGGGCATCTGCGCCATTGCGGGAAGCACCGCGGCCAGCAAGGCCGCTGCAAGCTGCATGCGTCTTCTCATGCCGCGCCTACATTCCTTCCGGCGTGGGCATCTTGTCTGAGCCGGGCACCTTGTCCACCGGACCGTCTGGCACATCGCTGCTTATCAGGTGCTTGCCTTTCCAGTGCGAAGTCGCAACGCGCTTGCCGGCGGCATCGAAGTTCTCCCACGTCCACGTCCCGTCGTCTGCATAAGTCTTCACCCACATCGGCGTGCCGTCCTCGCGCAGAAACCGTTCTTCGCCCGTCTTATCCCCCGCGTGAAAGTTCACCGTCCACACCGGCTTTCCGTTCGGATAGAAGAAGCGCTCCGTTCCGTCCAGCAGCACGCGTCCGTCGGCGCTGCGTCCCGCGCTCCATGTTGCCTTCACCTTGCCATTCGGATATCGCTCCGTGTAGCTCTTCGTTCCGGTCACGTGTGCCGGCGCCGAGGTCTCTTCACCGGCGTTCTTATCCAGCACCCACGCCTCGTTCAGCTCGATCTCGTAATTCACAATGTTCTTGGTCGTCGCAATGTGGATCACTCCATCCGGACCCTGCGTCGCCGTCACGTATCCCACGGTGAGGATGTTTGCCGGTAGCTGTTTCATCGTCCACGTCGCACCATCATCGTCGGAGAGCGCGACATACGCTCCGTCCTTGTGAATATGCTTTTGACGGTTCGGATTCAAGTCGGCGACGAAGAACAGTCGCCCGCTGTGCAGACGGATCACGCTCGGACGCTCGCCGGAGAGCAGCGGGTCGAACGGCAGCTTCGACTTCACCCACGTCTTGCCGTCATCCTTCGATGTCGCCAGTGGCATCCTCCCGTCGATGTTCGAATTTTTCCCTCCAAACCCAAGCAGGCCGCCGTCCTTTGCAAACACGATCGTCGTGTGCCGCCCTGCCGTCCGACCTCCGGTGTCCGACCAAGTCTTGCCCTCGTTGGCCGTGCGCCATACCGCGCTGATCGAGCCGTTGCCGTCCGAGTCTCTGCCCGTCGAATCTGTCGGCAGATAGATCGCGCCGTCCGGACCGCGCACAATCGAGTTGATCGGCTGCGACGCATAGCGCCCCACCGGCTGCGGAAACTCCGGGAAGTGCGCCGCGCTCCACGTCGCGCCGTTGTCATTCGTAGTTGCCCACGCGAACGGCGGCGCGCCGATCAGCCGTGCGAATCCCCAGAAGAACCAGACCTTCCCGCCCGCCTCTTTCTGGTGCGCAGGATCATTCCAGATCAACGGCCCTGCCAGCCCGGCATCCGCAAAGATCGGCCATGGCTCGGGTATATCCCAGTCATTGCTGCCCGCGCGGCGGCGCATCGTCATGATTGTCTGGTCCGGATCGTCCTCGTTGTCAGGCGTGTTGTAGAAGGCCGCGAACAAATCGCCATTCGGCAGCACCTGGATCGCCGAGTTGTGATAGTTGACGCCGATCCCTTGTGCGATGCCAAGCCGCCAGCCCACGCCCATCATGCTCTTGCCACCCAGGTTGGGAAACAGCTCATGCGTGCGATAGATCGGCTTGCCCGGATCGGGCGTATCGACCGCTTGCGACAGCGCCGGGCCGCCAGTGAGTGAACGCTGCTTCACCGCCGTCATGAAGAGGTGAAAGAACGGCGGAGTGCCGTTCGCTGTGGGCATCGGCGCCTGCACCACGCGAAAGCCCACGTTTCCTGTATCCGACTTGTAAGACGGCGGCAGACTCGCACGGTTCGACGGACGCTCGAAATACGGTGAGGTCGCCGGAAGATTCAGGTCTGGCGACGTCTTCGTTGCCGTGTGCCGCCAGTCCAGGCCGCCTCCACGAACCACCTTCGTCATCCCCGAGACCGCGCCCGTGGGATCGATCGCATCGCCCGGCTCGTAAGGCCCATACCAGTCCAGTGTCCACTCCGGTCGGCCGGTCTCCATATTCTTCACGCCGAACGCATTCGCCCGGTCCACCGCCAGCGGCGTATCGCTGTCGCCATAAATCTTCTTGCCGCCCGCGCGTGCTGCGTACTCCCACTCCGCCTCGGTGGGAAGCCGCCACGGCTTGCCTGTCTTGCGGCTCAGCCACTGGCAGTAGGCCATCGCCTGCTCCCAGCTCACACCTGCCGCGTAGGCGGGCGTCGCGGCATGCGCCTTGTAGCTGGGATCGAACTGCGCAAATTCCTCCGGAGAAACCTCCGTTATGCCCATCCGAAAGCCATGCGAGATGCGCGCCGGATGCGCAGGCCGCTCGTCGAAGTCTCCATGGGCAGGCCGCGAAGACATCACCCCGAAGCCCTTGGTGATGGCCGCATTCAGCGCCTCTGCATCGGCGCCCATGACAAAGCTCCCTGCCGGAATGCTCACCGTCGCGGGAACGCCATTCGCCGCCATCGCCGGCGCTTCGCCCGGCATCCGCGCCAGCACGCCGTCCTTCTGCGCGAATACTGGCATGCCCACGCAGTATGCGAGCGTCGCCACACCCCAGCAGGCTGTCCACCTCTTGGCGAACTTCATCTTTTCTCCTTGATCGGTCTAAGGCTTAAGCCGCGCTTCCAGTGTGCCCAGCGTCGTCCGCCGCGCTTCGATACGCCCATCCACGGCCAGCCACATACCCTTGCCGCGCCCGTATCGCTTGCCCGTGCTGTCCCACGCGATCGTGAGCAGGTGACCGTGATACGGCAGCGCGTCGATCGCAAAGTAGCTCCAGTCGCGCACCGCCGGACGCACCACGATGCGATCATCCGCCCGCGGCTCAAGCCCGATCACTCCCGTGATCAGCGGATCGGTAAAGCCCGAGTGGTTGTAGTAGTTCCCGCGCCCCACCTGCTTGTTCTTCTCGATCAGCATCCGCTTGGCGATCCACTCATCCGTATCAGCGTCGTAGTCTTCGTCAATCCAGTCGATCGTCCGCCCGCCCGGCAGCCGGATATGCTGCGCCAGCACGTACCGCGCAAAGAGCCGCATGTAATCGCCATCGCCCACCACGTGCTCGCCCGGTGTATCCAGGTACGTCGCCATCGCGTTCAGTGTCTGCGTCATGGAGAACGGCCACGCCGGCCCGTTCCAGGTGCACTGGTCCGATGATGCAAAGCGGAAGCGCGGGCTGCGGCGCTCCGCTGTCGTCGCTCCAAAGCGGCCATCGAAACCCTGGGGATCGAACAACTGCTTCCACGCCACGCCGTGGCTCGGCTCCGGCGAGCTGTACTTCCACGGCAGGTAGCCGATCAACTCTCGCACCCCGGAAAGCTGCATCACTGTGCCCGGATCCTGGAATCTCTTCTGTGCCCGAATCCCCGACTCCTTCGCCGGAGACACAACCTCATAGAATTCGTCTTTCGGATTCCACAGCACCGTCTCGATCAGCTTGTTAAGCTTCGCCGCCTTCTCGTCGAACTCATTGGCCGTCGCCTCATCGTGCGTCAGCCGCGCCGTCGCCGCGATCGCGCGCGCGTCCGAAACCATGTAGCTATTCAGCGTCGGCCGATACCCATCCCCGCTGATCGACTTCTCCATCGCGTCACGCGTGTCGATCGACCAGAAGAGCCCGTTCGCATCCTGCTGCGTGCGCTCCCAATCGTGATACACGCGCACCATCTCCGGAAGCAGGTTCGTCGCCAGTGCCGCATCGCCGTTCGCCAGCGTCACGTCGCGCACTGCCGTCGCCATCGCGTCCGAATACTTCCGGATGTCGTTCTCAGGCCGGAACCAGAAACGCGCGTCATCCTCGGCAATCGCGCGCGTGTGCAACCAGCGCGCCTCGCCCAGATGAAAGGGCGCGGCATCCGGCAGCGCCCCGAAGCTGCCGTCCTTGAACTCCGGCTTCGGCAGCCACTCCGTGATCACGTATCCGCCCGGCGTGCGCACCAGGTGCTTCTTCCACGCGTACCAGCGGAAGTAGTACATCTCCTCCGTCGCCTTGTCCGCGCTGTCGAACCAGGGAATCTCCTGTTGCATCCACGCCCATGCGGATTCAGCCGGAGCGCCATCAGCCGCGGGCTCGCCGTTGTATACCTTGTCCGTAGCCGCTCGCTCGTCTGCCTCGAATTGCTCCACGTAATGCGTGTAATCCGCTGGCCGCAGCAGGTACGGCACAGTCCCTGCCCGCGCCAGTACGGGACACAGGGGCAGCAGCGCAAGGCATGCGGTAAGGAAGCGGCGGCAGGGCATAGAGAGAGGTGGCGTCAGGTTTCGCGAACGCTCCAAACTATAACGGAACGCTCTGAGAGTCGGCAACCATAAATGAAAGTTAACAGCCATTAGTGAAATGAGGTCTCATGCTCTGCCGCAGCTTTCGCTGCCCGCTCCAGCCAGGACGAATAGACCAGGTCCGCCTTATTCCGCTCCCATTCCACGCGCGAAAACACATCCAGCTCTGCTGTCAGCCGGGGCACGTCCGCATCCAGCGCGACAATCCCCGCGTCGCGGTCCTCGCGCCCGCCGCTCTTCCCCAGCGGATAACCAACCTTCGCCGCCCACTCGCGAATGGTCAGTGTCGGCATCGCATCCAGGTCTTTGCCGCGCCATGCTGGAAAGCGCAGCTCCGCGTTCAGCCACTTCGCCGCCGCCGGCGTCACCCATGAAGGCCGATGACTCGCGCCGGGATCGAAATAGGTCGTGAACACGCCCTTCTCGCCTCCGTTCAGCGCCACAACGCGCGCACGCAGGGCGGAAAAGAACTCCGGCCCATGTGTCGGAATCGCTACTACTGTATCCGCCGTCCCGTTGATGACGAACGTGTCTCCGCGACGCGCGCTCAGCGTATACAGCACCGCGCCGCGGTCGCCGAGAAAACGCAGCGCCTTGTAGGGAGCGGCCTGGCACATGATCGCGTGCCCGGAGTCCCAGTAGCCGCCCACTCCATCCAGATCGCCGCCGCCGTCCAGCAGCAGCGCGTGGATGCGCGGATCGGCCGCGCCGGTGAGCGACGCAATGAACGATCCCATCGAGAAGCCCATCATCGCGATGCGCCTCCGATCCACGTCCGGCCGCGCCGCCAGCGCGCTCACCGCGCCCATCGCGTCCGCAACCATCAGCCCGCCCATGCGCACCGGCATGCTCGCCGGCGAGAACACCAACTGGTCATGCTCGCCCGTGAACAACTTGTGCTCGTCGTTGCGCTCGCCTTCGCCGATGGGGTCGTAGGTCAGCACCACGGCGCCCGCGCGCGCGTACAGAATGCCTGTGTAATACGCATACCAGCTCGATTTGTCGCCGCCATGCCCGTTCACGATCACCATCGCAGGCAGCTTCTTCGCGGGCCGCTGCGTCGGCCGGTAGATCACCGCCGGAACGCGCAGCCCGTACCCTGTCCGGTACGTGATCTTCTCCGCCGTCACCCCCGGCGCGATCTCGCTGCTCGCAATGCTCCGCGTCTCCGGCGCCAGCGGATGATCCGGCAGGAACAGCGCGCGCAGCATCTGCCGCCGCCACTCGTTCACCTGGGCTTCGCTCGCGGCATGAACTGCCGGAGGCGGTGGCGGCTCACCCGTTGGCGGCACCGGCGGCAGCTTCGTGGGATCACCCCAGTGCACGTTCAGAAATTGGACGTAGTGCTCCCAGTCGAAGCGCGTGACATCGTGTTTCCCGGCGCGGTCGTGATACGCAACATCCCCGTCCATCCCGATCGCCTCGTCCACCGCCGGCACGGGCGTGTTTTCTGCGAGCGCCTGCTCGCCTAGCAGCCGGTACACACGGCTGGCGCTTACCGCGCTTAGAAACTCCCCCTTCGGATCCGACCATTCGTCGCCGGCCGCGCTTGCCACATACAGCAGGCGCGGCGCAATCAGCGAGAGCAGCAAGTTGCCATCCGCCGGAATCTCGCTGTCGCGGCCCACCCACTTCGCATACGCCGGGCAGAACCAGTACGGAAACGAATGCTGCAGGTGCGCTACCGTCTCGCCCAGCGCGCGCCGCTGGATCGACTGGCCACCGTGACCGCTCTCGGTCGAAAGCAGCGCCGCAAAGCGCGTGTCCTGCGCCGCAGCCCAGTCCGCGGCCTTCCCCAGCCTGCTGTGGCCCGTCACCGCAACGTGCGTTGCATCCACCAGCGGATCGTTCTTGAGATAATCCATCGCGCGGCTCAGTCCCCACGCCCACGCTCCGACCGCACCCCAGTCATTCGGCTGCTCTGCCGCGCCCGGCTGCCGAAAGAGCTGCCGCACGCTGTACTGTGAAGCGTCCTTGAAGTCCGGCTCCAGGTCGCCGTAGTACAGCGTTGCCAGCCCGTATCCATGCTTCAGCAACAGTTCGACCTGCCACTGTTGCGTGCCCGCGCCGCGCGAACTCTCCGCAGGCATCTCGTGCAGCAGCGCCGCGCTGCCTTTGGGCTTCGACCACACCGGCGTGGGCAGTATCCCCGGATCATCCACTACCGTCTGGTTCCCGCCGAAGTTCAGCCCCAGCACCACGGGCGACGGATGTCCCACTGCCGGCACATACAGCAGCAGCCTCATGCTGCGCGCCGCCTCCGCCGGAGGCGTGACCCCCGGCGCCGGATCGAACGTAAGCTCGATCTGCTCGCGTACAGCCAATCCGTTCAGCGCATGGTCGTCGCGTTCGAGGATTTTCGCGTGCATCACCGCCGCTCGCGCCGCCTCCGGCGTGCGACCGAATACATTCTCCTCGAACAAGCGAAGAACCTCGGGCCTTCGCTCCGCATTCCACGCCTCCGCGCCAGTCACCGGCTTGCCGCTCTCCAGGCGCAGAGGATCGAGCATGGTGTAGGGTGCAATGTGCGTCTCGTCGTAGTTGTAACCGGGAATGCGCTGGCCCGCGGCAGGCATCAGCGCGACAACAAAAACCAGGGCAGCTGCGGATTTCATAAGCATCGTCTCGGCCGGATCACGGTACCTTTCTGTGCAAAGGTTATAGCGGATGAAAGCGTTATGTGCCGCACGGCTCGAGACGGCTTCATCCCGAGTCGCAACCTGCTCCGTCGCTTGCCGCAACGCGTGGACGGTCATGTGAAACTGGCAATCCAATGCCCATCGGCTGTGCGTGCCTTGCTGGAACAGGCGGCAGGCAAAGCCCCGATGGCGCGGTTGAAAACATCGTACTTGTCGTATGCCGTCTCTCGCAGGTAGCATTTCGCATACATGCAAGTTAATACTCAAATATGAAAATAAAGTCCACACCCTGCTGCCAGGCCCTGGCCCTTCTCTCGTTCGCCTTCTCTGTCGCATCGTTCGCCCACGCCTCCGGAACGGTCTGCGATGTGCGCGCGATGGGCGCCGCCGGTGATGGACGCACCAAGGACACGGCCGCCATCCAGAAGGCCATCGACGCCTGCGCCGGCCCGCATGGCGGAACCGTGCACTTCGCCGCCGGGACTTACCTCTCTGCCCCGCTCGACTGGAAAAGCCATGTGCGACTCCAGCTCGCCGCCGGCGCCACCCTGCTCGGCTCGCCGGACATGAGCGACTACCCGGTGCGCGAAGACGCTCCGTGGCGCAGGGTTGCGCTCCTCCATGCTGACCACGCGACCGACATCTCCCTTACCGGCGAAGGGACCGTCGATGGCAACGGTCTCGTCTGGTGGACGCAGCAGCAGGCCGACCGTCGCGCGGGTCTCAAGGAAAAACCTCGGCCTATGCTCTTCGACCTCACTCACTCCGCGAAGATCCTCATCGACGGCGTCACCATTCAGAATTCGCCGCAGTACAACATCATGGCCGTCCTCTGCGATGGCCTCACCGTGCGCAATGTGAAGATCCTCAATCCCGGCCGCACTGCGCCCAACACTGACGGCATCGATCCCATCTCCACCAGCCATGTGCTGATCGAACACGCGCTGATTGATACCGGCGACGACAATGTCGCCATCAAGAGTGGCCTTGTCGAGCGCGGCGATCCGGATGTGCCCAGCGCCGACATCACCATCCGCGACTGCGACTTCCGCAACGGCCACGGCCTCTCCATCGGCAGCGAAACCGCCGGCGGCGTGCGCGATGTCCATGTCGAGCGCGTTACCTTCCATGGCACGCGGCAGGGCGTTCGCATCAAGAGCGCACGCGGCCGCGGCAACGACGTCGGCAACTTCACCTTCCGCGACATCACCATGACCGATGTCGAGGTGCCTATCCAGATCACCATGTACTACACCGGCGGCATGCAGGGCGACACCGCCCACCCCATCACCGCGCACACCCCGCGCTTCCATGACTTCACCATCGAGAACCTCACCGCCACCGGCGCGAAACGTGCGGCAGAGATTTACGGCCTGCCCGAAAGCCCCATCCACAATCTCATCCTCCGCCACGTACACCTCAGCGGAGACAAGGGTGCGGATATGCAGTATGCGCAGGTCAAGGCCACGGACTTCATCGTCACCGCGGCCACCGGCGACTCCATCACCAAAGGCCCGGGCGTTGAATTGGAGATGAAGTAGCGCGCCATGATGCCACCCTGGAGCGTCTTCATCCTCGTCGCGGCATCGCTCGCCCTGCAGACCTTCGCGCGCGCACAGGAGGCGGTGACGCTACCTGCTGCGTCCGCTCCAATTGCCGAGATCGCGCAGAATTTCAGCTTCGCTTCGGATGGTCCCATCGGCCCCGGCTGGACGCGGCCCGACCAGATCGCCCGCGTCTATTTCCATGAAAGCCTGCCCGCGCTCTTTCGCCGCACTCTGCAGCTTGATGGCGATGTCCCGGACAAAACGCAACTCGCCTGGATCTTCACCGGCCCCCATGCCGGCGTCACCGTTGAACTCACCGGCTCCAGCATCCGCCTGATCGAGCGCGAATACGGATCCGTCGGCCTGCGCGAGCCCGGTGCAGGCGAGCATGTGCTGCGTGAGGAAGAACTCTCCTACATCGGCCATCCCCGCTCGCTCACCGTCGCTGTCGATGCCCATCTCGCGGTCACTGTCCTGCTCAACGGCGAGCCCATGCTGTGGCAACCCCTCACCTTCGACCTCACGCGCCACCAGCTCATGTTTAGCGGCCCGCGCCATGAGCACCTGGTGCTTAGCGGCGAGTTGCTTCAGGAGAGCCCCGGGCAGGCCACCATCACCGTGTCGCCCGAAAAGCAGCATCAGGCCATCCTCGGCTTTGGAGGCAGCCCCAGCATTCCCGCCTACGCGGGCCTCAGCGAAGAAGGCAAGCGGCAATACTGGGATTGGCTGCGCCGCTACAACCTGCTCATCGACCGCGAATATCCCATGGGCTCGCAGCTCAAACCCGATCTTTCCAACGTCGAAGACCTGCGCGACGCTACGCCGCACTACTACGGCGACAATTTTCCTAACGGCGAAGTCTCCAACTTCGACTACAGCCGCAAAACACGCGAGCTTGGTGGAAGCGTCCTCTACGAAATGTGGGCTCTCCCCAGCTGGGCCACCCAGGAGTACTCTCCGCAAGGCAAGCCGATTCTCGATGCGTGGGGCAAGCCGGTCAAAACTGCCGCGAAGCCCGACGTCTACGCGCGCATCGTCGTCGAATTCTGCAAACGAACGAAGGAGCGCTCCGGCGCGGCTCCCGAAATCATCGGCATCCAGAACGAGGTCGAGCAGTACCCGGAAATCTACGCTGCCATGACCACCGCGGTACGCAAGGCCCTCGATGATGCCGGCTTCCGCTCAACAAAAATCCAGATGGCCGATGCGCCCTACCTTTGGATGGCCACATCGCGCGCCGGCGACCTCAAGCGATTCCCCGAAGCATGGTCGCAGACCGATTTCACCGCGGCCCATCAGTACGACTATCAGCAATACCTCGCCAATCCCGGCCTCTACGATCAGCGGCTGAATGCCATGCATGCCGCCGCTGCAGGCAAGCCATTCCTCGCTACGGAGATCTGCCTCAACGACGGCAAATATCAGGAGCCCTCTTATCGGCTGGCGCTGCAGGTAGGGCAGCTCTATCAGAAAGACCTCACCAAGCTCGACGCCGAGATGCTCCTCTACTGCTGGCTCATCCTCGACGTCGAGCAGCCCAACTTCGGCGGCTCACGCTCACTGCTCGTGCCGGATCGCTCCCAGGGAGAAATCCCCGTCGCCTCCAGCTTCCAACTGCGGGTTCTCGGCGCCTTCAGCCGCCACGTGCTCAAAGGCATGAGGCGC
>Ga0210389_10005160_pt1 | contig 10134 bp, 8 predicted proteins | sample IncBWH28OmetaG_FD_160127 | JGI IMG/M metagenome (GOLD analysis project Ga0210389, IMG submission 160127) | Forest soil microbial communities from Barre Woods Harvard Forest LTER site, Petersham, Massachusetts, United States - Inc-BW-H-28-O ...
GCGAAACGCCCCTCTTGTGGGGCACGGGACGGCGCGAGGTCTTAAAGATGATTTGCCCGACGGCGCAAGCAAAATTTTCAAACCGGTGCGGCCATTTGGCACGACGGGCAAATCAGTTGCGACGGCGCAATTCATGTCAAGTGAATAGCAATTGCTTGCATCCACCGTCATTCCGGGGCGCCCGAAGGGCGAGCCCGGAATCCATACTCCCGGTCGTGGTTATGGATTCTCCGATGTGCAATTGCACATCGTAGTTCGCTCGTTGCACTCGCCCCCCGGAATGACGACAGCTACGTGCCGTGCGCGAGCCTCAAACCTTGTCATGAATGACGCGCTTGACGGCTTCGATCGCGTCTTCGTCGCGCTTGTACATCGTCCACTGCTTGATGCGCTTGGCCCGTACCAGCTTCGCCGCGATCAGGACGCGCATGTGTTCGCTTAAAGTCGGCGCGCTGACGCCGAGCTTTTCCGCAATCAGCACGCCGCACACGCCATCCTCCTCGAGGTCGCCATCGACCTGCGTGCGGAAATGCCGCTTGGGATCGCGCAGCCAGTCCAGAATCAACAAGCGGCGCTCGTTGGCGAGCGCGCGCAACGCAATGGCGACTTTCATTTAGTCATTTTGCTAATTACCTAAATGATCAAGCCCGATAAGGCATAGAGAAGGCTTACAGGAAGGCCTACGAGGCGCATGAGGGTGTCATGACAGAGATCACGCGCGAAGCCATCGCCGCCACCGAAACCGCGATCCGGCCCTTTATCAGGCGAACGCCACTTGTTGTGGCCGACATGTCCGACTTCGACCATCCACCGCACGCACTGACCTTCAAGCTGGAAATGCTGCAGCATTCCGGTTCGTTCAAGGTACGCGGCGCGTTCGCCAACCTGTTGCTGCGAAAGGCGCCTGCCGCCGGCGTCGTGGCGGCGTCGGGCGGCAATCACGGCGTGGCGGTCGCCTATGCCGCGCACCGGCTCGGCGTGCCCGCCACGATCTTCGTGGCGGAAATCACTTCTCCGGCCAAGATGGAGCTGATTTCGCGTTACGGCGCTCGCCTGGTCGTCGCGGGATCGCTCTATGCCGATGCGCTGGCGGCGAGCGAAATCCATGTCGCCGAGACCGGCGCGATGCCGGTTCATGCGTTCGATCAAAACGAAACCCTGCTGGGGCAAGGAACGGTCGCTCTCGAGCTCGAGCAGGACGCCCCCGACATCGATACGCTACTGGTTGCGGTCGGCGGCGGCGGATTGATCGGCGGCATCTCGGCCTGGTACGGGCGGCGCGTGCGGGTCGTGGCCGTGGAGCCGGAGGCAGCACCTACCCTGCACGACGCCTTTGCGGCCGGAAGACCCGTCGATGCGCCCGCCGGCGGAATCGCCGCCGACAGCCTCGCGCCGCGCCGGGTCGGCGAATTGACGTTTGCGATCGCGCGCGACAACGTCGCTGAGGTCGTACTCGTCACCGACGATGCCATCCGTCAGGCGCAAGCTGCGCTGTGGTCGGGACTGCGACTTGTGGCGGAGCCCGGCGGGGCTGCGGCTTTCGCCGCGCTTCTTTCGGGTCGCTACCGGCCGTCAGCGGGCGAGCGCGTAGCGGTGCTGCTCTGCGGCGCCAACACGACGGCGGTGAAGTTTGAAGGCTAGATATCGCCGCGCCCGACGCACCGGGTGCGGCGAGCCAGACATCTCCTCTGCCCCCGGCGTGAGAGGTTTCGTGTCTGCCCAGCAATATTCCGCCCGCCAATTACCGATTTGTAAGTAGCAAGGGGACGCGAATCACCGACCAAATGGGCGGGGCCGAGGAGCGAAGCCATGTCGCGCCATCATATGCTGCCGCCGATCGTCTACACGCCGGCGCCGCCGAAGCCGAAGAAGACCGAACGCCGGCGTGGTGTCGGCTATAGTCAAGAGGCTGGCGAGGCCGAGGAGACCGAGGCCGCCGGCGATATCTCGCATGCGGCGGCGCCGCAGCGCCCGTCGACCTTGCCTCGGCATTCACTGCCGGTTGAGGCCGCCGAGCGCCGTCTTCATTCGACCACCGGCAAGCTCAGCGACGACACCCTGAAAGAGTTGCTGCTGGTACAGGAGCAAGATCAGGAAAGCGCTGACAGCGCCGGCAAGATCGCGCCCACGGCGAAAGAATAGCGCCTCGCGAAGCCCGTGATGAGGGCAGGAAGTTCCGAGCAATTCCCTCACCTCGGCTTCAGCGCGATCGCCTCCGCGGTGGCGGCCTCGACCGCGGCGCGGCTATAGAGCAGCGGCACATATTGTCCCGTCGCCCATAGCGGGGCGAGATCGCGGTAGTGCCCGCTGAAGGGATCGCCGGACTGGCCGGGCGCGTTGATGGTGCGGCTGGCATCCCAATTGCCGACATCGAGCACCATGCGGAACGAGGCGCCCGCGGTCAGGCGATAGTCGGAGCGGCGGTAGGTCGCCGCGCGCGGCACGTTGGCCGCACCGCCATAGGCCAGCGGCCCGACCGACAGCTGCGAGGCGGTCGCCTTGTCCGCCAGCGGCATCAAGGCATGGTCGAATTCCGCCATATGCAATCTTCCCCAGCGCCACATCGACGAGTCACCGCCCAACTTGCCGCTGACATCGGCGACCGCGCTGCCGAGGCTATCGAGCAACACGCGATCCCGCGCACGCGCAGGCTCAGCGCCAAGCGCTGCGTCCGGCGCTTCGAGATAGCCGACCACAGCCGAAATGCTGGAAGCTTCCGGGGCGATGACATCGGCGGCCTTGGGCGCGGTGACCTTGAGAAGCGCCGGCCCCAGATGGTTGGCGATCCACACCTCGAAGACGGCCGCGGCCGCGCTGTCGGCGCGGTCACGCGCGTCCCAGTTTTTGAAAAGCTCCAGCCCTTGCCTCTCATTCGCATCGTCGGAATCAAGCGGCTTGAGCAGGGCGATCAGCCGTCGCGCCAACATCGAGGTGTCGTCGTTCTGCAGATCCATCGCGTCCGCCAGCGTCATCTTGTTCTTGGCCTGGAGCACTTCAACGATGCGTTGCCAGCGCGCCGGGTCCGCCCATTCGAAGCCAATCTTGCGCTCGGCGATCGGATAATCGCTCGGTAGATTCATCTGGTTGGCGGTGGCAAAAAAGCCCTGCTTGGGGCGATAGACGCGCGGCAATTGATCGGCCTCGACAAAACCCTGCCATTCGTAGCGGCCGTCGCCCGGCACCGGCATCAGCCCGTCATAGTTGACGCGCCGCGGCGTCTTGGCGCCGGGAATCCAGCCGATATTGCCTTTGACGTCGGCATAGACCTGGTTTTCCGACGGCGCACCCCAGCGCTTCATCGCGGCAACAAAACTGTTCCAGTCCTTGGCGGTCATGTAGTCGGATGAACCGAAATAGGCCGATGTGCCGGGCTCGAACCAGATCGATCGCACGGCAAAGGCGCGCCTGTTGGCCGCATCGACATAAATCACCGGACCATGGCGGGTGAATTTCAACTCGACGTCCCGCGCGCCCTCGCCTTTCACTTCGAGCGGCTCATGCACGGTCCGCATCGATTCCCAGCCATTGCCATAGCGGTACTGGTCCGGATTGCCGGGATTGAGTTCGTAGACGTAGAGGTCTTCCTGATCGACGTTGAAGATCGTGAGACCAAACGCGATGGTGCCGTTATGGCCGATCGAGATTCCCGGCAATGCCGGTTCGCCCGCCCCAATGACCGAAAGTCCGGGCGCGTTGAGGCCGACGATATAACGGAGCGACGGCACGCTGTGCTCGCGATGCGGGTCGTTGGCGAGAATCGCGCGGCCGGTCGCGGTCCGCTCGGGCGCCACCACCCAGTTGTTGGAGCCGATGGTGTCGCGCTGCTGGTCGGCCTCGCTGAGAAACCGATCCGGATCGTGCTCCAGCATCGCCTTGCGGTCAGCAGCCGGTGCAAACGCGACCGGCCGCGTCGCAAGATCGTAAGCGGCGAGCACGCCTTTGGGCACGCTACAGGGATCGAGCCCATCGGGCATTTTTGGGGTCCAGGCCGGCTCAAGCTTGACGCGAAAGCGATCCGCCTCAAGGCCCGCCGCGCATGCCACCAGCGAGCGCTTGACCTCGGAGGCCACGTTGCGGGTGAGACCGTGGCTTCTGATCCGAACTACATCTTCGGCCGACCACAGATCGGGCATGGTGCCGGCGATCTTGAATTCGATCGGACGCGCCCTGCGGCCAGCCTGCACGTCAGCGACATAGGCATTGACGCCGGCGACAAAGGCTTCGGCGTAGGATTTCGCGTTCGGCCCGTAAGCCGCCCACTCCGCCGTCATGTCGCCGCGATAGAGAAAAAGCCGCAAGCTCCTGTCCTGTTCGACATAGGCCGGCCCGAAATCCTTGGCCAGCTGGCCGAGGCCGCGTTTGCGCCACAGATCGATCTGCCAGAGCCGGTCGCGCGCTGCGTTAAAACCCTGAAGGAAAAACAGATCGTGCGTATTGCCGGCATAGATGTGCGGAATGCCCCACACGTCGATCAGGATTTCGCCCGGCGCCTGCAACCCGGCCACATCCGTGCTCGATAAACGCGCAGCCGACAGGACGTTGTCCTTGTCACGCGCCGATGAGGCCGGTATCGCCGCGATCGCGATCAGCGCGGGAAACAGCAGGCGGCGAATCGTCTTTTTCATTTCTATTCTGTCTCCCGTTGAATGCCACTCTATTCGTCATATCCGCGCATGCGGGGTATCCAGTACCCCGCAGTTCTTCGGTCCTACCACAACTGCCTGCGAATACTGGATCACCCGCTTTCGCGGGTGATGACAGCAGACCGTTATTCGCCCTCGTCGCTCGCCAACAGTCCCCTGACCGCGCGCGCCCAACCCTGAAGTTTCTGTGAGCGCGTGGCCGCGTCCATCGAAGGCTTGAAGCGGCGTTCGAGCCGCCAATGCTCGGCGAATTTGGCAGGTTCGGGATAAACGTCGGCCTGAAGCCCTGCGAGATAGGCCGCGCCCAGCGCGGTGGTTTCCTGAATAGCCGGGCGATCGACCGGCGCGTCGAGCAGGTCCGACAGCCGCTGCATCATCCAATCCGACGCCGTCATGCCGCCATCGACGCGCAGGACAATATCGGCGGCCTTCGCCTCCGGCCAATCGGCGCGCATCGCTTTCTGCAGATCGGCGGTCTGGTAACACACGCTCTCCAAGGCCGCATGCGCGAGCTCGGCGGGACCGGTGTTGCGCGTCAGGCCGAACAGCGCGCCGCGGAGGCGCGGATTCCAGTAGGGCGCGCCGAGACCGACAAAGGCCGGCACGAGATAGACGCTTTGGGCAGAATCGGATTTTTCCGCGAGCGGGCCGGTGTCGGCGGCGTGTTGGATGACCTTCAATCCGTCGCGCAGCCATTGCACCGCGCTGCCTGCGACAAAGATCGAGCCTTCGAGCGCATAGGTGCGTTTTCCCTTCAGCTGATAGGCGATGGTGGTGAGCAGCTTGCTGCGCGAGACAACCGCCGTCGCGCCGGTGTTGAGCAGCGCAAAGCAGCCGGTGCCGTAGGTGGATTTGATCATGCCCGGCGCAAAGCAGGCCTGGCCGATGGTCGCGGCCTGCTGGTCCCCGGCGATGCCACAAATCGCAATGGCGCCATCGAACACGTCCGGCGCGGTCTCGCCGAACCGGTGCGAGGAGTCCTTCACCTCCGGCAGCATCGCGCGCGGCACGCGCAGGATCTTGAGCAGATCGTCGTCCCATTCGCCGGTGTGGATGTTGAACAGCAGCGTGCGCGAAGCATTGGTGGCGTCGGTGGCGTGCACCTCGCCGCCGGTCAGACGCCACAACAGATAGCAATCGACGGTACCGAACAGCAACTCGCCGCGATCAGCGCGTTCGCGCGCACCGGGAACGTGGTCGAGAATCCAGGCGACCTTGGTGCCGGAAAAATAGGGATCGATGATCAGGCCGGTCCTTGCCGTGATATCAGGCTCGTGACCTTCGCTCTTGAGCCTGGCGCAGATATCGGCGGTGCGGCGATCCTGCCAGACGATGGCGCGGTGGATCGCGTTGCCGGTGGCGCGGTCCCAAACAACCACGGTCTCGCGCTGGTTGGTGATGCCGATCGCCGCGATGTCCTTGGCCGTGACGCCGGCCTTCTCCATCGCCTCGCGGCAGGTGGCTAGCGTCGAATTCCAGATATCTTCGGGATCGTGCTCGACCCAGCCGGATGCCGGAAAATGCTGGGGAAACTCGGCTTGCGCCGTGGAGGCAATCGAAATGTCGTCGCGAAACACCATCGCGCGCGACGACGTGGTGCCCTGATCGATGGCCAGCACGAAGGACATTGGCGTTCTTCCCACATTCCAGTTGCGCGCAAGGCAAGCGGATTGGAATGCGGACGTCAAGTTGGCTGTGGCGCCCACCAAACATGCAAACGTTGTCCCCGCCTAGTGCGCGATTGCGCACGCGGGGCGGGGACCCATAACCACAAGCCGCCGTTGCTATGCACGCTGAAGCCACAGCCTTCGTAACAATAGAAGCCTGTGGTTATGGGTCCCGGATCGCGCGGAGCCTGTCATCGGGCGCGCATTCGCGCGACCCGTTGGCTTGGCCGGGACGACAGCTATCACACCGCCGCCGTGGTCACGCCGCCATCGATCACGATGGTCTGTCCGGTCATGAAACTCGATGCATCCGAGCCGAGATAGGCCACCGCGCCCGCGATCTCGTCGGGTTCGCCGATCCGCCGCAGCGGCGTCGTGGCGCAACGCTGCTTCAGGCGTTCTTCATCTTCCCACAGCGCGCGGGCGAAATCCGTCTTCACCAGGCCCGGCGCGACGCAGTTGACCCGCACGCCCTTCGGTCCCCATTCGCCGGCAAGGCTGCGGCACAGCGCAAAATCCGCTGCTTTTGAAATTCCATAGGCGCCGATCACGGTCGAGCCGCGCAATCCACCGATCGAGGAGATGATGACGACCGATCCGCTGCCGCGCTCGGCCATTGGCGGGATCGCGAGCGCACAAAGCCAGATATTGCTCTTGACGTTGGACGCCATGATCTTGTCAAAGGCCTCGTCCTTGATGTCGAGCAACGGGCCGTAATAGGGGTTCACCGCGGCGTTGCAGACGAGAATGTCGATCTTCCCATAGTGACTGGTCGCGCCGGCGATCAGGGCCTCGACCTCGTTGCGACGCGAGATGTTGCAGGCGATGACATGGGCATCGCCGCCCGCTTTGCGAATGCCCTGCGCGACTTCCTCGCACGCATCGGCCTTGCGGCTGGAGATCACGACCTTCGCGCCGAGCCTGGCGAGAAGCTCCGCCGAGGAACGGCCGATGCCGCGGCTGGAGCCGGTGATCACCGCGACTTTTCCAGTGAGATCGAACGGGGTGGATTTCATGGGAATTCCTCTCGCAGCGTCATTGCGAGGAGCGAAAGCGACGAAGCAATCCAGGCCTATTTCGTAGCTCTGGATTGCTTCGCTTCGCTCGCAATGACGGCCAACTACACCAGCCCGCCGCCCTCGGTGACGCGGCGCAGGTGATATTCGGTGTCGCCGAAGGTGTTCTCGATCATGGCGAGGCGCTTGAAGTAGTGACCGATCTTCGCCTCCATGGTCATGCCGATGCCGCCATGAAGCTGGATCGACTGCTGGCCGACGAACTTGCCGGACTTGCCGATCTGCACCTTGGCGGCGGCAACGGCCGTGGCGCGCTCCTTGGCATCCTCGAAATCGGCAGCCATGGTCGCAAACATCGACATCGAGCGCGCCTGTTCGAGCGCGACGAACATGTCGGCGGCGCGATGCTGCAAGGTCTGGAAGCTGCCGATCGGCACGCCGAATTGCTTGCGCGTCTTCAGATATTCGACGGTCGCCTGCAGCGATTCGTCCATCAGCCCGACGGCCTCGGCGCACAACGCGGTGCGCGCCTCGTCGACCACGCGCTCGATCAGCGGCAGGCCGTCTTCGGGATTGCCGATCACGGCATCGGCGCCGACCTCGACGCCGGTGAAGGTGATGTCGGCGGCATGCAGGCCGTCCTGGGTCGGATAGCCCTTCTTCGCGATGCCCTTGGCGTTGGCCGGCACCAGGAAAATGCCGACGCCGCCGGTGTCGCGCTGGCCGCCCTTGGTGCGCGCGGTCACGACCAGGGTGTCGGCGCCCTCGCCGTTGAGCACGACGAATTTCTCGCCGTCGATGACGTAAGCATCGCCCTTCTTCTTGGCGGAGGCCGCGACATCGAACAGATCGTAGCGCGAATTCTTTTCGAGCTGCGCAAAGGCAAACGTCCTGCTGCCGTCGATGATGGCGGGAATCTCCGCCGCCTTCTGCGCGGCCGAGCCGCCACGGCGCAACAGGCCGCCCGCGATCACCACCGTTGCCAGATAAGGCTCGATCACGAGCGCCCGGCCCAGCGCCTCCATTACGATCATGGTCTCGACCGCACCGGCACCGAAGCCGCCATCTGCTTCCGGGAACGGCAGACCGAGCAGGCCCTGCTCGGCAAACCTGTTCCAGATCGCCCTGCTCCAGCCGCCCTTCTCATTCATGTATTTCTTGCGGGAATCGAAATCATAGGCGTCGCCGAGAAGCCCATCGACGCTTTCCTTGAGAAGCCGCTGCTCCTCGGAGAGATCAAAATCCATTTTTTCTACTCGCTTTCGGCCATTCGTCTCTTCCGTCATGCCCGCGCTTGTCGCGGGCATCCATGTCTTGCTTTCTGGAAAACTTAAGACGTGGATGGCCGGGTCAGGCCCGGCCATGACGACAGTATGTGTGTGGCGCCCCTACAGCCCCAGCACCGCCTTGGTGATGATATTGCGCTGGATCTCGTTGGAGCCGCCGTAGATCGAAACCTTGCGGTTGTTGAAATAGCTCGGCGCGATCTGCGCGGTCCAATCCATCGCCTCGTTCGAACCGTCGTCAGCGTGCTCGTCGAAGGGTGCTGCGAACGGGCCGATCACTTCCATCAAAAGTTCGGTGGTGGCCTGCTGGATTTCCGAGCCCTTGATCTTGAGCACGGAAGACGCCGGATTGGGCTTGCCCTTGCCGTGCTTGCCCTCGTCGGCGACGACGCGCAACTGGGTGAGCTCGAGCGCTTTCAGTTCGATCTCGACCGCGGCGAGCTTTTCGCGAAATGCGCGGTCTTCCATCACCGACCTGCCGCCGGCCTCGACCTTGGAGGCGAGATCCTTGATGCGGCGGATCCGCTCCTTGGAAACGCCGACCCGCGCAATGCCGGTACGCTCATTGCCGAGCAGGAATTTGGCGTAGTCCCAGCCCTTGTTTTCCTCGCCGACGAGATTTTCAACGGGCACCTCGACATCATCGAAGAACACTTCGTTGACCTCATGGCCGCCGTCGATGGTCTGGATCGGACGAACCGTGATGCCCTTCGACTTCATGTCGATGAGGATGAAGGAAATGCCGGACTGTTTCTTGGCCGCGGGATCGGTGCGGCACAGATTGAAGATCATGTCGGCATACTGGGCGAGCGTCGTCCAGGTCTTCTGGCCGTTGACGATGTATTTGTCGCCCTTGCGCTCGGCCTTAGTCTTCAGCGATGCGAGGTCGGAGCCGGAGCCGGGCTCGGAAAATCCCTGACACCACCAATCGTCGACATTGGCGATGCGCGGCAGATAATGTTTCTTCTGCGCCTCGTTGCCGAAAGTATAGATCACGGGGCCGACCATGCTGACGCCGAAGGCAAGCGGCGCCGGCGCCGGATGCGCCTGCAGCTCTTCGTTGAAGATATATTGCTGCACCGAGGTCCACCCCGTGCCGCCATACTCTTCGGGCCAGTGCGAGACGCCCCAGCCCTTCTTGTTCAGGATGCGCCACCAGGTGACCATCTCGTCCTTGGTGAGATGGCGGCCTTCAACCATTTTCTGCCGCGTCGTTGCCGGCACGTTGTCGCTGAAGAAGGCCCGCACCTCGTCACGAAACGCCACTTCTTCCTTGCTGAAAGCCAGATCCATCGGAACCTCCCGTGTAGTGAATTAGACTGAGACCCACAAAGGAAGTGCACCCCCTCTCCCTTTAGGAGAGGGTTGGGGTGAGGGGTTACGCTCTATCGTTAGACCGTACTCCCTCACCCGGATCGCTACGCGATCCGACCTCTCCCCATGGGAGAGGTAAGACCGCGCTTGCGTCGCGCTTCCATTCTTCATCAAAGCAACGTCTTCAATGCACCACCTCGAACAAACC
>Ga0210389_10005161_pt1 | contig 10133 bp, 10 predicted proteins | sample IncBWH28OmetaG_FD_160127 | JGI IMG/M metagenome (GOLD analysis project Ga0210389, IMG submission 160127) | Forest soil microbial communities from Barre Woods Harvard Forest LTER site, Petersham, Massachusetts, United States - Inc-BW-H-28-O ...
AATTGCCGGCATTGTCACCGACGGCGACTTGCGCCGTCACATGCGGCCCGACCTGATGACGGCGCTGGTCGACGACGTCATGACGAAAAATCCAAAGACGATCCGCGGCAATTTATTGGCCAGCGAAGCGCTGGAAATCCTCAACGCCTCGAAGATCACCGCTCTGATCGTGACTGAGGCCAACAAGCCGGTCGGCATCGTGCATTTGCATGATCTCCTGCGCGCCGGCGTGGTGTAGGCGTTACTTCACCTCGCCCCGCTTGCGGGGAGAGGTCGGCGCGAAGCGCCGGGTGAGGGGGCTCTCCACGAGACCAATTCTCACCGTCGCTGAGGAGATTCCCCCTCACCCCAACCCTCTCAGCGCGAGCACCGCTCGTCGCGACCCCGCAAGCGGGGCGAGGGAGCTCACTTCGGAAACCGCGCCGCCTTTTCCTCCAGCGGCAGGCGAAGCCCGTTCGCCAGATACGACACGGTCCGATAAAATCCGCAGAGCAGGATGATCTCGAAGATCTTCGCCTCATCGTAATGCGATGACAGGGCAGAGAACTCGCCGTCGGTCAGCGTCGCCCGCGCATGCAAGGCGTCGACAGCGGCAATGAGCGCCCGTTCGGACGCCGACCAGCACGGCGCATCGGCGCCTTCGTGCACGGTGGCGCGAACCTCTTCCTCGGTCAGACCGGCGGCTTGCGCGAAGGTCGTTACATGCACGCCCCACTCGTACTCGCAGCCCGTCAGCGCGCAAGTGCGGTCGATGACGATCTCGCGTTCCCGCAGCGTGAGCGGACCGCGATCGAGGAGGCTCCCGGCGCGGAATTTCTCCCAGGCGCGCGGGCTGGACGCCATCACGCGAAACAGCATCAACGGCGGCGCGCCGCGCATGATGCGGTCGAACTGGCTCTGGATTTCAGCCTCATAGGGCGGCTCGAGCGGAGCGATACGCGACATGTGCAAACTCCCTTTGCTACACTATCAGTAGCATGCTACATTATTTGTAGCGAAGCAAGAGACCGGAAATGCCAAAACGCCGCCCAATTCCCGCGAAAACCGCCGGCCAACGCCGCGTGCGCGGCTCGCGCACGGGGCGGCCGATCATGGTGCTGCTCGATCTGTTCGGGCGGCGCTGGAGTTTGCGGATCCTGTGGGAGCTGCGGGAGCAATCAATGACGTCGCGGGCGCTGCGCGCGGCCTGCGACGAGGCGTCGCCGACGGTGCTCCAGGCTCGCCTGACGGAACTGCGTGACGCCGGCTTTATCGAACTGATCCCGGCAAGCGGCTACGGCCTGACGCCATCTGGACGGGAATTGCTGGAAACCCTTCTGCCGCTTCATCGCTTCGCCGAGCGCTGGAGCAAACGCGGAGCGAGCTAACTCTGCTCCCTCTCCCGTTCTTACGCGGTCGCGACGAGCGGTGCTCGCGCTGAGAGGGTTGGGGTGAGGGGCTCAATTGAGCTATCGAGTTCGCCGTAAGTCCCCCTCACCCGTATCGCATCTGACGATGCGATACGATCTCTCCCCGCAAGCGGGGCGAGGTGAAGAGAATCAAACCGCCGCCACCGTCAGGCTGGCGCCATCGGCTTGCACGATTCTGACCCGGCTGCCGGCCGGCGCATCGGGGCCGGCCACCCGCCAGATCGTGTCGTCGATCCGCACGGTTCCGGCGCCGTCAACGATCGGCTTTTCCAGCGTGAACACGCGCCCCACCAGCGCGTCTGCGCGCTTGTTGAGGAACGGGCTATTAGCGCTGCCGGCCGCATGGCTGCGCGCCAAACGCCGCCACACCGGCACCGCGGCGGCGGCGAAGACGGCGAACATCAAGATCTGGACCTGCCAGGATGGATGGAACGCGAACGACAGCAGCCCGACCAGTAACGCCGCCAGTCCGAGCCAGAACAGGAAGACGCCGGGCGCGATCAACTCCAGCGCCATCAAGATGACGCCGAAGATCAGCCAGTTCCAGGTGCCGAGCGTTACGAACATTTCGTCCATGGCCGTCCCCTTAACCGCTTTTACCCGACCGGCGGCATCGGCGGCGGATTGCCTGATGTCGGCACCGAACCGCGGCGGGCGGCTGCCTGCGCCGATAGCGCGCTCTCGCCGAAGGTCGCTTTGGCAATCTCACCGATACCGGCGAGCGATCCCAAGATACTCATCGCCTCCACGGGCAGCATGATGATCTTCTGGTTCGGCGAATCCGCCAATTGCCCGAACGCCTTGATGTATTTGTCGGCGATAAAATAGTTCAGCGCGGCGACGTCGCCCTTGGCAATGGCTTCAGAGACCATTTGCGTCGCCTTGGCTTCGGCCTCGGCAGAGCGCTCACGCGCCTCGGCGTCGCGGAACGCGGCCTCCTTGCGGCCCTCGGCCTGCAGGATCTGACCCTGCTTGGCTCCTTCTGCGCGCAGGATTTCAGACTGACGCTGACCTTCGGCCTGCAAGATATCGGCGCGCTTGACGCGTTCGGCCTTCATCTGCCGGCCCATCGCCTCGACCAGATCGGCAGGCGGCACGATGTCCTTGATCTCGATGCGATTGACTTTGAGCCCCCAGGGCGAGACCGCCGCATCAACGACGCGCAGCAGGCGTTCGTTGATCTCGTCGCGATGCGACAAAACCTGATCCAGGTCCATCGAGCCCATCACCGAACGGATGTTGGTCATCGTCAGCACGATGATCGCCTGTTCGAGGTTGGAGACTTCGTAACTTGCTTTCGCCGCATCGAACACCTGGAAGAACGCCACACCGTCGGCCGTCACCGTGGCGTTGTCCTTGGTGATCACCTCCTGCTCGGGAATGTTGATCACCTGCTCCATCATGTTCATCTTGCGGCCGATCCGGTCGAAATAGGGAACGATGATGTTTAGTCCGGGCGACAAAATACGGGTGAACTTGCCGAAACGTTCGACGGTCCAGTTATAACCTTGCCCCACTGTCTTGACGCCGGCGAACAGCGTGAGAACCACCAGAAGGACGAGCGCGATGGCGAAGATGTCGAAACCGGTCATACAAGTCTCCCTCGGGCGGAGTGCCCCTCAAAGCGCGAGAAGCCATCCTACAACGGTATCATTGCAGAACGGCAAAACCCTTTACTTGATTTGGTCGCCGTCGCCTGCGGCAGGGTTCGGCTAGGAGAACACGAGGGGTCAAATCCAGCCCTGAAGCTCGCGCAGCACAAGATGGCGGATCATGTCCATGCCGCCCTCGCTGTCGTTCAGGCAGGGAATGAAGGAAAATTGCTCGCCGCCATTGTGTTGAAAGATTTCGGCATTTTCCTGCGCAATTTCTTCCAGCGTTTCCAGGCAATCGGCCGAAAAGCCGGGCGTAACGACGGCAACGCGCCGCACACCGTCTTTGGCCAGTTTCTCCATGGTCTTGTCGGTATAGGGCTGAAGCCACGCGTCGAAGCCAAAACGCGACTGAAAGGTCAGAAGCAGTTTAGACGGATCGAGGCCGAGGCGCTTGCGAAGCGCGTCCGTCGTCGCCGTGCACTGGCGCGCATAGGGATCGCCCTTGTCGACATATATTTGCGGCATGCCGTGAAACGACGCCACAATCACTTCAGGCTGAAACGAAAGTCCCGAAAGATGCGTTTCGATCGACACCGCAAGCGCCTCGATGTAGCTGGGGTCGTCGTAATAAGGCGGCGCCACCCGCAGCGTCGGCTGGGCGCGCATTTCAGCGAGCACGCGAAACACCTCGTCGCAAACGGTGGCCGACGTGGCCGCTGAATATTGCGGATAGAGTGGCACGACCAGCAGGCGATCGCAGCCCTGCGCGGTCAGCGCATTGATCCGTGAAGCGATCGAGGGATTGCCATAGCGCATCGCCCAATCGACCACGATGTGGTCGTGGTCAGAAATGCCCAAAGCCAATTTCTCGGCCTGCGCGCGCGTAATCGTCTTGAGCGGCGACTCGTTCTTCTCGAGGTTCCAGATCTTGCGGTAATCGCGGGCCTTACGGCGGGGACGCGTGCGCAGAATGATACCATTAAGCGCCAGCTTCCAGAACAAACCCTGGTTTTCGATCACGCGGGGATCGGACAGAAATTCCTTGAGATAAACCCGGACGCCGGGCGTATCCGCCGTATCGGGCGTGCCGAGATTGACCAAGAGAACCCCGACACGCTGCGGCGCGATGCCGCCAGCCAGCTTTGAAGGATCGATCGGAGAGACCTCGCTCATGGGCGCTGGCTTCGCGCGCCGGGCCATCCTTGTCAAGATAACGGCAGGTTCGGTAGTCTTCAGGCGTCGCGCGTCGGAGGAATTATGACAGTCGCCGAATGGTGCATTTTCGCGAGCCTGATGCTCGCTCTCCTGAGCATTGCCTCGGTAAAATGGTTCCGTTTTGGCCGTTTCGACAATTCCAAGCCGCGCGATCCGGCCTTCTATGAAGATCCGATTGCCACCCGCGCGCTCGGCGCACACCAGAACGGGATCGAGGCTTTTCCGTTCTTCGCCGCGGCCGTCCTGCTCGCGGAATTCCGCGCCTGCCCGCAAAACCTGATCAACGAACTCGCCATTCTGTTTGTGATCGTACGGATTGCCTATGTATTCACCTACATCGGCAACCGGCCGACGCTCCGCTCGATCCTGTGGAGCATCGGCTTTGCCATCAATATCGCGATCTTCTTCCTGCCGGCGCTGCGAAAATTCCTGCCGCTATAGAATCGACTGAAGGCACGTCAGCGGCTCGGCGAAGAGATAGCCGGTCAACAGGCCAACGCCGAACAACAGCACCAGCCCCGCGGCGGCAAATTCAATGCCGCGCATGATCAGCGCGCCGCTGCCGTCGCTCGCCCCGCTCAAACGCCGCGCGATGCCTCCGGCCGATACTGCCAACACGGCAATTGCTGCGACCGTGATCGCGGTGCCGATCCCCATCGCGAAGGTTGCGGCAATGCCGGCCCAGAACAGGCCCTGCGCCAGCGCGAACACCAGCACCAGAATAGCCCCCGAGCACGGCCGCAAGCCCACCGCGAAAATCGCACCAAGTCCGCGCCGCCAACCGCCGGGACCGGCGAGTTCGCTCGGCAACGGGCCATGCGAATGCCCGCAATGCTCGTCATGGACATGGCCGGTATGGTCGTGATCGTGGGCGTGAGCGTGCCCGTGATCATCATGCGAATGATCGTGATGAGCATCAAAATGTGAGTGCTGATGGTGCGCATGACTTGCATGATCATGACCTGCATGATCGTGCCTCACATGACCGTGGGACACTGAGACCGACGCCAGCGCCAATGCGGGGGCCGGCGGGTGAACCTGCAACGCCCGGATGAAGTTCGCGCCCTTGGTCCAGACCAGGCGGGCCCCAAATGCCGCGATCAGCCCATAGCTTGCGATCGCGATCACCTTCTCCGCCCCGCACATGGTTTTCGCGGTGATGTTGAGCAGCCACGCACCGATCGCGACGATCAGGACGGCGACCAGCGACTGCAACATGGCAGAGACGAAGGCGAGCGCGATGCCGCGGCGCGCGGTTTCCCGGTTGGCGACGAGATAGGACGAGATCACCGCCTTGCCGTGGCCGGGGCCGGCGGCGTGAAAAATCCCGTAAGCGAACGAGATCGCAAGCAGCGCCCAAACCGCACTGCCGTCGGTCTTGGCAGCCCGGATGGTGGACGACATTTCGCGATAAAATTCCGACTGCTTGGCCAGCAGCCATCCGATAATTCCACCGGCCTGCTCGTTCATCGGCGGACGCGCGCCGCCGAACGGCGTCTGCGCCGCCAGCACATGTACTATGCCGTCGATCGCCAGTACCGCCGTCACGGCCAGCGCGCCGAGCGCGAGTGCACGATAAAGCTGTCGCCTCATGGACATGTCACCGTGATCTTGTTGGCGAACATCGCGCCAAAATTGACGTTGCCGCCGTCGGTAAAATTCTGCTCGCCCAGCGCCTGCGCACTGGCCGCGCCGTCATTCGGCCGCTGGAAGTCGAATTTGCAGGCCTCGGGCGCGCCGACCAGCCGTATCGGATCCTTGTCGGCGAGCTTGAAGTCGACGAAGAAAGTCGGATCGAACACTTCGAGCGCGAGGACCTTAGGTCTAACCGGCGTCTTCAGCGGCAAGGTGAAATGCAGCACCAGCAAGCCGCCTTTGTATTCAAGGAAGTAATCGACCGGCTCCTCGAATTTCTGCTTCTTGCCGTCGGCCTTGGCAAAGGTGAAGAAGCCGAATTCCTTCAGCGACTCGACATTCGTCTGGGCGAGCGGCGCGAGTTCCTCGTGGGTGTAAACGCCCTTCTTCTTGCTCTCGATCCCCTGCAAGGCATAGGTCGAGAACATGTCGTCGAACGTCCAGGCGTGACGTACCCCCGTGATCGAGCCGTCGGGCGCGTACATCAACTCGCTGGTGGAGGTGATCCAGACATGCGGATGGGCCTGCGCGGCGGTTGAGCCAAACATCCCGAAAAGGGCCACGAGCAGCCAGCCGATCAGACGAGACGGGGCCTGCTTCATCTCAGACCACCGCCGTTTCCAGCAGACCGCGGCGGCGGAGCAAGGCATCCGGCTCGGGCTCGCGGCCGCGGAAGGCGACATAGGCATCTTCCGGATCGCGCGAACCGCCGGAGGCATAGATGTCGTCGTGCAAACGTTTGGCGACGACTGGGTCGAAGATGTCGCCGGCCTCTTCAAACGCGCCGAAGGCATCGGCGTCCATCACCTCCGACCACATGTAGCTGTAATAGCCGGAGGCATAATGATCGCCGGAAAAGATGTGACCGAACTGCTGGGGCCGGTGGCGCATCGAGATTTCCGCGGGCATGCCGATCTTCTCGAGTTCCTGCCGCTCGAAGGCGCGCACGTCGACGCTCGCGGAAGCCGGCTGGGTGTGAAACTCGAGATCGAGCAGCGCGGACGCCACGAACTCGACGGTGGCAAAGCCCTGGTTGAACTTGCGCGCGGCGATGAAACGCTGGAGCAGGTCGTCCGGCAGCGGCTCGCCGGTCTGGTAGTGGCGGGCAAACTGCCGCAGCACCTGCGGCTGCTCCTGCCAGTGCTCGTAAAGCTGCGAGGGCAGCTCGACGAAGTCCGTAAAAACACTGGTGCCGGACAACGAGGGATAGAAGACGTCCGACAGCATGCCGTGCAGGCCGTGGCCGAATTCGTGGAAGAGAGTTCGCGCATCGTCCGGCGACAGCAGCGAGGGCTCACCATCGGCTCCCTTGGAGAAGTTGCAGACATTGAGGATCAGGGGCGCCACCTCGCCGTCGAGCTTCTGTTGGTCACGTAAGGAGGTCATCCAGGCGCCGGAGCGTTTGGAGGGCCGGGCGAAGTAGTCGCCATAGAACAGCGCCTGGTGTTTTCCGGAGCGGTCCCGGACTTCCCAGACCCGCACGTCCGGATGCCAGACCGGGACATCCTTGCGCTCGGCAAAGGAAAGGCCGAACAGCCGGCTGGCGCAGTCGAAGGCCGCCTCGACCATATGGTCGAGCGAGAGATAGGGCTTGATCGCGGCATCGTCGAAATTGGCCCGGACCTGCCGCAGCTTTTCGGCGTAGTAGCGCCAATCCCAGGCGGCAAGCGCGAAATTGCCGCCCTCCTTCACAATCAGTCCCTGAAGCGCGTCGCGATCCCGCAGCGTCTGCTCGCGCGCCGGCTTCCAGACCCGCTCCAGCAGGCCGCGGACGGCCTCTGGCGTCTTGGCCATGGAATCTTCCAGCCGATAGGCGGCGAAGGTCGGATAGCCCAGAAGCCTGGCGCTCTCCTCGCGAAGGGCGAGAATCTCGACAATGGTCGCGGTGTTGTCGTTGGCGTTGCCGTTGTCGCCGCGGGCGATGAAGGCCTTGTAGAGCTTCTCGCGCAGGTCGCGACGGGACGAGGTCTTGAGGAACGGCTCCACGAACGAGCGCGACAGGGTCACGATCGCCTTGCCGGCGAGCCCCCGCTCCTCGGCCGCCGCCTTAGCGGCCGCGACAAAGCTGTCCGAAAGCCCCTCCCGATCGGCCTCGCCGAGCTCCATGAACCACTCCTGCTCGTCGCCGAGCAGGTGGTGGCTAAAGGTCGTCCCAAGATGGGCCAGCCGCTCGTTGATCTCCGCCATCCGCGCTTTCGCGGCCTCATCAAGCCCGGCGCCGGCGCGGTGGAAGCGCGTATAGGTGCGCTCCAGGAGCCGCATCTGCTCGCCCGTGAGGCCAAGATTGGCGCGGTTCTCGTGAAGCTGGGCGATCCGGCCGAACAGCACCGCGTTCATCATGATCGGGTTCCAGTGCCGCGCCATCCGCAGGGACACTTCCTTGTCGGTCTCGAGCAGCGCCGGGTTGGAATGCGCCGACACCAGCGCATAGAAGACCGAGGCGACCTTAGAGAGCAGCTTGCCCGAGCGCTCCAGTGCCGTGATCGTGTTGTCGAAGTCTGCTTGCGCGGGATCGTGGGTGATCGCCGCGACCTCGGCGGCGTGGTCGGCAAAAGCCTGCTCGAACGCCGGCAGGAACTGGTCTGGCGCGATCTCGGCAAAGGGCGGCGTCTCGAACGGCGTCTGCCACGGCCGGAGCAGCGGATTGGCGGAGCCGGACACAGGCTCCTTGTTGGGCTCGTTGTTTTGCTGGGTTTCTGACATCGAAAATCCCGCCTTGAGTGTCGATTTCAAGGGGCACGCTATATCACGCGGTGAGGCTTTTTTGGGCCTTTTGCGCTTGATCGAGATCACCTTTTCGGAGAGATTGCGGCCCGAAAACAGGATCCAGAACCATGAACGCGCAACCTACTCCGAGCGGCAGCCGCCAGATCGCCTGGCCCAGCGTCGTCACCGTCCTCAGCGCGGCGATCCTGATCGGCGCTGAAGTGTTTGGAGCTGCTTTCGCCGGCGGCTGGGCGCTCGCAATCCTGTTTGGGCTCGACGACACCGGCGCGCACATCCTGCAAGCCGTGCTGTTTGCGATCGGCGTCCTGATCATGATCGCATTCATCCGCGCGGCACAGCGCGTCGAGCCGTTCACGCGCCGCGCCTGAGAAGATTCCTCGGCGAAGAACCGCGCCGCGCATTACGCTTCGTTAAAGAAACTTAACACCCATTCATTTTCGTAACGCTCGCGCCGCCTCGGATGCGGCGGCGTAAGCACGTGTTAGGGAAATTTTCCCTCAGCCTAAAAAAAATCTTGCGAAGCAGAGTCAAAAAGATTATTTGCGTCTTGCCCAATTTCGCACGTGCCTGTGGTCGTGTGTCAGTCGGTAGGTATCCGGACAAGAGGCCGGACAGCCGCCAAGGGTTGAAGATACCGAGGGTCGCTTCAAGTCCGGACTTCCAAAAGTCGGTGACTTGAGTGGCCAGCATCTCTCTCCAGAGATGCCGTTGAAGGTCTCTTCTTCCTTTGCAACCGTGACTGGCAGCCGGAGGCGAACCGGCGCACCTCGTTCTCAACGGGGGACGCGACTTAAAGCAACGACGGATCGGGCTTTTTTGGTCTCTACCGGCATTCCACCGCCGGCGCGGGCTACTGAAAAGGCTTGTCCTTCATTGCCAGGTGAGCGGGCGGGAGCATTCCCAACCAATCCACGGCAGCACAATTCGGTTTGAGGTTCTTGGCCTCGTCGCGTCTCCATCGTGCGACGACGGCCACGGCACCTACGACCGAGATCATTTTGAACGGGCCCCGTCGCAAGGGCCGTTTGGAGGGTGCTATGACCGAACGTATTCGGGAATTCCTGCGCAACCGTCGTAACGAGGGCCAGGACGTCGAGCCGTGCCTCGTCGTCGACCTCGAAGTCGTGCGCGACAACTATCAGACCTTTTCGAAGGCGCTGCCCGACAGCCGCGTGTTCTACGCGGTGAAGGCAAACCCGGCCCCGGAAGTGCTGTCGCTGCTTGCCTCGCTCGGCTCGTGCTTCGATACCGCCACCGTGGCGGAGATCGAAATGGTACTGGCCGCGGGTGCAACCGCTGACCGCATCTCGTTCGGCAACACGATCAAGAAGGAGCGCGACATTGCGCGTGCCTTCGCGCTCGGCATTCGCCTGTTCGCAGTCGATTGCGCCGCCGAGGTCGAAAAGGTTGCCCGTGCGGCTCCGGCTGCGAAGGTGTTCTGCCGCATTCTCTACGACTGCGCCGGCGCCGAATGGCCGCTGTCGCGGAAGTTCGGCTGCGACCCGGAAATGGCGGTCGACGTGCTCGACCTCGCCAAGCGCCTGGGCCTGGA
>Ga0210389_10005162_pt1 | contig 10133 bp, 7 predicted proteins | sample IncBWH28OmetaG_FD_160127 | JGI IMG/M metagenome (GOLD analysis project Ga0210389, IMG submission 160127) | Forest soil microbial communities from Barre Woods Harvard Forest LTER site, Petersham, Massachusetts, United States - Inc-BW-H-28-O ...
TTCCCGGCGGGGTCAACCAAGGCATGGTCGATCCGGCGAAATGGACCTACGGACACGCCTGGGATGCGCCGGCGAACGCGAAGATCTGGAACCCGGTGAAGCTCAAATTGATGCGCGGCGAGAAGGTGACCGGCGGCACCGTATTCAGTTCCACCGACCCCGAGACCTACTGCGCCATGGCCAACGCCGGCTACGACTTCATCTGGACTGAAATGCAGCACAATGCGCGCGACTGGGATTCCGTCGCCCGCATGTGGCACGCCTGCCCGCATGCGAAAGCCGTGCCCGGCGTCCGTGTCGCCTACGCCGACGAACGCGAGATTCAGCACGCCATGGACGCGGGCGCCCTCGTCATCGTCGTCCCCACCGTCGACACCGTGGAAGAAGGCAAAGCCGGGCGCGACTGGACCTACTATCCACCGCTCGGCAAGCGCAGCAATGGCGGCGGCCAGGCCTTTGAGCCCGACATGTGGGGCAGTGTCCCCGGCGGCTATCGCAACACGATCAACGATAACGTCGTGCTGATCGAGATGATCGAAACCCTGGACGGCATCAAGAACGCGCGCGAAATCGCGGCGATTCCCGGCGTCGACGCCGTCTTTGCCGCCAGCGGAGATCTCGGCAATTTCTCCGGCTACAAGCAGGGCGATCCCGATTACGAACGGCTGATCAACGTGGTGCACGACGCCGCGCTGGCGGCGGGCAAGCGCCTTTGCGGACCGTTCGCATGGCGTGATCGCCCCGATTTCACCTGCTTCCAGAACGCGAGTGAAACGGCGGCCATCGCCCGCGGCGTAGCAGCGGAACTCGGAACCCTGAAGGACACCCAACCCAAGCCCGAAGTCGGGCCGTACGCGACGAAGAAATAATCGTGCGCCAGGTATTCACTCTCGCCGCGTCGATCTTTCTCCTGGTCGGCGCGGCTCCGTGTGCCTCTACCCGGCCGGAATTCGAAGTGGCTTCGGTGAAACAGGTTGTTCGTACAAATGAGCCCGAACGCGCCGGTCGATCGAAAACCGACCTGACGTTCGTCGGGACTTCCGGAAATCCTTTCAAAACCTCCGGCTCCCGCGTGACGATACAAGGTACCCCGCTCTTACTCATCGCCGCCGCGTACAACGTCCAGCTCTATCAGATCGAGACCGCCCCCGCATGGGCCGATTCACTCGTTTACATGGTTACTGCCAAGGCCGAGGGCGATTCAACACCCACAACCGACCAGCTTCGGCTCATGCTGCAATCCCTGCTTGCAGATCGATTCCAGTTGCAACTTCATCCCGCATCCAAAGAAATGAATGTCTACCATCTGCTGCCTGCCAAAAAGAACATCGGCCTGAAGCCGGCAGGCGCGGACGAGACTTTCGGCTGGAATCTGACGCCTGCTCAGGACAGGACATTGCGAAGTAAGGCAACCAAAGAGTCGATCGGCGACTTCGTGCGACTGGTCGGCGTCTCCGCCGATCGCCCCGTCATCGATAAGACCGGGATCACCGGCTACATCGATTACGACATAACCGTCAACGCGCAGGACGCCCGCAATCAGGACGACGTAGACCGGGCGATCATTGACGCGGTTAAGGATCAGCTCGGCCTGAAACTGGAGCCCGCGAAGGATGCCGTGCAAATGCTGGTGGTCGACCGGATCGAAAAACCCTCCGACGATTGAGGTGGGGTCAGGGCTTCTGCCCTGCCGCCGCCCTTCCGGGCGGCGCCGGTGATCGTTAACCGAATCTCATTGCGGCGTCAGCCGCAGCAACTCATTGCCGGAAAGCAGATAAATGGAGCCGTCCGCACCCTGCCGAATATCCCGCACGCGCTGACGGCGGTCCGTAAGCAGGTGTTCCTCGGCGGCGATCCGATCGCCATTCAGTACCAGCCGCACCAACGCCTGCGCCTCCAGCCCGCCGACGAATAGATTGCCCTTCCAGTCCGGGAAGCGATTCCCCGTATAGAACAACATGCCGGAGGGTGCAATATCCGGAAACCAAAAGTACGCCGGCTCTTCGACGCCAGGCATCGACGTTTTCCCGTTGCCGACCGGAACATTCTTGCGCCCGTCGGTGCGCTGGAAGTCGTATTGCGTTCCGTACGAAACATCCGGCCAACCATAGTTCTTCCCTGCCCTGATGATATTGATCTCATCGCCGCCCTGCGGCCCGTGATCAGTCACCCAAAGCTCGCCAGTTCCGGGGTTAATCGCCGCGCCTTCGGGATCGCGCAACCCATGCGCAAACGTCTCCGGGGCAACTGTCGCGCGGCTCAGCCATGGATTATCTTTCGGGATGGATCCGTCTTTATTGATCCGCAGCACGCGGCCCGAAAAGTTCCGCCCGATGTCGGGATTGTCCGTGAAGTCGTGCTCAACGCCGTCATACTTGGAATCGTAGAAACGGAATCGGTCCGCGCCCGTGATGTAAATCGTGCCGTCCGGCGCGAACACGATGCGGCGTTCGGCGCTTTCCGCCATTGTCAATACGTCTTCGATCTTCGTCTCATCTTCACTCAGCCGGGCGCGCGCCATGCGGTCTGTCCCAATGTCGGTCAGACGCCGTTCCGCCAGAGGTTTGGTCCAGACTTTCTGATAGAAGAATTCCGTCGGCCAGATCGAGGGCTTCTCGCCTCGCGGTGGTGCGAAGTAGGTGAAATAGATGAATCGATTTCGCGCGAAGTCGGGATCGAGCACCACATCGTGCAGGCCCTGCGCCGCGACAACCTTCACGCCCGGCACTCCGGCAAGCGGCGCCGAGACCACGCCGTCCGGCCGCACCACTCGCATGATGCCGATGCTCTCCGTCACGAGAAAATTCCCATCCGGCAGCAAAGCCACAGACCAGGGACCGCTAAGCCGGTTCGTGATGCTCTCAACTTTTACGGACGCCGAGGGCTTCGCCGGTTTCGGCGCGCCGGTCTGGCCGGGAAAGGCCGGCGTCGGCTTGCGCGGCGCGTCCCCGGCAAAGCGGCCTTGTCCAAAGCACGACGTCGCCATCAAAAGCGCAAGCACAAAGGGAGATGTGGCAGTCGATCTCATGCGCGGCAGTATATCGTAGCGTGAGTAGACGCGGGCGCCAGCCGCGTTTCCCAGGGAACGGACCTCACGGTGCCTGTTCATCATTACTCAAGGCACTTCGGAAACACAGTAGCCTCGTCACTCGGCCTGCCTGACACGATTGAACCGTAAGCCCCGCAGGTTGTATCTGCTAGTGGTGAATCCCGTGACGGCGCCGCGCGCATCCCGCAGGAACCTCACCACACCGACCCCTACAAACGTGTCCTTCGCAAACGGCCGCAAAGGAGTATCCGCCATTCCCGGCAACTGAACGAACAGACCGGAATCTTTGACCACAATCCCGTATGTAGCCTTGATCTCCTCGCTCCTGTATTCGCCGGCAAACGACGAAAGTTCCCCAGCCGGCAGCGTGAACGAGACCAACTGCAAGACCTCTGGTCGGCCACCGGAGCCTGGAACATGCCACTCTTGCCGATGACCCGCAGCCGCCGGAACAAACTCAAATATCGTCTCGCCGGGACCGCGGGCGCGGTTTGCGTCTATCGGAACCAGATCAAAGTCGACATCATCGCCGTAGAAACTGTGAAAGATCAGCTTGCCGTCACGAACGGATATCTGTACACAATCCGGCCGTTCGTCCGAACCGCTCACATAGGCACCGGCCCGAACCGCCAGGTCGCGATTCGAAACGTTCACTCTTCGCGCCGGCAGGCTTTCAGCACCGGGCGCCAGACCCGGAGCGTCCTCAAGATAAATATCGGCAATCTTCTGCGTCAGCACGATCGGATTGATCGCATCCGAATTGCACAGCAGCGCGATCGCCACCTTCTTATCCGGAAATCTCACGAGGTTCGCGGAAATTCCGCGATCTCCTCCCGAGTGTTCGACGGTTCGCAGTCCGCGATACTTCTCCATGAACAGGCCGAATCCGTACTCGCTGGCCTTTCCGCTCGCCAGGTTCGGCGGCTTCTGCATCGACGCCACAATCTCCGGGGTGCCCACGCGCACATCATCAAAATTGCGTTCCCAGAGCAACAGATCCCCGGGCGTGGTGTACAGACCCGCATTCCCAACCACACCGACGGCTTCAGACGTCGCACGCACCCCGTTCGCGTCCTGCGTGTACCCGGACGCACGATTCGGAATGACCAGGCCGGCATCATCGCGAAACTGTGTCCTGGTCATGCCGAGAGGCTTGAAAATATTCGCATCCGCAAACAACCGCAGCGATTGTCCGCTCGCCCGCTTGACGATGCTGCCGAGCAGGTTATAGCCGCCATTGTTGTACTGAAACTCCGTGCCGGCTGCGAAATTGACGCCGCGCTGCCGAGCCAGCATGTGGATCATCGCCTCGTTCTGGTCCGCAAACGGATCTTGTCCGGCCATACCGAGCAGACTGAAGCCTTCCCGCAAACCGCTCGTGTGATTCAGAAGGCTTCGGATAGTAACGTGGTGCTCATGGTCGGCCCATTCGGGAATGTACTTGCTCACGTCGTCATCAAGCGCCAGTTTGCCGCGCTGCGCCAGCAACAGAATGCTCATCGCCGTGAACTGCTTTGAGATTGAAGCAGCGCCGAGAACGGATGCCGGCGTAATCGGCACACCCAATTCAACATTCGCCATTCCATACCCGTGCTCGTACAAGACCGAGCCATTACGGCTGATGCCGACGCTGCATCCCGGCGAACCGCCTTTGTTCCACTGCGCAAACAACTGGTCGACCTTGATGGAGACCGAATCATTGCGCGATCTGCCGCAACCAATCAGCGCGACGAAAATCAACGTACAACTCAATGAGTGAACAGTGACTCGCCACATAGCGCCAATTGATCCACGACTATAACATTCGACGGGCTAAGAAAAGACCCTGTTGGCCCAGGCCGGCAAACAGGGTTAAGCCTTTGGGACTTGGAAAATGTTGTTGTGCTGCTGCTTCATCCATCCTGGCCCTCTGCGCACTGGCCACTGGATCTTCACAGCGCTCGCCGCTCAATGGTTTCCATACCTTCGTAACGGATCAATTAAGAAGCGAGCAGGCTCTCTTTCTTCTTGACAGCCCCCGCCACACGTGTCACATTACCCATATGACACTCCTGCGCCTGGCGCTGCGGCCGGGACGGTCCATCTTCGACCAGGTCGTCTTCGCGGCGAAAAAGGCGATTGTCAGTGGCGAGTTTTCGCCCAGCCAGCCGTTTCCTTCCGTTCGTGCGTTGGCTGCCGACCTGAAGATTCATCCCAATACCGCGCATAAGGTCGTGCAGCATCTGATTCAGGAACGATTCCTGGAATCACGGCCCGGCATCGGAACGGTAGTGGCAGAACTGCCGATCGCGCGCGCCGCCGACCGGCGCGCGCTTCTCCAGCAGGAGGTCGAAGAGCTCGTGGTTGAGGCAATGCGCATGCGCATCGATCTCGCGGATGTGATCCGAGCAGTGGAACAACAATGGGCCCGGCTGGAAAAGCCGGTCGAAGCATTCAAATGAGGTGTGGCACATGATTCGAATAAACCATCTCTCGAAGAAATTCGGACGTCACGAAGTCATTCATGGCGTGACTTTCTCGGTGCCGGAGGCCAGTGCTTATGCGCTCATCGGCTCAAATGGCGCGGGTAAAACGACGACCATCCGCATTCTGATGAACATGCTCGAATCAACCAGCGGGAGCGCAAGCCTTCTGGGCGTCGACTCGAGACGCCTCTCGCATCGCGAACTGGCGCAGATCGGCTACGTGTCCGAAAACCAGCTGTTGCCGGAGGCGCTGTCCATCCGCGAGTATCTTGACTACCTGCGCCCCTTCTACCCCCGATGGGACCGCACCCTCGAGTCATCCATCCTGCGCGACTTGAGATTGCCGCTCGATAGAAAAATCGGCCAGCTTTCGCACGGGATGCGGATGAAGATGGCGCTCGCTTGTGCCCTGCCCTTCCGCCCGAAGCTGCTCGTGCTGGACGAACCCTTCAGCGGGCTCGACCCGCTTGTCCGTGACGAATTCATGGAAGGCATGCTGCGCCAGGCCGATGAAACCACCGTTCTCATCTCGTCACACGAACTCACCGAAATCGAGGGCGTTGCCACCCACATCGCCTTCATGGACGAAGGCCGCCTGTTGTTCGAGGAATCGATGAACGATCTGACAGCCAGGTTTCGTGAAGTGAGAGTCCTGCTGAACGGGAACGCCGTCGAGGCCCGCCGTGCACCCAGCGCCTGGCTCGACGTTCGCGTCAATGGAAACGTGATGTCGTTCGTCGATTCGCAGTTTTCCGAAACAGTATTGGGTGAACGTGTCGAGGTGGTGGCAGGATGCGTAGGCAGAATCGACGCGGCGCCGATGCCTTTGCGTTCCATCTTCACAACCCTCGCGCGTTCGGCGCGCGAAGGACTTTCCGTAGGGAGGGAATCATGATTTGGCACATTTTCCGCAAAGATTGCAGGCTGCTTTGGCCGATCGCATTGAGCGTCGCAGGCGCAAACGTTTCCTATCGGCTCCTGTTCGCCCGGCTCACCTTCGCTCAGGAGGGACGCCTGGTTCCAATTGTCAATTTGCTCACCGTCCTGAGTCTGATGGGCACGGCGCTTCTCATCGCCATGGTTGTACAGCAGGACGCTGTCCCAGGTGTCCGTCAGGACTGGCTGACCCGCCCAATCCGGCGTTCCGATCTGTTTCTGAGCAAACTGCTGTTTGCCGTCACGATCGTCCAGGGGCCGATATTCCTCGTCGAGATCGTCACCTGTCTTGCCAACGGTTTCTCCGTCGGCCAGTCGCTCGCCGCCGCATTCGACCGCAGCATCTACCTGTTTCTCGCTTTTGATCTGCCCGTTCTCGCGTTTGCCACTCTCACTCGGAATCTGGTAGAGGCCATCGGGGCCGCGCTGGGAGCGACGCTGGTGTTCGTGATCTTTCAGACCCTGCTCCAGTTCAGCTTCCTCAAGGGCGTCATGTTTACCCCGCTTGAATGGGTGATCGACTCGACCCAGGTGATCGTCAGCGTGCTGGGCGCGGCAATTGTCATCGCACTTCAGTACAGCCTTCGCAAGACATTTCCCGCCCGCTGGTCTGCCTTCGGCGCGGGCCTGCTTTGGGCGGCTGTACAACTTCTTCCCGTGCACCCTGCGTTCGCGGTCCAGCGCCGGTTCGCGTCCCAGCCGGGAGCAGGCGGACGGGTGAGAATCGCCTTTGACTCATCGATCGGTAAGTTCCAAAATCCGCCCGGCGTGAACTACAACGAGGTGCTGTGGCGTGCCGGCCTGCGCGGACGACAATTTACCGACGTCTTCCTGCCCCTTGAGATTTCGGGAGTGCGCAATGACGAGATGCTTCGCCCGGATCTGTCGCGGGTGCGTATCACGACACCTGCCGGTACCGTATTCAACCTGGAGCGCGCAGGCGGCCTCGAACGCCCGCCGCACAACGCCGGATTTCAAATGGCGCATCAACTTATCTGGGTCCCGGAAGAGACCTGGCAGAGGATCAAAGACGAGACCGTGACAGTGGAGATCGATTATCTTCTGACCTTGTTACAGGGAGGCCAAACCCATGCAATGGCCGCATTGAATGGCGATCAACAGACGGACGAGACCGGGCGATGCCGTACTGGCGTCAACGTAACTGGCACCGCCGTCCAGTGGCGCTGTACAAAGCCGGGCGTGTCCCCTCCTTGTCGTACCGCTTACCTTGAGAATCCCCAAACCGGCCTGCGCAATCCCGAGAGCTCCGAATGTGGCAATTACCTGCCTTACAAAGGACAAACGCTCTTTGAGGACTCGATGACACGATTTGGGCTCGCGCTCCCCTACCGCTTCCCGGCAGGTCTCGGACAATATCCCGTGGACGGCGCCCAGCTTCGTACGGCGCGCGTGGTGTTCCGCGTCTGGCAGCCGGAATCTCATTTCGAACGGAAACTCGTCGTAGATCACGTGCGCCTGAGCGACTGGCAGGTCGAGTAACCGCTGCTAAATCCCGTTAACCACCTCTCAATCCCGTTAACCGCGGCTCAATACTGAGCCGCGACCGCAAGGGAGCGGTTATCCCCAACCAGTCCACCCGATTCCGATATAATCCCCCCATGCGGAAAGCCTGCGTGCTTGCGATGATTGCCGTGGCCGCAATGGCGGTGACGGGCGAAGATTCGGAGAAATTCTACTCCGCCATTCGCGAGAACAACCTCGCCCAACTGAAGGCCCTGCTCGAACAGCCGGGAAGCGCCAACGTCGCGGACGCCCGCGGAATCACCCCGCTCATGTACGCCGCCGAGATCGGTTCCCTCGACGCCATGCGCCTGCTGATCGATCGCGGAGCCGATGTCAACGCGCAAAACGCGTTCGGTTCGACCGCACTGATGTGGTCAGTGTCGGAGCCGGCCAAAGTCCGTCTGCTGCTCGATCACGGCGCCGATGTCAACATAACCGCTCGCAGCGGACGCACTGCCCTGATCATCGCTGCCTTCACGAACCCATCCGCGGAGGTGGTGCGCCTCCTGCTGGCCAAAGGCGCCAGGGTCGGCGTGATGGACACGCGGCATGTCACCCCCTTGAACGCCGCCACTTTCGGAGACGATACGGCGACCGCGCGTCTCCTGCTCGAAGCCGGCGCCGACATCAACACTCCCGACACTTTCATCGGATTGACCCCGCTGATGAACGCCGCTGGCAACCGGAATGTCGAAGCGGTGAAACTTCTCCTGGCCAAAGGCGCAACCGTGAACGCCGTATCCAAAACCGAGGGCCTGCCGAAGATTCAAACCGGCACCGTTGAATTCGGAGGATGGACTCCGCTGCTGATGTCCGCTGCATTCGGGCCGCCGGAAGCAGTGAACATCCTGCTCGGTGCCGGAGCCAAAATCGATGCCCAGGACTATCGCGGTTTCACCCCGCTGATGCTGGCAGTCGGCACCGACCGGTACGACCGCCGCACGGTGAACATGTTGCTGGCGCATCACGCCGACCTTCGTCCCACGAATCACGACGGCGAGACTGCGCTCGACTGGGCATACAAATTCGGCGACCCCGAAGTAGTCCAATCCCTTGGAGGAACTCCGAAGGATCCAGCCAGGCCGGCCACCCTGGCGGACGAAAAACCGGATGCCCGCACCGCAATCACGCGCAGCGTTCAACTGCTGGACAGCACCAACGATCAGTTCTTCAAAAAGAGTGGCTGCTTCGCCTGTCACGAACAGCCTGCAGCCACGTTTGCCGCCTCAGCGGCGCGGGCCAAAGGCATACCCGTAAATGAAAAAGCCTTTGAAGAGCGCCTTCTGCAAATCACTTCGACCATCAACCCCGTCCAGCTCGAAGGAGCAGCCGCATTAGGCGGCGCGGACAACAATCTCTATTCCGCCGAAGCCCTGGTGCGCGGACGCTATCCCGCCAATCGCATCACCGATTACCTTGCTGCCAACCTCGCGGCGTCTCAGGGCGGAGATGGCGGCTGGCACCTCCCCGGCTATTCGCGTTCCCCAATCCAGGACAGCGATTTCTCGCGCACCGCAATGGCGATGCGTGCGCTGAAAACCTACGGCCCTCCCGGACGCGCAGCAGAATTAAAGCAGCGCATGGAACATGGCAAGCAGTGGCTGATGCACGCCGAGCCCGTGATCCTCGAAGACATGGATATGCGCCTCGTAGGCGTGGCTGCCGCTGGTGGCAGCGCCTCGGAACTACACAAACTGGCCGAGCCGATTCTCGCGCTGCAGCGTACCGATGGCGGCTGGGCCCAACGCAAAGGATTTCCCAGCGACGCCTACGCCACCGGCATGACTTTGTGGGCCCTCAACGAAGCCGGTGTCATGCATCCGGACGCCAAAGCAGTGAAGTTCCTGCTCGGAACGCAGAGCCCCGACGGCTCCTGGCACGTAGCCAGCCGCGCCACCAAATTCCAGGAGTATTTCGAAAGCGGCTTCCCTTACGGCCACGATCAGTGGATCTCAACCATGGCCACAGGCTGGGCCGCGAACGCCCTGGCCTTATCGCTCGAGCGCTGACCGCAGTTATGCACACGCACCACAAGGTGCGTTCCCCGAAGCCTTATGTACACGCACCGCAAGGTGCGTTCCCCCAGGCCTTATGTACACGCACCGCAAGGTGCGTTCCCCCAGGCCTTATGTACACGCACCGCAAGGTGCGTTCCCCCA
>Ga0210389_10005163_pt1 | contig 10133 bp, 9 predicted proteins | sample IncBWH28OmetaG_FD_160127 | JGI IMG/M metagenome (GOLD analysis project Ga0210389, IMG submission 160127) | Forest soil microbial communities from Barre Woods Harvard Forest LTER site, Petersham, Massachusetts, United States - Inc-BW-H-28-O ...
GCTCGTTGTATTGCCCCAGGTGCCTGTAGTCGGAAATTGCTGACCGGCACCTCCAATTACATAGTATGCCCCCGAAGCAAGCGTAGTGCCACTGGGAATAGTGATTGTAAATCCGGTAGCGTTTCCTCCCGCACCTGCCCCAGATTCGCTTTGAAACACGATCACATAACAACCGATGGGCACCGTAACCGAACAGGTATTATAAAGCTCTATCCACTCGCCCCCGCCAGCTGCATCACAACTTGCACAGGTGGGAGCCACTCCTATTTCATTGATGATAACCTGAGCGGAAACCGATTGGGAGGTAAACAGAATCAACAAGGAGCCAAACACAGATACAAAAATCAGATTCCATTTTAATTTGAGTTTCATCATTCCGGTATTTGAATCCATTTTAAATTTTTTAAAAAACACCTCTTGTTTCCTGCTATAACCGCACCCATAAACTTACCATGTCGGTTTTTGATGTGAAACGTTCGGGCTTGTCACAATCAGCACCAGCGAAGGAATTGAATAGAATAAAAATAAAGAGGAGCAAGGAATAATTCGCGTGATGAAAACAGATATCAAGATAACTTAACACCCTTTTTCCCGGCTGCCCAATCAATATCAGACAGCCTGTTTATTTATTACGAGTGGAAGAAATTCCTGTTTACAGCCCGTTCAGAAGGAGGGGAAATATTTACATAACATTGTACACATATAGCAGCAGGAAACCTGAACGATAAAATCAGACAGGAGCTCTGGTATCTTTAAGAGCTTGTTAATTCAATAATTCTACGGCATATGTAAAATTGAAGAGTCTCCTCTCTACAAAAGTAGAGAGGGGGCAGGGGTGAGTAAGATGCAGGGGCAATTATTCGTCAATCTCAGTAAATAGCGTCACCGGGAAATCCGTCTAAAACATTTCAGGACAGGACAGAAAGTCTTCTGCTTTGTGTTTGGTAAAGAGATTTACCTGCACAAGGAGTTCATGTGCTCCGCCGCTAGCCGCGTTGGTGAGACTGGAGGTAGTATAGTCGTAGGAATAAGAAACGGAGAACCGGTTGTTGTGGAAGCCCAGCATCCCGATGAGTGCATCGTTACTGCGGTATCCGATTCCGAGGCGAATGTTTTTATACCCCAGCAGAAGGGCGTACACAAAATCGCTGGTCGCGTCCTGATAGTAACGTCTCAGGGTAGGTGTCAGGGTAAGTCCGTTTTCCCGGTTCAGATGAAATGTATAACTCAGGTTCACGGAGTACCGGCAAGGTAATTTGGACGGACCGAATATCCCCAGATCCGGTGTGTTCAGGTGGAAGATGGAAAAACCGGCGCACAGGTCTTTGCTATAGAGCAGGAGACCGGCACTGATGTCCATCGCCTGAACGGTATTATTCTGTTCAGGAGGTAAACCGGAGGCGAAAGTGAGTTTGGAGAAATCTACCGTTTTTTGAATATAGGCTGCATCCAGAGATGGCACCAGGGTCAGTTTTTTATGCAGCAAATGAATCTGCTGGGCCCAGATAAAGTCGACCCGGTTGGTCTTTATCGTACCCTGACCTGCGTTATCGTTCAGGAAGTTGATTCCCACTCCCGCACTCAGACAGTTGATATACCCATCGGCACCTATGGTATAGTCTCCATAGTTACCATCCAGTTTGGGCCATTGGTTGCGGTAGGCTGCATCTACCCTCCAGGTTCCGGTTGATCCCGCAAAACCCGGATTCACCATCATGGGTGAAGAAGCGCTTTGGGAAAAATGAGGATCCTGAGCTCCGGCTGTCATATACAGTACCAGAAGACCGGCAACTACCGGGAGGTGTTTTTTGTACATAGGCATTGACTAAATATATGTCCTTTATAATAGATACGCAGGAAAAATGCAAAGGTTGGGTCGGAGATAACCTTTTCCCGGATTCGATCCTTCGGGTATGTCTCCCGTCAAAGGCGGCACCTCTTCTCTATAAAAGTAGAGAGGGGGCTGAGTTAAAACGTTTCTGCCTACTCCTACAACCCGATCACCGAATAATTCCCAATAACCGAACCTTTATGGAGTAAAAAACGTATGTACTGTATAGAACAGAGTTATAGTATAAAACAATATGCCATGAAAACAAAAGCTACACTCTTATCCCTTGGTTTGATCATCTCCCTGTCAGGGTGGGCACAGGTTTTTCAAACCAATAAAGGCATGATTTCATTCTTTAGCTGGGCGTCTATCGGAACCATTGACGCAACCAGTATGCTGCTTAGCTCAGCAATTGATACAGGCAATAACCAGGTGGCATTTTCAGTCCCTATCCGCACCTTCATCTTCCGGAACTCTAAGATGCAAACCGATTTTAATGAAGATTATTTGGAAAGTGAAAAATATCCCGACGCCACCTATAAAGGAACCATCCAAACCAAAGTGGATTGGAAAAAGGAAGGACAGGTACATGTGGTTGCTACAGGAACACTCACCCTTCATAATATCAGCAAACAAAGAACCGATAGCGCAACGGTCACCATCAAGAACGGAGAAATTTCAGTGAAAGGAAATTTTATTGTTTCAACAGAAGATTATGGAATCCGGATCCCTGAAATTCTATCCAAACATATTTCTAAAGAAATTTATATCATGTATGGTTGTCTGTACCAGCCTGTATGTATTGCGAAAAAATAAAGAATTACTTTTGCAAGTGCCGGCTCCTTAATGCCGGTGCTTAGGTTTATTAGACAGCGTGAATCCCTCCGAAGATCCATCGGGGGGATTTTTTGTTGTGGAGATTACGTGGAGTTGGCAATCCTACAATCGGGAGAGCGGGGTGGTGTGATAGCCCAGATCCTCCCCCTAACCCCCTCCAGAGGGGGATAGGATTCGTATCCTTTCAAGTTTATCCTCCTCCAATGGAGGACACGATTTTTGTCCCCCTCTGGAGGGGGCAGGGGGAGGATTTAACTTGAACTCCTCCCTCATTTTCCCATTGCATTTTTTTTCTAAAAAAAATAAGAAAAAAGAAAGCATTTCAATCTAAGCATTTACCGTAACTCCTCTCCTCACTTTCTACGTTCAAGATCGTATTTCCCATCCGTAAATAAACTTGTTCGCATGTTTTCCCCTCGGTTTTCTCAAAATTCTGCACGCATTTTGCATGTCTATTATTAATAAAAAAAATGAAATGCCATGTCCACTATAAATCATGAAACCTGCTTTTTGGTTTTCCAGTTGTATCATATAAATACTCTTAAGCCCAGACAAAAAAAAGCCGTGCTTATGTTCCTGAAAAAACATCCTGAGTTTTATAACCTCTTTGCTCTTGCCAAAGAGATGATTGAATACGAATTGGATGAAGAAGACAACTATTCCCCCATGGATGATTGGGATTTTGAATTTGAAGATGATGATATTCCGCCGGGAGCTTAGATCATGCTGCTGTTCATGGGGCTTTATGCCGACTTTATAAGCTTAAAGCGCATCTAAAGAACTAAATAGACGCTATTCGTGAAGAAACGGATCCTATAATTGAAGCAGAAGACGCTACCGGTGCAGAGGGAAACGCTACAAGTAAAGAAGGAAGCGCTACAAGTAAAGAAGGAAGCGTTACAAGTAGAAAAGGAAGCGTTACAAGTAAAGAAGGAAGCGCTACAAGTAAAGAAGGAAGCGTTACAAGTAAAGAAGGAAGCGTTACAAGTAAAGAAGGAGGCGCTACAAGTAAAGAAGGAAGCGTTACAAGTAAAGAAGGAAGCGCTACAAGTAAAGAAGGAAGCGTTACAAGTAAAGAAGGAAGCGCTACAAGTAAAGAAGGAAGCGCTGCAAGTAAAGAAGGAAGCGTTACAAGTAAAGAAGGAAGCGCTGCAAGTAGAGAAGGAAGCGTTACAAGTAAAGAAGGAGGCGCTACAAGTAAAGAAGGAAGCGCTGCAACTAAAGAAGGAAGCGCTGTAAGTGAAGAAGGAGTCCTTATAAACAGAGCAGGAAATATGACAAGTAAAGAAAAGGCGCTGCCGGTAAAGAAGCAGATGCTATCCATAAAGAAACAGATGCTACAACGAAAGAACGAGTAGCTAAAAGTACTTTCTTATTTCCCCTTTTACGTTGGAACGGGGTGAGGCATAGGACGTAAGTGCTGAAATCCGGTTCAGGGAAATGAAAGCCACCGTCTGCGAAAATCGCAGAGGGATATTAACCGGCTTGCCGTAATGGGAGGATTCTGTCCTCCCGTAACAAGCAAGTCTAAACCTAACAACAATGTCTACAACACCCAAGGTGCTTAAAAAGCTTGTTGCATTAAACTTGACCAAGCTTACACCTCCGCAGGTTGTTGCCCTGGCTAACCACTGTGTAACACAGATGACAGGCAACGCCCACTTCCCCACTCCAAGTCCAACGCTTGCCACTGTTACGGCACAAGCAACGGCTTTGGATAATGCCTATAATTTGTCCCTGACCCGTGCCAAAGGTTCGGTATCAGCCATGCATACCCAGCTCAAACAGCTGAATGTATTGTTGAAGCTCCTGGCCGCTTATGTGGAAAGCATCGCCAATGCCGATCCTCAGAATGCAGAAACCATTATCGTTTCTGCCGGTATGGAGGTTAAAAAACCGGCTGTACGTACGCCCAAAACCTTCACCGCCCTGCCCGGCACTTTAAAAGGAACGGTGAAACTCGATACCAAGGCAGCCAGAGAAACAGCCTATATCTATCAGATGACAACCGATCAGACAAACGTCCTCAGCTGGTCCACCGTGTATACCGGCACCAAGGTGAAGTTTCTGATGACGGGCCTCACATCCGCTACCCATTATTTTTTCCGGGTAGCCTATTGCATCAAGGGTGTTCAAGGTAACTGGAGCAACCCTTTGCAGGTGCTGGCTCCGTAGTTTAGGTTTCTTTTGGTTTAGTGCTCATAGTAAATCCCTCCGGTGGCAGCCCGGGGGGATTTTTTTTGGGGTACTCTTTATGATGTTACTTTATCTGAGTAGGGTACGAATATTATTACTCAGCGCGTGAAAGTGCTGGGAACCGAAGTAAAGAGTTAATTCATGGTATATACCAACTATACTATCACTGACTATTTTGTTATTTTATAAGACTGTAGAGTTAAAGCCATCACATCAGCCAATGAATACTTTTTATTAATGTCCTTAACGTCCAGGTAAACTATTTTCGACATATTGCCCCAGCTAAAATGAGATGGAACTTGTTGAGTTAGTTTCTTAGTGTCGGTTATTTTGTTGTTTTTTGTTCTGAGAATTATCCGCAATCGGTTATATTTTTTCTGAACTGCCATCGCAATAAAGTTCATAGATGTCTTATAAAGAATTTCACCCGCAGTAGTATAGCATTCAATATCTGAGCTTATCTCAAGAACTTCTCTGTTATAAGCGTCGAACAGTGACTTCAATTCCGGGGAAGCCCCTGTAAAATGTTCTTCAATCGTTTTAGCAGGTCTAAGTTCCCGTTTCCCTTTGGTCGCTATGTGTTGCTTGTGTGAATTATTCTTTTTAAAAATTTTTATCAATTGTTCTGGTTCTTCTTCTCGTACAATCACTAATGTATTATTTTCATAATATGTGTACTTCCAGAGCTCTGCACCTAATACAGGAGCTAAACATTTGTCATCCATATTATAGTCCTGTGCAAAACAAATTATTCTAATATTGGAAAAGTCAAGTTCACCTTTGATCTTTATGTTTTTTCTTGCTAAAAGCTCAAATGAATCAGGATTTTGCTTTATCCAGGCAACGTATCTATTCGCCTGAGCAAGCTGCCCCTTTTCAATAGTCTTTTTATATTCAATCACAACTGGTCTATTACTGCTATCAATGCCAAGCGTTTCAATTCGCCCGTGTTTGTCTGTAATATGTTCGTCTTTTATATACCTAATTTCAAATATCTCCTCTAAGTTTTTATCTATGAGTTGATGAAGTTCCAATTCGCTTTTAAAATCCCTTGTATTGATTTTAACCGCCTTACCCTTTTTAATGTCGAAAATCATACCGATTTTTTAAAATGTTAATTTAAAAATTTGGAGCAATAATTAAATTCGTTCCTCGTACATGGCGCCATTGCATCTAAAACAAATTCCATTTGCAACATGGTGATATTCCTGAAACCACCCAGCCCCGTTACATCGGTTACAAGGGGTTAGTTTAAGTGGGATCAACTGACCATTTTCAGTTTGTGAATAGACCATTACTACTTCATTTTGATGTAAGTCCCAATGACACCAGTTGCAAAGAGTGATTAAGGATTCATCTAAATATTCCCAAGGTAGCTTTCCGTCAATGTAGAATTTATGATGGACATGAAGGTGAACTTCCTTTTTTGTCGTGACAAATGACCCTGAATCTGTTTGAACAAACCCTTTTATAACTGAATCATATAACAGAAATGTCTTCTCTCCATTTTTATCATATCCTCCAATGTCTTCAGTTGGAAGAGACTTACATTTTTGGCATTTTTCTTGATCTCGCTTGATGATTGTCGCCCTTTTTTCTTGCCATTCACTTGCTTGTAAGAGTGAAGAATAGGGTATTCTTCTGTCGCTATGTTCAGAAAGAATGTCCTTATACAATCTCAACCCAGATTTATAATTCATGTGGAAGAAAAAATTTATCTGTCTGCCGTAACAATCCAATATTTGCATCTGAAAAATCCCGAATCGAGCGAAATGAATTCCGCATTATATCTGCCCCTTCATCTGGAGCTTGGAAATAAATCTTCTTCAACTTTGGCATAGAGCCGATTATTCTCCTGTCGACAAGACGGTTAAAAAATGGGAAAGAATAACCAATTACTACAAGAACTTCTGTTCCATTTACGTCTTCGCATGCCTCATCAAGTACAAATTTTGTATGATGGCTGTTTTCCCAAGCAAAGCAAAGCATAGATTCATATTGGTCGTGCCCCACTTTGAGATTGTGATAGCTCTGCAAAAGTTCAACAAGCAAATTAAAAGTCGGCTTACTACTCATATCTTTTAGTAGTTGGTAAACTGTGCCACCCCTTTCTGTTGTATAAACTGATGTCGTACCATTGAGCTTTGAAATAGAAAAGTGATCGGTGGAAGGAGAAGGAAAGTCTGAAGGAGTTACTCTTAATTCCCTTTGATTTTCGTGAAGGGTGTTATTTTCACTATATGCAGAATAAGCTTTCTCAAACTGAAAATCATAATTCCAAGTTAATATCTTAACATTTGGAGGCATTTTAGGTCCAGGTTCGATCAAAGAGGCAATGAAGGAATCATATCGAGGATCAGCATCATGCATTTGCTGTTCGAGGATGAAGTATATCGTCAGTAATGCCTTGAGCCGGAGCAAATCAGATCTTTTCTTTGTAATAAACAATTTCTTCGCGAAAGTATCCACACTAGCGTGCTTTTTAGTATTCTCAATCAACCATTCAAAATCCTTGTAAAACCCTTGTTGTTGTCCATGAATCCCACGAATGTGGTCATTTGTTATCGCTGAGGCATTAATTACATAATCTGGGGTTTCTTTCAAATAGTTGAGAACCACTAGCATTCTATGAGGCATGTCGGCAACCACAGGCAATGCTAAAGCACTGGCACCGGCGCCGAGTAGATACGTTATTTTAGTATTTGTCATTTTGCTAATTCATTAGTGATCGTCTAAATATTTCACACTCGCGCTCACACTCACGCTGGTTTTAGAGGTCCCGTGCGTTACTCATTATTTTGCTCAATAAACACTCCGACGATCAAGCAAGTACACAATTTCACAAGCCCGAGCTCTAATTAGCCAGAAAAGTACTCAGTCCCTGATGCACTTTTTACCGTATTTTTACAAGATGATATATAGTCCCGCTCATCTTAATCGTTCCAAATTTGTTAGATATTTCTTACAGTAACGTCTTGTTTGGTTGTCCTTAAACATTCGATTTAAAGAATATCCACCAACAAGGACTACTCCAAGTGCACCAAGCGTCTCCTTCATATACTCCGGAGAGGTTGCATGAGGATTTTCGAGCAATATATAGGCTGTAAAAGGTATAGCTGCCACTCCAAGCCCCTGTAGAATAACTTCTTTACTAAATTCTGAATAAACACGATTATAACTGTCAATGAAATTTTGACTTGTAAAACCCTGACCAATCCGTTGTTGAACGATATCTAGTTCAGTATTGAAAGCCCGTATTCTTTCCCGATTCCTATTTCTAAATTCAATTAATTGCTTGAATGAAATTTGTGACAGGTTCTGCGGTATCAAGAGGTTAATAATTCCTTGAGCAAATCTCATTCTAGCACCCTGAGTAGGGTTGATGACTCGTGTAAAATTAGTAAAATTGTCATAGCGTACATTATCCGTCACAATTGCAGCATTTTCCTCAAAGGCAACCTCCTTTGCTAGAAAAGTCATAAAAAGAAAAGCTAGTTCCTCCGGCAACAGAATTCCATCGTCATTTCTTATTCCGATTTTGTTACTCAAACAAAAATTACCCCAATTGTCTGAGAATTTCTCATGAAATATTTGTGTTCCCCAGTTAGCTTGGTCGCGCCATCTCCTTATCGTAGATTCTTGACCAAACAATCTTCTCCGTTCCGGATCTAAGGTGAGCATTTTTTCTGCTTCTTCTTTGGCAGCAAGCGATGCTCTTTCCCCAACCTCATAGTTTGGTTCATATAATTCAATTAGATCCGTGCTTTGGCAAATACGTCTGAAGTTATCACTCAGGAGATGTCTCCTGGAGTAAGGAACAATTGGTCTGAATTTCTCAAAATAAATTAATGCAAATTTAAGCCAGGTATCATCAGGGGGTTCCAGCGAAGGATAATAAATTAGTGGTTCCATATACTTGCATATGATTTGGTTACATGTTCTTCTCCTGGTTTACTTTCCATAAAAAATACACAGGATTGACTTCGGCTTTCCTCCTATCTGACTTTACATCGGCCCAGGTAGTCAAGCTTTTTATCAACCCTCCCCCTCCAATCATTGTCCCAAGTAGTGATGAATAATCGATTCCAGAAGAATACAAATGAAGTGATCCCAGCCCCAGTATAATTGGAGCGGCAACACCATGAAAATTCCACTTGCGTTTAGCGCTTTCCATTTCTATTCCCAATTTTCTTTGATATGCCTTGACTTCTTTATCAATCCGATACTTTATCTCCCTAGGGTCATCAGTCGCTTTCATGGTTTCATATACTACCTTGGAGAGCAATTCTCTGAATTCTATAAATGCGTCTGGAGCCTGCGTCCTAATTTCAAACAATCTTTCCGAAGGAACTCCTTCCATAAATGGTAAGGAGTAGTCATAAACAGAAGTATTGGCTACTAATTTATTGCTAATGGAAGGGTTCTCAATCGAATATCTTTTCGCTACTTCACAATCAACGTCCCTATAAAATAATACTGGGGCATTTAATCGTTGAGCATTTGTCAATGTTTCAAGCACCACTGCAATGTCCCTAGCATACTCCTTTTTTAATCCATCTATAATGTCCTGCTTCCCATATTTAATCAATTCCTCTTTTGTTAGTCTGCTAAAGGGTGTAGAGAAATCATACATTACGCCATTAGATAACTTACCGGAATTAAAAACGTGAGGCGGAATATACATACCCATATTGCTATAGTCGCCCCACATGCCGTCATATTGGGAGTTAAGCTGAATAAGGTTGTCCGCTGGGTTTGAGTTTATAGGGGAAGGTTTCTGCCCAAGAAGGGTAGAGCGTTCAAACCAAACCAAAACATCCTTATCATTTACCATTTTCTCACTTGCAGACAGAAATTGATTTGTCTTGTTTGGCACAATGTGGTCTCCAGCAAACAAGATATATCCACCATGAACGCTTTCTCGAAAATCATATATGAAGCGGAGCAAATTCTGAAGTCTGTTTTTCTGATTCTCTTTATCCGGGAGAGGGTTATTTATTGCATCTATGACCGGATCGGTTAGAATTAATTCATCATAATACCACACGACGGTAAATGCGACACTTACTGTCCACTTGCTGAAGGGTAGGTGACACCGGAAAGGATTATGTGATGATTCTATATAACGAAACAGAGCATTATCCCTTTGGATCGATGCCGTTTTGTACTTATTACAAAATAATTCAAGGTCATTGTCTGTCCAAGAGTTTGCCTTGCCAGATGAAGACAACACCTCGAATTCATTTATAAGATCAAATAAAAATCTGGA
>Ga0210389_10005164_pt1 | contig 10131 bp, 7 predicted proteins | sample IncBWH28OmetaG_FD_160127 | JGI IMG/M metagenome (GOLD analysis project Ga0210389, IMG submission 160127) | Forest soil microbial communities from Barre Woods Harvard Forest LTER site, Petersham, Massachusetts, United States - Inc-BW-H-28-O ...
GCGTGCGGTGCGGCCGGACGTAGTAGTCGACACCCAGAACGGCTTGCCCTTTCTGGCCAGGCTGATCTACGGCCGGCGGGTCGCGGTGCTGGTACACCACTGCCATCGTGAGCAATGGCCAGTGGCCGGCCGGGCAATGGGCCGACTCGGCTGGTTCGTCGAATCGTGGTTGTCACCGAAGCTGCATCGCCGCAACCAATACGTGACGGTGTCACTACCGTCGGCCCGCGACTTGGTCGGCCTCGGTGTCGACAACGCGCGACTTGCTGTCGTGCGCAACGGGCTCGACGAGGCACCGGCGCCGTCTCTGAGCGGCCCGCGTGCGGCCACACCGCGAGTGCTGGTGTTGTCCCGGCTGGTGCCGCACAAGCAGATCGAAGACGCGTTGAGCGCGGTGGCGCAACTGCGGCCATCGATATCCGATCTTCATCTCGACATCGTCGGCGGCGGGTGGTGGTGTCAGCGCTTGGTCTACCACGCGGAGCGGCTGGGTATCAGCGACGCTGTGACATTTCACGGCCATATCGATGACGCCACCAAACACCATGTCATGCAAAAGTCTTGGGTGCATGTGTTGCCGTCGCGCAAAGAGGGCTGGGGTCTGGCGGTCATCGAGGCGGCCCAGCACGCGGTGCCCACCATCGGCTACCGATCTTCTGGCGGGTTGGCCGACTCGATCATCGACGGAGTGACCGGTGTGCTGGTCGACAGTCGCGCTGAGTTGGTGAATCGGCTTCAGCAATTACTGGACGATCCGGTGCTACGTGATCAGCTTGGCGCCAAGGCGCAAGCGCGTAGCGCCGAATTCTCTTGGCCACAAAGCGCTGACGCGATGCGCACGGTGCTGGAGTCGGTTGTCGTCGGTGACCGTGTCAGCGGAGTGGTGTAGCGACGGTTGACCGGCGCTGCCGCTGGTGTGCCCGCGCCGACCAGCCGGCTACCGTCGCTCCGATGGCGCCGCCGGCCAGCATCGCCAACCACACCAGGTGCGCGATCACGACCGTCAACCGCCGACCCGCCGACTCTGGCGCGGTGTCGCCGCCGACCCGATACAGCAGCAGGTCTCGCCCGCGATAGGTTACCGCTAATCGCTCCAATGTCCTTGCAGCCAAACCCATATCGCCGGGCGTGCCCAATTCGACCACCAGCCATCCCACGCCGGCGCGGCGAAGAGCCTGCGGATCGGCGCCCGCCAACAGCAGCCGCTGCACAGCGCGGGCCCGGTTTCCCTCACCGAGAACCGTCGCCCCCGAAATCGTCAGGTCGCCGGTTATCAGAACGTCGGCGCGCACCCAGCGCGGCAGCGGATCCAGTACCGGTGCCGATCCGGACCAGGCGAAGCGCCGCATGGTGTCGACCGGCAGCACCGCGACATCTGCGGGCTGGCCGTTGATCGCGGCCGCAACGGTCGTCCAGTCGGTCGGGTAGTACACCGGCTCAACTTTTCCCCCTACGCCCCAAGCCAAGTCGGGAAGTGACAGCACCAGCGCGGCGCAGCACGCCAGCGCAGGGCCCACTGGCCCTGAAAAACTCAGCCAGCGCTGCAACGTCAGCACCGCGCCCGCCCCAGCCAGGGCGTAGCCGGGCATCGCCAGTGCGACCCACTTCGGCCCGGTGCGGAGCACGCCCAGACCGGGCACCGCGTCGACCACGGAGTGCAGGACGGCCAGTCCCGGGTCGGTGGCCAGCGCAGCGGGCAGGACCACCGCCGCCGCCGCCAGCACCACCAACGGCACGGCCGCCCGATAACGTGCCAGCGCAGGTAGGCCGGTGACCACCACCGCAAGTAGCACCGCGGCCGACACGACTGCGAAAAGTGTTGTCCGCGAAACCGGTACGGCCTCACCGTTCCAGATCCCGCCCAGGCTGGCCAGGCTGCCCAGCGTGCCCAGACCGGGCTCGGCGCGGGCGGCGAAGGCGGCAACGTCGGGCACGCGCGCCCAGATATGGTCTGTCGATGACAAGCCCAGTACCGCCGCCGTCAACCACGGCAGCGCCGCCACGAGAGCGCCGGCCAATGTGACCGCCGCACAAAGCCAGCGCGGCCTGGGCCCACCCGGGCCCTCAATAGGGACAGCCGCGCAGACCAATCCGACCGTGGTCGCAAGGATCAGCCCGGTCGGAGTCAGCCCGGCCAACGCCATCCAGAACGCCAGACCGAAAAGCCGAGTCCAGGCAGCCGAATCCGTTGATCGCAGGGTCAGCATCGTCGTCGCCACCCACGGCAGGCAGCCGTAGGCGAGCAGCAGACTCCAATGTCCTTGCAGCAGCCGTTCACCGACGTACGGATTCCAGATCGCCAGCGTGATCGCCACAAACTGACCGCCGACGCCGGCTTCTGGCAACACCTTTGCGACCAGACGGGCCGCGCCCCAGCCCGCCAGCCACAGTCCCACGACAAGCAACGCCTTGACCACGACGCCGCCATCGACGCAGTGCGAACCCAACGCGACGGCAAAATCCTGCGGCGTCGCCCGTGGGGCCGAAACCAGCCCGAGGGCGCTATCGGATAGATACGACCGCGGGGTGGACACCGCGTCGCGCAGCAGTAAATAGCCCGGGCCCATTAGCGGCGCCACGACCAGCACCGCCAATGCCAGTGCGTACCCGGGACGGGACCACCGCAGAGTCCAGTGGGGTACCGCCCGCACGCGCCGGACTAGCTAGGAGCGGTCGGGTGGACCCGACGTAGAGGGGCCTCCCGAACTCGACGGGTCCTGACCTTGCTCTCGTTGCACGTCGCTGGGCGGTGTTGGCAGCTTCTCGGTCTCGGCCTCGGCGCCGGGCACTCGCTCGACCGGCGGCTCGCCGCGACCGAAGAAGCCATGGTCGGCGGTGTCCAGGCCAGGGTCGAGCAATGCCGCCTCGGTTCGCAAGCTGAATGAGCCGAGCAGCAGCCCGCCGATCAGCGCGATCACGCCCGACGCCGTGAAGGTGATCGGCAGCACCCGGGACCACAACGCCAAGCGGTCGCGCTCATTGCGCGCGGCATTGACCTGTGACTCGACGGTCGCTTCGTTGGAGGTGATCTTGTAGTCGACCAGGACCACCTCTGGCTTCAACGCATCGCGGGCATAGTAGTGATTGGCACGCTCTTCTTCTTTGACGATCGTCCCTGACTCTGGGTCCACCCAGAAGGTCCGCTGCGCTGCGTAGTAGCGGGTCATGGTGATCTTTTCGTCCGGATCGCCGGGCACGTCCCACATCGACGCGGCCGCGGTTACCTTGCTGTCCGCGTCGTCGGCATACAGCGACGGGTACCTGATCGGCTCGGCCAGCTTGCCGTCGCCGTCGTAGCCGACGTCCTGGGTGAACTTGTAGGCGGTCAAGCCGTTGACGTCTTCTTCACCGGTGTAGTTAGCGTCAAACGCCTTCTGCGCGATCGGGTCGAAGTACGGGTACGTCCGCTTCTCGGTGTGGAACGGGAATCGATAGGACAGCCCGTCGTGCGGCAACGCGATATTGGTGGGCGGGTTCTCATCGTTGAACCCGCGCGGCTTCTGCACGGCGCCGCCGGGATGGGTGTCATCAGAAACCGCTGACGCAGATTTACGGTTGAGGGTGACGGTGTCGACCAGTGCGAGCAGCAGGCCGGAATCCTTCTGCTTATCGCTGCGTCGAACCGACGTGCCCACTTGCAGTGTGACGACGTCGGCGTTGGCGGGGGACTCGACGTCGATCTGCTGCTGGGACACCAGCGGCACGTTTTTGTCGACGACGAGCTTCTGGCTGTAGATCGACGCGGGGTCAATCGCCGTCCCGGTGCCGTCACTGATCAAGGTGGCGTCGAGATCAAGCGGAATCTTGGTGATCCTGCTGCTGGTGTAGGTCGACAACAGCAATGCGGCGATCAGCAAGGCGGCTCCGAGTCCCATGATCCCGCATGCGGCCATCCGCAACATGACTGCTCGGTTCACGTTGCCGTGACCTCCTTCTGGTCTCGTTCGGTTCAGGCCACCAAACCCGTTTCGCCCCGAACCCCCGGGACCTGGGGTTTCTACCCGCCTCCGGCGCGGCGGAGAAGCAAAACTCGTTCGACCCTAACAGCAATATTTAAAGTTGCGATTTATGTCCCGCGGTGGCAAATCGGGTGTACCCGAATCGCCGAGCAACCCATTACGGGCAGACTGTCGTAATGGCCCGCGCCGACGACGATGATGCCGGCGTAGCCGGGATCGTGGGGGTACCGCCCGCTTGCGGGGGAGAGTGGCGCGCATGACCGACGGCCGGCAGGTGGGCGGCACTCGCAGATTCCTGCCCGCCGTGGAGGGTATGCGGGCATGTGCGGCCATCGGCGTCGTCATTACCCACGTCGCGTTTGAGACCGGGCACTCCAGCGGGTTCGACGGTCGGCTGTTCGGCCGCTTCGATCTGGCGGTGGCGGTGTTCTTCGCATTGTCTGGTTTCTTGCTGTGGCGCGGACATGCTGGGGCGGCGCGCGGCCAGGCGTCGCGCCCGTCCACCGGCCGCTACCTGCGATCGCGGGTGGTCCGCATCATGCCGGCGTACGTGCTGGCTGTCGTGGTGATTCTGACCCTGCTGCCGGACGGCGATCACGCGAGTCTGACGGTGTGGCTGGCGAATCTGTCGCTTACCCAGGTGTACGTGCCGCTGACGCTTACGGCCGGGCTGACCCAGATGTGGAGCCTGTCGGTCGAGGTCACGTTCTACCTCGCATTGCCGATCCTTGCGGTGCTGGCTGCTCGGCTGCCGGTCCGTGGTCGGGTGCCGGCGATCGCCGGTCTCGCTGTCGCCAGTTGGTTTTGGGGCTGGATTCCATTCGCCGCCCCGGCCGGGCTCAATCCGTTGACCTGGCCGCCGGCATTCTTCTCCTGGTTCGCTGCGGGCATGCTGCTCGCCGAGTGGGTGTACAGCCCGCTCGGGTGGCCGCACCGGCTGGCTCGACATCGGGTGCTGATGGCCATCGTTGTGGTAGCGGCCTATCTGGTGGCCGCCTCGCCACTGGCCGGCCCCGCGGGGCTGGTCCCGAGCAGCGCCGCACAGTTCACCGTGAAGACCGCGATGGGTGCGCTGGTGGCGGTGGGCCTGGTGGCGCCGCTGGTGCTGGACCGCGCCGACGACAGCCATCGAATCTTGGGTTCCGCCCCGATGGTGACGCTGGGACGCTGGTCCTACGGAATCTTCATCTGGCATCTTGCGGCGCTGACCATGGTTTTCCCGGTCATCGGTGAGTTCTCGTTCAGGGGCCATATGCCCGAGGTTTTGGTGCTGACGCTGATCTTCAGTGTCGCCATAGCTGCGGTGAGCTACGCACTTGTCGAATCACCGTCCCGGGAAGCGTTGCAGCGCTGGGAGTCTCGCAGGAAGCAGCAGCCCGTGCCAGTACGCGACGGCGCGGTCAGCCAGCGTCAAGAAGACGCAATCGCGCCATGACCTCGGCGCGGACAGCTGAGCGGCGCGCCTTGCCGGCGTCGTCGCGCAACGGGGTGTCGACGAACTCGACGGTGGCCGGCACCTTGTAGCCGGCGATCCGGTCGCGCAGAAACGCCTGCACCGTCTGCTCGTCCAGCGCCGAATCCGCCTGCACCAGGGCATAGGGCACTTGGCCCAGATCCTCGTGGGGTACGCCAACAACCAAGCAGGACAGCACATCCGGATGCGCCGACAGCGCGTTCTCGATCTCCGCCGGGTAGACATTGCGGCCGCCGACGGTGAACATGTCCACCCGGCGATCGGACAGGTACAAAAATCCGTCCTCGTCGAAATGGCCAAGGTCGCCCAAAGAATCCCAGCCGTCGCGGGATTTCGCCGTCGTGCCGATGTACCGGTACGACGGCACACTGCCCGGGTTGGGCCGCAGGTAGATCTCGCCGACCACGCCCGGCGCGCATGGGTTGCCGTCGTCGTCGAGCACCTTCATCTCGCCCATGACCACCACACCGACCGATCCGGGATGCGTCAGCCATTGGTCGCCGGAGATGAAGGTCATCGCCTGAAATTCGGTGCCGCCGTAAAGCTCCCAGACCCTTTCAGGGCCCAGCAGGTCGATCCACGCCTGCTTGATAGCCGGCGGACACGGCGCGCCGAGATGCCAAAACCGCCGGATCGAGGACAGGTCATAGGAATCCGGATCGATGCGGTAGACCGGCAGCGCCCGCTGCATCATCGTTGGCACCGTGGTAACGAGCTGCGGGCGATGCTCGGTGATCAGCCGCAGGAACTCGTGCGGGTCGAACCGGCCCATCAGCACCAGGTGGTTGCCCATCACCAGCGCGACCGCCGCGCTGGTGAAGCCGGTGGTGTGGGTCAGTGGCACCGGCACCAGCACGGTATCGCCCTCCTGGCCACCCACGGCGTACCCCAGTGCCGGCCCCAGCCGGCTGTCGCCGCCCGCCTCGATCAGCTTCGGCCGGCCGGTGCTACCGCCGGAGCCGATCGACCTCCAGCACGGTGACACCGCTTCCGGCAACGGTCCATCCGACAACGCCTGGTCGGGGACGAAACCTTGAGGAACACTTGGTATTCCGGGGTGCGTTCGCCCCACCAGCAGCGCGCGTGGCCGCAGTTCCACCAGACCCTCGAACTCCGCATCCGGCAGCCGCGCGGACAACGGCTGCGGCACCCCGCCCAGCTTCCAGCACGCCACCATGGCCTGTACACACTCGACGGAGTTGGGCAGCACGATGGTCACGTAGTCGCCGACGCCGACGCCGCGCTCCGCATAGGCGCGCGCCAGCCGGTTGGTCGAGCGGTCGAGTTCGCCGCGGGTCAGCGTGCGTCCGTCGCAGGTAACCGCCGGCTCGTCGGGGGCCATCTCGGCCAGCGCCGAAATCTGGGTGCCGATCGGTGGGACCGGCGCACTCTGCGTCATTGATAGCTGCCCTGTCGCTCGAAGATGCGCCGCGGGTTGTCGACGAGCATGGTGTGCAGCTGCTCGTCGGTAACCCCGCGTTGCTTCAGTGCGGGAATCACGTCGTTGTGGATGTGCAGGTAATGCCAATTGGGAGCGGCTACCGGCAGCAGCTCCTCGGGCAGTGCGTCGAAGTAGCAGTTGGCGTCGTGCGAGAGCACCATCTTGTCGGCATGGCCGCGTTCGCACATCTGCGCCACGATGTTCACCCGATCCTCGAACGGTGAGATGACGTCGAGGCCGAAGCGGTCCATCCCGAGATACGAACCCGGAGCGATGAGTTCTTCGAGGTAGCCGATGTCGGTGCTGTCGCCGGAATGGCCGATGATCACCCGGCTCAGGTCGACGCCTTCTTCTTCGAAGATGCGTTGTTGTTCGAGCCCGCGTCGCAGCCCCGCGTGGGTGTGCGTGGAGATCGGTACCCCGGTGCGGATGTGCGCCTGGGCGACCGCGCGCAGTACCCGCTCGACGCCGGGGGTGATGCCGGGCTCGTCGGTGGCGCATTTGAGGATCCCTGCCTTGATGCCGGTGTCGGCGATGCCCTCCTCGATGTCGCGGACGAACATGTCGGTCATGATCTCCGGCCCGCCGAGCTGCGCGCCCGGGCCCACGTAGTGGAAACAGAATGGGACGTCGTTGTAGGTGTACAGGCCGGTCGCGACGACGATGTTCAGTTCGGTGGCCGCGGCGACGCGGGCGATGCGCGGGATGTAGCGGCCCAGCCCGATCACGGTGAGGTCGACGATGGTGTCCACGCCGCGCGACTTCAGCTCGTTGAGCCGGGTGATGGCGTCAGCCACCCGCTCCTCTTCGTCGCCCCATGCTTCCGGGTAGTTCTGGGCGACCTCGGTGGTCATGATGAACACGTGCTCGTGCATCAGCGTGACGCCGAGATCAGCGGTATCGGTTGGTCCCTGAGCGGTATTGAGTAACGACACGTAGCCGATGCTAAGGCTCCGACGCCTCCCGTTAGTCGAGATCGAAGAGACGGATTCACCCGGGCTTGCGGACGTCGATCGAGACCCGTGGGGTGTGGGTGACGAAAGACCCCTCGGCTTCGATCTGCTCGTGTAGTCGCAGCAGCTGGTCGCGGTATTTGGTGACGGTGAAGTCCGGGACAACCCAACTCAACTTGCGCAGGAAGTAGATCACCGCACCGACGTCGCACGCGGCGGGCCAGCCGACCCTTGAGGAGTGAGCTGGCCCACAGTAGAATGACCAGTGGTCATCCAGCGGAGGAGGCGCGATGCCGACGGTGACTTGGGCCCGCGTCGATCCGGCGCGCCGTGCGGCGGTCGTGGCGGCCGCCGAGGCAGAGTTCGGCGCGCACGGCTTCTCCGGCGGCAGCCTGAACGTCATCGCCCGGCGTGCCGGCGTGGCCAAAGGCAGCCTGTTCCAATACTTCGCCGACAAGCGCGACCTGTACGCGTTCATCGCCGACATCGCCAGCCAGCGTGTGCGAGCGTATATGGAGGATCGGATCCGCGAGCTCGACCCGAGCAGGCCATTCTTCGACTTCCTGACCGACTGGCTCGACGCGTGGGTCGCGTATTTCGCAGACCATCCGCACGAACGCTCGCTGCATGCGGCGGCGAGCCTGGAGGTCGACACCGATGCCCGCATCAGCGTGCGAAACGTCATTCACCGCCATTACCTGGAAGTGCTGCGGCCCCTGGTACGCGACGCCCAGGCCCGAGGCGACTTTCACAAGGATGCCGACATCGACGCGTTGTTGTCGTTGCTGCTGTTGATCTTTCCGCATCTGGCGCTGGCCCCGTACATGCGCGGACTGGATCCGATCCTCGGGCTCGACGAACCCACTCCGGAGCAGCCGGCGCTGGCGGTGCGCAGGCTGGTCGCCGTATTGGCTGCCGCATTTTCGGAGTCCCATTCGACGGACACAACTCAGCCACAAAGATCCAAGGAGGTCACATGACACGCACGAGTTCAGGTTCGATGATTAGGGGCGGACTCAACTGGGACAGCTTGCCGCTCAAGCTGTTCGCCGGCGGCAACGCGAAGTTCTGGAACCCGGCCGACATCGACTTCTCCCGCGAGCGCGCGGACTGGGAACGGCTATCGGACGACGAACGCCACTACGCCACCCGACTGTGCGCCGAGTTCATCGCCGGCGAGGAAGCGGTGACCGAGGACATCCAGCCGTTCATGTCCGCGATGCGGGCCGAAGGTCGGCTGGGCGACGAAATGTACCTGACGCAGTTCGCGTTCGAGGAAGCCAAACATACCCAGGCGTTCCGCCTGTGGCTGGACGCCGTCGGCATCACCGACGACCTGCATTGCTACCTGGACGACATCCCTACCTACCGCACGATCTTCTACGAGGAGTTGCCGGACTGCCTCAACGCGTTGTCCGTTGATCCTTCACCGGCCGCCCAGGTCCGGGCGTCGGTCACCTACAACCACATGGTCGAAGGCATGTTGGCGCTCACCGGCTACTACGCCTGGCACAAGATCTGCGTGGAACGCGGCATTCTTCCCGGCATGCAGGAGCTGATCCGGCGCATCGGTGACGACGAGCGACGCCACATGGCATGGGGCACCTTCACCTGCCGGCGCCACGTCGCCGCCGACGACGCCAATTGGGACGTCTTCGAAACGCGCATGAACGAGCTCATGCCGCTCGGGCTGCGCCTCATCGAAGAAGGCTTCGCCCTTTATGACCCGATGCCATTCGACATTTCGACGGACGAGTTCATGGAGTACGCCGCCGACAAGGGGAGGCGGCGGCTCGGCACGATCAGCAGCGCGCGGGGGCGACCGGTCGGCGAGATCGACCTCGACTACTCGCCGGTGCAGCTGGAGGACACCTTTGCCGACGAGGACCGGAGGGCCCTCGCTGGCGTATCCGCGTAGACCGGGCTACCCCACCCAGACGGTCTTGGCGTTGCAGAACGCGCGGATCCCAAGGCCGGCAAGCTCGCGGCCGTAGCCCGACCGCTTGACGCCGCCGAACCCAAGTTCGGGGTAGGACACCGTCATCCCGTTGATGAAGACCTGGCCGGCCTCGATGTCGTCGATGAAGCGCGCTTGCTCGGCTTCGTCGTTGGTCCAAGCGTTGGACCCGAGCCCGAAGGTGGTGGCGTTGGCGATCTCGATGGCCTCGTCGATGCCCGAGGCTCGATACATCGAGGCGACCGGGCCGAACACCTCTTCGGTGTAGAGCGCCATGTCCTTGGTGATCTCGGTGACCACCGTCGGCGGGTAGAACCACCCCGGCCGGTCGAGGCGCTGACCGCCAC
>Ga0210389_10005165_pt1 | contig 10131 bp, 6 predicted proteins | sample IncBWH28OmetaG_FD_160127 | JGI IMG/M metagenome (GOLD analysis project Ga0210389, IMG submission 160127) | Forest soil microbial communities from Barre Woods Harvard Forest LTER site, Petersham, Massachusetts, United States - Inc-BW-H-28-O ...
AGTTTTTTCGAAGTCCTCGGCGCCGCCGGCCTCAATCACCCGCGCGACCTGAAGCCCTGGTACATCTCGAAGCGCGTCTCGAATGGTGAGGTCCGGAGTTATCACGAACTCTATCCGCCGATAGACCCCGGTGCGCTTCTCAGCAATTCCTCATCCCTCGCACCAAGTCTCGCCCGCGCCTGGCAAACCGCCCGGCCCGATCGTTTTTAACTACGCGCGACTAGCAAATCGCCATGCACCAGATCGCCCGTCACCAGTCGCCAGTCGCCGTCCTAATTGTGAATCCCGATCGCAAGTCCAATCGCCCGCAATAGCTGCGCGTCACTCACCGTGCTCGAAGTCGAAAACGGATTCTGAACGACTACGTCCGGCGGCAAGCCGATATCTTCGAACTCCTTCATATCCAGAGTGAACTCGATCGACTCCGGAAACTGATAGCTCCACCCGTTCTGCAGCTCCCGCGCGAACGGACTCCCCGTCTCTCCCGCCGTTGTATCTCCCACGACGGTCGTGCGTCCCAATGCGCGCATCGAGAGCACGAATAGCTCTGCGGCGCTGATCGTATTTCTGTCCGTCAGCAAGACGATCTTTCCGAGAAACTGTCTTGCTCCCGCAGGCGAAACCTGCTGGACGATCGGCGACGTGAAATCTGTATGTGCCGGTCCGTTGCGATAGCGAACGTACGCGACGGTGGTCGTCCGGTCCGCAAACCTTCCCGCCGCCGACGTCGCGTTTTCCAGAAAGCCGCCATCATTGTTGCGGACGTCGATGATGATCGATGACATCCCGCCGAGCACCTTGAGCGCTGAGTCGACTTCCGGGAGCCAGTTCGTTCCTTCGAAGGTCGGAATATTGGGATAGCCGATCGTCGGGCTGACGGTTCCGTAATAGAGACCGTCGGAGAAGCCATCGCCGTACTGCACGTACTGGTCGGGATTCGTCGGATCGAACCCGCCGCCGTGCGGCGATGTGCCCACGCGCGCGCCCCGGAACACGACGTGATCGTCCTGCAGTTTGCTCAGCATGCGCGAGATCTGCGTCGACACACCGGCACTGTTCGTCGCGGCGAGTGCACGCGGACGGTAGAACGCGCCGAGCGAATCCCAGTTGATGTTTTTCACCACAAAGAGTGAGTAGTGCTGGTCGAAATCGTTCCAGACCTGATCGAACAGCGCGGCGGCGCTGTTGTCCGGGTTCGGCCCGACCACTTCGTTGCAGGCCGCGCAGATCGAAGTCGCGGCGACAAGCGCCGCAGCAACCACCACGAGCCGGCGATTCATCGTCGCGAGCCCGAGTTCTCGAACCGCCGCACGATCCCGATCGAAAACGACTGCGACACGCGCCGCACCGGCTGGACATCGCTCAGATCAAAGACGCTGAGTCGATACGCGGCGGTCGCGCCGTATTTGCTTTGCGGGTGGAAAGCGTACGTAAAGGCGCCGTTTGCCTGGCGGTACTGAGCGAGCGACTCGAAATGGACTTCGGAGAACTGCGTCGCAAAGCGCACGTCGGCGTACGGATGATCGACCCACGCGAGCAGCGGCACAGCGAGCGTCGCGCCAAACTCACCGGGGCCCACCCGTTTCGCCCAGCGCACGGTTGGCGCGAACGTAAAGGTCGCCATGTCGAAGCTTTGCTCGGATAGGTCCTGCCCCGAATACAGATGCTGCGCGATCGTGACCGTGCTCGCGAACTCAACTCCGACGGCCAGCGTGCCGATGCGCGGCGAGACACTGCTCAGCCGCCAGTCCGTACCGGCCTCGAACGCGAAGGCGCGGAATGATTCCGTCGATGGAACGTCCTGCTGAACCGACGTGGCGGGGGCCAAATTCGAGCTGCTTCCGCTGAGCGCAAAGTGCCAATGCCGCGCAGCGCGCGTCCAGTCGTAGTCGATGCGTCCGCCCGGCCCGTCGCCCGAGTATGCGAGCGGTGAGTCCGCGGCGTCGCGTCGATTTTCCTGGTAGATGCCAGCCGAGATCGTCAGCGCCCGCCATGTCGGCCCGCTTTGATCTTGCGCGCACATCGGTTGAGACGCGCACAGCAGTGCTGTCGCGGCCAGGAACAACGATCGCATTGGGTGGAGTCGGGAGTGGGGGGGGTCGGCCGGTCCTATCCAGTCATACCCCGTCTGACGCGGGGGGTGTCACACAACCGCAACTACAACATCTTTTGCCGCGGATTTTCGCGGATTTGCACGCGGATCCGAACTGCAATTTAAAGCCTTTGGGGGGACTGCAACTGCGCTCGGAACGCGCAGTTGCAGTCCCCCCCAAATTTTAGGCTTTATCTGTGGACCTCCGTGGTCAAATCCGCGGAAATCCGTGGTACAGCAGTTCCCTTACTTCGTAGCCTTAGCCAGATCTCCAACAGAGTACGCCAGCGTATGCGCCTTCGGAGCATCGCTCGCGGTTTTGGCATCGTTGTGCAGCTGCGTCGCCAGCTTATTAAGTGCATCCGCGCGCGCCGCGCCGCTCAGCTGCTGCGCCGCGTCCAGCCCCTTTCGCGCTGACGCAATCTTGTCGGCGGCCTGGCCATTCCCGCGCTCGAGCTGATCCAGGTATGAGCGCGACAGTGAGAAGCTCGCCGGCCATTCGTACTTCGGCTGGCCCTGCACGTTGAGATATGTCAGCCTCACCGACTTCGCCGCATCGATCTCGTTCTGCGAAATGAACGGGCTCGGCGTCAGCTCGAAAATATCCAGGCCGCGCGCGATCTCGGAGCTCACGATCACGCCGTTATACCAGTAGACCGACCACGACCCGGCCAGCACGAGACGCGTCGCGTCGACCGGCCCGCGATCGAAGAAGCCGATCTCCTTCGCGTGCGCCGCATCTGTCCAATCGAACATCGAGATGCCGCCCTGATACCAGGCCTGCACCATCACATCGCGCCCCGGGATCGGGATCAGCGAGCCGTTGTGGGCAACGCAGTTCTCGAACGCAGTCTGCGCGGCGGGCATTTTATAGTAGCCCTGGAAATGCATCTGGTTCTTTTCGATCGTGAAGAGCGCATCGGCGCCCCATTCCTTCTTGTCCGTCGCGCGGCACTTCGGCGCGCCACCGCCGCCCCACTCATCCGAGAACAGAACTTTGGTGCCGTCATTGTTGAATGTCGCCGAGTGCCAGTAGCTGAAGTTCGAGTCGGCAACCGCGGCAAGGCGAACCGGATGCGTCGGATCTCTGATATCGAGCAGCAAACCGTAACCTTCGCACGCGCCGCCGGCGAAGCCAACCGCCGGGTACACCGTGATGTCGTGGCACTGCGTCGGTCCCGGCGGCGGGCCTGAACCGGCGGGCGGCTCGGGGAACATCTTCGCGACGATTCCCGGCAACGCCGTACGCAGCGCCGCACTGTCCGCGCCCGTCGCCGCGCCCGTACCCCCGCGCGCGTTCACGATGCTGTCGAGCATCGGCTTCACGAATGTCGGCGGAAGCACACGTTCGGCGCCGAAAATATTCGCCGAATAACCGCCCGCGGCTTTGTTGTCTGCGAGCGCCTTGGCGGCTGCAGCAATATCCTCGGGCGCTTCGCCGTGACGAGCCGGCGCGACGAGATCGTTGAAGATGCGGGGCGAGCTCACGATCGCAGCCTGCTCCGGATGTGCGAGCGGCACCTTGATGACTTCGATGCGGAAGAGCGCGGACGCCGGATCTTTCGACGGCGATGCGTTCACGCAACCCGCGAGTTCTTCAGCGGGGCGCACGCCTGCCGAACCCGAGACGTAGACGTACACATTGTCTTTGTCCTTGGGATCGACGAGTACCGTGTGCGTGTGCGAGCCGCGGCAGGTCTGCACCGCGGTGATCGCCTTCGGATGTGCGAGATCGGTAATGTCAAAAATGCGGACGCCGCGGATACGATCTGCGCTCACCGTTTCCTTCACGCCCTGTCCGCCGCAGTCGATACGGCCCGTGTTCGACTCGCTCGAGACGAACAGAAGGTTCTTGTATACCGAGACATCGCTCTGCGACGCGGGGCAATAATTCCCGACCGTGAGCACCGGCTTGGCCGGATTCGAAATATCCCAAATCTGGTAGCCGTTGTAACTGCCCTGGATCGCGTACTTGCCGATGAACGCCATGTCGGAGTTCGTGCTGCCGACGAATTTCTCAGACGGCGGCGTCTTCGAGAGCACCTTGAGATTCCAGATCGCTTCGCCGGCGTCGTACATGCCGGCCTTGAGACCCACGCGCGGATCGGGCGAGCCCTGCGCGGTGGCCGTGCCCGCTGAAGCTGCCAGCAGCGCGGCGAGTGAGAGCGAGATGATCGGTACAGAACGCATGAAAGATTCCTCTCGGGGACTGGGTATGGCGGGGGAACTATGGTGCTCTGCTGGGCTTCTGCTGCTGCGTCAGGGCGAGCCGAGTACGATGTGCGCGAGCATGCTGTTCATGCGCGCGATCTCCGTCGTTTGGTCGACGTTCACATCCGAAGCGAACTTGAAGACGAGTTCGTCCTGCCCTGCACCTTCCGTCGCGAACAAGTCCTTCACCATCGAGACCGCGCCCGAGTGGTGCTGGATCATGTAGCGGAGAAAAAGAATGTCGAAATCTTTGCCGCGCGCGGCATCGAGCTCCTTCATCTGCGCGTCGGTCAGCATGCCGGGCATCATCATGTTCATCACCATACCGTTCATCTTCATCGGCATCGGGCCCGGCACGGCGTCGGGCACGCGCTGATGGCGATCGCGCAGCCACTGCTGCATGAGCACGATCTCATCCGTCTGGGCATTGATGATCCGTTCGCAAAGCGTGCGGACAGCCGGGCTCGCGTCGTGCGTCGGCGCCCACTTGGCCATCACGATCGCCTGCGCGTGGTGGCTGATCATCCCCTGCATGAAGAAGACGTCGGCCTCTACATAAGGAAGGCGCGCGGAGTCGGTGCGGGCCTTGGCCGCGTACACTGAATCGCGCGCGACCTTGGCACTCTGAGCTCCTGCCCGGTCAGATGATCCGGCAACCGCGAAGGCCGCGGCGATAACCAGAAAATGACGGATTGTCATCCTGTATACATATCTCGAATCCCGCCCCCACGGAAGCCTGTGGCGGCTGGCTCGCAGCTAACAGCCCACCGCTGTCAGCTCACAGCTTTAGCCTGTCGGCTATCAGCTGGCGCCACCGCCTGCGGCGCGCCGCCTTCGGCATTCCGAGCCATCTTCGCGGTGACCCAAGCATTCGCCCCATCCATGTACGTATAGAACACCGGCGTCACATACAGCGTGATCAACTGCGAAAACGCCAACCCGCCCACCACCGCGATCCCAAGCGGCCGCCGCGTCTCCGAGCCCGCCCCGGACGCCAGCGCCACCGGAATCGCCCCGGCCAGTGCCGCCACGGTCGTCATCATGATCGGCCGGAACCTGATATGCGCGGCGTGCACGATCGCCTCGGCCGGCTTCATCTTCTCGTTCTTCTCCGCCTCGACCGCGAAGTCGATCATCATGATCGCATTCTTCTTCACGATGCCAATGAGAAGAATGATTCCGACAAACGCGTAGATACTCAGCTCAACTTTGAAGATGTACAGCGCCAGCAGCGCGCCGAATGCCGCAAACGGAAGGCCCGAAAGAATCGTGAGCGGATGAATGAAGCTTTCGTACAGCACGCCGAGCACCACATAAATCACAAAAATCGCGAGTATTACGAGAGCAACCAGCCCGGCCTCGGTCGACTGAAACGCCTGCGCGGTTCCCTGGAACGACGTCGTGATTCCCGACGGCAAGCCCTGCGCCGCAATACGCTGCACTTCCGCGGTCGCCGTACCGAGTGCCACACCCGGTTTGAGGTTGAATGAAATCGTGACGGAGGGGAGTTGGCCGGAGTGCGCCACAGCGACCGGGCCCGCACCCTTCGTGATCTTCGCAACCGAGCTCAGCGGAAGCAACTGTCCCGCGATCGACTGCACGTACAGATAGCCCATCGCGGTTGGATCCTGCTGGTATTTCGGCAGCAGCTCTGTCACCACCCAGTACTCATTCTGCGGCGAGTAGATCGTGGAGACTTGCCGCGATCCGTAGGCATCGTAGAGTACGTTCTCAATCTCTGCGGCGCTCACTCCGAGCGCGGCCGAGCGCGTACGATTCACCTCGACGGTCACCTGCGGATTGTCGAGTTCGAGATCGGTCGTCACGTCATTCAGCATCGGCGACGCCTGCAGCGCTGCCAGAACTTTCGTGGCGGCGGGATAGAGCACCGTTGTCGCGCCGGCCTGCATGGTGAACTGATACGCACTCTTCGAACTGCGCGCGCCAATTTGAATCGCCGGCGGGAGCTGCATGTACGCGACTAGCCCCGGCACCGTCGCGAGCTTGGGCCGGAGTTCGTTGATAATTGCCTGCGCGCCGAGTCGCTTGCCGAACGGTTTCAAGCTCAGCAAAAAGCGCCCTTGATTCGATGAGCTGCCATTTCCGGACCCCACCGACGACATCGCCGCGGCAAGGTTCGTGTCGCGCAAGACGATCGCCGCCATCGTCTGCTGATGCGCGACCATTTGCGTAAACGACGCTCCCTGCGCGGCCTCGGTGGTGATGTTGATCTGCCCTTCGTCTTCGTCGGGAATGAAGCCGGTGGGAATGATCCTGAAGAGTCCATACGTCCCAACCAGAATGAGCGCCGAGAATACCAGCACCGATCGCCGGTGCTCCATGCACCATGCGAGCGACGTGTCGTACTTTTTCAGCACCCAGTCGTACCCGCGCTCGGTCGCGTTGTACACGTGCCCGTGTTTTACGTCCGCCTGCGATTTCAAGAACAAGCTGCTCAGCGTCGGAATCAGCGTGAGCGCGACAAATCCGGAAACGAGAATCGCGACCGCGATCGTCACGGCAAACTCGCGAAAGAGCCGCCCGATGATGCCGCTCATGAAAAGCAGCGGGATGAACACCGCGGTCAGCGAGAGCGTCATGGAGACGATCGTGAAGCCGACTTCCGCGGCGCCGTCGAGCGCGGCTTGCAGCGGCGATTTTTTCATCTCCAGATGCCGTACGATGTTCTCCAGCATGACCACGGCATCGTCCACCACAAACCCCACGGAGAGCGTGAGCGCCATCAGCGAGAGGCTGTCGAGGCTGTAGCCGAGCACGTTCATCACCGCGAAGGTGCCGAGCACCGAAAGCGGGAGCGCGAGACTCGGGATGATCGTCGCCGAGAGATTCCGCAGGAACACAAAGATCACAAGCACGACGAGTACGAGCGTGAGCACGAGCGTGAACTTCACGTCGTCGACCGACTGCTCAATTCCAATAGAACGATCGAACAGCGTCGTCACCGTCACGCCGCCGGGCAGCGCCTTCTTCAGCGAATCGACCGCGAGCTGCACCGCCTTCGCGACGCCCACCGTGTTCGATCCCGGCTGGCGCTGCACGGCAAGCACGATCGCGCGCGTACCATTGAACCAGCTGGCCGTTTGATTGTTCTGCACATCGTCGAGCACTTTGCCGAGCATGCCGAGCTGCACCGCCGCGCCGTTGTGCTCCGTGACGGTGAGCGTGCGGAAGTCCGTGGCGTTCTGCAGCTGGCCCGTCGCGAGTACGGTAAAGGCCGATCCATGCGGGCCGCCGGGGAGCACCCCCGACGGCACGTTTGCGTTCTGCGACGCGATCGCGGTCTCCACCGCGTCGAGACTGATTTTGCGATACGCGAGCGCGATCGGATCGAGCTGCACGCGCACCGCGTATTTCATCGATCCGAACACCTGAACGAGCGCGACGCCGCTCACCATCGACAGGCGCTGCGAGATCGTCGTCTCGCCAACTTCGTCCAGCTCCTGAAGTGAGACCGTTGGCGATGTCAGCGCGAAGTAGACGATCGGCGCGGCCGCGGGATTCACTTTTTGGTACGACGGCGGCTGCATGCCCGGCGGCAGCTGCCGCAGCGTCTGCGCGATCGCAGCGTTCACATCCTGCGCCGCCGCATCGATGTCGCGGTCAAGCGAGAATTGAATTGTGATCGATGTCGATCCGAGTGTGCTGGTCGACACCATGTTGTCGACGCCGGCGATCGTCGAGAACTCTTTTTCGAGCGGCGTCGCGACCGACGATGCCATCGTCTCCGAGCCGGCTCCGGGGAGACTCGCGCTGACGGTGATCGTCGGGAAATCGACCGTGGGGAGATCGCTGATCGGCAGCGTGCGGTACGACGTCACCCCGAACACCGCTATGGCGACCATGAACAGGGCGGTCATGATCGGCCGCCGGATGAACGGGCCCGAGAGGTTCATTTGTTGGGTGGCTTGGCCGGGTTCGCTGTTGTCGTAGTCGTCTCAGGCCTCCCGCTCCCCGGCGCCGGACTCGCCGGCAATGTCGTCGACGACGTGGTATCACTTGCCGCTGGCGCTGGAACCACCGCGATATGACTTCCCGGTGCGAGACGTGACTGTCCGTCGACCACCACGCGCTCCCCTGCTGCGAGCCCGCTCACGACAACCGTCATCGCGCCCACACTCCGCCCGGTTACGACATTGCGCATCGCCGCGGTCTTCCCCGCCGCATCGACCACGAACACATAGTTCCCCTTCTGCCCCGTCATCAGCGCCTCACTCGGCACCGCCACGGCATTCTTCTGAACGCCCGCGTCGATAGTGAGCGCGACGAGCTGGCCGGGCCAGAACAGTGCGTGCGCGTTTGGAAGCACGGCCTGTCCCGTCACGGTGCCCGTGAGCGAGTCGATCGTATTGTCGAGCAGCGAGAGCTTCCCGACTTCCTTCGCGCCGATCGTATCGTTCGAGACAGCCGTCACCGACAGCGGATGCGACGCCACCGCGCGCCTCAGCAGCGGGAGATCCTCGGCGAGCACCGGGAACTGCACCATGATCGGGTGCAGCTGGTTGACCACCACGAGCGGTCCGCTCGACGGGCTCACGACATTGCCGAGGTGCACGATCAGTTTGCCCACGCGCCCGGAAATCGGCGACTTGATTGTCGCAAATCCGAGTGTGACCATCGCCGTGCGCAGCGCCGCGCTGTCCGCCTTCATCACCGCTTGCGAGCCGACGGCCGCCGCGTGTATCTGATCGGCCTGCTCTTTGGTGACATAGTCTTCCTTCGCGAGCGTCGAATAGCGCACGTCGTCGCGGAGCGCCGCATCTTCGAGTGCACCATCGCGCATGAGATTCGATCGCGCCTGTTGCACCGCTGCGTCGAGCGCACGCTCGTCGATCTTGAAGAGCACCGTGCCCGAGTCGACGTGCTGCCCTTCTGCGAATGCGACCTGAACGACGGCGCCCGTGACCTGCGATTCGACATTCACGGTCTGCATGGGCGCGACGACGCCGCTCGCGTCGATCGTAATCGCCGCGTCCATATGAATCGCGGGCACGACGACCACCGGAATAGCCGGTGGCGGAGGCGGCGTCTTCGAGTGACAAGCGGTTGCGGCCGCCGAAGTCAGTGCGCCGATCGCGAACAATGCGCGTCTAATTCGCATGAGTGTAGTGTCACACACTCCGTTGAATGCCGGAATCCGCCGAATGTGCTACGCACGACGGGCGATGGTCATACGGACCTGTACACCTGATTTTGGGGGATGTTGGCGCGCGTTTGTGATCCAGATCATCGTCCACCAGAGCGCGCCTGCCATAGGCTGATGCATGAATCGAACCGCCTTCTTTCTGGTCGTGCTGGTTGGCGCTGGTTCGTCGGGCTGCAAGCACACCACCGCGCCGAACCCCACGCTCCTGACCGCCAACGTCGTCGATCCCAACGACGTAGACGCCGTCTCTGATTTCAATTCATGCTCGGGGCACAATTTTCCCGAGAACAATTCGCCGAACAGCGCCAAGAATTATTTCTGGCCGAACTCGACAAACTTCAGCTCGACCAACGTGCTGAAAGAATTCGCAGCCTGTCCCGGGACTGTCGGCCAGAACTCGGATGACTCGGACCCCAACGAGCAGGACCGCGGGCAGACCTTCCATGTGTATTGCGATGGCAGCACGACCGCGGTGCGCTATTTCCATCTGGCGATCAACGCCGGCGTATCCGGCCATCATGTAAATGCCGGAGATTTTCTCGGCTACGCGGTGATGGTTGGTACGGGTCAGCAGCCGTCGGCCACGTGGCAGAACTCGAGCAATTTTGATATCGCCGTCGTCGAGAACGGCGATGACAACACGACGGATTATTTCGCGGCGCTG
>Ga0210389_10005166_pt1 | contig 10130 bp, 9 predicted proteins | sample IncBWH28OmetaG_FD_160127 | JGI IMG/M metagenome (GOLD analysis project Ga0210389, IMG submission 160127) | Forest soil microbial communities from Barre Woods Harvard Forest LTER site, Petersham, Massachusetts, United States - Inc-BW-H-28-O ...
GGGGCCACCCTGCGCGAACAACTCCCACCGGGAGTCCCGCTCCCGCCCCTGTGCCGTGAAGGCCGTGCTCATGGAATCCGAGCTCATGGAATCCGTCATCGCGCACCTCCCCAGCGGCCAGCGATGAAGATCAACTATCTGATCTACAGGTTCTTACTTGGACTACTTAGAATTTTATCACGATTCGATAACCGCGCAACGCGACACGCGCGGCCAGTCAGGCCTTCCTCAAGATCCCGCCCCCTCTGAGCGGTCGAGGACGTAGACGCGGACCGGCTCGCCCGTCCGGCCGGCCGCGTCGCCGTAAGGCCGCATTCCCAGCCTGGTCGCGACCCGCCCGGAGGCGTGGTTGCGCGGCTGGATCCGGGCCACGATCCGGGTGGCGTGCAAGCTGCACAGCGCCTCATCGCGGATGGCGGCCGCGGCCTCGGTGGCGATGCCGCGGCCCCATGCCCCGGGGTCGAGCCACCAGCCGATCTCGATCGCGGACTCTTCGATGCCGGGGACGAGCGCGCCGAGGTAGCTCAGGGCGGCGATGCCCAGGAAGCGGCCGCCGGGGCGGCCGAGTATCGCGCGCCAGCCGAAGTGGTGGTCTTCCCAGTGCTGGAGGCATGCCTGGTGCCGCTGGCGGGCCTGCTCTACGCTCCACGGCCGGCCGTTGCCGATGTACTGCGTGACGCGCTCGTCGCAGGCGAGCCGGGCGAGGTCTTCCCCGAAGGCGTCCTGCCAGGGCATGAGCGCCAGCCGGGCAGTAGTCAGGGCATGCATGCAGCTGAGGCTAGGCGCCTCGTGATGGCACCGCCAGCGCCCGGCTCAGGTCAGATGGAGCCAGGCGATGACGCCGACGGCCTGGCGATGACGATGCAGTAGCCGAGGTCTAGCTCGTCGAGGGCCAGCAGATGACCGTACCTCTGGTGCCACCTTCCGCTCGCCAGGTCGGCGGACAGCCGCGCCCTAAGCCACGGCGGCGCCGCGTTCCCCAAGGCCCAGCAGCTGGTAGATCTCCCTGGTTGCCCGGGAGAAGTTGAGGGTGTAGAAGTGCAGGCCAGGCACGCCCTCGGCGAGCAGCTTCTCGCACAAGTCGGCCGCGTACGTGACGCCGATCTCGCGAAGAGCGGCCTTGTCGCCCGCGGCATCAGCGGCCCGCAGGCCATCCAGCAGGTCCGGCGGGATCCGGCAGCCGCCGAGCTCCAGCGCCCGCTCGACGACCCGCAGGCTGGTCACCGGCATGATGCCAGCGATGATCGGCACGTCGCAGCCGGCGGCGGTGACCCGGTCCCGCAACCGAAGGTAGTCCTCGGCGTAGAAGAACATCTGGGTGATCGCGAAGTCCGCCCCGGCTCGGCACTTCGCCACGAAGTGCCGCAGGTCCGTCTCCGGGTCGGGCGAGCGCGGGTGTCCCTCCGGGAACGCCGCCACCCCCACGCAGAAGTCGCCCGACGACTTGATCAGCCGAACCAGCTCATCGGCGTGGGCAAGCCCCTCCGGGTGAGCCTCCCACTCGGCATTCGGGTCGCCCGGCGGGTCGCCCCGCAGCGCGAGGACGTTGCGGACCCCGACGTCGGCATACGACCCGATCACGTTCCGAAGCTCGGCGACCGAGTGGCTGACGGCGGTGAAGTGCCCCACGGGCGTCAGCGACGTCTGCTCGGCGATCCGCCCGGTCACCCGGACCGTGCGCTCCCGGGTCGACCCGCCGGCCCCGTAGGTGACGGAGACGAACGTGGGCCGCAGCGGCTCCAGCTCCCTGATCGCCTTCCAGAGCTGCTTCTCATCCGCGTCCGTCTTGGGCGGCATGAACTCGAAGGAGAACGAGTGCCCGCCAGACGCGAGCAGCTCAGAGATCTTCTGGGCACGCTGGACGGGACGTCGCGCCCCAGACGAGTGTCGGGCTGATCCGGAACGATGCGACCCATGCGGTCGGCGCGGCCTCGGTGGCATGTGTCCCAGCATAAACCGAACCCAGGCCTTTTTGTGGAGCCGCCACAAGGATGTGATTCCGCTGATGTGGCCGGACCGCGGGCGCGGTGCCCCAAGAAAGCCAGGAAGCGCTGCTAGAAGGCCAAGGCTTGGGCGCGCCGGTTAACCTCGGTGCCGCGGTGCCTGTAGAGCGCCTGGATCGGCGTTCCCGGAAGCGTCTCGTCGGCCGTGAACAGCCAGCGGAGCGCCTCCGAGTCGTCGAACCCGCAGTCAAGCAGGACCGTGAGCGTCCCGTGCAGGCCCTTGACGACTTGGTCGCCGTCAAGGAACGCAGCCGGAACGGCGCGCGACCCGTCCGTGCGGGTCGCCGCGAGCAGCTTGCGGTCACGAAGCAGTTGCTTGACCTTGCTGGAGGGTATGCCGAGCCGATCGGCCACCTCGGGGAGTGATAGCCAGTCACCGACGAGGGCATCGGCCGCGGGGTCTATCTGTGCCACGACACCAATGTCCCACATCCTGTTGGCAGGCAAACCAGTGACATTTGTAATCTGCCCGTCACCCTACGGCAGCACCGCGACGGCTGGCGATCACCGCGCGTTGCGCACGGGCTGGAGACGCTCTGCTTCGAGTTCCTCCGCGCGCATCCGCAGGCCAGCCATCTCGTACTGCCAGACGCCGGCACTAGCCGTCAGCTGGTCCTCGCGCAGCGCCTCTGGCAGGTCCAGCGCGCTGAACCCGCTCTCCACCACGGTCACGCCCACGTCCCCGGGCGCCCCGGCGAGGTCCCCGACCGGCCGGACGTAGAACTCGACCAGGGTGGAGTTGCCCTGGGCCGGCGGCACCCCGCCGAAGGCACCCGCCCAGCGGAAGGACGCGTAGCCCTGCGGCTCGATGCGGACGACGTCAACGATCCACGGCCGCTGCTCCCTGCCCCACTCGACGCCAGCCCGGCCCGCCGCCCTGGCCGGCTCCATGGAGCTGCCGGGCAGCCACCATCCGGGCCGCGTCACCAGGGACCACACCCGGTCCAACGTCGCCCGGACCGTCATCCGGTGCTCGATACGGTCTTCCATGCCCAACAACATACTGCGCCACAACACACAAGGAAGGACGAGAGCACCAAGGGCTGACAATCTGCTTAACGGGGTAAAGTCCTGCAAGGTTGAGCCGTAAAATCGGATGTGATGGAATCCGCCCTCGCAGACGCGCTCATCGGCCGGGTGCTAGACCGCCGGTATCACGTGCGTTCCCGCATCGCCCACGGTGGGATGGCCACCGTGTACCTCGCCACCGACACCCGGCTAGACCGGCAGGTGGCGCTTAAGGTTATGCACGCCGAACTCGCGCGGGACCAGGACTTCGTCACCCGGTTTATCGGCGAGGCCAAGTCGGTCGCGCGGCTGTCGCACCCAAATATCGTCGCCGTCTTCGACCAGGGGGCCGACAGGCAGTACCTCTACCTGGCGATGGAGTACGTCCCCGGGCGGACGCTGCGCAGCCTCCTGCGTGAGCGCGGCGGGTTCAGCGCCGACGCGGCGCTGGGCATCATCGACCCGATCTTGTCCGGGCTGGCCGCGGCCCACACGGCCGGGATCGTGCACCGGGACGTCAAGCCGGAAAACGTGCTGCTGACCGCCGACGGGCGACTGAAGGTCGTGGACTTCGGCCTGGCCCAGGCGCAGGCGACATCCGGGCCGACCCGGGCGGGGGTCATCATCGGGACGGTGGCCTACATCGCCCCGGAGCAGGTCACCGGGCATGTCACCGACTTCCGCACCGATGTGTACGCGGCGGGTGTGCTGCTGTTCGAGTTGCTCACCGGGCGGCAGCCGCATACCGGCGACTCGCCGCTGAGCGTGGCGTACAAGCACGTCAACTCCGACGTGCCCGCGCCGTCGCAGTGGGTGGCTGACATCCCGCCAGCGATGGACATGCTGGTGCTGGCCGCGACCAGCCGGGACCCGAGGCGGCGGCCAGCGGACGCGGGAGCGTTCCTGCGCGCCGTCCGGGCGGTGCGGTCCGGGGCCGATCCCGCGGCTGCCCTCGAGATCGCCGCGGGGCCCGCCAGTCCGGGGCCGGGCGCAGTGCAGCCGAATACAGTGCAGCTGAATACAGCGTGGCCGAAGTCGGCCGCGGAGGGGCCGGCCAGCCGAGCCGCAGTGCCGCCGAACACACTGCGGCCGAACGTAGTGGGCACGTCGCTCCTCGCGGCACCAGTGGCGGAGAACCACACGATGGTGGTCCCCGGCGGCTATCCCGCCGACCAGGGCCACCACCCCTCCGACCCGGACTACGGCTACCCGGCGGGACCCGAGCCCCGGCTCCAGCGCTGGATGTTCAGCCGGCGCATGGCCTATGCCGCGGCCGGGGCGGTCGCCCTGCTCATCATCGTCTTCGCGGGCTGGTACCTGACCTCCGGGCAGTACACCCCGGTCCCGACGGTCGCGGGGCTGACCGAGTCGCGGGCCGCGGCGATGCTGCAGGCCGACGGGTTCAAGGTCAAGGTAGGCCAGTCGGTGCACGACAACACGTTCGCCGCCGGCGACGTGGTCAGCACCTCGCCATCGGGGCGCGCCACCAGCGGCGCGACGATCGTCCTCACGATCTCCTCCGGGCCGCGGATGATCACCATCCCGCCGGTGACGGGCCACTCGCTGAGCGCCGCGATCGCGCTCCTGCAGCAGGCTGGCCTGGCGGTGAGCAGCCAGCCGCAGAACGTGGGCGCCCAGGGTGTCCCGGTCGGCACGGTCGCCGGGACCAACCCGCCCGCCGGCACCTCCTGGCCGGCGAACAAGACGGTCTACGTCGAGGTGGTCGCGGGACAGCCGGTGCCCAACCTGATCGGGCAGAGCGTGGGGGCCGTTCAGGGCTGGGCGTCGACAAATGGCGTCAACCTGGTCCCGAACCAGGTCGCCAGCGACCAGCCGACCGGGACCATCGTGGCCCAGTCACCGCAGCCGGGCAGCCTGCTCACCCAGGGCGAGACCATAACGGTCTCCGTGTCCAACGGGCCGGCCATGGTCCCGGTGCCGAACATCTCGGGCCAGCAGATCGACCAGGCTAGCCAGGCCCTGCGGGGCCAGGGCTTCAAGGTGCACGCGATCCGCATCGGATTCGGCAAGCGCGTCGCCTTCTACTCCCCCACCGGCCAGGCGCCGCAGGGCAGCACGGTCACCGTCTACTACGGGGTTTGACGCGGTCCTTAGATGACACTGTCCCTCATCGGGTCGCACGCGACCGTCACCGGCGGCCTCGCGTCCGGCGGCCTGAAGTACGCCGCCGAGGTCGGCGCGGAGGTCATCCAGGTCTTCGTGTCCAACCCCCGCGGCTGGGCCGCCTCATCGGGCGACCCTCGCGAGGACGCGCAGTTGCGCGACAGCGGCATCCCGGTGTTCATCCACGCCCCGTACCTGATCAACGTCGGATCGGCGGACCAGGACGTCGCGGCGAAGTCGGCCGCGGCGCTCGCCTTCGCGCTGCGGCGCGGCGGGGAGACCGGCGCCCGCGGCGTCGTGGTGCACACGGGCTCGGCGGTCGGCTGGCCTCGCGACGACGCCCTGCGGCAGGCGGGCGAACTGCTGTTGCCGCTGCTGGACGCGCTGCCCGATGACGGCCCCGACCTGCTGCTGGAGCCGATGGCGGGGCAAGGGCAGATGCTCTGCGCCCGGGCCGGTGACCTAGCGCCCTACCTTGACGCGCTCGCCTGGCATCCCAAGGCCGGCGTCTGCCTGGACACCTGTCACATGTTCGCCGCCGGGCACGACCTGACCGCGCCGGGCGGGGTTGATGACATGCTCGCCGAGCTTGAGGAGGCCGCCGGGCCTGGCCGGGTCAAGCTGGTGCACGCCAACGACTCGCAACTGGGGTGCGGGTCGAAGAAGGACAGGCACGAAGGGATCGGGAGGGGAAAGATGGGGCCGGAGTCGTTTTGCTCAATGCTCGTCCATCCCTGCCTTGCAGGCGTCCCCTACGTGGTGGAGACTCCAGGCGGCCGGGAAGCGCATGCCCGCGACATCACACTGTTGCGACGGATGCGCGATCAGGTCCATGGGCCATAACGACTCCGGCCCCCCGGTACGCTGCTGAGCGTGAGCGGAGACAGGGCAGGCAGTCGATGGTAGTGGTGATGGCCGCGGACGCGACCGACCAGGACGTTGACAATGTCACCAGCATGGTGCGGGAGGCCGGCGGGGACGCTTTCGTCAGCCGCAGCGTGTCCCGGACGATCGTGGGGGTCAGCGGGGACAGCGACCGGCTGGCCGCGACCCTCGACCTGGCCGGCCTGCCGGGAGTCGCCGAGGTGGTCCCCATCTCCGTGCCGTACAAGCTGGTGAGCCGGGAGCATCGCAAGGAGCGCTCGGTGATCCGGGTGGCCGGGGTGCCGATCGGCCCGGACACGCTGACCGTCATCGCCGGGCCCTGCGCGGTGGAGACCCCGGAGCAGACGCTGGAGGCCGCGAAGATGGCCCGGGCGGCCGGGGCGTCGCTGCTGCGCGGCGGCGCGTTCAAGCCCCGCAGTTCCCCGTACGCCTTCCAGGGCCTGGGCGAGAAGGGACTGCAGATCCTCTCGGAAGTCCGCGCCGAGACTGGCCTGCCGATCGTGACGGAGGTCATCGACCAGCGTGACGTGGACCTGGTCGCGTCCCACGCCGACATGCTGCAGGTCGGCACCCGCAACATGCAGAACTTCCCGTTGCTGCAGGCGGTCGGGGAGTGCGGCAAGCCGGTCATGCTCAAGCGCGGGATGAGCGCCACGATCGAGGAATGGCTCATGGCGGCGGAGTACATCGCGCAGCGCGGCAACCTGGAGATCGTGCTGTGCGAGCGGGGCATCAGGACCTTCGAGAAGGCCACCCGCAACACGCTCGACATCAGCGCCGTGCCAGTCGCCCAGCGGCTTTCGCATCTGCCGGTCATCGTCGACCCGTCGCACTCCGGCGGCCGCAGGGACCTTGTCTTGCCGCTGTCACGGGCCGCGATCGCGGTCGGCGCGGACGGCATCATCGTCGACGTCCACCCGCATCCGGAATCGGCACTGTGCGATGGCCCGCAGGCGCTCATCGAGTCCGACTTGCGAGAGCTCGCGAGCGTCGCGGCCCACCTGTCCCCGCTCGTCGGCCGGGTTGTCACCCCCGCCCCGGCCGAGGCAGCGTTCCGCTAGCGCTCCGGCTTGACAGTGCTGGCCCGCCTGGCTATACACCAAGCCAGGCTCCCAGTCTCCGCTAGCGCTCCGGCTTGTACTCCTGCGCGGTAGCGGCCAGTCCCTCGGCGATCTCGTCGGCTTCCAGGCGTACCTCGATGCGGCGCAGGTCGTCGATCTTCGCGCGGGTCTCGACCCGGCGCGGCGTGAGCAGCGAGCAGCAATCCTGGTCGGGCAGTTCCGAGATGGTGAGCGTGCCGAGCCGCCGGGCCTCCGCCATGATCTCCGTCTTGTCCATGCCGAGGAGCGGCCGCAGGATCGGCATGGACACGGCGTCGTCGAGGGCGGTGATATTGGGCAGCGTCTGGCTGGCGACCTGTCCGAGCGAGTCCCCGGTGACCAGCGCCGGCGCGTTGAGCCTTCTCGCCAGGGCTTCCGCCGTCTTGAGCATCAGCCGCCGCTGCGCCATGATCTGCAGCCGGTCCGCTCCCGAAGACTTGAGCGCCTGCTGGGTCTTCCCGAACGGGACCACGAACAGCCGCGAGTCGCCCTGGAACCTGTCCAGTTCGCGGGTCAGCGCGTACGCCTTGTAGATGGACTCCGGGCCGGTGAGCGGCATCCCGGAGAAGTGCAGGAAGTAGCAGCGCAGCCCACGGCGCATCATCCGGTAGGCGGCGACCGGTGAGTCGATCCCGCCGGACATCAGGGCGACCGCCCGCCCGCTCATCCCGACCGGCAGCCCGCCCAGTCCAGGCTCGCCGCCGGTGAAGACGAACACCTCGTGCTGGTCAACCTCGATGAGGATCTCCGTGTCCGGGTGCTTGAGGTTGACCGGCAGCCCGTACGCATCCTGGATCGCGCGCCCGGTGATGACCGCGAGCTCGGCCGAGGTGACCGGGAACCGCTTGTCCCGGCGTCGCGGTCGCACCGCGAACGCGCCGGTCGTCCCGCGCGCCAGTTCGACCGCGGCGGCCACGGCGGCCTCGGGGGTTTTCTCCACGCGCCACGCACGGCAGACCCGGACGATGCCGGGCACGTCGGCGGCCCGGCTGGCCACCATGTCGACGGCGGCGGCGTGCTCCTGCTCCGTGCGGCCCTCACGGGGCACCCGGACCAGCACCACCCCTTCGCGGTGCAGCACCTCCGTCGGCAGCCCGGTGCCCTTCACGGCCGCCTTGATGTTGCGCTGCTGGAGTCGCTCGAACTGCTGCCGGTTACGGCCCTTAAGGACGACCTCGCCGAGCTTGAGCACCACGCACGGCTCTCCGGGTGCCCGTGGCGCCTGCTGTCCGGCCGCGCTGGCGGTGCCAGTGGCAGCGCCAGGCCCAGTGCCGCTGACAGTGGCAGTGCCGGTGGTGGGATCGGTGACGGACATCCTTCCAGTCTGCCAGCCACCGCGGCGTCCTGCGTCCGTTGAGGCCCTCCCCGTTGAGCATTGCGTGCTCAAGCCCACCTGACCACGGGTACGGGGGCTAGCCTCATTGCCCCGGGCCCCTCTCGCGTCATAACGTGTGTCCGTGAACGCTGACGAGCGCCAAGAGATAGCCGCCTCCGTGGCGGCTCACGCCGAGCTTGGCCCGCGGTATGAGTCGGCTGTCGCCGAGGGCCTCATTGAGCGGATCGGCGAGGAGATCGACAAGCGGGTCGATGCCCGCCTGCGCGGAGGTGGCCACCCGGTGCCGCCGCCCCAGCCGATGCCCGCGGCGATGCCGCCCCACCCGGCACCGTCCGTCGCGATGCCACCGTGGCCGACGCCGCCTCCGGGGGCTCTGGCACCGCCTGCGCACCTGGGGCCGACGCGGCGGAGCGGCGGAGCGACGCTCGCGGGCGTGTTCGTGGCCCTCGGGTCGATGGGCCTTGGCGTGGGTGCGACGGCGGTTATCGCCAGCAACATCTCCAGCGCTCCCGCGCAGGTGGTGACGATCCTCCTGGTCTGGCTCGCGATCGTCGTCATCAACGGGGTGCACGCCCGCTTCTACTGGCCCGAGGGAACCCCGCCCCGGCGCCACAGGTAGCCAGCGCGCGCTGCAGCCGGGAGACCCAGCAGCCGGAGACCCAGCAGCCGGAGACCCAGCAGCCGGAGACCCAGTGCCCGGAGACCCGGCCCGAAAATCAATTGTCCAGCTGCACACAGGTTGCATAGGATAAATCGCTTTCCTGTTTGCAACTGATCGGGTCTTCCATGCTCTGGCACCGCCAGCGAGTCCGCGGTTTGGCACGCCGCTTCCCAGCGCTCACGATCCATGACTTCCGCTGCCTGCTCGGCGACCGGCTGCTTGCGATGTCCTCCGTCGGCTTCTCGCTCGTGGGCGTCTCCTTCGCGGTGCTGAACATCACGGGGTCCCCCACCGACCTCTCCTACGTCCTGGCGGCGCAGGTCGCCCCGACGCTCCTGTTCGCGCTCGTTGGCGGCGTGCTCGCCGACCGGTTCTCGCCGCAGGCCGTGCTCATCGCCGCCAACGTCGCGATCATGGCCGGCGAGGGTGGCTTCGGGATCCTGGTGCTCACCACCCGGCCGCCGCTGTGGGCGATGATCGCGCTGGAAGCCCTCACCGGGACCGGCACCGCGATGTTCTACCCGATCTCGCAGGCCCTGCTGGCCCGGGTCGTCCCTGCGGCGCTGATGCAGGAGGCAAGCGCGTTCAGCAGGATGGGGATGAACACCGGCCAGATGGCCGGCGCGGCGGCCGGCGGCCTCGTGGTGGCGGTGGCGGGGCCGGGATGGTCGCTGCTCGCGTCGGGGCTGTGCGTGAGCGGCTCGATCCCCCTCCTGCTCAGCATCAGCGGCCGAGGCGGCAGTGCCCTCACCGATGGTGCGGCGCACCAGCGTCAGCCAAGCATGCTGCGCGAACTGCGCGAGGGCTGGATCGAGTTCCGGTCCCATACCTGGCTGTGGGCGACGGTCATCCAGTTCTGCCTGGTCTTGATGGCCTGGAACGCTGGGTTCCAGGTGCTCGGCCCGGTGGTGGCACGGCAGCACCTCGGCGGTCCCGCGGCCTGGGGCGCGATCACCGCCTGCGAGGGTGTCGGCATGGTCCTTGGCGGGCTCGTTTCGCTGCGCTACGTTCCT
>Ga0210389_10005167_pt1 | contig 10129 bp, 5 predicted proteins | sample IncBWH28OmetaG_FD_160127 | JGI IMG/M metagenome (GOLD analysis project Ga0210389, IMG submission 160127) | Forest soil microbial communities from Barre Woods Harvard Forest LTER site, Petersham, Massachusetts, United States - Inc-BW-H-28-O ...
CCAGGCGGGCCTGTACAGTGCCGCGGGCGACCCGGAGGCGCCGGGAGGCCTCGAGTACGCCCACCCTAGGCTCGGCAGCGAGCAGTTCGATCAGGGCCGCGTCCAGACGATCCACACGGCCGGGCGAAGTAGTAGTAGTCATGGTGTACAGAGGTACCATCACTCCTTCGGAATTAATAGACAGATTGGCTAGTAAAAACGCTCGCAGTTGCGCAGTTTGGAAGCTGCTGCGCATCCTGACGTCATGACTAGACCAGCGCAGGACGGACCCCTCGGCTTTCCCGTCGTGGGCATGGACGCCGTGGTGTTCGCGGTCGGCAACGCGAAGCAGGCGGCGCATTACTACTCGACCGCGTTCGGCATGCGGCGGACCGCCTACCGCGGCCCGGAAACCGGCTACCCCGACGAGGCGGTGCACGTGCTGGAGTCGGGCGGCGCCCGATTCGTCTTCCGCGGCCCGGCACGGGCCCGGACCCGGCTCGGCCGGCAGGTCGCCGCGCACGGCGACGGGGTCACGGACCTGGCCCTCGAGGTCAGCTCGGCCGAGGAGGCCTACGACTACGCGGTCGCGCACGGCGCGCACGGCCTGGAGGCGCCGCATCTGCTCGAGGACGACTACGGCAAGGTCGTGGTGGCCGCCATCGCCACCTTCGGCGAGACCCGGCACACCCTGGTGGAGCGGTCCGGCTACTCGGGTCCCTACCTGCCCGGGTTCGTCCCGGCCGAGCCGGTCGTGGCACTAGGCCAGCGCGCCTTCTTCACCGAGATCGACCACTGCGTCGGCAACGTCGAGCTCGGCAAGATGGACGAGTGGGTGGACTTCTACCACCGGGTGATGGGCTTCACCAACATGAAGGAGTTCGTCGGCGACGACATCGCCACCGAGTACTCGGCGCTGATGAGCAAGGTCGTCGCGGACGGGACCCGGAAGGTGAAGTTCCCGCTGAACGAGCCGGCCGTCGGTAAGCGCAAGTCGCAGATCGACGAGTACCTGGAGTTCTACGGCGGTCCCGGGGTTCAGCACATCGCGGTGGCCACCGACGACATCGTGGCGAGCGTCCGCGCCATGCGCGCGGCCGGGGTGGAGTTCCTGGCGACCCCGGGGAGCTACTACGACGAGCTCGGCTCGTGGGTCGGCGAGACCCGGGTGCACGTCGACGAACTGCGTGAGCTGGGCATCCTGGCCGACCGGGACGAGGACGGCTATCTGCTGCAGATCTTCACCCAGCCCGTGCAGGACCGGCCTACGGTTTTCTTCGAGCTGATCGAGCGGCACGGCTCGCAGGGGTTCGGCAAGGGTAACTTCAAGGCGCTGTTCGAGGCGATCGAGCGAGAGCAGGCCCGGCGCGGCAACCTGTGATCTTCAGCGGCCTTCGTTCCCAGCTTGGGCAAACTCCTGCCAGGCGAGGTCGAGGCTGTGCCGCGAGGCTAGGGTCCTGGGGTGATCAGCCCCGAACAGCCGCTCGCACGCCGCCAGGTTCTCCTCGAACAAGGGGATGGCATCGGCGGCCCGGCCGGTAGTCCGGTAGGCGCTGGCGAGATTGTTCCGCGACGCGAGGGTTCTGGGATCGTCGGCACCGAATAGCCGCTCCCGGGCGGCAAGCACCTGCTCGACGAGCGGGACGGCGTCGGCGACCCGGCCGGTCTCCCGGTACGCTCGGGCCAGGTCGTTACGCGCCCGTATGGTGTCCGGGTCGTCGGGGCCCAGCAGACGATCGAGGTCCGCGGTGAGCGGCTCGCCGATCGCGATGGCGTGCGGCATGGCGTCACCCAGCTCGACCAGGTGATTGAGCGCGAGGGATCGAAGCCGCGTCAGCATCGTGGGTACCTGCTCGCCGGCGTCATCCGCGGCCGTTCCCGCGTTTTCCGCCAGCGCCGCGACCTGGGCGAGCATTTCCATGACCGCCGCGTGGTCCGGATGCTTCGCGAGCTCCGCGACGGACTCTTCCACGGCGGAGGCGGCCACCCGGCACACCGGCACGAGGCGTCCCTGCCGGGCTAGCCCGGCTCGGATTACTTGCGCCGCGAGGCGGTGCACGCTGACGGCCTGGCCATCAAGGCTGAAACCTAGCAGTGACCGCTCGTTCAGCCGTTCCAGCGCCTGATCCACCATGGACGCGCCGACCCGGCGACCGCCGCCGAGCAGCGTGCCCGCCTGCCCGGCGGAACGCAGCAGGTCGCGGTGGACCACGGCCGGCGACAGCATGGCCACGAGTTCCATCAGCCCGATGCTCACGCCCAATCGGTCGGCGTAGGACGCGGCCTCCATGGCCAGCAGCACCGTCTCCGCCACGCCCGGTGGCGACGACTGCTCCTCCTCGTCCTCCCGGACCAGATGATCCTCGGCCGACAGCGCCCGCAACTTCGCCAGGTACCCCGCGTAACCCACATGCTGCTTAGCGATCATCCCCGCCGCCTGATCCAGGGCCAGCGGCAGATACCCCAGCTGGACGGCCAGGGCCAGGGCACCATCCTCGTCGGCCAGGCCGGTCCGCCCGCCTAGCAAGGCCAGTGCCTCATCGGCGCTGAACACGTCGACCGGGACGCTCGTTCCCAGCTCCGCAATTGGCTCACGGACCGCGGTGATCAGGACCCGGGCCTCCCCGGCGGCCGGTACGAACGGCCGTATCAGACCAAGATCCTCCACGTCATCGAAGACCAGCAGGCGAAAGCTCCCGTCAGCCTCCAGCCAATCCCGGACCGCCTGGCCCGCGTCGGCCGGGTCCGGCCGGGAACCTCCGGCCGATAGCCCGGCTGCTTCGGCCACCGCGACCAGCCCGGCCAGCAGGGTCTCGCTGTTCCGGGCGTTGATCCACGCGATGAGCCGCCAGCTGTCCGCCAGCCTCGCCCGCGCGTACGTGGCCGCCAGCTGAGTCTTACCCGCCCCGCAGATGCCCGTCAGCACGACCGGCGGCTTCTGGCTGGCCCGGTTCAATTGCGCCAGCAGGGCGGGCCTGGGCTGCAGACCCGGCGGCGGGGCCGGGATATCCCCGACAACGAGCTGTTCATCTGTTGTCGTCAGCGCAGGCGCTTCCATGGCATACGGCTCCCTGGTGCCGGCCGCAGGCTGAATGACCGTCGGATCCAGTGTCAGGTCCTTACGAAAATTACAGGCTCTGCACCGCTAACCGCCGTTATTTCGCGGTTATGGACCTCTACATACCCGCCTCAGCGCGGATAAACAGGACGCGCCTCGCTTGACCGGCCCATTGCGGGAACTGGCTCCGCACGACTTGACCGGCTCCGGATTACTGGTAGTCCTGGTGTGCAGGAGACCGTTGTCCGGGCCGGTAAAATTTCAGGCTAGCCGTCTTGATTCGCTCACCAACGGGTAGATCCGAGAGGGGGTCGGAAGATGTTGGGCGAGAGCCTGCTTACGCTGGCGGCGCTGGCCGGCCAGATGGTGGTAGATGCCGCGACCGGCGACGGTTGGGAGAAGGCAGAGCGTGGGTACGCCCAGCTGCTAGGCCGCGGGAACGCCAAGCAGGCCAAGCTGGTCAGGCGATGGCTGGAGGAGACACGCGAGCAGCTTTCCCGCGAGACCGGAGCGGATACGGGGATGGTCCGCACGGCCCTGGCGGGGCGGTGGGCGGGACGATGGGCAGACCTCCTGGAGGAGGACCCGGACGCCGAGGCTGAGCTGCGGGCCCTCGTTCAGGAGGCCCAGGCAGCACTGCCTGCCGGTCACGTTTCAGTGTCCGACCAGGCGGCCGCCGCCGATGGCGATGTCAGCGACTTTGCCGCCGGTCCCGAGCATCCCGGCGCCCTGGCCACGCGGAGCGAACTCGCCTACTCCGCCGGGCAGGCAGGGGATGCGGCCGCCGCCCGGGACCAGTTCGCCGCGCTGCTGCCGATGGCCGAGCGCGTCCTCGGCCCCGAGCACCCCGACACCCTGGCCGCCCGCGCCAGCCTCGCCTACTGGATCGGGCAGGCGGGGGATGCGGCCGCCGCCCGGGACCAGTTCGCCGCGCTGCTGCCGATGGCCGAGCGCGTCCTCGGCCCCGAGCACCCCGACACCCTGACTAACCGCCACAATCTCGCCAACTTCACGGGCTACGCGGGAGACGCGGCCGCCGCCCGGGACCAGTTCGCCGCGCTGCTCCGCGTCCGCGAGCGGGTATTCGGCGCGGACTCGCCCGACACCGTGGTGGCCAGGTTCAACCTGGCCTACTGGACCGGGCGCGCCGGGGCCGCCGCCGCCGCCCGGGACCAGTTCGCCGGCCTGCTCCCCATCCGCGAGCGCATGTACGGCCCCGACCACCCCGACACCCTGGCCGTACGGGAGGAACTCGCGTACTGGACCGGCTGTGCCGGGGCCGCCGCCGCCGCCCGGGACCAGTTCGCCACGCTGCTGTCCGCCTACGAGGAAGTCCTCGGCTCCGAGCACCCCGAGACCCTGGCCGTCTGGTACCAGCTTGCCCACTGGACCGCGCTGGCCGGGGACGAGGGCGCCACGCCGGACTAGTGTGGCGGCGACGACGTAGCTGACGAGGGGGGCGGGGAAGCCGTACGCGAAGGTGAGGGTGAGCCCGAACCCGCCTGCGCATGCCCGGCGCGGGAGCCAGTCGTCTGGGCACGTGCGGGGCGGGAGCCGGCGAAGGTGAGCATCATGACGACCACCGCCGCCAGCACCCACACCGCTACCGCCGTGGCGGCGATCGCCATCCCGGGATTGGCCCGGATGCCACTCCAGCTCACATGCCTGATCGCCATCGAGAGCCGCGCGGACCAGATCCGTTCCGCGCGCCGGACTACCCGGCGGCGATACGCCACCGCATCCTGAGCGGTAGAGGTACACAGGCGCAGGACCTGCTCCCGCAGTTCTTGCGGCAACGGGGCCAGCGGCAGCAGGCGGGAAAACGCCGCCGGGCGCATCGCGCCCCAGCCGCGACGGGCACAGGTCCGGCATTCCCCGATGTGCCAGACGACCAGGTCGCGCGTCTGTTCGGTTAGCTGCCCATCCCAGTCGGCCAGCAACTCCCCCAGCACCGGGCAGGCCTCACGTCCGGTAAGCGCGATGTGCAGCGCACCGAGGGCTTCCTCCAGCCGGCCCTTGGCGCGCGAGGCCAGGTCGTGTGCCTGGCTCTGTGACATACCGAGCACGATGGCCAGATCGTTGTCACCAAGGTCGTACCTGAGGCTCAGCTCGATGACCTCACGCTCACGAGGCGTTAGTCCGGCCAGGGTGGAGTGGATCAGGCTCCGGAGTTCGGCTTGCCCCTGGTCACCGTGGACATGGCCCGGGATGTAGGCCGGCTGGCCGATCAGGCGGAACGGCGTAGTCGGGTCGGCCAGCTGACTGATCACCTGGAACTGCACCGTCGCATCGGACAGGTCATCGGCCGCAGCAGGGCGCCGGCCGACCGCCCGGAACTGCACCGTCGCATCGGACAGGTCATCGGCCGCAGCAGGGCGCCGGCCGACCGCCCGGAACTGCACCGTCGCATCGGACAGGTCATCGGCCGCAGCAGGGCGCCGGCCGACCGCCTTGAACTGGACCGTCGCATCGGACAGGTCATCAGCGGCATCGGCCAGCGGCCCGACCGCCCGGAACTGCACCGTCGCATCGGACAGGTCATCACCGGCAGCGGCCAGCTCATCGGCCGTATCGGCCGGCTGACCGTCCGCATCGGCCTCCCCCGCACGGGCCGCGGACGTGGGCCGGACTCGGCGTCGGCATTCGCTCCGAACCAGCGCGAACAGCCACGGGCGCAGCGTGGAAGGCTCGGACAGGTTGCGGAGCGTCGCCGCGGCGATGACGAATGTGTCCTTCAAGGCCCCGGCCGCGGCCGCCGAGTCGTGCAGGATCCAGTGGGAGTAGCCGTATAGGGCCGGCGCGTACCTGTCGTACGCCATGGCGATGCCCGCCGGGTTTCCCGTCGTGAACGCCGCGACCACGTCGTGGTCGTATTCGCTGTCCTTGCGTGGCGCCTTTTTCGCCGGCCGGCCGGGGGTGGTGGATGAACGGTCGGTCAGCTTGACCGGCGGGCGGGCCACACCGCCAGGAAGCGGCTGCCTGGCCGGGGCGGCGGGAGGCCGGCGGAAGCCGGCCGGAAGCGCCCGTCTGGCCGGAGCGGCGGGAGGCCGGCGCAAGCCGGCCGGAGGCATCTGCCCGGCGGCAGCGTCAGATAGCCGGTCCTTCCGGGCGGCCAGGGTTTGCTCGGGCGGCTTGCTAGCGTCAGCCGCCGGGTCGGCCTTGGCGAGGTCCTTCGGTGCGACCGGGGTATCGAGGCGATCGGTGCGCAGTACGGGTTTCCGGTCGGCGGAGGCCCGCTCGAGCAGCGGCGCCGCCTCGGCGGTCCGTCCCGCGTCCTGATAGGCCGTGGCCAGTCTCCTGCGGGTGGCCTGGGTATCGGGGTGCTCGGGGCCCAGCACTCGTTCCCGGTCGGCCAGAGTCCGCTCGAGGAGCGGGATGGCCTCGCCGCCCCGGCCCCCGTCCCGGTAGGCGGCGGCGAGGTTGCCGCGGGAGTTCAGGGTGCTGGGATGGTCAGAACCCAGCAGCCGCTCCCGTGCCTCCAGGTTCAGCTCGTACAGCCGTATCGCCTCGGCGATCCGGCCCGCGTCCTGGTAGGCGCTGGCGAGGTTGTTCTGCGAGACCAGGGTTTCGGAATCGTCGGGGCCCAGCGTGCGCTGCCGCAGGGCCAGGATCTGCTCGAACTGCGGGATAGCCTCGTCGACCCGGCCGACCGCCAGGTACGCGGCGGCGAGGCTGTTCCGCGAGTTCAGGGCGTCGGGATGATCAGGACCCAGCAGCCGCCCGAGATCCTCGGCCAGCGGCTCCCCGACCGTGATGGCCAGCTGCGTATTGTCACCCAGTTCAAGCGCGTGGTAGAACGCAACGAACCGGAGCCGCAACAGGACCCAGGCCAGCTCTTCGTTGATCTCCGTCGCGGGCCCGGCCAAGCTATCCAGCAGCGCCGTCACCTGCTGCAGGATCCCCCTGACGGCGCGACGATCCGGTGATCCGACGAGCGCCCGTGAGTAGACATCGAGCACGAATGCGGCCGCCTCATAGGCGGCCGTCAACCGCCCTCGGCGAGCCAGCCCGTTCCGGATCACCCGTGCGACCAAGCGGTTCATGACGACGGTCTGGCCGTCCAGGCTGAAGGTCAGGAGGGAGCGGCCGCTCAGCCATTCCAGTACCCGGTCGACCAAGCCCGCCGCCACCAGGCGCCCGCCGCTGGCCAGCACTCCCGCCTGCCCGGCGGAATACAGCAGCTCACGGTGGACCCCGGCCGGCGACAGCCCGGCCATGATCTCCATGACCCGGGTGCACACACCCGTCCGGTCGGCCGCGCGGACCGCCTGCAAGGACAGCAACACCGCCCGGGCCAGGCCGGCCGGGTGTGGCTGCCCGTCGTCCCCCATCAGCGAAACGTCGGCCGACACCGCCTGCAGCCGGTCCAGGTACCACGCGTACCCACCGCGCTGCTGGCCTGCCACGACCGACGCAGCCAGCGCCAGCGCCAGCGGCAGGTGCCCCAGTGCGGCGGCAACCTCGGCCGCCCCGGCTTCATACTCCTGGCCGGCCCGCCCGGTCAGGAACGCCGACGCCTCGTCGGCGCTGAACACATCCACCGGGAAGTCGGTGCCCGCATCCGCCGTGGGCGGCCGCCTGCTGGTGATCAGTACCCTGGCTGCTCCGCCGACAGGCACAAACGACCGGACGACCTCAGGATCGAACACGTCATCGAACACCAGGAGGCACTGGTCCCCGTCGGCCTCCAGCCAGTGCCGCACCGCGGCGCCTGCGTCGGTGACACCCTGCCCCGAATCGGCGTCGGGCAGACCCACGGCGTCGGCCACCGCGGCCAGTCCCGCGAGCAGGCTACCGGTGTCCGCGCCGTTGACCCACGCCACCAGCTGCCAGCCTGCTTCCAGCTTTGCCCGCGCGTAGGCGGCCGCCAGCTGCGTCGTGCCCAAGCCGTGCTGCCCTGTCCGCGCGTGAATCACCGACACCCGCGCGCTCGCGCGGTCAAGCTCTGCCAGCAAGCCGACCCGGGACTGGAAGCCGAGCGGTTCCATCGGGATATCACCGACGACGACCTGGTGGTCCGTCGCCTCAGGCGGTAGCGGCTCCTGGGCCTGCGACGTGCCGTCGGCCGTGATCTGGTCGTTGACCATAAAGTCACGGGCGACGTCGCCGCCAACGGTACGATTCACCACCCGCTCCCGCGCCTAAGGGTTCCAGATACTGCCCAGGCAGCCACCATGACGGTGGCGGCCGCAACCATCAACATACCCGCACGGCCGGCCTCAACATGCTCACCCAATCCTCTCCCAAAGGGACTAGCCGCCGGGTCAGCCGAGTGCCGTACGCCATTACGACCGCAGCTTAATTGCACGCCGCCCCCAGGCCAGGACCGCCTTCATATCACCATCGTCGAGGAGGTATGCCACGACGCCGAACGCGATCATCGCGCCGCCGGCCGCTGGGACGGCCAAGGCGCCAGCCACCAGCTTGTGATGGAGAGGCACGGCCAGGCTGATGGCTACGCCCACCGCGCTGCCTGCCGCGCAGGCCGCCAGCCCGGCTAGCGCCGCGCGCCAGGCACCCTGCACCGCGGCCGGGCCGCAGATCTTCCGGGTGGCGAACACGAGCGGGATCGCCACCGCGGTCTGGCCGATTGTGGTCCCCAGGGCGAGCGCGGCCACCACCAGCTGGGCCGGAACCAGCGGGGCAAGCACCACGCAGGCCACGATCACGACCAGCCAGCTTCCAGCCAGCGCCGCAGCGGCGACCTTGAGCCGCCCGATGACGAACATCACCCGCGACAGGTTCGCGATCACCGCGGCGCCAGCGATACCGGGAGCGAACAAGACAAAGGCCTCGATCAGCTGCGGTACCTGGTCAGGCTGCTTGGCTAGCACGTGCGCGGCGGGAACGGCGACCGCCGCAATCACGGCCGTGCCGAGCCATGACATGAGCAGGACCGCTCGCGTGGACCCGGCGCTGGTCTGGTCGAACTCCGGTCCTACACGCGCGGACAATACCGGGAACGCGCTGACCACGACGGCAAGGGCGAGCACCGAGGCTACGGAGTTGAACACCTGGTTGGCGTAGTTGTAGATGACGATCGCGCCGGTCTTGCCGTACCCGTTGGCCAGCTCGATGGTTACGACGCTGGCTATGTCGATGACGACGAGCTCGATGACGCCGACCAGGGCCAGGCCGCCCGCCCGACGCGCCACCCCCGGCGGGAACCGCAGGACAGGCCGGAACTGAAGGCGCAGCCGCCATGTCGGCCGGATGGCCACCACGACCAGGGCAGCGACGCCCAGCGTGGTGCCTATCGACAGGACCAGTTCGGCGCTGAGCGGGAGCTGGGCCAGCGAGTGCCCGTCGTTCAACGGCACGAAGGCGAGGTAGCAGGCAATGAGCACCAGGCTGGAGATTCCGGGGCCGATGGACGGCGCGGCGAACCGGCGGTAGGACTGCAGCAGCCCGTAGAGGACGACCGAGAGACCGTACAGCAGGGCCTGGGGCGCAAACACCACCAGCATCTCGTGAGTGACGGCGACCACGTCGGCGTGGTTGCAGTGCGCGTTCGGGTTGTGCGGGTTCAGCAGCGAGGCGATCGGCCCGGCGGCCGCCACGATGACCAGGCATAGCGGCACCACGATGACAAAGGTCCAGGTCAGCAGCGCCGAGGTGATGTGGCTGACCTGCGCCTTCTCCGCCGGGTCACGGGCCGCTCGCTCAGCCGAACGAGCCAGCACCGGGATCATCGCGCTGGTCAGCGCGCCGCCCAGGATCAGCTGGTACAGCAGATCAGGCACCTGGTTCGCGGTGACGTACGCCGTGCCCAGGCAGCCCGCGCCGACGGTCTGCGAGAACACCAGCGTGCGGACCAGGCCCAGGACCCGGGAGAAGATCGTCAGGCCAGCCACGATGAGGGCGCCGCGGGCAATGCCGTCGGCCAGCCCCGATGCTGGCTTCGGCTCTGTCAGGCCACCATCAGGGCTGGTCTGCACGGGCAACTCTCGTTCCCCTGGCATGCCCCTCCATCCGTCACGGCCCTGCAGGCCCACAGAATCCGGATTCAGCTGGAGACTTACCTGACCAGACGCGGTCCTTGACCAGAGGAGTTCCTAGACGTCAGGAAAAATACGCGTCGGCGGACAATGC
>Ga0210389_10005168_pt1 | contig 10127 bp, 12 predicted proteins | sample IncBWH28OmetaG_FD_160127 | JGI IMG/M metagenome (GOLD analysis project Ga0210389, IMG submission 160127) | Forest soil microbial communities from Barre Woods Harvard Forest LTER site, Petersham, Massachusetts, United States - Inc-BW-H-28-O ...
AGACCACCACTCGCGAGCGCTTCCCGCACAGCCTCGGCCGAACATGCCGCGAGCGCAACCGGAACCATCGAGCGCGGACGCCACTCGAACAACAACAGCTCCACCGCCAGCAACACCGCCGCGACCGGCGTAGCGAACACCGCGGTCATGCCGCCCGCAGCGCCGGCCACCAGCAGCGTTCGTCGCTGCGCGGCGGTCAAATGCAACAGTTGCCCGACGATGCTGCCGAGCGCGCCGCCGGTCACGATGATCGGCCCCTCCGCACCGAACGGACCGCCCGTGCCGATGCTCACCGCGCTGGAGATTGGCTTCAGCACCGCTAGGCGGGGCTCCATTCGACTCCCGCGCAAGAGGATCGTTTCCATCGCCTCGGGGATCCCATGACCACGAATCCGCTCCGAGCCGACCCGTGCCATCACACCCACGATCAATCCCCCGACCACCGGCACCAAGACACTCCACACCCCCAACACATGGATGTCTGGAGCCGTGAGGCTGGTGCTGAGCGTCCCCGTATAGGCAAGATGCGTGATCAAACCGATCAAGTCCAACAACGCCAACGCAAGCAACGCGACAACCGTCCCCACCAGCACCGCTGCGCCAGCCAGCCCGAGAACGGACCGCGGCGTGGTGAAGTCCCCCAACTCACGCTCACGGGCACCCGCTTCCTTCAAATCCGGTGGAGCGATCGCGTCCTCGGGGAACCGCTCACCATGCCCATTCCTCGCCACCACAAAACGATCGTATCGGGTGACGATATTTTAGGAGTCCGGGCGTGCCAGGAGAATCCATTCCGCGCACGACGCTTCACTAGGACAGAAACAAAACAGCCTCAACAGCCGCCCTGCCCACCGACTGCTCGGAGCACTCGATCCAGCACAGGCGGCCGGAAGGCTCTCGCTGAACGAGCCGACGAGCAGAAGGTGGGCATCGACCCAGACCACATCGAGTTCTTCAACGCCGAAGCGTTCTGAGGCTGTGCCTCCCTCCGTGGAGGGTCAGCGGGACTCGTGGGCCGACTAGCAGCGCTTCGCGTCTCGCCATAATCGGTCGGGCAGCGCTCTGGTGACGCTCGCGGCGGCGACTGTCCCTCACCCATCAGGCCGTGAGCGTCCAACGCACATCGCCACGAAGTGGCATAGCTTGCGGAATCTGCTTGGATCGCGAACGAGCACATAACGAACAAGGAGACAGGCGGAATGAACATAGAGTTCCTCTCAACTATCGCGGTGATCGCACCCGATCCGCCCACCAGTCGCAAGCTCTACGTCGACACGCTCGGGCTACCGCTCGAGAGCCACGGCGACGACTATCACCACAGCGAGCACATCGCCGGCAGCAAGTCGTTCGGCATCTGGCCGCTGTCCCAGGCAGCGGAGGCATGCTTCGGGACCTCGCAGTGGCCGGCGGAGCGGCCCGTGCCGCAGGTCAGCATCGAGTTCGATGTCGCAGACGCCGCAGCGGTGATTCCAGCGGCACGTGAGCTCGAGCAGGCCGGCTACGAGTTGCTGCACCCACCCCGCGAGGAGCCGTGGGGTCAGACCGTAGCCAGGCTGCAGTCACCGGAGGGCGCGATCGTCGGGATCTCCTACGCCCCTGTGCTCCACGACTAGCACTGACTAAATTCCGCATCCACTAGACGACCGTAGGACACCAGAGCATTTGCTTGACGTTAGAGATGCTGTCCGACATCCACGGAGGACCTCGCCGACTCCGGCTCAGTCTCAAATGAATGAGACGCCCACGGTCTCACATGGATGAGACTGGCCTGTCTCACATCGGTGAGACGTCGCACGCGGGCCGCGTGTAGGGCGACTGTAGGCGCGGCACCCCGGCCTCGCGGGCTGCCGGCGGGCGTTATGGTGCCAGCGCATGAGCAACCTATTCGAGCCCGAGTGGCGGGGCGCGAGAGGCGGCAACCGTGTCGCCAGCCTGGCGGCGGCCGCGGGCTCGCAGCGCCTCGGCGCGAGCATCGTCGAGCTCGCGGTAGGCACGCTCAGTAGCCCCTACCACTTTCATCACGCCAACGAGGAGCTGCTGATTGTGCTGAGCGGCACGCCGGAGCTGCGGATGCCCGACGGGCTGCGTGAGTTGCAGCCAGGCGAGGTCGTCTCGTTCCCGCGCGGTCCTGAGGGCGCGCACCGGCTGCGCAACGCGTCGTCGGAGCCGTGCCGGCTGCTCTTCATATCCGAGATGAACTGCCCCGACATCGTGAGCTACCCCGATACGGGCACGACGCTCGCCGTGACCGCTCCGACCGCCCGACTGGCGTTCCCCGGTGGCAGCGACGGGCCGTTGACTGACCTCATTGCCGCGGCGTTCGCTGCTGACCCGGACAGCCCCTCGTAATCGGATCGGGTCTTTCCGGGCTGTCAGGCGCTGTCGATTGTGGCGAGGAAGTCGTGGAAGGCTCGGTCGGTGCGTGCGGTGTCGCCGGTGGCGTCGAGGTCCATGAGCAGGCCGCGGATGACGGCGAGCACGACAGTGGCGAGCTCGGGTCGGTCGAGGCTGCGCATGCCTTCCGCGAGTGGTGCGAGCCAGTCGGTGGTCGCGGTCCGCCGGAAGCCGGGCCAGAGTGGTTCTCCGGCGGTGTCGTGCAGCCGGCTGAACATGCGCAGGTAGGGCGCGCCCGGCGGCCCGGAGATCGCGGACCAGGCACGGGCCAGGGTCACCGGGTAGGGCTCGTGGGGTCGCAGGCGTATGAGGTCGGTGAAGGCCTCGACCTGGTGCCGGCGGGCTTGTCTGAGGACCTCACGGAGCAGTCCGTCGCGGGTTCCGAAGTGGTAGATCAGCATCCGGCTTGAGGTGCCAGCGGCGGTGGCCAACGGCCCAAGCCGATCAGGGAGCCCGTGCTCGAGCGCGTGGTCGGTGCAGGCGTCGAGCAGCCGCTGCTTGATCTGTGGTTGGCGCTGCCTGCCCATCGGGTTATCTTTTCACGTAACGAACGATACGTCTACTCTTGCTCTAGATCGGATCGCGACACGACGAGGAGGTCATGATGAGGGTCGTTTTCGTGCATGGGGCGTGCGTGAAGGACGGATCGTGGTGGTGGCAGCGCGCCGGTGAGCTGCTGGCCGAGCGGGGCGTCGCCAGCGAGGCGCCGGCCCTGCCGAGTTGCGGCGAGACGGGTGAGCTGACGGGTGCGCAAGGACCTGGGCTGGCCGAGGATGTCGCGGCGGTCCGGCACGTCTTGACGGCGAGCGATGAGCCGACTGTGGTGGTCGCGCACAGCTACGGCGGGATCGTCACCGCGCAGGCAGCGGCGGGCGTCGACGCGGTGCGCGATCTGCTGCTCGTGTCCAGTTACCTGCCCGAGGTCGGGCAGAGCCTCTCGTCGTTCGGCGGCGAGGAGCCGGCCGCGTTTCTCGATATCGATCACGAGGGCGGCACGTTCACAGTCCGGCCGGAGGCCTTGGCCGAGACGTTTCTGCAGGACTGCGATCTGGAGATCCAGCGACAGGCGATGGACAAGACGGCCCGCCAGAGCCTGGCGGTGCTCGAGCAGCCGGTGCAGTTAGCGGCCTGGCGGCAGGTGCCCTCGACGTACCTGCTCTGCGCGCAGGACCGGGGCACCCCGGCCGCCTTGCAGCGCGAGTTCGCAGGTCGGGCGGGCAGCGTCGTGGAACTCGACGCCGGCCACCACCCATTTCTCTCCCAACCGGCTGCCGTTCGCGACCTGATCCTCGCGCTGTGAGGGCGAGCACGGTCGTGCGGATGTAGACTCAGGCACGCGCAATGGAATCCCCGATCCTGATCGACATCTGGACGGTCGATCCGTCGCAGCAGGACGAGCTAGCCCGTGGGATCTCCGACGGAGTGCGAGACGTGATCGTCGGCCACCGAGGTTTCGTGTCGGCGCAGCTTTACGAAAGCATCAGTGGCGATGCGATGATGGTAATGGTTCGTATGCGCACGATCAAGGAGCGCCAAGAACTCACGGATTCGCCTGAGGCTCACGGCCTGCTGCGCGAACTTCGAGCGATCGCGCGTTCCCACGTGCGCCTTTACCAGCTTGTTGAGAACTTTGGCGAGTCGGGCGAGAACGAGGTCTAAGACATGACAGTCCAGCGGATGGACCATGTCGGCATCATCGTCGAGGACCTCGCGGACGCGGTGGCGTTCTTCGTTGAGCTCGGACTCGAACTGGAGGGCGAAACGTCGGTCGAGGGTGATTGGGTGGATCGCATCGTCGGACTCGAGGGCGTGCGGACGCGGATCGCGATGCTGCGGACTCCAGACGGGCACGGACGAATTGAGCTGGCGAAGTTTCACGCACCATCGAGCGACGGCCGCGATGAGCGCGCGCCGTCGAACGCTTTGGGGATCCGCCACGTGACGTTCGCCGTCGAGGGCATCGACGACCTCGTCGCCCGTCTGCAAGCGCGCGGCGCAGAGCTCGTCGGCGAGCTGGGGCGCTACGAGGACAGCTACAGGCTTTGCTACTTGCGCGGTCCCGAGGGGATCATCGTTGAGCTGGCGGAGCGGATCGGCTGACCGGTTTCACTAGCAGCATTTTTGGGATCGTCCGCGCGAGCTCACTCGGTGACAGCGCCGGTGGGCGCGGGGCTTCCGTGCCCCGCGTCGGCGCTCGTCACGCGCCCGTGTAGAGCAGCGAGCCGGGCGTAGTAAGGGTCTCCCCCGTCTCCAGCAGCGTCTTCAGTCCCGAGAGGATCATTGGCCAGCCACCGAAGAGTTCATCGTTGGCGCCCTCGCGCAGTTCGTCGTGGGTGACGGTGAGCCGGCAGGAATCCTCGACCTGCTCGATCGCCCAGGTGACACGTGAGGTGGCTTCGCTTCTGACCTGCTCGCCCCACAGCGCATTGAAGCTCTGTACGAGCCGGCGCGGCGGGTCGACCTCGAGGTTCTCGCCTACCGCGATCGGACTCTCCACTGCGGGCGTGACGCTCTCGTAGCGCGAGCCCGGCGTCCAGTCGCTCTCGATGCCGACGCCGAAGTTGTACTTGGCGCGCAGTTCGCTGTCGGTAATCGCCTCCCAGAGACGCTCGGGCGTGGTCTTGATGTAGATCTCGAATACCTTCTCCATCGTTCTGTCCTCCATGTCGTGCTTGAGGTCGCTCAGGCCTGCGGCCCAGGGCTCGGCGTACTTGCTCACCCAGCGGTCGTGGACGAGCCGGATTGGGACGGGGTTCAGGAAATGCAGCTTCTCGCGGCCGCGACGTTTCGTCGTCACCAGTCCGGCCTCCTCCAACAGCTTCAAATGCTTCATCACACCGAAGCGAGTCATCGGCAGGCGCTGCTCCAGCGCGCTAAGCGTCTGCCCGTCTTGGCGGAACAGCTCGTCGAGCAGACTGCGGCGCGTCGGATCGGCAAGAGCCTTGAACACGTCGTCCATGGCTCCACTATACGTGACTATATGGTCACCTGTCAAGGGTTACAGTGCCCCAACAGGCTGCCGCGCGGACGGCGATACAGTGCGGGCATGGATCAGCGCACGCTCGGGCGCACCGGCGTCCACGTAACCCCGCTATGCCTCGGTGCGATGATGTTCGGTGCTTGGGGAGAGACCGACCACGACGCCAGCATCCGCATCATTCATCGCGCACTCGATGCGGGAATCAACTTCATCGACACCGCTGATGTCTACTCGCGCGGCGAGTCCGAGCAGATCGTCGGCAAGGCGCTCAGCGGCGGTCGTCGCGAGAACGTGGTGCTTGCGACGAAGTTCCACGGCACGATGGGCGACGACGCCAACGAGGCGGGCAACTCGCGGCGGTGGATCGTGCGCGAGGTCGAGGCGTCGCTGAAACGCCTGCAGACGGATTGGATTGACCTCTACCAGGTTCACCGCTGGGACCCGTGGACCGATCACGACGAGACACTCGGCGCACTCTCCGACCTCGTCGCGCAGGGCAAGGTGCGCTACATCGGCTCCTCGACGTATCCAGCCGCGCAGATCGTCAAGGCGCAGTGGGTCGCGCGCGACCGCGGACACCAGCGTTTCATTTGTGAGCAGCCTCCCTATTCGATCCTCGCGCGCGGCATCGAGGCCGACGTGCTGCCGACCTGTCACGAGTTTGGCATGGGTGTCATTCCGTGGAGCCCGCTCGCGGGCGGCTGGCTCTCGGGGCGCTGGCGCAAGGGTGCGGAGGACCTGACGTCAAGACGCGCGGCGATGATCCCGCAGCGCTATGACCTCTCGATTCCCGCCAACCAAGACAAGCTCGATGCGGCAGACGCGCTCGGCCAACTGGCCGACGAGGCGGGCATCTCGCTGATCCATCTCGCGCTGGCGTTCGTCATCCGTCATCCGGCCGTCACCGCGGCGATCATCGGCCCGCGGACGATGGAGCAGCTCGAGTCACAGCTCGGTGCCGCCGACGTGAAACTCGACACCGCGCTTCTAGACCGTATCGACGAGATCGTCGCGCCCGGCAGGACCGTCAATCCAACGGATGCCGGCTGGAGCAATCCTGCTCTGGAGGCTGCGGCGCGCCGTCGATAGGACCGCCGGCAGTTGCACTGCCCCGGGCGGTCCGCGGGCCTATCGCGCCTGCCGGCAAGTTCGCGCTCTGCAGCAGTAGTCACCCCGACCGATCCCACCTGGCATCTGCGGTGCTCGCTAAGGTCATGGCCATATGACTGAGAGCGACAATGGGATCGAGGTCGAGGGCCTAGTCCGCGACTTCAAGGGCGGCGTGCGTGCCGTCGACGGCATCGACCTCCAGGTCGCGCCGGGTGAGATCTACGGCTTCCTCGGACCCAACGGTGCGGGCAAGTCGACGACGGTGTTGGTGCTCACGACGTTGCTGCCACCGACCGCCGGGAGCGCGCGCGTGGCGGGCCTGGACGTGGTTCGCGATGGCGCCGCGGTGCGCCGCGCAATCGGCGCTTCGCTACAGGAGTCCGCGCTGGATACCCACCTCACGGGCACCGAGCACATGCGCCTGCAGAGCGCGCTGCACGGGCTGCCCAAGGCCGAGCGCGAGACGCGTGGGCGCGCGCTGCTCGAGCGCGTCGGATTGACCGAGGCGGCCGAGCGCAAGGTCGGTGGCTACTCGGGTGGTATGAAGCGCCGTCTGGACCTCGCGCTCGCGCTCGTGCACCACCCACGCCTGCTGTTCCTCGACGAGCCGACGACGGGGCTTGACCCGCAGAGCCGGGCGGCGCTATGGGACGAGGTGCGGCGACTGGCGAACGACGGCGTGACGGTCTTCCTGACGACCCAGTATCTAGAGGAGGCCGACGTGCTGGCCGATCGCGTCGGGATCATCGACCACGGCAAGATCGTCGCGGAGGGCACGCCGCAGGAACTGAAGGCCGCGATCGGACGTCCGAGCGTCGAAGCGGTGCCGCAGGACCCCGGCGAGCGCGAGCGTCTGGCCGCCGTCCTGCATCGCTTCGGCGAGGAGGCCGCTGGCGCAAGCAACGCTGTGGCTGTGCGATTGCCGGACGGCGCCGCCGATCTCGCCGAGGTGGTGCGCGCGCTGGATGCGGAGGGTCTACGAGTCGCGGATCTGCGCCTGCACTCCCCCACACTCGACGACGTGTTCCTCGCCAAGACGGGCCGCTCGTTGGAGGGCGCCGGTGACGAGGATGAGCAGCCCGAGGACGAGTGCCCTGCCGCGGAGACCGTCTCGGCGTGAGCAGTACCTTGCTCACGCAGGTCGGCGCGCTGGCGCGTCGCGGGATGCTCAAGACCCTGCGCCAGCCCTTTCAGATGTTCCCGATCGTGTTCTTCCCAGCGATTCTGTTGGCGGTCAACGCGAGTGGCCTGCGCGCGGCGACGTACCTGCCGGGCTTCCCGACGCACTCCTACGTGTCGTTCGCGATCGCGGTGGCGTTCATCCAGGGTGCGATGTTCTCGCTGATTAACACCGGCACGAATCTCGCGGAAGACATCGAGAGCGGTTTCTTTAACCGCCTTGCATTGACACCACTGCGGCGCGTGTCGTTGATCGCCGGGCTGCTTGTCGGCGTAATGGCGTTGGGGGCGCTGCAGTCGTTCGTGTACATCCTGCTGGGGTTGGTCGCCGGCGCCAAACTGCACGCCGGTGTCGGCGGCGCGCTCGTCGTGATCGTGCTCGGGAGCCTCACGGCACTGGCGTTTGCGGCGTTCGGCTGCGTAGCAGCGCTACGCACCGGTTCCGGTGAAGCGGTGCAGGGCCTGTTCCCGCTGTTCTTCGTCTTCATTTTTCTCTCCTCGAGCAGCCTGCCGCGCAATCTGCTGAAGACCGGCTGGTTTCACACGATTGCGACATGGAATCCGATTTCGTATCTGATCGAGGGCTTTCGCAGCCTCTACATCTACGGGTGGGATCAGACGGCGCTGCTGCGCGGCTTCGGTGTCGCGCTCGGTCTGTTGGCCATTGGGCTGCTGGGCGTGCAGGCAGCGATGCGTTCGCGGATGCAGAGGACATGAGCGTCAACGCACCTACCCCCTCCCCCGCCGGCGTGCCGCTCGGGAAACTAGCCGCCGGCACTGCCCCGCCGGCCCACGGAAACATCTGGGGCGTCGCCGGCGCGATCGCGTGGCGTGGAATTCACACATACCTACGGCGCCCTGACCTGGCGGTGCCGTCGCTGATCTTCCCACTGGTGTTCCTGGCCAGCTTCGCGGGTGGCCTGACCGCGCTGGGCGACCTTCCGGGCTTTCACTTCCCGGCGGGCTACACCGCGTTTCAGTTCGTGTTCGTGATGTCGCAGTCGGCGATGTTCTCGGGTCTGTTCACGGGCTTCACGCTGGCGTTCGACTTCGAGAGCGGTTTCGCGCGCCGGCTGATGCTAGCCGCTGAGAACCGCCGCGGCATCGCGCTTGGCTACGCGTTCGTGGCGCTGACGCGCGCGGCGATCACGATGGCCGTCGTTACCGGCGTGGCGTTGATCACCGGCATGCAGATCACCGGCAATGGCGTGGACATCGTGGCGATGTATGCGCTCGCGTTCCTGCTCGTGCTTGTCGGCTTCGGCTGGGCCGCGGGAGTGGCTTTCCGCTTTCGCACGATCCAGGCGGGCCCGCTGATGCAGACGCCGGTCTTCCTGATTCTTTTCCTCGCGCCGGTGTACGTGCCGCTGAATCTACTCAAAGGCTGGATCCATGCGGTTGCGAGCGTCAATCCAGCTACAGCCTTCCTCGACGCTGGCCGCGGGCTGATCTCCGGCGTGCACGACCACACGCTGCTCGCCTACCTATGCGCGCTGGGCTTGATCGTGCTGTTTGGGGCTTGGACGCTCACTGGGTTGCGCGCGGCGGAGCGCTCACCGTAAACTCCAGATGATCGATCGGGCGAGACGACATCTAGGCTGGCCAAAGGCAGTGCGAGTCATGCTCGTCGCGCTCGGCATGGCGCTTGCGACGGCCAGCGGTGCATCAGCCGCGGGTAGTGAAAACGCCGCGCACGCGAGCGGGCAGGCAAGGCTGCTTGGCGAGTCGCAGTCGTTCAAGTCCTCAGGCTTTCAAGTCCGGCCCGAAATCCTCCCTTTGAGCGGCGACGGTACGGCGTTCGTCGGCGGGCACGGATGGAAGGCCCGCGGCCGGCGCATTCTCCACTTCGGCGCCATCCAGTGGACCAGCTTCGGCGGTGCCAAGGCGACCGGCAGAGGTCTGCTGTGGCTCAACGACTGCACGCCGAACTGTGCCGAGGGCCACTTTCAGCACTACTCGGCGACGGTGATCGCGAACGCGATCCACAAAAGCCACTACACGCGGTTGACCGTAACCTCGATATCCAGCAAGCACCGCGGCACAGACGTGTATGCGCTTGATGAAGCCGGCTCGGACTCGAGCTGGAACCTGCGCACTCCCTAGAGGTCACACCCGTACAAGGACCTTGCCGGTGTTCCCTCCGGTGAACAGCAAGTTGAGCGCCTCGGGCGCGTGCTCGAGCCCCTCGACGATGTGCTCGGCGCTTTTGATCTTGCCTTCGCCGAGCCACCCGGCGAGCTCCATCTGCGCGGCCGGGAGTCGGTCGAAGTAGTCGAGGATGATGAAGCCCTCCATGCGCCCGCGGCGGATGATCAGCGCACCGTAGTTGGATGGTCCGGAGCGCTCGGGGTCGTTGTATGAGGAGATTGCCCCGCACAGCACGATCCGCCCGCGCATCGCAAGGTTGGCGAGGCAGGCGTTGAGGATCTCGCCGCCGACGTTGTCGAAGTAGAGGTCGATGCCT
>Ga0210389_10005169_pt1 | contig 10127 bp, 10 predicted proteins | sample IncBWH28OmetaG_FD_160127 | JGI IMG/M metagenome (GOLD analysis project Ga0210389, IMG submission 160127) | Forest soil microbial communities from Barre Woods Harvard Forest LTER site, Petersham, Massachusetts, United States - Inc-BW-H-28-O ...
GTGCATTCTCTGCAGACCAACCCTCTCAGTCGCCCGTCGAACTGGTGCGCCGCACGGTTCAGCGGGAGATCGCGCCCGGCAATAGCAACGCGAGAGCGATGTGTTTGGCTCGCAAGGAAACGCCTCACGGGTCGCAGAGTAAGCTGATTGTCGAAACCCGCGAAGGCATGGCGGGAATGTTGATTGCCATCAACGATAAGCCCCTGACATCGGAGCAGCGTCGAGCCGAAGAGGCTCGCTTGTCCGAGTTGGCAAACAATCCCGAGGCCCTCAAGAAAAAGCAGAAGTCGGAGAAAGAAGACGCGGAGCGTGAAACACGCATCATGAAGGCGCTACCAGATGCATTCCTCTACGAAGCCGAAGGGACTACGGTTGAGAATCAGACAGGCGGGAAAGCTGGCGACCAGTTGATCCGCCTCAAGTTCCGACCTAATCCCAAATACAGTCCACCCAGCCACGTGGAGCAGGTGCTTACCGGAATGCAGGGTTACCTGCTGATCGACGCGGACCAGCATCGCATCGCAAAGATCGATGGTACCTTGAGCAAAGAGGTGGGTTTCGGTTGGGGAATCCTGGGCCACTTGGACCGAGGCGGACACTTTCTGGTGGAGCAGGCCGAAGTAATCCAGGGGAACTGGGAAGTCACCCGCATGAGCCTGAGCTTCACGGGCAAAGCGCTTCTGTTCAAGAACCTCAATATCAAATCGGATGAAGTCTTTAGCAATTTTCGGCCAGCACCCTCGAATCTGAGTTTCGCTCAGGGAGTGGAACTACTGAAGAAGCAGGAGGCGGAACTCGCGGAGAACCACCAACAGCTCGGAGGCGATAAGCCAAAGTAGAACGCGGGTCGCGGCGCCGTCGGCTGCAGTGCGTGGGCGCAATTGCAAGTCCTTACGTCCCTGCGCGGATGGTTTCTTTGCGGACAGTGAGTTTTTCAATCAAATCCTCACGCACACGATAGCCGGTGCTTGGTACATCGCGGATCTGAATTGTACCTTGCGGCGTGACCTCGACTTCAGGTTCGATGACGTCTTCCTTCCAGTATCGTTTCGAGGCGGAAACATCTCCCGGCAGGCGAAAGTTGTGCAGCGCGGAAATAGCGATGTTGTGAGCGCGCCCTACCCCCGACTCGAGCATGCCCCCGCACCACACTGGGATGTTTCGGGATGCGCAAACATCATGAACCTTCTTGGCTTCGGTGAATCCCCCCACTCGTCCAACCTTGATGTTGATGATGCGGCATGCACTTAGATCCAGAGCCTTGGCTGCATCGCGCGCGTGGCGAATGGACTCGTCCAGACAAATCGCCGTACGCAGCTGTTCTTGGAGGCGAGAGTGGTAAAAGATGTCGTCATGCCACAGCGGCTGCTCGATCATCAGGAGGTTGAACTGGTCGAATTGGCGGAGGTGTTCGAGTTCGTCCAGCGTGTAAGCGGAGTTTGCGTCACAACTGAGCACAATCTCGGGCCAGCGCGAGCGGACGCGCTCAAGTACGTTGACATCCCAACCCGGTTTGACTTTGATCTTGATGCGCCGATATCCGGCGGCAACTTCGGTTTGAATTTTCTCCAGCAGTTGCTCAATCGAGTCCTGAATGCCGATGGAAACGCCACATGAAATTTCTGGCAGCGTGCCGCCGAGCAGCTTCCATAGAGGCATTTGCTTCTCCTGCGCCTCTGCGTCCCACAGCGCGTTTTCGATGGCGGCCTTTGCCATGTCATGGCCCCGGACTCTCGCCATGAGAGGTACGGCCTCCCGTGCGGCCGAAAGCGTCCGGCCCAGCACTGCAGGCGCGAGATAATGTTTGATCGTGGGCCACGCGCTCTCCGTCCACTCGCTGCTGTAGAACGGATCTTCCCCGGCTACGCATTCCCCCCAGGCATTGATGCCGTCGCAGTGGACGGTCAGCAGAAGGATTCTGCGACTGAAAGTGCGCTTAAAGCTCGTCTCGAAAAAATGGACGAGCGGCATTTGAATTTCACGAAGGGTAATAGCTTCAATTTTCATGGCGTCCAAAGAGACTTACGACAGGGATGCATGCCGACAAAAACTTCCCGGGCTCAGGTTGCGGGATAAATCCACTTCTCCTCCCACCGTCCGAGCAGAAACTCGCCGCTTCCCCGCTGGTCGCGCTCATAGCCTAGCACTGCCAATCCGTCGGCAAATGCTTTTATGAATTGTTCTCGATTGTGGTCTTGCACTTCTTTTGCCTGACTTCGAGCTGGGGCAGTGGCTTTCCAATCGTAAATCTGAGCCGGAACGGAAATCGTGGCCAAGCTCTCGAGGTGCGGCTTCTTTCCTGTTTGCAGCAAGGTTTCGACCCGCTTCGACTTCAGCCACCACTCGGCCACCAAGCGATCGGTGGGCAGTCCGCCCTGCAATGGTGAAGAGGTAATTCCGTACTGGTTTACGCTATAGCGGCGCGCAATGGCACCCAGCTTCTCGATATTGAGATACGCGTTCTTGATTTCCAGCGGATCGAAGGTCCACTCGATCAGCTCAAAACCAAGGACGAGCGCGTCGTCACGCTGGAAAAGTTTAATGCGGCGGCCCAGACCGCCATTCTGATACTGCTTCCGCACCGCCAGCATATGCGAATGCAGGTAGGACTGCCCGCCCCGGACACCCGGTATTGAGAGGGCAAATCCTACTATTTCGTTGCCCTTGAACGCGGCGATCACCTGCCCTCCGATTTTCTCTGCCACGACAAACATGCGCAGCGGTACCAGGTCGGCATCGGAAAAATTCCAGACTTCCTGCTGCAGTCGAACGCAGGCCCGCATTTCGTCAAGCTGGTGGCATTTGCGGATATCGATCGAATCTGCGCTCACCTGGCATCCCGCTCCAGTTGCTTGGCCTGTTGCCATAACGATTCGAGTTCTTCCATCGACGCTTGCTGGGGAGCGCGCCCCGAAATTTGCAACTGATCCTCCATCCATTGAAAACGACGCTTAAATTTGCGATTGGTTTTCTTCAACGTCGACTCAGGGTCGAGCGAAAGGTAGCGGGCGATGTTGACCATCACAAAGAAAAGATCGCCCACCTCGCCTTCCAGCCGCTGGCGCAGCTCTTCGCTGATCTGCGGTCGACCGGCTCCGGCAACGCCTCGTCCCTGGGGCTGAGGGCCCGGTGCGGGGAAGTCCCTGAGTTGCTCCTTCAGCTCTTCCGTTTCTTCTTGGAGCTTTTCGAAGAGTCCCTGAATGTTCGGCCAATCGAAGCCCACGTGTGCTGCACGCGAACTGAGCTTGTGAGCCTCCAGCAACGCCGGCATCGCGGTTGAGACTCCGGCAAGAACGGACTCTGGCCTGCTGTCATTCTTTGCGGACTTTCCGCCTCCTGCCTCCCGGCGCTTTTTCTTTTCTTCAGCTTTAAGCGCTTCCCAGTTGCGCACAACGTCGGACGAGGTCTCAGCCTTCACGTCGCCAAAAACATGGGGATGGCGATCGACTAGCTTATTGGAAAGCCGATCGATCACTTCGTCAATTGAAAACGTGTTCTGCTCTCTCGCTATTTGCGCGTAAAACAGAACCTGCAGCAGAAGGTCGCCAAGCTCACCGGTCAATTCGTCCCAATCGCGATTGTCAATGGCTTCGAGCACTTCGTAGGTCTCTTCGAGTGTGTAGGGCTTGATGGAGTCGAAGGTCTGTTCGCGGTCCCACGGGCATCCGCCGGGACCCCGTAGGCGCGCCATGATGGAAACCGCCTGTTCGAAACGCTCTCCAGTAGTCGGCATGGGACCATCACTGTAAATGAGGCCCGCGTGCCAGGGCAATGACGGATATCACGCTTCAGGATCGCTCACCGGACGAGGAACGTCCGGGCCACGGGATCCGTAGATTTACAAGGAACTAAAGGAGTCATTCCCCACAAACCAAAACTAACGTTATCTTTCTATGTGGGACGCATGGGGGCGACACTAGAAACCGATGTTCGCCTATCCTCCCCGCCCGCCTATGGGTACGCATCTAAACCCACGCACGAACTCGCGACCATCTCTCGAGAACGAGCGTTTCCATGTGATTGTTATTGGCGGAGGAATCAACGGAGTGGCCATCGCTCGCGAATGTGCTAGCGCCGGACGGCGCACGCTTCTGCTGGAGCAACACGATTTCGCCGCGGGCACGACCAGCCGTTCGACCCGCATCATTCATGGAGGCTTGCGCTACCTCGAGCATGGCGACATAGGACAGGTGCGGGAGTCCTTAAGGGAGCGGGAGTGGTTGCTTCAGCGGTATCCCCATTTGGTGCATCCCCTGCAGTTCCTGCTGGCGTTAGGTGAAGAGACCCGCCGCAGCGCACTCGCAGTACGCACCGGCTTATGGCTCTATCGGAAGATGGGACACGCCGTCCGTGGAGTGGATGGAAGCCGCACTGAGCAGGACAAACTTGAGCGTCTGCTGGACGCTGGAAAGCGCTTCTCTGTTTTCAGCTTTGACGACGCACAGTGCGCGTTTCCCGAGCGTTTGGTTGCGCAATGGCTGGTGGAAGCAATCGAAGCCGGTGCCGTGACGCGCAATCACACCGCGGTACTGGCGGTAACAATTCACAACGGGCGCGCCACTGGTGTATCGCTGAGAGATCAGCTCAACGGAAAGGAACAACGCGTCGACGCCGCCTGGATCATCAACGCGACTGGCCCGTGGGCAGATGGCATCTGTCAGAGTTCAAACATTCAGACTCAGCACCCCATGGTTGGCGGAGTGCGCGGATCGCACATCGTGTTATCGAAGTTCGCTGGCGCGCCGCACGCTGCGGTTTACACCGAAGCGGTCGATGGTCGTCCGATCTTTGTGATCCCGTGGAACGAACAGGTGCTGGTCGGAACGACCGAAGTCGCGGATGGAAACGATCCCGGCGAGGTGCAACCGTCTGCGGACGAGATTGACTATCTGCTGCGCTCTTTCTTCCACTTGTTTCCCCGGGTGCGACTCTCGCACGACGACATACACTATGCGTTCGCCGGAGTCCGGCCACTTCCCTTTTCGCCCAAGAAAAGTCCATCGGCGGTGACCCGGAAACACTATCTCCACGACCACACCCCGGACGGCGCCGCCCAGATGATTTCCGTAATCGGGGGAAAGCTCACCACGGCGGGCGGCCTGGCGCGTGAATGTGCGGCGAGGATTGGCGTGAGAGTGGCCCGACCTACGCTGGCCATAGCTTCGGGAGACGGGGTTGACCCAACTCTGGAACGGTGGGTGGTTGAAGTCGCGGAGGCGGGCGCAATCAGCGCCGACGTCGCACGTAGCATTGTGGAATGGTACGGAAAGCGAGCCTTGACCGTCGCCCGTAGGGCTCACGCCAGTGCGGAAATGCGCACTCCGTTGTGCCCGCATAGCAGCCACATTGTGGCGGAGGCGTGGGACGCATTCAGCAACGAATGCGCCGCTACGCTAGCGGATGTGCTGCTACGGCGAGTACCGGCGGCTCTGGGCGCGTGCTGGTCGCCGTCTTGCAGCCGGGAAGCCGCAACGCGCATTGGCGCCGTTATGGGATGGGGTGAAGAGCGAACAAACGTGGAGTTGGAAGAGTTTGCGAAAGAACGAGATGCTTTTTTGCGTAAAGCCTCCCAGGCAGGTGCGACTCGAAAAGCCCAAGCGTAGGTTCGCGTCTTCCATAAAGATTCGCGCACCTCGGCTTACGATGCGAAGGTCTGCGCCAACAATTTCGTATCGTCGGAAACGATACCGTCAACTTTCCAATCGGCGAGGCGCAGCATTGTCTTTCGATCATTCACCGTCCAGGTGAGCAGTCTCTTGCCCGCATCGTGTACTTCCTTCACCAATGGAAGCGTGACCAGCGAGTGATGAGGAATAACATACTCCGGGTTCGATTCACGCCAGCAGTTAAGTTGTCCAGGCTGGTCGCAAATAATCCCCGCTTGAAGCTTCGCGCTGCGGGTCTTCAGTTCCATCACTACCTCGGGCAGAAAGGAAGAGACCACGTAGTCTTCCTCCATCCTGTACTCGCGTAATGAGGTCAGAAGCTTCGACTCCAGGCCTGGAACCTTAAGCTCAATATCGAGAAACGCCCGCTGACTGTAGCGCCGCAGGACATCCTCGAGGATGGGGAGAGCAACGAGCTGATCTGCAGTTGCCTGCGCGACGGTGATGCCGTCAACCTTGGGGTCATGACAAACTACAGCGCGTCCGCAGCCGGTTAGGCGCACATCGAATTCAAAACCGTCGCAGCCGTGTTCAAGGGCCAGATCAAAAGACGCAAAGGTGTTCTCTGGGACCGAGGTAGACGAACGCGCGCCGCGATGACCGAGCAGCAAGGGAAGGTCGGACATCGAGCGTAATCTTACGCTCGATTGTGCGGCGGCGCGCACATAAAAAATTCCACCCCGTGAAATTCATGGAAACTTTACAATCGACGAAACCCTCGCACGTGGTCGAATCGTTCGGTTCCCGAAAATCGTTAGTCGAGGTCAAAATCGCGAATGGGTTTGCCGGTATCGGGAGATTCTTTAGCTTTCTTGACCGCTTCTTGGAACTTCTTTTCCAGAAGATCTCCGGCGTGTTTTTGCGCTTCCACCGATTGACGGAAGATGGACTCGCGGCGGCTGTCCTGTTCTTTCATGGCCTTGGCAGCTGCCTCGAAATCGTTGAACATCTTGGGCTTGACGGCGGCGGTATGGGCGATAACCCCTTTAGCCGTTGGATCGACCTTCAGCACCGCGCTGCAGCAGGGGCAGGTTATATCGAAAGCCGAGGAGTTCTCTGCCATACAGGAAATCATAGCGCAAATGCGCGCTTCTTGATCTAGAAACTCAATGGGGTTGGATCTTGATGGGAAAGATGTGGAACAGCGAGAGCATTTCCCAACCCAGGAGAATCACCGAAACGACCGTTACCGTGATCGCCAGCATCTCGCCGAAATTCAGATTGCTGCGGCGTGGCTCGAAGCGTCTCGCCACCAGGCCAAGAATATTCAGGGTTGCGAACCCAAAAACCAGCACCCACAGGATGTTATAGACATTATCTTTCTTGCTGGAAGGCTGATCGGAAAACTGGACCACGAAAAGCAGCACCGATTGCAGGCCGATGAGACCCGGCCCCGACCAACTACGGGAGGTCACGCGTGCGAGAGTAGCGGTTAGGGACGATACCATGGCTCGATGTAGCTATGCCTCCCGGCGAATGTACGACCACAGCCGAAAGCCTACGATATTACTCCGTTTGCAGCGCGAAAATCATCGCAAAATTGATTACTCTCCTGCTTCACGCCGGGCGCTGCTTTATAATAGAGAGTTTCGCACCCCTTCCGAGGCTTCCTAGGAGACCCCGTGGCGTGGAAATTCGAGAGCTCCGGGCAGGTGCGGCACTTTGCAGATATCCATAACTGATGTCCACTGAAAAGAACTGGCCCAAAGCGGGTAACGTCTTTTCAAGCGGATAGAGTGGCCCACTGACGGAAAAGGTGGGCCATTTTTCTCTTGAGTAGGAATGTTTGGTGCAATCGTTTGTGCAACTCAAAAATCTAGCGCGTGTTCACGAGTGGAAGCGTACACACACAAGGTTCGCTCGGTTCGGGATGCGCAGATAATGGCTTGCAACAAAAGTTCGCTTTGGGTCGGCCCGTCTTGCTCTACAGTGGCCTTGATTGACCTTTCGACTGGCATAGCGGGCTGAACGGGAGGAGCAACGGGTTCAGAACGATCACAGGCTCAGTGACCGGTACTCCGAGCGGTCGCGGCTTGATTTCGATATCGTCTTCAAAGAGGGCCATGATAGGAATCTCATAGCATGGAGTCATCAAAAATGCCAGACCCAAAGAAATCACCAGGCTGCTTCGTTCCGAGAAATTCTCCGGTCTTATCTGCGGTCTTGCTGAACCCACCGGGTGTATAATTTCGGCGACCTGGGAACTAGCAGTTCCGGTCATCCCCAGTGACTACGCCTGTCCGCTGGAGAAATGTGTCCGTTTCCTTGAACGGACTCCGAAAGCGTATTCAAATTCCACAAAATTAGGAGGTGCCCAATGAAGTACAGATCGTTGCTGCTTTTCTTCTGCACCACAATTGTGTGGTGTGCTGCCACAACCGTAGCCTTCGGGCAGGACCCGGCGGCGAGTCCAAGCCAGGCGAGACTAAGAGCCTACACGACCGTCATGCCGCAACGGGGGCCGGCTCAACGCCAACCTAGCCCGAATAGCTCCAGGCTCCCCTTGTGGACCTTTAATGTCTCCTCAACTCGAGACCGAAACAACTATTCTGGCGTCATGGTGGGCCGAAATCCATTTGGTCACGAGCGACGTCAGAGTGTTGACGTCCCTACCCAGATCGTTCCCGTTGTAATTACAACCAACCTGATCGGAACGAAAGTTGATTCCAAGACCGGAAAAGTTACCACCAAGCCGGGCGTCACCAAGCTTGATCCCACCGTGGCTAACACGGCTTGCCTCACTGCGCCGAACGATGTTCCGTTGACTCTGTATCGGCAATCGCCGATCATCGAGAACGCCAAATTCGACTTTGGTGGCACCCATGTGGGCAACACGCAGTATGTAGATGCCTTCCAGCGGGCCAACTTCTGGGCCTACACCCAGGGAAGTGACTACCATGTATTACTCCACCCGGTTACGACGACCCACACGGTTTATATCAACGTGCCGGCAGCCGACGGACTGGCCCTGTCTACCCACTCCCTTGGCAATCCGCCCTTCTGCGCTCGGCTGGGGATCATCGACATCAACTGGTTTGACGCTTATTTGGACAGTACGATTATTCCAGCACTCTATTCGCAAGGAGTGAACCCCGGCTCGCTGCCGATTTTCCTGCTGGCGAACGTAGTGATGGCGTCTCCGGTCACTAACATCAATACCTGCTGCATTCTGGGCTACCACGGCTTCACCGGCTTACCCATCCAGACCTACTCGCCGATGGATTTCGACACAACCGGTGTTTTCGGACCGGGAATTTTTGATACGTCCGTCTCCGCCCACGAGGTGGGGGAGTGGATGAATGACCCCTTCGGGGATAATCCGGTGCCAGCCTGGGGACATATCGGACAACAACCGGGCTGCCAGGGTAACCTTGAAGTGGGCGACCCGCTGACCGGGACCAATATCCCCACGGTAACGATGTCCAACGGCTACAAATACCATTTGCAAGAGTTGGTGTTTTTTTCGTGGTTCTTTGGCGCCCCTTCAATTGCGGCTAATGGTTGGTTTTCTGACAACAACACGTTTACCACTGATGCAGGGCCGCCCTGCATGTGATTTCCTTCGACCACAACGCTAAAGGGCGGGGCAGTCAACGATGGCTCGCCGCGTAGCCCGCCCTTTTTCCAAATCGGTTTACACCTGCGAAATGCGGTAACCTCGACCGCATCCAGATCGTCAGGGGTTGGCCGAAGAACGGCTCGGAGCTTCAAGATTGACGTGGCTGGGAGTGACCAGCCGCTCAACTGTTGAGATATCGCGATTTCACTCATTATCCGATTGCCTTAGCTTTCTTATCCCGGAGCACAAGGTCTCGCAATTGTCCCCCACTCTTGTAATCGCGGCGAGGGCGTCGCATGGCATCCCGAGCGCTCTCCAGAGCGCCCCATTGCTCGGTGTTGATCCAGAGTTTCTTCAGCTCCGTCAGTGCGGCCAGCACTTCTCGTCGAGCCGGTTTCCCGTTGCGAACATTTCTTAGGGTATGTCGATCGATTCCCATGTGGTAGCAACTTAAGTCTAGCGGACACGCCTCATCCACTCGCGCAACTGCATCGAAGCAACCGCATGAGTTGCGTGTTTTCGTCTCTCAGCTTCTTCGCCGTCACCAGCGCCGCGAGGGATTCTACTGAGGACACTGAACCGCTGTGTGTGGCACTCGGTTTAGTCGTTTCCTGAGCCAGCCACAGTGCACGTCCCCCCCAACACTATGGTTTCGCAACACCTCAGTAGGCTCGATCCCGCGAGCTTTTACCCCCTTGACAAGATTTTGCCCAAAACGGGATTTTGAGGTTTTGCGGAGTCGTAGGCAATGCACTCCCAAAGCGATCACTTAACAGCAGAGTCCGCGAGGTGCTCATCGTTCCAGGATTTCTTTGTATGCGTTTAACGCGACTTTATTGGGATGGCCCGGCAGCATGAGGTCCGCGTGGCCGGGTGCATTGCCGACGATTGCGAGTTGGGCG
>Ga0210389_10005170_pt1 | contig 10126 bp, 5 predicted proteins | sample IncBWH28OmetaG_FD_160127 | JGI IMG/M metagenome (GOLD analysis project Ga0210389, IMG submission 160127) | Forest soil microbial communities from Barre Woods Harvard Forest LTER site, Petersham, Massachusetts, United States - Inc-BW-H-28-O ...
TGCCGAATCGCAGCGACATCTTTTTTTCTACTCGATCTAGACGATTGTGGACTCAATAGCTTGCCCGTTTCCAAAATCATCTCGAACCCACTTAGTAAACACCACACCTCGCGCCCTCGTTCACGGTTTTATGCCTGTTTTCTCCTGGTTTTCGCCTGTTGTTTTGGGTTTTACCGGACAAATACCCGGTTTCTTCGCCGTTTTTCCTTGACTTCCACAGGCCCCATCCAGCAGATTACACAACAGTTCGGCTTGAGAGTAGCCTCCTGCTCTGGCACTCCCAAACCCCAAATGGCCACTACACTCGCTCCCGTCGACTCACGGGAGGTTGTTCGTTGCGATCACTGCCTGTTGGTGCAATTCCGCACAATCAATAGCCTCTGCCGCCGTTGTCATCTGTCGTTGGATGAAGACGAAGCGGAGCTTGCTGCCCTCTTGCCGGCGCCCGAAGCGCTCCCGGTCAACATCAACTCCCATGGACGCGGACACCTGCACCTGGCGCAATCCATTCGAGCGCTTCGACTGCGCAATGGTTTGAGCCAGCGCCAGCTAGCCTTGCGGATGTCGGTGCCGCGCACCTACGTCTCGAAAATCGAGAACGAAAAGGCGACCCCTACACTTTCTTCGCTGGAGCGTTTGGCTCGTGCGCTTGAAGTGAGCGTTCCCAGCCTGCTCACCGGTGGAGAGCGCACTCGTCAGGAAGAAGTTCGCGAGCTCATGGAAGATCAATTCGTCGCCGACGTGTTCCCTTTCCTCTCGCAGCTCAACGGCCTCCAGATGTCCAGTATTTTGGCCCAGGTGAGGGACCTGACCGTTCGGCCGCGCCGCAGCGCGTAGGTTCTTGGACGACGTTCTAACGATGTTTTAGAGGGGTAAGCGCCTCGTCTGTTTGGCGAAGGGCGAGACGAGTAAAGTTCAGCTTTTCCGGGCGCACACCAACTGGACAGCCGGAGCCGAAAACCGCTCCGGCTTTTTTCTGCCCCCCGGTCGGCACTCGCTGCGCACGCCGTCAATGAAAGAATGCTAGTGCAGAAACCTGCACAGGCATGCACACCACTACGCAATACTTTGCACGCACATACGAAATCTTTTGAAAATGTAACTCTTTCTGCTTGACCGCCATGAGACGAAGAGCTAACCTCTGGCCCACTGGCCGGAGTCTGGAGAAAGCACATCCAGCACGGCGTTCGGTAGGGAGAGACTAATGACAAAAATTTCTCAGGCCTGGGCATTCGCTCTGATCATGATGGTTGCCTCCACATTGGCCTTTGCTGACGGTATTCAGGATCCCAAAATTATCGTCAAGGGCGCGGGCAACAGCAATTTCGCTCAGGGAAAGTGTCCGCAATGTATACCCGTCGGATTCAATTTCAGTTTCACCATTCCCGAGGGTGGATCGGGAAGTTTATTTTTCACCAATGACAGCGGAAAGGCATGGAGTTCGCTCAAGCTGATCGAATCGGGTGTGCCTGCGGCCGATGTGAGCTGCCATTCTTCGCTCTTCGCGAGCTGCACCGTCACTACGCTGAAGAATGGTTCGGTTGAAATTTTGCTCACCAACGGCAACGGCCGTCAAAACAACCGAGGCAGCGGCATAGTTGAAGGTGGAAATTTCCAGATTCAGTTTGGCTGCGTCAAGGGGAGCTGCTGGCCCGGCGGAATTCAAGTCACCGGAAAGGGATCGGTCGGAACAGTCCCAGAACCGGCAACCATGGCCTTGATGATGACCGGAATCGGAGTCATCTGTTCGCGCCGCAAAGTTTGGAAGAATCGCCTTAACGCATAGAGGTTTTCTCTGAATGGTTCCGGGGAAGGGCACGGCTTTTCGCCGTGCCCTTCCTTTTTGCGGACAATCAGATATTCGCGACCGGCTTTGTAGCCCTTGGGAGGCGGCAAACCCAAGGCGAGGCAGAGAAGACGTCTGAAGTCTCCCACTCTTTTTTTCAGGGGCCTAGACGCGCGGAAGTTTCTATCGGGCTTTCTTCGAGTACTCGTTGACAAGTTGTGTGTATTGCGGCAGAGATTGCAGTTTTTGAAGTTCCGGATCGTTCCAGGCTTCTTGCGCCGGATATCCCTTCTCCAGCGCCTGCTTCAGCGCCTTCATGGCTTCTTCCGGTTTCCCAATCAGCGCCTTAACTTGGGCTTCCGAGTACATCAACTGCACGTCGTCCGGCTTGATGGCGCGCGCCTGATTTGTGTACTGGATTGCATTCGCCGCCTCGCCCCTCTTTGCGTACAGCAGGCCGAGGTCGCTCATGCTCGAGGCTGAGCGCGGATTGACCTGAAGCTCCTGGAAAGCCAGTGAAATCGCTTTGCCATAAGCCGAAGTGGCCTTGTCGGAATGTCCGGACCATCGATAAGAATCGCCGAGATTGCCGTACAGCACTTCGTCTGTCGGCCTCATTTCGACCGCTTTCTCATACATTTTCGTGGACTCGTCGAAGTTTTTCAGCCAGAAGTATGCCGTGCCAAGATTGGAATAAGTGTCGGCATCCGGCGCGAGTGCGAGCGCCTTCTGAAACTGCGGAATCGATTCGGTCCATTTCCCATCCCGAAAGTAGAGCGACCCGATATCCATAAAGCCGACTGGATTGTCGGGAGCGATCTCAGTAACCTTCTGAAATTCGGGAAGAGCTTTGGCCGAATCGCCCAGTTCGAAATAAGCCTTGCCGATGGCAACATGGTTCAGCCAGTTGTAGGGGTTCGCTGATATCGCCTTCTGGTAGGCCGCGATAGCCTCGGCAGTTTGTCCGCTCCGACTATAAGCATCGCCCAAATTTCGATACGCTTCATCCGAGTTAGGCGCCAGCTCCAAAGCTTTTTTCAGCTCCGAGATCGCCTGCGCGTTTTTTCCCGTATTCGAATAAACCGTGCCCAGCGACAGGTGAACCTCCGGCAGATTGCTGGAGAGCCGTTCCGCCTGCTGCGCGGCGAGAGTTCCTTTTTGCGCCCAGATGCTTTCCTTGGTCTCGTTCCACATCCGGACGCTGGCGTCGGCGAGTCCCGTGTAAGCAAGCGCGAAATTTGGATCTTTGTCGATCGCCTGATCGAACAATCCGATGGCCTGTTTGTAAGCATCCGGGCTGTGTCCGTTGCGCAACGTGTTGCGCCCTTGCAGGTAGAGGTCATAGGCCCGGGCGTTCTCGGTTGGGTGCGAGCCGACGCGCGCCTGTTCCTCGTCGGTTAGCTTGAGTGACAGCGCCTTGCTGACCGTGCCATAGATCTGATCCTCCAATGTGAGCACATCGCCCGGCGCTCCCTCGAAGTCCTGACTCCACCTGCGTTGTCCCGTGGCCGCGTCATCCAGGCTCAAGGTGACCCGGAACCGGTCGCTGTTGCCCTGCACCATGCCCTGCAATACCAGATTGACTCCCAGCGCGCGCGCCAGTTTCGGCAGAGGCTGATCTTTTGCGGCCTCTCTTTCAACCGCGTCGCCTGATGCGACGTGAACTTCCTTCAACTGAAATAGCTTTGCCGCAAGGGCCTCCTCTATACCGTCGGCCACATAACCTAAAGCCTTCTGGTCGCCCACCAGCTTGAGCGGCAGAATCGCTACGTACTGTCCCTGCTTGAGCGATGGAATCCCTTCTACCGTGCTCGACGCCGTGCCGGTGCGATTCACCAGTTCACGTCCGGCAAATATCGCCAGCCCGATCACCATGACCACTCCCGCAATCCACATCCAGCTTCTTCCAGGCAACTCGAGCAGAAAACGTGCCGGCCGGATGATCGGGTGCGCGATCATCTTCGAAAGCGCTTCCGGCGTGATCGTGGGATTCGTCTCCCACGTCGTTAATTGCTGGAGCAGTTCGACCACCGAGTGGTAGCGGTTGGCTGGCTCCCGCTCCAGGCAGCGGCTCACAATCGCGCTCAAGGCCTTCGGCACTGACGCATCCGCATCGCTCGCCGAGCGTGCATCCTCGCGCGTGCGCTTCATCAGGCTGGCGATCGCGGTATCGGCTTCATACGGAGCCTTGCCGGTCAGCAATTCGTAAAAGATCAGCCCCACGCTGAAAATATCGGACCGTTGATCGAGCGGCGAGCCCAGCGCCTGCTCGGGAGACATGTATTCGATCGTCCCGACGATCGCGCCCGTCTGCGTCATACCCGATTCGCCGAGCGAGCGCGCCAGGCCAAAGTCCATCACCACGATGCGCCCGTTCTTATCCCGCATGATGTTCTGCGGCTTCAGGTCGCGATGAATCACGCCTTCGGCATGCGCTGAGTCCAGCGCGCGGCACACCTGCTCGATGACCGAGATCGTATCCTTGGGCGAGAATTTTCCTTCGCGTCGCAGCAGAGTTCGCAGATCGTCGCCGTCTACGTACTCCATGCTGATGAAGCGAATGCCCTCGGCCTCGCCCAGATCGAAAATGCGGACCACGTTTTTGTGCGTGATGTTCCGGGCCAGAATCAGCTCTTGTTTGAAGCGCTGCAGAATCGACGGATCGGTCGCCAATTCAGGCCGGATCACCTTCAGTGCAATCAGCCGGTCAAGCTCCCGGTCGCGTGCTTTATAGACCGCACCCATCCCACCCTGGCCGAGAACTCCCTGAATTTCATAGCGCCCGCCAAACAAGACGCCCGGCTGCAAGGTCTGAAACGCCGAGATTCCGGAAAGACTGGGGCTGGGAGTGACCGGCGGTCGCTGCCGAATGTATGGCATCGCCTGCGTGGCGCCCGGAAACGGCGTTCCGTGTGGCAAGGTCGGGCTGTCCGAGTCTTGTTCTCCGGGCAAAGGAGGATCAAATTTGGGCCATTTCGAAGGCGGAGGAGGTGTTTGCGCGGCGGCTGCGGTCCAATCCCGGCTGGGCAGACGGGTGTTGTGCAGAGTAGGGCTATCGGAATCGTCGCCCTTGTGATCGCGCTCATCCATTGGGGTTGCCCGGGACCGGAAGAGCCGACACGGGAGTGCGCATCGTTCCCATGCCGAAAGCACACCTTGGCCTCAGGTTGTCGAGGGGGAGTTCGAAAACCAGCACTCCAGGTTGCTGTGAGTATAACCCGGATTCCACTCGCAGCGACATAGATTTCCCGATGCTAGTACCCCTTGGAAACGTCACGAATCCACTGCTTCGTCCGGAGTTCTGCCAACTTGGCGATTGCTTCTAAAGTAGTGACGAAAAGTGAGATTCCGTATCACCCATTCCCGCAGAAAACGGGTCCTTCAATGTAGAAGCGATCCCGCCGTGTAGAGCCGGGGCCGGTCCCGAAGCGGGCGATTATCACCCCATTCATGTAGACACGGGGCCTGCCCCGTCTCGCGCCATTCGCGAACCATGCGTGAGCAAGAAACAGGCCCGCGATGCTCCGTGAGTCACGTGGGCGATAGCCCGCCTCGAAACATGAAGTCCGTCAGACCTGGCGTTGCACTCAACTTTCCTCCGCAAAACAAGAATCCTCGCCCCGGGGGTCTGAGCCCAGACCCCGGGAGCGAGGAGTATCCATGCCAGCGTTATGCCGGTTGCTGCTTACGGCAGGTAGTACCGGAACGACGTCAGGAACATGTTGTCGATGCCGTGCGGCGCGGAGGAAACCGCTGGGGGACCGGCTGACAACGTTCCTGCCCACGCGTCACGAGCAACGTAGGAGTACTGTGGACCAAATTGCAGGCGTCCGTGAGGACCCTGGTGCACCCTGATCCAGAAGCCAACCGTACCTTCGATCAGGTTCTGGGTGTCGGCGCTACAGGAGAGCGCACCGAATCCAAAGCCCGTGCCGGCGCCAGGAACGGTTTCTGAGTAGCAGCCCGCGGTAGACTGGCTCGGAGCGCCGTAGCCAACCACTGCTCCTCCGTTCAAAGGATCAAATGCGTACCGCCTCTTCACATATTCCTCGCCGCCATTCATGTAGATATCGAAGCGCGGGTAATGGAATTCGAGGGTAGCCAAACCCTGATAGCTCCGCAGAGGTGCGAGCGTGCCATCCGGGTTTACAGTTGCATCCGGCAGACCGCCGGTTCCGTAGCGGCCAATCCCTCGGCCCTCCAGTGCGTGGAGTGCGAAGTCAAAGTGCTTGGCAACGGTGAAGCGAGCGTTGGCTCCGATGCCGCCTCCGTTGACGGAAGAGTTGTATGCACCCGCGGGGTTTTTGTTAATGCCACCGCAGATCGGGTCAGGGTTGGTTTCGACGCAGGGATAGACGCGGTCACGGAATCGGCTCCCTATGCCGTAAATTTCGTAGTGGCCAAAGCCCGGTTCAAACGCCGCCTTAACAATAAAGTCGGGGGTCGCGTTGAACGAGTAGTTGGCCGTCGAGTTGAATGTACCGCTGCCGTTGCCCAGTCCGCCAAAGGCGAAGTTCGAGGCATTCCCGCGAGCCGCAAACGTGGTCGAAGGATCCTCGACCGAGGCTCCCAGCCAGAACTTATTGTTGAAGTTGCGAACCAGGCGAACGCCCGCCTGCCGCGCCCAACTGAACCCGACGGTATACTGCGGGTCGATCGTCATCGGCAGGGCTTCGCTCCGGTTATCCATGCCGTGCCTCGTCTCCTCCATCAGGCTCCACATCTGCCCGCCGGTGAAGGTCCAGGGGCCCGAAGCGATCTGGCCCCAGACTTGCCGTTGGCGCAACGAGTAGCTGTTGCTTTGGTTATTGTTGGCGGTCACCGGGGCGGACAGGAAGTCGGCCTCGACGTAGCCCGTCATCTTCGCATCCCCCAGTTTTCCTTCCGCGAGCAATGAGATTCGCGACTGACGGCCGGAGTAGAAGAACTCCGAAATAGCATTCTGACCGCTACCGGGGAAGTTCAATCCGTTGAACTGAGTATTGATGTCGGCTCCCAGCGCGCGAGTGCGATACACCGATTCCGACGCGAGGAAGCCGCCCGGTGTGAGTGTGATTCCCTTGAAGTGAATCGCCAGCGGACTCTCGAACTGATCCTTCAGAGCTTTCTGCGTCTCTTGAAGAGTCATGGCGACGCCGGTCGCGTTGGTTTTCAGGTCCGTAACGTCGCTCTTGAGAGATGAGACGGTTTGCGCCTCGTCGGCAGTCTGGGAGGCTGCCGCATCGGCCCGGGCTTGCGCCTGAGTGGCCGCTGCCTGGCTCTGGTCGAGCCGTTGCTCGAGCTGTTGAATTCGCTGATCGCGGCTTTGAATCTGGTCGCCCAGCATCTGAAGCTGCTTCTGTTGTGCCTCGATCGCGTCTTTCAGTTCATTGAGTTGAGTTGAAACCGCCGGAACCGCCGCGGCCTTCTTTTTTCTGGGGCTCTTTGCCGCAGCGCCCGTGCCTTCCTGAGCGTTCACGGCGCACATGCTGCCCGCCAGCGCTATCGCCAGCGCCAACGCTAAAACACGCTTCATGTTCAATCTCCTGGGAACGAAAAGATTAGACAACTTGCCTACCCGTAGTCTTGGACACCGCGATTTCACACCGCGTTTTTTCACACCACGACCCGAGACTCCATCGGGAAGATGCTTTTTTGGTACGAGCTTGATCGTAAAACCCCGATTGTTAATAACGGATGAACGTTCGTTGAATATCCCGTTAATACGAATCGATGGTTAGCAGTATCATGGTGCGACACTAGTTACACGACGAATCGGTGAGCGATGAATAGTTAGGCAATGAACGCCCTCCCCGCTTGGCTGGTGGGAGTCATGTAACGCTGTTTGCATTGTGCGCGGTGCATTGTGCGCAATGACCGGAGGTCGACAACGCATGCAGGTTCTCTTGGTCGAGGATTCGGCCGTCTACCGAAAACTGATTGGAAGTCACCTGAAGACGTGGGGCTTTGAGGTCACCATGGCTGAGACCGGAGCCGAAGCCGCCCAGATTCTGGAACAGGCGGCAGCGCCGAAGTTGGTTCTGCTGGACGGCGTTTTACCTGACATCGATGGTATCGAACTCTGTCGTCGCATCCGCGCGAAGGGTTCGTCGGGTCATTACGTGTACGTGATTCTGCTGACCGGCAAAGAAGGGCAACAGAACATGCTGGATGCGCTCCAGGCCGGAGCCGATGATTACCTGCGCAAGCCGGTGGATGAAGCGGAACTGAAAGCGCGCCTGCTGGTCGGCCAGCGCATTCTCGATCTACAGGAAGAACTGGTGGCGGCGCGCGAGTCGATGCGCGAAGCCGCGACTCGCGATTCGCTCACCGGGTTGCTGAACCGGGCGGAGATTTTCAGTTTGCTGGAGCGGGAACTCGATCGCTCGCGCCGGGAGCGCAAGCCCCTGTGCGCGATTCTCGCCGACATCGACCATTTTAAAAAAGTGAACGATACCGGCGGCCACCTTTTCGGCGACGAGGCCCTGCGCGAGATTGCGCGCCGCTTGCAGTCAAAGCTTCGACCCTACGACGGCGTCGGTCGTTACGGAGGCGAAGAGTTTCTTCTGGTGCTTCCATCCTGCGATCTGGAAGCTGCCATGGAGCGGGCGAATGAGTTGCGCGAATTGATTGCCGCAACGCCCGTCATCTCGGGCGGCGTGAAGAAGGCGATCACCATGAGTTTTGGAATTGCAATTTCCGAATGCGTGGGAGTCAAAGAACTAGAACCCCTGGTCGGCCGTGCCGACACGGCTTTGTACTCCGCCAAGAAAAAAGGCCGTAATCGGGTCGAGCACGCCGCTCTTCAAGACTGAAGCAACCAAGCCTGAAGCACGCTCGTGCGAAAGACGCGTGGCGCGGCCCAGAACGCTTAGTGATAGCCTTTTCCAGATGGGCTCCGACATGCAATTCCACAATCCGGCAGAGCGCGGCGCCGCGGCTCACGATGAAACGGACGGCTCCGACGCAAGCCCCGGGCTGTCCGCCCGCATCAAGCAATTCGCGCGCGAGGCCGGTTTCGAACTCTGCGGCGTCGCCCCCGTTCGCGAGTTTGGCGAGCTGAAGATTTTCCCCTCCTGGATCGCCGAGGGCCGTCACGGCGAAATGAAGTACATGGAGTCGCGCAACGATGCCGGCAACCTCAAGCGCGCGAATCTGGCGAACGCGGCTCCCTGGGCGCGCAGCGTAATTGTTTGCGCCATCAACTACAACAGCGCGCAACCCTACTCCACTCAAGTTGATTCGTCCGACAGCCAAGGCGCCGGTTGGATTTCGCGCTACGCGTGGTGCCGCGAAGATTATCACGACGCTGTCATGCGGCGGTTGCGAGCGGTCGAGGCGCAGCTTCGAGATTTGACTCACCCCGAGTGCGTTTCCCAAGCCGAGCATGAAGCTGGTAAAGCCGGGAGAGCGGGCAAAGTCGGGGAAGTCGGGGAAGCCGGTTTCGTATCAGGGCATCGCTTCAGCGATGCCGCCAGTCGCATGCGATCGATCGCCCCTTCAGGGGCCGCGGACAGTTTGTCGGCCACTCCTGCCGACTCTAAAATGCGTGCCTCCGCGGAGCCTCAAGCTGGGGAGATTCAGTTTCGTTCTTATGTCGATACCGGCCCCCTGGTTGAACGCGTCTACGCCAAGTATGCGGGCGTTGGATGGATCGGAAAAAACACATGCGTCATCAATCAAGAGCTGGGTTCCTGGTTTTTTCTGGGCGTGATTTTGACCTCGCTCGAAATCTCTGGGGAACTCCCAGCCGACCTTCCAGCGCCGGATCGCTGTGGCTCCTGCACTCGCTGCATAACCGCCTGCCCGACGCAGGCGATCGTTGCGCCTGGCGAACTCGACGCGCGTTTATGCATTTCGTATCTCACCATCGAGAAGCGTGGAGAAATTCCCGAAGAACTGCGCTCCGGCCTGGGGCGTCACGTCTTTGGCTGCGATATCTGCCAGGACGTCTGCCCGTGGAATCGCAAGGCCCCAATTACGACGGCGGAAGAATTCCAGCCGCGCGCGGGTTTGGTCAATCCACGGCTGGAATGGCTAGCGGGAATGCAGCCGGAGGAATTTCGTGAAACGTTCCGCGGCTCGCCGCTGCGGCGCGCCAAGCTCTCCGGATTGCGGCGGAATGCCGTGATTGCCATGGGCAATAGCGGCGATGAGAAATTTGTGCCGTCTCTGAAAGCATTAATGCAAGATGCCGACCCGGTCGTAGCCGAGCATGCGAGGTGGGCCCTGGAGCGCAAATTCGCAGATGGCACACGCAGAGACGCGGCAGGCCGCGTCCCTACCGGGAAGTCAGAATAAGGCGGACGAACGAGAGTCAGAATAAAGCGCACGAATTTGCGAACGGAGAATTGCGAACGA
>Ga0210389_10005171_pt1 | contig 10126 bp, 6 predicted proteins | sample IncBWH28OmetaG_FD_160127 | JGI IMG/M metagenome (GOLD analysis project Ga0210389, IMG submission 160127) | Forest soil microbial communities from Barre Woods Harvard Forest LTER site, Petersham, Massachusetts, United States - Inc-BW-H-28-O ...
CGAGGAGCTTGCGGACAAGCTGGCACTGAGGCTGAGAGAGGCCGGCGTTTCCGGGGTCGAAGTGGTCTTCGGCGCGACGGGCACGGTGCGCGTGGCCACACTTCCGGAGGCGGATTTTGTAGTTTCGGCCATTGTGGGCGTTGCCGGGCTGGAAGCGACCTATGCCGCAGTCGAAGCAGGCAAACCGGTGGGACTGGCGAACAAAGAGGCGATGGTTGCCGCGGGAGAGATTCTAACGGCAGCGGCAAAAGCCAGGAATGTGCCCCTGCTGCCAATCGACTCCGAGCACAACGCGGTGCATCAGTGCATGCGGGCGGGCGACAGGCAGGAGGTCAAGCGGATCTGGCTGACGGCATCGGGGGGGCCCTTCCGCAATCTCCCGCTGAGTGAGTTCGAGAAGATCACGGTGGAACAGGCGCTCAAGCACCCGACCTGGGTGATGGGGCGCCGCATCACCATTGATTCCGCAACTCTTCTCAACAAGGGACTGGAGATCATCGAGGCCTGCCGGCTGTTCGACCTTCCACCCTCGGCGGTGAAGGTGACGGTGCATCCGGAGTCTACGGTTCACTCGCTGGTGGAGTATGTGGATGGGAGCATTCTGGCCCAGATTTCAGTCACCGATATGCGCCTGCCGATCTTGTATGCGATGAGCTATCCCGAACGGGTTGAGTCAGATCTGACCTTCGATATGTCGGCTTTGGCGCAGCTGAATTTCCAGCCGCCGGATTTTGAGCGCTTCCCCTGCCTTCGGTTGGCGTATGAGGCTGCAGAAATCGGGGGGGCTCACCCTATCGCCCTGAACGCGGCGGATGAAATTGCAGTTGAGGCATTCCTCGAAAGGGTCATCCCCTTTTCGGCCATCCCGCGTACAATTGAAAGAGTATTGCAGGCGACCCCCGAGACCCACCCGGCAACTATCTCCGAAGTGCTCGCGCTCGACCGACAGGCGCGCGAGATGGCTGAAGAAGCGGTTGGGCTGGGCGGCCGGGCATCTTCGCAAGTCAGCGTCTAGATTTCACGATCATTCGCTAAGGGCCATTCACACTAGGCCGTTTGCACGGAGACGGGCTGCGCTGTCAGGAATTTAAAGAATCTATGTCTTTTGCGTTTACCGCCCTCGTTTCCATGCTGATCGTGCTGGGCATCATGGTGCTCGTGCATGAGTTCGGCCATTTTGCCGTTGCCAAATTCTTCGGGGTCCGGGTCGAGGTTTTCTCGATCGGCTTCGGCAAGCGCCTTTTCGGGTTCCGTCGCGGCGATACCGACTACCGCCTCAGCCTGCTTCCGCTGGGCGGATATGTCAAAATGGCGGGCGAGGCTCCGGGAGAGGCGCGGACAGGCGATCCGGATGAGTTCGCATCCCACCCTCGCTGGCAGCGGATCCTCATCGGACTGGCTGGCCCTGCGGCGAATTTCCTGCTCGCTTTCGTATTGATGACCGGGCTCTACATGATGCACAACGAGGTTGAAAACTACCTCGGCAGCCCGGCGATTACCGATTTCATCCCCCAGGATTCGCCGGCAGGACATGCCGGCATCCAGGCCGGCGACCGGATCGTTCGCTTCGATAAAGACAAGAATCCAACATGGGAGCAGGTGCGCATGCGCGCCGCTCTGGATGTCAACTCCGAAGTGCCGGTCACAGTGCAGCGCATGGTGGACGGCAAGGAGCAGCTTTTCAACACCCAGCTTTATCTTGCGGACCCTACCAAGGGCGACGATTTCGAGATTGAATCCATCGGCCTGCTGCCCAAGGTGCAGAACGGCCCGCTGGGCGTACGCGATATCATGCCCGGCAATCCTGCGGACAAGGCCGGAATGAAGGCCGGCGACGCCATTGTGTCGCTGGACGGGCAAGCCGTGCATTCGGTGGCGGCAGTGATGGCCTTCCTGCAGCAGACGCAGGGTAAGCCGGTGAATCTGGCGGTACAGCGGAAAGCACAGACGCTGGAGATAACGGCGCAGCCGATCTGGGCTGACGACGGTGCTGGACACATGGGCTACCGGCTGGGATTCCATCCGGCGTCGGCGCCTTATCACGTCGAGCAACTGCCCATCGGCAGGGCTGTGGCGCAGTCGGTCACGTTCAACCTGAACAATTCCGGCTACATCCTTGACGTTCTGAAGCGCCTGGTAACGCGGCGTTCGAACGTACAGCAGTTGAGCGGGCCGATCGGAATCGCGCGCGAGACCGGCGAGGCCGTCACCATGCCCGGATGGCAGCCGCTGATCGCACTGATGTCGCTCATCAGCCTGAACCTGGGGATATTCAATCTGCTTCCCATCCCGATTCTCGACGGCGGCATGATTCTGCTGCTGATGATCGAGGGAACACTGCGGCGCGATCTGAATCAGGACTTCAAAGAGCGCGTGTACCAGGTGGCCTTCGTGATGCTGATCCTGTTCGCGGCCTTCGTCATGTTCAACGATGTAGCCAAGCTGAATATCCTCTCCAAGCTGAAGCCGTAGGCGATTGACAAGAGCGATGACTGCGCCCTTTCGGACGACGCTCCGCGTCCGCTATGCCGAAACCGACCAGATGGGCGTGGTGTACTACGCGAACTACTTTGTCTGGTGTGAGATTGGGCGCGTGGAGTTCTTTCGCCAGCTGGGACACGATTACAAGCTGCTCGAACGCGAGGAGGATTGCCATCTTCCCGTCGTGGACGCGAGCTGCCGCTACCGCTCCCCGGCACGCTATGACGATGAGATCGCGATTGAGACTCGCGTGACGGTGCTGCGAGGCCCGGTAATGAAATTCGGATATCGGATCCTGCGGATCGAAGCCGACGGCGAGCAGCTGCTGGCGGAGGCTGAGACGGTTCACGTCAGCGTCGACAAACAGATGCAAAAACGGAACTTGCCGGAGAAATACGCCCTGGCGATTCGCGGGACGATGGAGTAGCGGGTGTAGAATCAATGCGTGGAGCTGGTCCGCGACCTTCTGGCTCCACGGTGGTGGCAATGAAGTCATCTCCGCATCAGGTCAATGATGGCGGAGAGTGCAGCAGCAAAAGCGAGCAACCAGCGTAGAGTCACGCTGATGTCGCATTTGAGCCTGATCCTCATATGCGTCCTCCTTTGTTAGAAGGCCCGGAGAGTGTTGCTAGCACTCTCCGGGCTTTGTCGCGTTTGGGCGCGACCCGCACCGGAGTGCCTATGCAGCACTGCACCGTTTTCCAGCGACGAGACCGACAAGGGAAGATGGCTTTAGCTTAACGAATCCGCGACCTGATTCTTCACGGCTTGCCTGTGCCGGGTAAACGACGGTAACGTCCTTCTCCTCCCAGGTTGTAAACTTCATCTTTGAAATGATTCAGTTCCTGTTTCTTCGCGGCGTTGCCATTGTGGTGCTGATTCTGGCCAACGGATTTTTCGTGGCGGCCGAACTGGCGCTGGTGAGCGTGCGTGAAACCCGGATCGAACAGCTCATCGTGCAGAAGAGGCCGGGCGCGCGGCTGGTGCGCAAGCTGCAGCAACACCTGGATGATTTTCTTCCCGCAGTGCAACTGGGCGTCACGCTATGCAGTCTGGCACTTGGCTGGATCGGCGAACCGGTTGTCGCCGTAGTCTTCGAAGACTGGCTGTGGTGGATGCCTCATGCGCACATCTATGCTCATCTGATCGCCGTCCCGGTAGCCTTCGCTTTCATTACCTATTTTCATGTCCTGCTGGGCGAGCTGGTGCCCAAAGCGCTCGCGCTGCGCAAGACGGAGCAGGTTGCAGTCGCGATTGCGGGGCCGATGGATGTGTTTATCCGGCTGACGCGGCCTGCGGTTCATCTGATGAATCGCTCGGCACGGCTCGTGCTGTATCTCTTTCATACGCCGATGGCGCACGAGAGCTCGACTCATTCTCCGGAAGAACTCAAGCTGATTGCCACAGCGGCGCGGCGCACCGGCGCACTGCCGGAATACCAGGAAGCGCTGATCCATCGGGCTGTTGAAGTGAGCGAGATTCCGACACGGGAGATCATGACGCCGCGGCAGAGGATATTTTCCCTGCCCTTCGATCTGCTCATCGAAGAGGCCAGCGCGAGGATCATCGAAGAGCTGCATTCGCGTGTGCCGGTTTACGATCCGGCGCAGGGACCGGAGTACATTGTGGGCCTGGTTTATTCCAAAGATATCTCCCGGCTGATGCACTTCCGCGCTTCGGCCAGAACACGTTTCAGCGAGGCTCCTTTTGTGGAGCTTCGCCTCAAGCAGGTGATGCGCGAGGTGCTGGTGGTGCCGGAGACAAAACCGGTCCTGGACCTGCTGCACGAATTTCAGGAACGCCGGCGGCATCTCGCGATTGTGGTTGATGAGTTCGGCTCGACCGTCGGCCTGGTCACGGTGGAAGACGCCATCGAGCAGCTGATCGGCGAAGTGGAAGACGAGTTCGACGTGGCAGCCAAGGCGGTCCTCACTACGGCGACCGGTGGTTTGATCCTCGATGGCAGCGTGAACCTGCGCGACCTGGAGACGCAGATGCAGTGGAGCCTTCCCCGCGAGGGTGGAGCAGAGACACTGGCCGGATTTCTTCTGGCGCGGCTGGGGAAAATTCCCCGCGGAGGAGAGACCCTGGAGTACGAAGGTCGCAGGTTCACCGTCCTGGAGATGAGTGGCCACCGTATCAGCAAGGTGCGCATCGAGACGGTGCCGCAGCAGGCTGCGAATCCGGCGATTCCGGTTCAGCCAATCAAAGGCCAGCGGGTTATGGAGAATGCCGGCTGATGCGGATGCCCCGCGCCCTCAAATCTCTGCTCTATCGGCTGGTGTACACCATTCCTGTGGTGTGGCTGGTGGTCTCCGTGGTCTTCCTATTGATCCATCTTGTGCCCGGCGATCCCATCGAGCAGATGCTCGGCGAGGGAGCCCGACCGTCCGATATTGTCGCATTGCGCCACGCCTATGGGCTGGACATGCCGCTGGGGCAGCAATATATCCACTATTGGCGCGGCGTGCTGCACGGCGATCTGGGTCACTCTCTGCGGCTGAATGACACGGTCACTCACCTGGTGCTGTCGAGATATCCCTATACGGCAGAACTGACTGCAGCTGCGCTTCTTGTTGCGCTGGCACTTTCGCTTCCCGCCGGAGTTGCCAGCGCGGTGCGGCGGGATCGCTGGCAGGACCGCACGTTGAGCGTGATCAGCCTGCTGGGACTCTCTTTCCCGGGGTTTGCGCTCGGTCCTATCCTCATCCTGTTGGTTTCGATCAAGCTTGGCTGGCTGCCGGTGAGCGGCGCCGGCGACGTCCGCCACCTGATCCTGCCGGCCATTACCATGGGCGGAGCGCTGGCCGCTGTTCTCACGCGCATGGTGAGGACCGCGATGCTCGAAGAGCTGGGCCAGGATTATGTTCGTACGGCGCGCGCCAAGGGATTGCCGGAGCGGACTGTCGTCTACAAGCATGCTCTACGAAATGCGCTGATCCCCGTGATCACATTGGTGGGATTGCAATTCGGCGCCCTGCTCGCGGGAGCTATCGTCACGGAGACGATCTTCAGCTGGCCGGGGGTGGGCCGACTCACTGTCTCTGCCATATCCAACCGCGACTACTCTCTGCTTCAGGGCTGCATCCTTGCGGTCGGCTTGACCTACGTTCTGGTCAACCTGGCAACCGATGTTCTTTATCTGGTGGTGAATCCGCGGATCAGGGGTTGAAAGGCAGGGCACAGGGCTCAGAGCTCAGGGCTCAGGGCACAGGGCTCAGGGGGCGCAAGGCAGAGAGCCGTCATCCAAACTCACCGAAGTTACCTTCTTCACCCACTTTTGCCCAGAAGTCAAAGGCGTCAAGCGCAAACTTGTTTGACTGAGCCCTGAGCCCTGAGCCCTGTGCTCTGTGCTCTGTTTTCACGGAACTTATGACAAATGTCATGCGTACTCATGTGCGTGGAGGCAGCTGCTTGACGAACCAACGGAAACGCAGGACGAGATGGTGGTGGTGGGGTGGGATTGCTACGGTGATCGTTGTCGCGGTCCTCGCAGTGGGGATTGCGGCGCGCGGCAGCCACACCAAGATTGAGCCATCGCGTCTGGCGAAGGTGACTCGCGGCGATATTGCGAAGAGCGTGGTTGCGACCGGCAAGATTCAGCCCATCACGAAAGTGGAGCTGAAGTCGAAGGCCAGCGGCATTGTCGAAAAGCTCTACGTGGACATCAATCAGCCGGTCCACAAAGGACAAGTCCTGGCGCAGCTCGATCAGCAGGAGATTCTCGCCCAGGTAGCGGCGCAGAAGGCACAGCTGGCCGCCGCCGAGGCCAACGTTGTTACCTACAAGGCGAATATCGCCGAGGATAAGGTGAACGCCCTGGCGCCGGATCTTCCCATGTACCAACAGACCTACCAGCGCAATCTCGAAATGGAGAAGGAAGGGATCGTCTCGCAGCAGACTCTGGACAACGCCGAGCGCGATTATCTGGCCAACAAGAACAAGCAGCAATCCTCCGCGGCGCAAATTCTCGTCGACGAGGCCAAGCTGCGGCAGGCGGAGGCGCAGGTCCAGCAGAACCAGGCCAGCCTTGAGCAGCTGAACGAGCAGCTCAGCTACACCACGCTTACCTCTCCCATCGACGGGGTGGTACTCTCGCGCGATGTGGAGATGGGCGACGCGGTGAGCTCCATTCTCGTGCTCGGCTCAACGGCGACGCAGGTGATGACGCTTGGCGATACGACGCAAGTGTACGTCGACGGCAAGGTGGATGAGGCGGATATCGGAAATGTCTATCTGGGTCAGCCTGCTCGCATCCGTGTGGAGTCGTTCCAGAGTGAAGTCTTCAGAGGCAGGGTGACCAAGATCGCTCCCCTGGGCGTGGAGAAGGACAATGTGACCACCTTCCAGGTGCGCGTCTCCATCGACAATCCGAAGAATGAGCTCAAGGCCAACATGACGGCCAACGCCGAGATCCTGATCAAGGAAGATAAGAACGTGCTGTCTGTTCCGGAGCAGGCGCTGGTCTACGACGCCCAGAAGAATGCGTCGGTCTTCGTGCCCGATCCTAAAGAAAAAGATGGACAGCGCAAGATTCCGGTGAAGGCGGCCATCTCCAACGGTAGCCGCACGGAGATTCTGGAAGGATTGAAGGAAGGCGACACAGTGGTGCTTCAACAGTAGGACTCGCCGTCCAGGCGGACGCGCCTTCGGCGCAAAACCGGGTGATGGTGCAGGGGCAACGTGGATCGCAACAATCGAATTATCGAATTGAGGAGGCAAAGATGAACATGCGATGGGTAGCAGTAGTAGCACTCGCGGCTTCTCCCGCGATCATGCTGGCGGCGGATGGCACGTTCGACAAGACGCTTCACGTGAGCGGATCGGTGATGCTGAGCGTGAATACCGGATCAGGTTACATTCACGTGTCACCCGGCTCTGACAGCGAGGTGCACATCATAGGCCATGTGCATGCGAACCGCTGGAGCAGCTGGGGCGATTCCAGCTCCGCGGAGGATCGGGTGAAGCAGGTGGTTTCGAATCCGCCTATCGAGCAGGATGGAAACACCATCACCGTAGGCAAACACACGAATTATCACAACATCTCCATCGACTATGACGTAACCACGCCCCGAGGAACGAACCTGGAGGCAAATTCCGGTTCCGGCGACCTGCGGCTGACCGACATTGGCGGATCGCTGAAGGCAAATACGGGGTCGGGCTCGATCGAAGCGACCGGGCTCAGCGGACGCGTGGTTCTGGAGACCGGATCGGGCGATGTCGATGCTGAGATGCATTCGGCTCCCGATGTGAAGGCCCAGACCGGCAGCGGCAGCATCAAGCTGCGCGGCGTGAACGGCGGGCTCTATGCCGAGACGGGTTCGGGCGACATCGAGGTCACAGGCCAGCCGGGAACCAGTTGGAAGCTGGAGACTGGCTCCGGGTCGATTACGCTCGACACCGGCGGCCGGGGAAAATTCTCGCTCGATGCGACGACGGGATCGGGCTCGATTCACAGCGATCCGCCGATCTCGACGCACGGCAGCCTGGAGCGGCACCACATCACCGGCGACGTCAACGGCGGGGGACCGACCGTGCGAGTCGAAACCGGCTCCGGAGATGTGCGGATTCGCTGATGCCGTGCATTGAGCACGACGATCCTGCGGGACCGCTTGTTATGTGATCGGACTATTCCTGGCAGCTGTTAACCGCATGAGAAAGGCCTCGCAGATGCGAGGCCTTTCCCTTTCCTGGAACGGGTTATTCGGGCTTTTGCTCCTCGGGTTTCTTCTCTTCCGGCTTCTTCTGTCCAGGAGCAGGTTTTTGTTGCGGCCGCGCCTGAGGCTGACCCGGCTTGGCAGCCGGTTGGGCGGGACGCTGCTGTGTTTGTGGACGGGCTTGCGGAGCCGGACGCGCTGCAGGCTGGGCTGCTGGTTGGGCAGGCCGTGCGGGCTGCGTTTGCGGACGGGTCTGCGGCTGAGGTGCGGGACGCGTTTCGGGGCGCGTGGCCGTCGGTTGGGCCGGACGAGTTGCGGGTTCTGCCGGACGAGTTGCAGGTTGCGCTGGACGTGTCGCGGGTTGAGGGGCAGGCCGCACGCTCGGTTCCGGACGAGCCGGCTGCGCTGGTTGCGTTGGTCTGTTTCCGCCGGGCTGCGTTTCGGGCCTGGCGTTGCCGGCTGGAGGCGCAGGCTTGACCGCATTCGCTGGCGGAGCCGGACGCACGTTGGCGGCTGGCTGAGCCGGACGCGTTGCGGGCGCCGCGGGTGTGTTCACGGGACGGGCGTTGGAATTGGCCGGGGCTCCGGGCCGTGCTGGAGTTGGAGCAGCTGGGCGAGTATTGGCGGTGGCAGGTTTCAGGTTTGGCGCAATGGGGCGCGTTGCCGGGCGAATTGCAGTTGCCGGCTGCGGCTTGGGCAGCGAAACGGGCCGCAGAGCGGGCCGGTTGGCGGCTGGTGTGGCTTGCGCAACCCCATGCGGCGTCATCAGGGCCGGACGAGCGACCGGCCGCGAGACCGAAGGACGCGCCTGCAGGATTGGCCGCTGCGGGGCGGCAGCCGGAGGCCGGGCAACCACGATCGGGGCCCGCGACAGCTGCTGCACCTGTTGTTGATTGAGGCGGACGGCGGTCTGCTGAACCCGACCTCCGGAAGAGAATGTATTGGCCGGCACTGCGTAGACGCGCTGGCGGTTGACGTACGTCACATTTGTCACGTTGATCTGGGTCACATTCGTGACGCGGCGGGTGTTGGTAATGAAGGTGTTGTAGTTGTTGATGACGGTCACGTTCTTGATGACCGTGATGTTCACGTTAGTTACGTTTACGTTGGTGACATATCGGGGCGAGCAGTGGTACCAGGGCACATAAGGCTCAGCTACTCCCAGAGGAAACCAGGCAGCGACGCCAACGCCTCCGCCGATGCTGATTCCGACCGAGACGCCGGGGTTTCCGACGAAGGCGACCAGTGCCGGCGAATAGATTGGCCTGACGGTGCGCGGTCCGGGAACCCATCCCCAGCGGCCTCCAATTACCGCCCAGCGACCATAGTGAAAGGGCGCATAGCCCCACGACGCATCGTCCACCCAAGTGTATCCCCAGGGTCGCACGTAGGCCCAGTGGCCGGTGGTGTAAGGCTGCCAACCAACCGCGACGGTGCGCGGATACCACACGGGACCGTAGTCGGGAGTGGGCGTCCATGAGCCGTTGTCGTCAAGATCGTCGTAGCCGGGCATATCACGGCTCACATACTGTGCCGAGACGGAATTGAGGATGTGATGATCGCGGTCGATCGACCAGCGATCCAGATCGTCGAAGCCCGGCATCTCCACCAAGCCAAGCTCGATGGGGTTGGTGCCATAGATCTGCACCGCCTGCCCCTGATCGACTTCCTGGTTCACGCCGGGCCCGGTCACTTGTACGGAACCTGCATTGACTGCAACCAGGGATGCGTCGGCGCCATAGGCGTTGATGCGGTAGTCCCCGGGCTGCTGGATGATCACCGCGCCGTTCGGTGTGTCGACCTCGATGGTATTGCTGGGATCAAGAGCGAAGACACGAACGCGCACGGAGCCCTGCGCCAGGCCAATCTGTTCATACTGATCGGTGAGATTGGTCAGGGTGACATCGGTCTGTCCCCAGAGCCGGATGTCGGATGAGCCGTTCTGGATGATGGCGCGAGCGCCTTGATCGGTGTAGAGGCGGTCGCCG
>Ga0210389_10005172_pt1 | contig 10125 bp, 10 predicted proteins | sample IncBWH28OmetaG_FD_160127 | JGI IMG/M metagenome (GOLD analysis project Ga0210389, IMG submission 160127) | Forest soil microbial communities from Barre Woods Harvard Forest LTER site, Petersham, Massachusetts, United States - Inc-BW-H-28-O ...
CACTCGGCCGCATCGCCATGGCCGAAGAGCGGGCCAGGTACGCGCCGGCGCCGGCCGACGGGTCGGGACTGCGTGCGGACAGCGCCGTGGTGCGCCGGGCGATAGCCGCGGCGGTGCCCCGCGAAGTCCGCTGGCGGGCACGGCTGCTACCGCCCTCCGTCGTCGGCCCCGCGCTGACCGCGGTCGCGTCGGTGGCCGACCTGTACCGGAGCTCCCGCATTTCAGCGAACGGGAAGGCACGATCTGCGGACTCACGGGCGCTGGATTAAGGAGACGGCCTTCCTAGAACAGGGATCCCGGGCCTAGAACAGGGAACCCGTGCGCCCGCAGGCGGGCACGACGAGCAGAGCAAGCAAGGCTAAGCGTTACTGCTTAGTAGTCCCCCTCTTGCCGCCGACGCCAGCGCTCGTCGATCCGCTCGCCGAAACTGCCCTGCACCGGTCCCCTGCGGCGCGAGCGACGGGAGTGGCGCTTCATTATCGGTCCCGTCGACCCGTCTTCCCGCACGGCGCTCAGCCCGACGGTGGAACTCTGCCGCCAGCTGTTCAGCGCCCAGATTCCGCACAGCAGCATGACGACAAACCCCGCGACCGCTAGGCCGATCACCGCGATGACGATGCCGGCGGCGATCATGCCCGCGCCGAGAGCTAGACCTACGAGCGCCTCCGCCACCCGGCGCCGGTAATGCACGCGGGGATCACTGGAGCGAACTAGCCGAGCTAGCCTCCGGTCGTCCCTGTAGAGCGCCTGCTCGATCTGCTCGAGCTGACGCTGCTCATGCTCAGAGAGCGGCACGACGCCTCCCATGAACCCGGGGGGTGGGGTGACCTTCACCTCACTTAGATACTTGGTTCATTTCCCAGATTACGCGGCAGATCACGCGAGTTGGAAGGGGCCTCTGCCGGGGCGTCTCGCGAAGCGCCCGCAGACATATCCTGAGAAGTCACGAATAGTGCGGCCGGCCGCACCGCATCGGTCCCGAATCGCCTGGCGATCCGGTCCACCGCCTGCTCCGCTTCTCGCCAGCCAGCCTGGCGGTCACCGAACGCCAGCTGCCGCGCGGACCCGGTGGCCGGGCGCAGCCCGGCGGCGCGGACACCGACGAGCCGCAGCCGCGCCCTGTCGCCAAGCCCCGAGGCTTCGTAGAGCGTACAAGCGGCCGTGTAGATCTCCCTGGCCACGTCGGTCGGCTCGGGCAGCGTTCTCGATCGCGTGATGGTCTTGAAGCTGGCGAGCCTGAGCTTTATCGTCACCGTCCGTGCCACGCACCCGGCGGCGCGCAGCGCCTGCGCGGTCCTGCCGGACAGCCGCAGCAGCTCCTTCTTGATGACATCGGGGTCATCGACGTCGGCGGGAAATGTTTCCTCGGCGCCGACGCTCTTCTCCTCTCGCTTCGAGGTGACGGACCGCTCGTCCCTGCCCCAGGCGAGGGCATGCAGGTGCGCACCGGCGACGCCAAGCTCACGCCTCAGCGTAGCTTCGGGAACGTGGGCAATATCACCAATGGTCCGCAGGCCAAGTCTGGTCAGGATCTCCTCGGCCCGGTCTCCTACGCCCCATAGCGCACCCACCGGGAGCGGGTGCAGGAAGTCGAGCAGGCCTCCCACAGGCACCACGAGGAGGCCGTCGGGCTTGCACCGTGCCGAGGCGATCTTCGCGACGAACTTGACCGGCGCCACCCCGACCGAGCAGGTGATGGACTGCTGCTCGCGGACCTGCCGCCTGATCAGCTCGGCGATGGCCCTCGGCGTGCCCAGCCTGCGCTTGGCGCCGGACACGTCGAGGAACGCCTCGTCGAGTGAAAGCGGTTCCACCGCCGGGGTGACGGCCCGGAAGATGGCCATGACCTCCCTGGACACCGCGCCGTACAGGCGGTGCCGTGGCGGGATGAAGACCGCCTGCGGGCACAGCCGCCGCGCCCGGCCGATGGGCATCGCGCTGCGGACGCCGAAGGCCCGCGCCTCGTAGGTCGCCGACAGGACTACGCCGCGGGCGCCCAGGCCGCCCACCACGACGGGCCTGCCCCGCAGGTCGGGCTGGTCACGGAGCTCGACGCTCGCGTAGAAGGCGTCCATGTCCACGTGCAGGATGTGGCACCCGGTGTCATCAGCGGACAAGGTTCACCTCCCACACCCGGCCAGGCCCGACTCCGAGGTGTTTTCGCGATCAGTGCTTATGGGCTAGGACATGCAGGCGGGCGGCGATGTCCCGCAGCGGCGGGCAGGTGGCCGCGGCCTCCTCAAGCTCCCGCAGCGCCTCGGCGGTCGCCGGGTCGGCGCCCGCACCGGGCAGCAGACTGGAGAAGATCCGGATGCCGTGCACCTCGCCGACCCGCAGTCCGGCGCCTTCGATCAGGGCGGTCAGCTCGGGCAGGGTGAACCGCCGCGCCGCCGTCCCGGGTCCCGTTGCCGTTTCCGGCGCCGGGGCGGTGCCGGGCAGCATGGCCCGCGCCTCGGCGTACTTCCCCACGAGCGCACGCTGCAGGACTGCCGCCACGCTGTTGGCGGCCAGCACGCTGACCGTGCCGCCTGGCCGCAGCACGCGGGCGATCGCGGCGAGCGCGGCCGACGGCGAGTCCACGTACTCAAGCACGTTATGGCAGATCACCAGGTCCGCACCGGTCCCACCGGCGCTGGGCTCGCCGACCAGGGCAGGCAGGTCGCCCGCCTCGCCCTGCACCTCGGTGAGCGTGACACCCGCCTCGGCGGCCCGCCAGCGCGCGGCGGCGAGCGCATCGGGGCTGGGATCCACCACGGTGACCCGGTGACCGCGGCCGGCGATGCTCACCGCGAGCCCGCCCGTTCCCGCTCCCACGTCAACGACGTCAAGGACGGTGCGGCCGGACCGCGCGGCCCGTGCCGCGATGACCTCCTCAAGGACCTCCAAGACCAGCGACGATCGCGATCCGTCGCGCTTACGCTCGGCGTCAGGACCGCGCATGTCGGTCACGGCCCTCGCGGGAACCTCTGCGGTCACTCTTAACCACTCCCCAGATTTGACGGGCAGTTTCACTGTAGTGCCGGCGGCCTTGCCACGTGCCACCGCGGGGAGGGAGTACTAACTACCTTACGCACCTATTAAGTTACCGATTGTTTCCGGAGGCGTCGAACCAGGGGCTTTCTGGTCCCGTTCTAACGATCGTGGAGACCTCATTGAGCAGTTTCACTAAGCGGGCGAAAGCGTCACGCTCTGGTAAGCGAATGACCCCACGTGGACCATCGGGGACACGTATGCTCAACCGCATGTCAGCCGCCACCGAGCACCTCGAGCTTCCCCATCCCCGGCGCCTGCTATGGCAGTCGGTGTGGAGTATGGCAGAGTCTGTCGGGCTTCCGTTCGGCACCTACGTCGTGGTCACCGACCTGGTCAGCCCCGACGCGGGGCTGCTGGCGGGGACGGCGGTGGTCTGGCTGCTGATCCTGCTCCGCAAGATCGTCACCGGCTCGGTCACCTCGCTGCTGATGATCTCCGCGCTCGTGCTCACCGTGCAGACCGCCGTCGCGGTCAGCACCGGTTTCCTGTGGATGTTCGAGCTCCAGTTCCCCCTCGGGAACCTCGCGATGTGCGTCATGTTCGCGCGCACCGCACCGACCCGAAAGCCCCTCGTCGCCCAGCTCGCCGCGGAAGTAGTGGCGATCAAGCAGCCGCACCCGGGGCTGCACCGGTTCTTCCAGGGCGCGACCTGGCTCTGGGCGGGACTCTTCGTTGCGGCGACCGTCGGCATGGGAGTCATGATGGTCACCGAGCCGTTCAAGCTCTTCATGCTGCTCTCCACGCTGGTGACCATCGCGTTGACGGCGGTTGGCGCAGGCATCTGCGTGCTGTGGTTCTTCGCCGTCGTCCGCCGCCTCGGCCTGCGCCTGCACTTCACCGCCGCCTGAAACATTTCTACGGGTGAGGATGCGGCTCCCGGGCCTGCTCCTCGTCGTCATCGTCCGCGTACGGGTCATCCCCGTCTTCGTCGTCCTCTTCGTCCTCGGCGGAGGGGAAGGCGGACGCCTCAGGGTCGAGGGAGAGGGTCGGCTTCTCGGCCTTGATGCGCGCGAGGACGCCGTTCACGAAGGACGGCGAATTGTCCGTTGACAGGTCCTGTGCCAGCGCGACGGCCTCGCTGATCGCCACCCCGTCCGGCACATCGTCGGCCCACAGCAGCTCGTAGACGCCGATCCGCAGGATGTTCCTGTCGACCGCCGGCATCCGCTCCAGGGTCCAGTCGACCAGGTTCCACGAGATCAGCTCGTCGATCCGCTCGCTGTGCGTCGCCACCCCGCGGACCAGGTCGGCCGCGTACGGCTGGACCGGCACGTCGCCGAGCGACTGCCGCTCGCTGAGCAGCTCAAGGGTGGGCAGGCCGCGCAGCTCGGCCTCGAAGAGGATGTCAAGCGCCCGCTTGCGCGCCTTGCTACGCGCGGCCATGTGGTCCCCTCCCCAGACAGCACGGTGACATAAGCGCGGGACGGATCATCTAGGCGCGGCCGAGGTAGGTGCCGGTGCGCGTGTCGACCTTGACCTTCTCGCCGGTGGTGATGAACAGCGGGACCTGGATCGTCGCGCCGGTCTCCAGCGTCGCGGGCTTGGTGCCGCCCGTCGAGCGGTCGCCCTGCAGACCCGGGTCGGTCTGCGCGATGACAAGCTCGACCGCGGCCGGCATGTCCACGTACAGCGGCGTGCCCTCGTTGAACGCGATCGTCACGGTCTGCTCCTCGAGCAGGTAGTTCGCCGCGTCGCCAACCACCGCCGCCGGGATGCGCGGCTGGTCATAGTCGGACAGGTCCATGAACACGAAGTCGTCGCCCTCGCGGTACAGGTACTGCATGTCGCGCTTGTCGACGTTGGCGACGTCCACCTTGATGCCGGCGTTGAACGTCTTGTCGACGACCTTGCCCGACATCACGTTCTTCAGCTTGGTACGCACGAAGGCCGGCCCCTTGCCGGGCTTGACGTGCTGGAACTCCACGACATTCCAGAGCTGCCCCTCAAGGTTCAGCGTCATGCCGTTCTTCAGGTCATTGGTGCTTGCCACGCGTCGTCTCCAGTTACAGGACCAGCAGTTCCCTGGTGGTCGAAGTCAGGAATCGGGCTCGGTCGCCCGCCGTGACGACCAGTACGTCCTCAATACGGACGCCGCCCTCGCCGGGCAGGTAGACGCCAGGCTCGACGGTAACAGGAACCCGGTCGGTCAGTTTACCCGTTCTCCCGTACCCAAGCAGCGGTGCCTCATGGATCTCCAGGCCGACACCGTGCCCGAGGCCGTGCTGGAAGTGCGCGGCGTGTCCGGCAGCCTCGATCACCTCGCGCGCCGCCGCGTCGACCGTGCCCGCCTCCACGCCGTCTTCAAGGACCGCGATGCCGACCTGCTGAGCGAGCGCGACCAGGTCGTAGATCTCCCGCTGCCAGTCCGCGACGGACCCGACCGCCACCGTCCGCGTCATGTCCGCGTGGTAGCCGTCATACAGCGCGCCGAAGTCCATCGTTACCAGGTCACCGCGCGCCAGTTCCCGGTCCGTCGGCGCGTGGTGCGGTATGGCGCCGTTCGGCCCGGCCGCGACGATCGTGTCGAACGCGGGACGCTCGGCGCCCAGCAGGGCCATGGTGTGGTCGAGCAGCGTCGCCAGCATCCGTTCGGACATGCCGGGGCGGATCTGCGGCAAGACCTCGGCGAAGGCCGCGTCGCTCAGCCTGCAGGCGACCTCGAGCTTGTCCAGCTCCACGGTGTCCTTCACCAGGCGGAGACTCTCAATTTTTCTCCCGAACGGCAGCGTGGCTACGCCCTCGGCCTTCGCCGTCAGCTCTCCGTGGCGCTCGACGGTCATCTCGTGCGCCTCGAAGGCCAGCCGCCTGACGCCGCGGCGCGCTGCCTCGGTCGCGAGCTTCGCCTCGATGAAACGGTCTTCGAGCAGTTCCAGGTCCGGAGCGTCGCGGCGCGCCGCGCCCGTGTAGCGCGAGTCGGTGGCCAGCAGCGCGCGCTCCCCCTCGGCGGGCAGTAGCAGGGCGGCGTTAGAGCTGGCCAGGCCGGTGAGATAGCGGACGTTCTGCCGCGCGGTGATGAGGGCCGCGTCCGCCCCTGACTCGGTGATGAGCTGCTGGGCGCAACGGCGGCGGACGGCGTGGATTTCCGGCATGCCTCCGACTGTACGCGCGGCTCCTATACGATTCCCATGGATATAGAGAGAGGCGGAAATGCCGGAAAAGTCTGACTTGCCGATGGACATCGACACGTCTAAGCCGCACACGGCGCGGATCTACGACTACTACCTTGGCGGTAAGAATCACTTCGCCGCCGACCGGGAGACGGCCGCCAAGCTGGCGATCGACTGGCCGTCGGTCAACGTGGCGGCTCGCGAGCAGCGCAAGTTCCTCGGCCGGGTGGTCAGGTACCTGGCGGATGAGGCGGGGATCAGGCAGTTCCTTGACATCGGTACCGGGCTGCCCACCACGAACAACGTCCACGAAGTCGCGCAGGCGGTCGACCCGAGCTGCCGGGTGGTCTACGTGGACAACGACCCTCTCGTGCTCGCCCACGCGCGCGCCCTGCTCACCTCGGCACCGGAAGGCCGCACCGCCTACATCCACGCCGACCTGCGCGATCCCGGCGCCATCCTGTCCAACGAGTCGACCAGGGAGATCCTGGACTTCACCAAGCCGATCGCGCTGATGCTGGTCGGCATCCTGCACTTCATCCCCGACGAGGACAAGCCCGCCGAGATCATCGCCACGCTGCTCGATGCCCTGCCGCCGGGGAGCTATCTGGTCGCCACGCACATCACCGCCGAGCACGACCCGGAGCGCGTCCGCGCGAGCGAGCGCACCTCCCGCAGCGGGGGCATTTCCGCCGCGTTCCGCGATTCGGGCGACTTCGCCCGGTTCGCGTTCTCCAGCCTCCGCCTGATACCGCCCGGCGTGGTGCCACTGCCGCAGTGGCGGCCAACCGAAGGCGGGGTCGCACCGTCGCCGTCCGAGGTGAGCGTTTACGGCGGGGTCGCCCGCAAGCCCTAACGTAACCTCCCCGCGAATAAACCGCACAGCGTCTGATTTAACGACTCCGACATTTATTAACAGTTTTTTACGCCCATGGCCGAGGTCTTTTGCGCGCGTGGGCCGACGGGGCACGTTTAGACTAGTGCGAATTCTAGGCGGGAGACGCGGGCCGGGAGGAGCAGCATGACCGACCTGACGGTGGATGATCTTCCCGTTCCCCAGATCGATACCTCCCGGCCGCACCCGTCGCGGATGTACGACTACTACATCGGCGGCAAGAACCATTTCGCCGCCGACCGCGTGGTCGCCGACACGGCGCTCGCTTCCTGGCCGGCCGCGCGGATCGGGCTGCGGGAGAACCGGCGGTTCCTCGGCCGGGTCGTGCGGTACCTGGCCGGCGAGGCGAAGGTCAGGCAGTTCCTCGACATCGGGTCGGGGCTGCCGACCACGGCGAACGTCCACGAGATCGCGCAGGCGGTCGACCCGTCCTGCCGGGTGGTCTACGTGGACCACGACCCGATGGTGCTCGCGCACGCCAGGGCACTGCTCACCTCCAAGCCCGAGGGGCGTACCGCCTACATCCAGGCCGACATGAAGTCGCCGCTCGATATCCTGCTGTCGCCGGTGGTGCGGTCGGTCATCGACTTCGGCGAACCAGTCGCGCTCATGCTCGTCGCGGTGCTGCACTTCCTCGAGGAGGAGGACAAGCCGGAGACGATCCTGTCCACCCTGCTCGACGCCCTGCCGTCCGGGTCGTACCTGGCCGCGTCGCACATAACGCTCGAGCACGACCCCGTGGGGGTCGGCGGCGGGCAGCGCGCCTACCACGAGGCGGGACTGCCGATGCACGCGCGGGACGCGGATGAGTTCGCGTCGCTCGCGTTCCCCGGCCTCGAACTAGTGCCGCCGGGACTGGTCCTCGTCTCGGAATGGCGGCCGGAATCGAAGGCGCCGCGCCCGACCCCGCCCGAGGTGTCCTGCTACGGCGGCGTCGCCCGCAAACCCTAAGCGGGAAAGTAATCGGGCTATTCTGCGGAGCAAGAATCCGTTCGGGATGATCGTTTTTGATTTTCTTGCTGTTATTCGGCTAGGGCGCGAATGGTTTCGATGTCCTTGACGCGGCGCTCGTGGGTTGGGGACAGCGCGGTGATGTTGAGGGTGGTGACGCCGGTCTCCCGGTACGCGGCCAGCCGCTCCTCGATGTAGCCGCGCGGGCCGATGAGGGAGGTCTTCTCGACCAGTTCGGCGGGGACCAGGGCGGCAGCCTCGTCCTTGCGGCCGGAGAGGTAGGCGTCCTGGATCTGGCCCGCTTCCTTCTGGTAGCCGTAACGGGAGGCCAGGTCGTAGTAGAAGTTCTTGTCGGGCGCGCCCATGCCGCCGATGTAGAGGGCGAGCACCGGGCGCAGGACGTCGCGCAGGTGCGTGACGTCGTCCCCGATGGCGAGCGGGGCAGCGGCGATGACGTCGAGTTCGCCTAGGGTCGCCGCATCCCGCTTGGCCTTGCCCGCGGCGAGGGGAGCGCCCCAGGTGAGATCCGCCTTCTCGGGGAAGTAGAAGATGGGCTGCCAGCCTTCGGCGAGCTCGGCGGCGAGCGCGACGTTCTTCGGGCCGAGCGCGGCGATCACGATCGGGATGCGGTTGCGGACCGGGTGGTTGATCAGCTTGAGCGGCTTGCCGAGGCCGGTGCCCTTGTCGCTTGGCAGGGGCAGCGTGTAGTGCCTGCCGTGGTAGTCGAGGCGGTCGCGGCGCCAGACCGTGCGGCAGATCTCGATCAGCTCGCGCGTGCGGCCCACCGGCGCGTCGTAGGGGACGCCGTGCCAGCCCTCGATCACCTGCGGGCCGCTGGTGCCCAGGCCGAGCGTGAACCTTCCTCCCGACACGAAGTCCAGGCCCGCCGCGGTCATCGCGGTCAGCGCGGGGGTGCGGGAGTAGATCGGGAGGATGCCCGAGGCGATCTCCAGCGTGCTGGTCTTGGCGGCGATGAAGCCGAGCTGGCTGACCGCGTCGAAGCTGTACGCCTCGGGAACGAACACGATTTGCAGGCCCGCCCGCTCGAAGTCGCCAAGCTCACTGACGGTTTCGGTGAAACCGCCTGAGTAGTTGAGCATCATCCCGACGCGCATTGCTGGCCTCCTCGCCGCTCGCTACCGTGACCGCGAGTCAATTTAACCCGCGTGTCGCGCGATAGCTATCCCCGGGGCGGGCCATGGACACCTAAGCCGGTTAGCTTTGCAGTCGTGGTCTAGACCATTAGGCTATGGTCTAGACCACTTTGGGAGAACACCGGCGTCACTCGGGAGCCGCGAGCTAGTGAACATGCTGAGTACCGCGGATCCGCGGTCCGTCGCGCCGGCCGACCTCCGGGTCAGGCGGGTCGGGGAACCCTCGCTGCTGTCGCCGATGGCGGGGCTTGTCCGGGGGCGGGCGAGCTCACCGCACTACGTGCACGAGTCAGACCGCGTGCTGCTCGACGACACGCTCGGCGGGGCCGAAGCGCGGCTGTGCGGCGTCGCGGACCTGCCCTCGCTGGAAGCCGGAGGGCCGCGGGAGTACATCTACTTCGACCCCTCCGCCACCCGGGCCGGGATCGTGACCTGCGGCGGGCTGTGCCCCGGACTGAACAACGTGATCCGCGGCCTAGTACTTGAACTCGCCGACAACTACGGCGTCACCGACGTCGTCGGCTTCCGCGACGGCTTCCGCGGCCTGGTCGGCCCGGACGTCGCGCCGGTGCGGCTCGGCCGGGAGGTGGTGGCGGACATCCATAACCGGGGCGGCACGATCCTGGGCACCTCGCGGGGCAACCAGGACCCGGCCGCGATGGTGGCGACGCTGGCCGCGCTCGGCATCTCGGTCCTGTTCGTGATCGGGGGCGACGGGTCGCTGCGCGGCGCGGCGAAAATCGCCGAGACGGCGGAGCGGCAGGGAGTGGAGCTGTCGGTCATCGGCGTGCCGAAGACGATCGACAACGACATCCCGTACCTCGACCAGAGCTTCGGGTTCCAGACGGCGTTCACCCGGGCCACCGACTCGATCAAGGCCGCCCTGACGGAGGCGAGCTCCACGCCCAGCGGGGTCGGCTTGGTGAAGGTGATGGGCAGGCATTCCGGCTTTATCGCCTGCTATGCGGCGCTGGCCAGCCACGAC
>Ga0210389_10005174_pt1 | contig 10122 bp, 8 predicted proteins | sample IncBWH28OmetaG_FD_160127 | JGI IMG/M metagenome (GOLD analysis project Ga0210389, IMG submission 160127) | Forest soil microbial communities from Barre Woods Harvard Forest LTER site, Petersham, Massachusetts, United States - Inc-BW-H-28-O ...
CAAAAGAGCGAGTAAAAAAAGTAATCGTACTTATAAAAATAGAAGTAAATATTAAAAAATCAACGAATTTATCTTTATTCATTTTTGCAAAGTAAGCTAATTTACTATTTGTTTTTGTAGTAAAAATATTTCTTTAATTCTAAAAATTTTGATTCAAATAACCAATAACTTAAACTTGCCATTATATACGCCAAACAAAAAGAACCTAACAGGTTTACAAAAACATATGTAGTGGCAATTAAACTAAAGTACCCAAAACATAAAATATGATATACATACAAACCATAACTTATTTTACCTGTGTATTGTAGTAGTTTTGAGTAGAGAATTTTTTTTATAAAACTGTTTTGGTTCAGCCCCAGCAAATAGCCTAAAAGTGAATAATAAATTAGCGAGATAAACAGAAGTTTAAACACCTGTACCCAAAGCATAGCTTTACCGCTTACCACAACCCAACATAAAACAGTAGGTACTATTAGTATAAAAAACAATAGCAAAAATTTATTAGACGAAGATTTTGTAGATGTTACCCCTTTAAATTCTTGCACAGCTAAAAAAGCACCTACCGCCAAGGCATCCATAGTAGTAAAGGTGAAGTAAAAAACTTGGTATCCATTTGAAAATAAAATATATCGGGTAACCAAAGCGCAGCCAATAATAAAATAAATAACTTTTGACAAATGCTTTATATCAACAAAATAAACGAGCACAGGCCAAAACAAATAAAAATGCTCTTCTACACCTAACGACCAATAATGCAACGGACCTGCACTATCCCAATTAAATGTAAGGGCAAAATTTTGAAGATACACCCAATAGTACCATTGTTGGCTTGCTGGTACAACTTGTCCACCACTACTAAGAGGATTAATAAAAAAATATATGATAAGAAACAAATAATACAAAGGAAAAATCCGTAAGGCTCTTCTAATATAAAAAGTGCTAAAGTAATTAGTTTGTGTTTTTGTATTTAAAAGAATACGTGTAATAAGAAATCCAGATAATACAAAAAAAAGTGTTACACCTGTTTGTCCAATCAGGGTAATCTTTCCAATATCATATAAATAACCATTTTTTTCTGAAATTAGATATTTTTGAAAAAAATGATGAAACATTACTCCAAGCGCAGCTATGGCACGTACCCCGTCAAAATCTTTAAGATAAATGGTTTTGGGTGATAAGCTAATATCGGACATATTATATAGTTTTTTTTATATTTTTCAACTCCGTCAAAATAACCTTATCCCACATAAAGTTTTCTTTTATTTTTTTTACAGAATTTGTTTTTTTCGCATCGATACTCTTTAAATCCGATTCTATAATTTCTATCATTTTTTGTTGAATTACAGTTGAATTTAAGGGCGGAATAAGCCAGCCATTAGTTTCGTCAACCATAACATTTACAGCGCCCACATCAGTTGCTAGTATAGCGCAACCACTTGCCATTGCTTCTAAAATTACATTTGGCATTCCTTCGGCATGGGATGGCAAAACAAACACATCCATTTTTCGCAGAATAGATTTTATCTTTTTTGCATCACTAACAGAGCCATGGTATTTTATTTGCGGGGAATTAATTTTAAACTCATCGGGTATAGGGCCAATAAAATCAAATCGAAAATCACACTTACCAATAAGATTTTTAAGCGCGGTACTTAATTCCTTAACTCCTTTACGAATTTCGTATCTTCCTAAAAAAGCAAAACGAATGGGTTTGTTTATTGTATTGTTGTTTTCGTAAACCCAAGCAGATTCTATAGCTGCAGGCACTTCAATTATTTTACTTGCTGTTTGTGGCAAATTAGTTTTAATAATATTTGTTATCCCTCCACCATACGAATAAACATAATCTGCTTTATTATTCAAATACTTCATTAAGGGTAAATACAAATATTTTCTATACAAATTTATTGCTCCACTACCCTGCTGAAAAATTTCATACCCATGCAACCTTAACCCAATAGGCGGAAGTTTTACCCCTCCTTGTTTTTGTTTTATAAAATACCAGCCTGTATAACCTTTACTATAAATAAAATCTACCCGAGGTTGTTTCACAAAACACTGATACATTTTTTTAGAGTGTAAATAAGATTCCTGCAAATAATGCCAAGGCCATCTGCCTTTATTAGGAAATGTAAATACAAATGGGGTAATGAATTTTTTTTCTTCTTCCGTAAAGAATTCTAGCTTATTTATATCAAACTTGCCATCATTCATATGATACAAATCAACATGCACACCTTGTTGAGCAAAGTACTTTACCAAATAGTACGAATGTTTTTGCATTCCACCAATTCGGTAGGGCCAAATTCCATCTGTAAGTAAAGCTATGCGCACAAAAAAAATTATGCGCTAATTTACAGTTTTAATACAGATTTTAATAAACTAATTTACAGCCAGTAAACCGCACCTGTAAGCCTTGCCAATTCTATTTTGGCAATACATAATTGATACTCATATTGCAGTTTAGAAAGCTGAGCATTTTGTAAATTATTTTGTGCAGTAAATAATTCAACATAAATAATTGTACCATTTATGTAGCGCGATTTTGCAATTTTTAATGCTAACTCAGCCTGTTGCACCATACTGGCTGTGTTTTTAACTTTTTCCTCGGTTAATTTAATATCATCAATTGCTTGTGCAATATCTCTGCGTAGCGTGTTATTTGTGCTTTCTAATGACAGCTGATTTTGCAATAAAGTACTTTCTGCCACTTTTGTTTGTTTCAAATATCTACCACCCTGATATAACGGAACAGATAAATTAACTCCTACCAAATAATTAAACCGAACCTGAAAAATATCCGGCTGATATCCGTTTTTATATCCTAAGGCTCCGTTTAAACTCAACACAGGTAAAGCAGCTGCTTTATTTACATTTATATCGTGTTTAGCCTGTTCTATTTTAAGTTTATTGATTTGTATATCGGGGTTAAATTTTTGTGCAGTTGCCGCAGCCGAATCCGCAATACTTGAACCTACATTAAAATCGAAATTAGTTTGTGCATTTGTTTTTATACTTGTTTGTCCAACTGTGTAATTAAGCAAATTCATTTGCTTATCAAGCATGTTTTGCAAATCGGCTTTTCGATTATTAGCGTTATCAATGTTGTTTTTTACGGTAAGTGCATCTAGTTCAAGTGCGTCGCCATTTTTTACACGGCTATCAATTAATTTTTTGCTTTCAAACAAAGTAAACAACAAACTGTCCTGCACATCCATTGCTTTTTTAAGATAGATAATACTATAATAAATATTAGCCACCTGCGCTGCTAAAAGAACTTTACTGGCTTCTACATTTGCTCTAGAAATTTTAATATCATCTTTTGCTTTTTCTACATTAGTTTTTACTTTACCAAAATCGTACAGCGTTTGGTTTAAAGTAATAGCCGAAGTAAAATTATTATTTGGCTGAAAATAAAGTGTTGTAAACTGACCTGGCCCTGTTGGAAATAATACTTGCGATACAGGTGCCACATACATATAACCTGCATTTGCACTAATAGTAGGCAGATAACCACTTTTATTTCCATCTGCACGGTAGGTGTTTGTTTCAACCTGTTGTTGCAGCTCTTTCATTTTAGGAAAGTAGCTGAACGATTGATTTATTAAAGTTTTTAAATCATTATTAATAGAAACGGTTTGTGCATTTACAAAACCTCCTATCAGTAAAAGAGTAATTATAATTTTATTTGTTTTCATATTTTTCAAAAATTAATGAGATTCTTCGGCTACTTTTTTCATAGTTTCTGCACTCACTTTTTTATTTTGTGTAAGCAATAAAAAGGGTGATGTTGCTATAAAAAATACACTTATCAATAAAAATGCATCCAAGTACGATTGCAAAGCACTTTGTTGCATAATGTTGCCATCTAACATTTTATATGCCGCATTATTTGCTCCAAGTGCATTAGCTCCACCTTTTGCAATAGCACCTTGCGCCATAGTTTGTACTCGTGCAATTAATTCAGGATCGTTGGGTTGTAAGTTGCTTACCAAATCTGAACGATGAACTGCCATACGATTTACAATAAATGTATTCATTACCGCAATGCCTACCGAGCCACCAAGTTGTCTAATCATATTGGTAAGCGAAATTCCGGATGGCATTTCTTGCGGTTTTAAACCTGATACGGCTTGGTTGATTAAAGGGACAGTTAGCATGGCTGTACCCAAGCCTCTAAAAATATTTGGCCAAAAGAAAAACGAATTGCCTGCATTTAAATTTGCTTGAGAGCCTGTGTAACCATGCAGAATAAAAAATATAAAGCCTAATATAACAAACACCACAGGTGGGACACCGCCTTGTATACCCCTACCAATAAAAGGCATAACTAAAATTGCCGTAGCAGCAGCAGGTATAAGTCCAATACCGGTTTCGGTTGGGGTAAACCCAAGCACTCGTTGTGCCAATACAGGAAATATAAACACCGAAGAGAACATACCAAAGCCCACCGTAAACGTAAGTATATTACTTACTGCAAGGTTTCTGTTTTTTAAAACATGTAGATTGATTACAGGGTTTTTTGTCCGTAGTTCCCAAACAATAAATGTAGTTAATCCGGTAAATGCAATAATTGCCATCATAGTTATGGTTTTCGATTCAAACCAATCATCTGTTTCTCCGCGCTCTAAAAAATATTGTAAAGAAGCTACCCCAATTATCAGCGCAAGAATTCCTACATAATCAATTTTTATAGATTTTCTATCTATAGATAATTCTTCGGGTTTTTTATCAATGAATGTATAAGCAAGTACAGCGGCTAAAATTCCTATGGGAATGTTTATGTAAAATATTAAGGGCCACGAATAATTATCGATAATAACACCGCCCAATGTTGGACCAATGGCAGGACCTAGCAAAATACCCATACCAAAAATAGCAGAAGCCATGGGGCGTTTTTTTATTTCGAAGGCATCAAATAAAATACCTTGCGAGGTTGATAATAAAGCACCACCACCTATGCCTTGCAAAAAGCGCCATAGCACAAGTGAGATTAAACTACTTGCCTGTCCGCACATATAAGATGATATGGTAAATATTATAATAGATGTGATGTAGTAGTTTTTTCTTCCAAAATAGCGAGCTAAAAATCCCGTCATTGGAATAATAATTACGTTAGCAATAGCGTAACCTGTTATAACCCACGATGTATCTTCGATAGTAGCACCTAAGTTTCCACTAATTTGTGATAAGGCTACGTTTACAATAGAGGTGTCAATTAACTCCATTATAGCTGCCGCAATTACTGTTATTACAATAATCGCCCGTTTTAAACCCGTAGGACCTGTATGGATTTCGTTATTCATTATTATTTTTCAGCTTCAACCATAACACTTAAACCGGCACGTAACATATCTTTATACTGCGCTTGATTTTCAATAACAATTTTTACAGGAACACGTTGCGTTACTTTTACAAAGTTGCCCGTTGCATTATCGGGAGGCAATAACGAATATTTAGCTCCGGTAGCTTCACTTAAAGATGAAATGGTTCCTTTAATAGTTACATTAGGGAAGCCGTCTACATAAATATCAACTGCTTTACCTTCTTTTAAATGCTCTAATTGGGTTTCTTTAAAATTAGCTACTATCCAAAAATCACTTGTGTTTACAATAGTAAATAGTGTTTGTCCGGCTTGCACAAACTGTCCTTTTTCTAAATTAAGTTTACCCGTTTTACCTGTAGCCTGCGCATATATTTTAGTATAACTTAATTTAAGATTAGCTCCATCTAAAACTGCTTTACGTGTATTTATAACTGCCTCTGCTTTTTTAATAGACGCATTTGATGTTGCAATTTGAGCTGATGCCAAACTAATTTGGTCATTATTAGCATCAAATTGTTTTTGCTGCGTTTCTACATTCGATTTAGAATCATCCAGTTGTTTCTTCGTAATTGAATTGTCATTAAATAAGGCTTGGTCTCTTTTTAAATCGTTAGTAGCCTTATCTATTCTTGTTTTCTGCACACCTGCATTTGCCTCGGCAACTTTAGCATTCATTTGTGCATTTATTAATTGTGCTTTGGCATTTTCCAAATCGGCTTCGGCTTGGGCTATATCAGCTTCGGCTTGGGCTTTAGCAATGGTATATTCTCTATCGTCAATTTTTAAAAGCAAATCGCCTTGCTTAACTGTATTATAGTCGCTTAACGGCAGACTATCTACATAACCGCTCACACGTGCTATAACCGGCATACTGTAACACTCTACACTTGCATTATCGGTGCTTTCGTGTTTTAAGGCATGCCAAACGCTTTTTATTCCAAAAAAGGCAGCCACAGCTACACCCACCATTAGTACATATATAATAGGGCTTTTCTTTTTTTTCTCTTGGGTAATTTCTTGTTCCATAAAACAGGCTTTTTAAATTATGGCAACAAAGGTAAAGCAACTTTACTAAATAGTCAAGTTAATTTACTATTATTTTTTTTGTATATTTGCCACAGAATGAGAAATCTAGATAAAGAGCTGCAAAAAACAGACGCATTAAGCAAACGTAGCTGGGGTAAAGCGGTAAATAAATTAAAAAAGCATTTTGACACCTGGGTTACCGAGCAATTATACGCGCACGATATTCGCGATTTTAAGTTGGCCTATATGCCCCTTATAATGAACATTGATTTAGACGGCATTACTAATACTGACCTAGCTAAACGTGCCGGCATTACTAAACAAGGCATGAGTCAGGTGGTACAAGAGTTAGAAGAAAAAAAATACATTAAAATACAAACCAACCCTAAAGATAAACGCAGCTCTATTATACATTTAACCGATAAAGGAAAAGAGTTTATACTGACCTGTCGTGGCCGTCAAAAAGAGTTACATGCTGATCTTCAAAAATTATTAGGTAAGAAAAAATTTGAAATAGTACTTGATGCCATGTTTGAAGTTGTTAAGTACCACGAAGAAGCAAACGAAAAAAAATCTGTTAAGAAAAATTAAACTATATCATCAAACAAACTCGTTTGGGCATTATGTTTATTTAAAAAAGTACTCGTGTTAAGGTGCAAACGTTCAGGCTCTCCCATAAACTTCTTCACCGATATATGAAATAGTTTTTTTATACTCTCGGCTATATTGCCTTCTCCACTCATGCGTGTACCCGGTCTAGAATCATTTACCTGCCCACCATGGCAATCACTAATCTGGTTCCAGACTTTTTGCGCCCTATCAGGGTAATTTTTCTCTAGCCAATCTTTAAACACATTTCCGATAGCCCCGTTTAAACGTACAATAGTATATCCCGCTCGTTTAGCGCCATGTTCAGCAGCCGTTTTAATTACATTAGGGATTTCATGCGATGTTATACCCGGTATAATGGGTGCTACCATTACGCCAACCGGTATGCCTGCTTTACTTAAAGCTTCTACTGCTTTAAATCGTTGCTTGTAGGTTGTGGTACGTGGCTCAAGCTGCAAGCGCACTTTTTCGTCGGTAGATGTTATGGTTATCATTACATGCACCAAATTATGTTTGGCAAGTTCTTGCAGTATATCTATATCACGTGTAATCAAACTATTTTTAGTTATCATACTTACAGGATGTTTGTATTTAAGTACGGTTTCTAAAACACCTCGTGTTAGCTTTAATTTTTTTTCGATGGGCTGATAACAATCTGTATTGCCCGAAAGCATAATGGGTAAAGGCTCCCAACCTTTTTTTGAAAACTGTTTCTCTAAAGCCTCCGTAATGTTTTGCTTGACTAATATTTTTTGCTCAAAATCTAAGCCAGCACTATAACCCCAATACTCATGCGTTACGCGCGCATAACAATATAAACAGCCGTGCTCGCAACCCTGATAGGGGTTCATAGAATAAGCCCTACCAATATCCGGACTATCAACTTTATTTATAAATGTCTTTGGATAGGTTGGTATATATTGTGTCCTTCCCCCTAGCCCTACTTCTTCATCAATGCCTTCAATATGAAAAGCACCCACCGTATGTTTTTCAAAACGATTATGGGTGTTTATTTGCGCACCCCTACCTTTTAAATATTTATCATCAACAGCATCTGCCATAGCATAAATTTACGACGCAAAAAAACGCTTAGCTTAACTGTTTAAAACTAAATTTATTTCTTTATTTACAAGGCTTTCGAGGATATTTTACATAAATTACTACAACAAAAAAGCCCGCTATCTTTATCAGATGCGGGCTTTTTTGTAATCTGTAAGAAATTATTTTTTCTCTTCAGTAGTTTTTGTGTCTTTAGTTTCTCCTGCTTTTTTGTCTTTGCAACAAGATTTACCATCTTTTTTGCATTCTTTACTGCAAGATTTTTTGTTTTTGTCATCACCTTTTTTGTCATCACCAAAAGTTGAAGCTGACATTGAAGTTGCTCCTACAAAAGAAGCTAACGCTAGAGTTAAAAATATTTTTTTCATTTTAGTTTTTTTAATTGTTATTCAAATATAGGATATTTATTAATCTGTTTTTGTTATTTCTTGCAAAAAACTACCAAACTTCAGCACGTTTATCATTAGAACGGTACATTTTGTTGGTTTCTTTTACATCAAATGCTTCGTAAAACTCTTTCATATTAGATAATGGTCCAAGTACTCTAAAATTACCCGGGCTATGCGGGTTTGTAGCAATCATTTGCTTTAAAGCCTCAGGACGAGCTAAGGTTTTCCAGCCTTGTGCCCATGCAATAAAGAAACGTTGTTCGCCTGTAAAACCATCAATTACCGGAGATTTAGCCTCTTTTAAAGAAAGCTTGTATGCGTAATAACTCATAGTTAAGCCACCTAAATCGGCAATGTTTTCGCCTAAAGTAAGTTGCCCGTTTACATGTAATGTGTCAACAGCTACATATCCATCAAACTGGTCGCGGATAAGGCCTGTACGGCTTTCAAAGTTTTTCATATCTTCTGCTGTCCACCAATCTTTAAGATTTCCATCGGCATCGTATTTTGCGCCTTGGTCGTCAAAACCATGTGTAAGCTCATGTCCAATAACTGCACCCATTACACCGTAATTTGCTGCATCATCAGCTTTAGCGTTAAAGAAAGGAGGTTGCATAATGCCCGCCGGGAAAACAATTTCGTTATAGCTTGGGTTGTAGTATGCATTTACAGTTGGAGGTGACATGCCCCACTCTGTTTTATCAACCGGCTTACCAATTTTATCAATCATACGTTTGTATTCGTATTGGTTAGAACGCAACACATTAGCTACATACGAATCGTTTTTAATATCTAAAGTAGAATAGTCTTTCCATTTATCCGGATAACCCAGTTTACGCATAATTTTAGCCAATTTATCTAAGGCTTTTTGTTTAGTTGTATCGCCCATCCAAACGCGTGTTTTAATGCGCTCTTTAAATGCAGTAGAAAGATTATCAACCATTTCGTTAACTTTCTTTTTAGACTCGGCATCAAAATATTTATCTACAAATATTTGCCCTAAGGCTTCGCCAATGCTTCCATCAATAGTAGCTGATACGCGTTTCCAACGTGGTTTCATCTCTTTAGCACCCTGTAATGTTGCACCATAAAACGAAAAATTTTCCTTCACAAAAGCAGCACTCATAAAAGTTGCCGTTTGGTGTATAGTACACCAACGTAGGTAGGTTTTCCAATCAGCAATAGCAACGCTGTTTATTATTTTATTTAATTTATCAAAATAAAGGGGTTGTCTTACAATAACATCTATAAAAGGAACCGTAACACTTGCAGCAGTAATATAAGCATCAAGATCTAAATTAGCTTCCTTTTTAAAAAAATTCGCTTTGGTAGATTTATTGTATTGTTTGTCAGGATCACGTAACTCGATACGCCCCATAGAGCCATCAGCCAACTGACTTTCGATAGCAAAAACAGCTTCCGAATTTTTTACTGCTACATCCGCTTTATCACCTAAAAGCGTAAACATATTTTCAACATGCTTTTTATATGCCGCTCTTATCTCTTTATATTTTTCATCCGTATAGTACATTTTATCGGGTAAACCCAAGCGGGTTTGGGCAAAATAAATTGCATTATCGTTACTGCTTTTTTCATCGGCATCTATAGCAAACGTAAACAAGCCGCTAAGCCCTTTAGTATGCAATTCAGCAACAGCTTTCAATAAATCTGTTTTAGTTGCAATTTTATCTATGTTTGATAAAAGAGGAG
>Ga0210389_10005175_pt1 | contig 10121 bp, 11 predicted proteins | sample IncBWH28OmetaG_FD_160127 | JGI IMG/M metagenome (GOLD analysis project Ga0210389, IMG submission 160127) | Forest soil microbial communities from Barre Woods Harvard Forest LTER site, Petersham, Massachusetts, United States - Inc-BW-H-28-O ...
ACCAGCGGGAACAAAATGGTGGAGTGGCGGGAAGAGCCCCTTCAATGTGGAGTATGGTAAACTGATGATGTGGTATTTTTTGATGAGCGATGCCTTTACATTTGGCGCTTTTTTGATCTCTTATGGTTCCATCCGGTTTGCAACCAATGGCTGGCCCGACCCGAATGAAGTATTCCGTGCTTTTCCGGGTGTGCCTGCCGATGTACATCTGCCGCTTGTATTCGTGAGCCTGATGACCTTTATCCTGATCATGAGTTCGGTGACCATGGTGCTGGCGGTTGCGGCGGGTCATCAGAACGATCAGAAGGCGGTGACGAAATGGATGATCCTGACCATCATCGGCGGGTTGATGTTCCTGAGCTGCCAGGCCTGGGAGTGGACGCATTTGCATGGCGAAGGCGCCTGGTGGGGTCGGAATCCTTTTCTGAATGCGGACGGGACCAAGGCCACGACGAACTTTACCAATTTCTTTTTTACCATCACCGGTTTTCATGGGTTCCATGTATTTTCGGGGGTGATCATCAATATCATCATGCTGATCAAGAACCTGCGGGGGGATTTTGCGAAGAGAGGTCATTACCTGATGATCGAGAAGGCCGGTCTGTACTGGCATTTTGTGGACCTGGTCTGGGTGTTCGTATTCACTTGTTTCTATTTACTCTAGTAACTGTAAAAAAAATAGTATGGAAAATATTCAAGCAGTCAGTCGTCATGAGGAGCCGGAGTTCTCGACCAAGCCTATCTGGAGGACCTTCTGGATATTGCTGGGGATCACGCTGGTGGAGCTGATCCTTGCCACCATCCATCTGAAAACGGGTTTTCCCCCGAAGCTGGTATTGAACGGAATGTACCTGATCCTTACCTGTGCCAAGGCATTTTATATCATTGCAGAGTTCATGCACCTGCGTCATGAGATCAAGAACATGATCATGACGATGGCGATCCCTGCCTTGCTTTTCGTTTGGTTTATCATTGCCTTTCTCTGGGATGGCAGTTCTTTCAAGGAGCTTCGCAACCGGTATGATTCGCATCATTTTGAGATGAGCAAGACGCCGGCCCCCCACCAGGAAGAGCATGAGCCAGCGGCTAAGAAGCCCGGATCGGCAGAATAGGGCGGTGATGACGAAGAATAAATTATATTCACAATATTCACAAAACCATCGCCCGGCGATGGTTTATTTTTTTAAATAACAGACTATCGTGAGCAAAAAAGCGTGGCTGGCCCTGATCGTAGCGGTATTGATCCCGGTCCTTTTTTACCTGGTCGCCCGGGAGTATGGGGTGAACATGCCGCGGCGGTTCTTTTATGATTCCGTGACGACGCGGATGCAGGACGGGAAGCAGTTTACGGACACCGTCTGGCATAAGGTGGAGAATATCTCGCTGCAGAACCAGCTTGGCGAGCAGGTCTCGCTGGACCAGCTGCGGGGGAAGGTGATCGTCATCGACTTTTTCTTTACGCATTGCGCCAGTATCTGTCCCACCCTCACGCGTAATATGCGGAGGCTGCAGGACGGACTCAAGACCAAGGACGATATGAAGCGCGTGGATACTACCTTTGTACAGTTCCTTTCGCTGACGGTGGACCCGGCGCATGATTCGGTGCCGGTGCTGAAGAAATATGCGGACAAGTATGGGGTGAATTCGGATGTGTGGTGGTTGCTGACCGGTCCGAAGAAGACCATCTATGATTTTGCGCTGAACGAGCTGAAGCTGGGGTTGCAGGACAGCGTCAGTGTCGACAGCAATTTTGTGCATACCGATCGATTCGTGCTGCTGGATAAGGACCGGGTGATCCGGGGTTATTATCATGGGACCGATACGGCGGCCGTGGCGCAGCTGGCGGATGATATCGTGTTCATCATGCTGGAGAAGGACAAGAAAAGGAAGTCCACGATCTTCGATGAGCTGAAGCCCTTGCTGGCGCCGATCCTGATCATCTATGTGCTGGGCGTCGTGTTGTTCTTACGATTTAATAGAAATAAAAAAAATTCGAAGACAAATAAAGACAAGTCAATTTAAAGATATGAATGAAGTTTCTCCCATACGCGAGCGGAATCTTACCCGGGCCATCATCATCGTGAGCATTGCCATTCCATTGGCGGTCGCCTTTTTGATCCTGGTGCCGGCGGCAAAGCTGAATTTCGGGTTCAATACGCGGACCCTGCCCTTTTTTCATGCCGTCCTGAATTCGAGTACGGCCATCCTGCTGATCGCCAGTCTTTATTTTATCCGGAAGGGGCAGATAAGGGCGCATAAGACGGCGAATCTTATTGCGGTGACGCTGAGCAGTATCTTTCTTATCTCCTATGTGATCTATCATGCGTCCAATCCATCCACGCGTTTTGGCGATCTGAACCATGATGGGGTGTTGAGTGATGCGGAGCGGCAGCAGGCCGGTGTGGCGCGTTATATCTATTATTTTATCCTGATCACGCATATCACGTTGTCGGCGGTGATCATTCCCTTTGTATTGTTCACCCTTCAGCGCGCTTTCCAGGAGCGGTTCGACAAGCATCGCAAGCTGGCAAAGATCACCTGGCCGATGTGGCTTTATGTGGCGGTGACCGGTGTGATCGTCTACCTGATGATCAGCCCGTATTATTGATCCCGGGCCTTTATATTTCTTTTGACGGGTCCCAGAAGAGCCGGGAGAATTCCACCACGGTATCGTCCTTTACCTGTATGCCTTCTTTTTTTAGCAGCTGCTCCATTTTTTCGGGGGGATTGAAATGGTGTTTACCCGAGAGGAGCCCTACCCTGTTGACCACGCGGTGATTGGGGACCGGTCTTTCGGCGAGATGCGCCGTCTTGAGCGCCCAGCCTACCATGCGGGCCGACATGCGGGTGCCGAGGCAGGCGGCGATGGCGCCGTAGGAGGTGACGCGGCCTTTTGGGATCTGGCGAACGACTTCGTGGACCAGGTCGAAGAAGGAGTCGTCTTTTTCGCCGGAGGGTTTGAGCGTGGAAAGTTTAGCCATTCTTTTTTTGCTGTTCGATTAATTCGGAGCGGCGCGGTTCGCTGACGTTCTCATATTGGTAGGGACAGTGTTTGCATCCGTTGCCGCAGCAGTAGCCCCTGTCCAGGAGGTATTTTGCCGTGAGGACCATATAGCCCTGTTCATTATAATAAAAATCTTCGTGTTCAATCATCTCCTTCATGCGTGTCGGCTTTGCGTGGTTTTGAGGGAGGATGGATGCGTGGCGGCCGCACCCTTTCGGGCGGGACCGGCTCGTCTTCTTTTATCCGCGTCAGCAGGTATTCGTCGTGGTCGGGCAGCGGCGTTGCCGGCAGGGAGAAGCAGAGGTAGTGTACGCGGCGGCTCCGGGCGATGTCGAGGCTTTCGTAGTGGGTGATGATCTTCAGTTCTTCGTCCAGGGGGCCCGGTCCTGCATGGATATCGGGGGAGTCTTCCAGCAGCTGCAGACCATAGAGTTCGATCACCAGTTTTGTAAAGGAATAGAGCACCGGGCTATCGGTCTTCAGGTGGATGCGGGCGCCGGGGCTGAGGACCTGCTGGTAGAGGCGGATGAATTTTGGGTGGGTCAGTCTGCGGGTGGCGCGGGATTTCCGGAGCTGGGGATCGGGGAAGGTCAGCCAGATCTCTTTTACTTCGCCGGGGGCAAAGTAATCGGGGAGCTTATCGATGTGCGAGCGGAGGAAGGCCGCGTTGCCGATCTTTTCTTCGAGGCATTTTTTTGCGCCGATATAGAGACGGTTGCCTTTCAGGTCGATGCCGAGAAAGTTTCGCCCGGGGTACATTTTTGCGAGCCCCACGGTGTATTCGCCTTTTCCGCAGGCGAGTTCGAGGGTGAGCGGGTGGGTGTTCTTAAAAAACCCTCCCCAATGTCCCGGCATCCCTTCCGGGTACTGGAGGACATTGGGAAAAAGCTTTATCGCCGCGAATCGGATGAGTTTTTTCTGGCCCATTGGCGCAAAAATAGCGAAAATGGGGGGATCGGCCCGTTCTGCCGATCTGTCACGGGATCAGTTTCCTGTTCCTGAGTCCTTTTTCGTCTCCAGCACGCTGCGGATGCTGGCCGGAACATTCGAGAGCAGGATATAGCCCGTAGCCGTCTCGATATCCTTTACCGTGCAGATATACTGGGTCCAGTCGGAGCTGATCGTATTGATATTGGGGGTATTGACGGCGATGACCCGGGTGCTGGTGGTGATCCGGCTTAGGTCGTTGTTACCCTTTGGGAGCACCACGATGACCTTCCAGATATTGGAGGGCACGACTACTTTGCCGCCGTTCACCGTCGTAGCCGATCCGCTGGAGCCGGTGCCACCCGAGCCATAGGATCCCATGACAACATAGATCTCATCGCCGGCGGTCACGAGCGAGCGGCCATATTCTTCGAGGTGGGCCCAGGTCTGTTCATTGTTATTGGGAGCCTGGGGGATCATATTATCCATGAGGAAGGTGGATTCGTTGGCGGCGGTGGTATTTGTCCGGTCACCGGAGGGGCAATTATGACCCCGGTCGAAGCCCGAGCCGGAGTAGGCGGTGGCGGGCACTTCGTACCAGCCGGCGGGGAGGTTGGGATCGGGGCGGAAATCGTTGGAGCGGTCGATAGCGCCGAGGGAGGTATCGTTGACCGTCCAGGATACCCAGTTGGGTTCGCCTTTGTCGCGGTTGTACGACTCGATATAATAGCCCTGATCATAGAGGTAGTTGTCGGGGTTGGAGGTACTCGTGGTGGCGCCGCTGGGGTTGCCGAGGAGCATATTGGAGTTGTCGCCGGAAGAGCCGGTGCCGCCGCCGGAGGTGCCCGCGCTGTTGATGGTAAGGTCATCGATATTTATGCGATTCGTCGAGCCACTGATCTTCCGTACCTGGAAGCGCAGGGTACCCGTCTGGTTGACGGTGAACGTCGCGGTGGAGAGCGTGGTGCTGCTGCTGGTAACGGCGGGGCCTACCTGCGCATAGGTGCTGCCGCTGTTCGCGGAGACCCATAGTCCCCAGGTCGAGGAGCCGTCGGAGCCGTAGACTGCGTGGAGGATCGTGACCGTGCTTGCGCCGGTCGTGACATCGAAGTCCATGCTGACCGTGCCCGTGTTGCGAATGCGGATGGACTTGCTGCCGTTCTTTGCATCGGAGGCGCTGGTGCCTACGAGCGCGTCATCGAGGGTCCAGGTGCCGGAGGAGAAAGCGACGTCTCCAGTGGCATAGGCCGTTTTTGTCCCGGATTCGAAGTTCTCAAAGAGGCTTTGGGTGGTGGCGGCGAGCGTCTTTTGGATGGAGGAAGTGGTGGTGGTGGTTCTTTCGGCGGAGCCGGTGGTTGGGGTTATCGTTTTGACGCAGGCGGAAAGGAGCAGGAGCGCCAGCAGGGGCGCCCGGAAGAATCGTTGATAATGCATATGGGATAGTGTTTGATGGCGAACTTTTACGGGCTGACTTTGCGCCGTTCTGCGAAGAAAGGGTATGTATATTAATTCATCGTTACCGGCAAGAGAAGGGAACCTTATTTTTTCGTAACTTGAAGCCCCCTGACTGCTAGTACATTAAGAAATTACCAAAATGGCGCAGATGACTAAGAACGGCGATGAAGCCATTGCTTCTTCCTTCCTGAGAGGCGGCGGTGAAATGGGTCAGCGTATCCGTGCCTTCGACTGGGCTTCCACGCCTGTCGGTCCTATCGGAAGCTGGCCGCAGTCCCTTCTTGTCTCCGTCAATACCATCCTGAATTCGCGGTTCCCCATGTTCATCTGGTGGGGGAAGGACCTGATCCAATTTTACAACGATGCTTACCGGCCGAGTCTTGGCAATGATGGAAAACATCCATCGGCGCTGGGTCAGCGGGGGGAGGAGTGCTGGCCGGAGATATGGCCCGTCATCAATCCCCTGATCCGGCAGGTGCTGGATGGCGGCGAGTCCACCTGGAGCGAAAACCAGTTGATCCCGATCTACCGGAATGGCCGGCTGGAGGATGTGTACTGGACATTCAGCTATAGTCCGATCATCGATGAAGGCGGTGAGGTGGGGGGTGTGCTTGTCGTGTGCAATGAAAACACGGATAAGGTCCTTAATCTTTTCAAGCTGGAAGAAAGTTATAAGAAGATAAAGGAGAGTGAGGACCAGCTTAGCTTTGCCATCGAAGCCGCGGAGCTTGGCACCTGGGATTACAATCCCCTCACCGATCGGTTCTCCTCCAACAGCCGGTTAAAGAGCTGGTTTGGATTCGGTCCTTATGATCGGATCGAGTTGTCTGCCGCCATCAATGCGATGATCGAGAAGGACCGGCGGCGGGTGGTTACGGCCATTCAGCGCGCCCTGCAATATGAGTCCGGCGGGTTTTATGATATCGAATATACCATTGTAAATGGGGTCACCGGCCAGGAAAGGGTCGTTCGCGCCAAGGGCAGAGCCTGGTTCAATGAGGATCGGGTCGCCTATCGGTTCAATGGCACTTTACAGGATATAACGGAGCAGGAGCAAACGCGGTTGAAGATCGTCCGGGCGGAGGAGACGGCCCGTCTGGCCATCGAATCGGCGGACCTGGGCACGTATGAGATCGACCTGCTTAGCGGTGAAATACTCGTCTCCGACCGGTATAAGGTCGTCTTTGGCATTTCTGAGTTTACCGATAAGGGGAAGATCGAGGAGATGATGCATCCGGAGGACAGGGCATCGAGGATAAGAGCGCATGCGGATGCGGAGCGTTCGGGGAATCTTGATTATGAAACGAGGATAAGATGGGAGGATGGTTCCGGGCACTGGGTAAGAGTAAAGGGGCGGTATATCTATAATGAAACGGGCAAGGCTACCCGATTGATCGGCATGGTGCAGGATATCACGGAGCAGAAGCAATTTTCGGAGCAGCTCAAGCAGCAGGTAGCCGAAAGGACCCTGGAGCTACAGCGGAGCAATGAGGACCTGTTGCAATTCGCGCATGTCATCACGCACGATCTGAAGGAGCCTGTCCGGAAGGTCAAGGTCTTCAGTAACCGGATCAAGGATGAAATGAAAGAGGGGTTGTCGCCAAAGGTGAACCTCTATCTCGATAAGATCCAGAATGCTTCCGACAGGATGTTCACCATGATCGAAGGGGTGCTGAACTATTCGTCCTTAAGCGCCGATGACGAGACGGTGGACTTTATCGATCTGAATGAGGTCATCCGTAGTATCCAGGGTGACCTGGAGATCATGATCCAGCAGAAAGCGGCGCGAATAGAATATGCGTCCCTTCCTACGATCCAGGGGGCGCCGATCCTGATCTACCAGCTCTTTTATAACCTGATCAACAATTCCTTAAAATTTTCAAGGGACGGGGTCGACCCGGTCATAACCATCTCTTCCTCATTGGTCCGGGAGGAGGGCCGGGACTTTGCGAGGGTCAGTATTGCCGATAACGGCATTGGTTTTGATCAACAGTATGCAGGGAGCATTTTCAATACGTTTGCCCGGTTGCATTCGAAGGATAAGTTCGAGGGGACCGGGATGGGATTGGCGTTGAGTAAGAAGATCGCAGAACGCCATGGCGGAACGATCGCCGCCCTGGGTGCGGTAGGCGAAGGCGCCACTTTTATATTGACGCTGCCCCTGCTCTATGAAAAAAGGTCTGTCTAAAGGATTTGTATATGGGGACAAGGAAATTTTTAGTTGTGGATGATGATTGTGATGACACCGAGCTTTTTGCCGAAGCCATCGGGTCCCTTGACGTTGCCGTGAGCTGTCTGAATGCTTCGGATGGGAAGGAGGCCCTGGACAAGTTAAAAAGCAATGCGTTCGAAAAGCCGGATATCATTTTTCTCGATATCAATATGCCCGTCATGAACGGGTGGGAATTCCTTTCCCGTCTGAAGGGCAGTGAGGGGCTGAAAGAGATCCCCGTCATCATGTATTCGACCTCTTCGAAAAGCTCCGACATCAAGACGGCCATGTCGTCGGGGGCGCTGTGTTTTTTCACCAAGCCCAATAGTTTTCTAACCCTGACGAATATCCTCCGGATCGTCGTGGAGTATATGCAGAAGGGGAACCTGGATAAGGTCTGTGACGCTATCAAGAACTATCGGGCGCAGCAGGCGTGACCGGTTGCCTGGTATGATCTGTCCGGGGTGACCTGTCCGGATCCTATAGCTCGAATGTCATTTCCTCGTCGTGACCTGCCGTAGGGATCCGGCGAATGAAATTGTCATATCCCTCTTCATTATCGTGATCACTATAGGCTCCGTAGGAGTCCAGGCTATAGCCGATCAGGCCGTCATTGGCTTTTATGATATAGAGGATCGAGGAGTCGGAGGGATCGCTGGCGCCTTCGAAGCGGAAGGTCTTCAGGATCTCCAGCTCGTCCGGCTGGTAGGTTTTGCCTTTGCCTGCGGTAAATCCTTCTTCCGTCCACCGGAACTCATTATCCATCTTTTTCAACCGCAGTTTCTCCATTATTTCGGAGGAGGTGGTCATCGTATCGGTGTTATTGTCGATGTTCATGGTATGTGTTTTTTGTTGGTTATAGAAAAACCATGCCACCGCCCAATGGATGGTCTAATTCCCCAACTTTCATTTAAAATCATAACTTAGGCTCAACAATTTTAAAATGCGGCACGCATGCATAAAACCTTTCTTATCCTGACCGTTTTCATTTCGACGATCTCATATGGGCAAAAACTGGAGACCGTCTACCTGGATCCAAATGACAGTACGGCCAATATGTATGTCGCGGTGATCCCGGAAAGCAGCCCGATAAAGGCCTTTATGTTTTTACTGGATGGATTTGGCGTCACCTCACCACGGGATCTTTTACAGGAAACGGAGCTCCCCGTCTACGCGGCCAAACAAGGGATTCTGACGATCATACCGATATTGAAGACAGGGTCCTTATATTTTGGCGTCGATAGGGCATCGCAACAATCGCTGAAGGAGCAGATCGAACAGGTGAGCAGCAAGTATAAGCTGCAGGGGAAAGATTTTTATATCGGCGGGTTCTCGATCGGCGGCAGCTGCGTGGTAAAATATGCTGAACTGGCGGTTAAGGATAATTATACGATAAAACCCAAGGCCGTATTTGCAGTTGACCCGCCGCTGGATTGGGAACGATTATACAACTCGGCCAGGAGAGTGGTCCGCCTTTCCGATCCGAAACAGGTTGATGGAGAGGTCACGTATATTATCGGCCGGATCCAAAAGGAAATGAAGGGAACGCCACAAACGGCATTGGCAAATTTTTACGAAATGTCCCCCTACTCTTACTCCGATACCACACAAAGGGCGGTCAGGACCTTGATCAACACCCCCCTCATGCTTATAACCGAACCGGATATTCAATGGTGGCTTAGCCAGAGAGGATATGATTATTCCTATATAAATGCGACCGACGAGGCAGCCATGATCAACGAACTGCAACGATTGGGAAACAGGAATGCCGTTTTAGTAACAACGACCGATAAAGGCTATAGAATGCCGGGCCATAAAAGACATCCCCATTCCTGGAGTATCGCGGAGCCGGTGGCATTGACGAAATGGCTGCTCTCGCAAAAGTGAGACATGGACAACTTTCGGGGCATCTCACAATCGGACAGCATCGGTATCGATAGCGAACAGTCTCCTGCATGGACCCCGACGTAACTTTTTGTAAATTAATGGGTTACTGTTTTGGCATACTATTTACGGCGAAAGGCCATAACCGGGAATGCACATGCTAAAAAACTATTTCCTCGTCGCTCTGCGCACTTTTCGCCGCAACAAGACCTTTTCTTTTATCAATATCGTCGGCCTCTCTATCGGAATCAGCGCCTCCCTCGTGATCTTTCTCCTGGTCCAGTACGACTTCAGTTTTGACAAGTTCGAGCAGAGCGCTGATCGCATCTACCGCGTCACCTTGTACGGCAAGAACCAGGGCGGCGCCTTTAAGTATGGCGACGTCTGCGAACCCATGGCCGCCGCCGCCAAAAAAGAGGTGGCCGGCCTCGAGATCGTAGCGCCTTTCCATACCCTTGATGGGACCCGTGTCACGATAGCCTACCCCAACGTCAACAACCCCGTGGTCTTTCGCGATCAAAAAGATGTGATCGTCGCGGACGCCAATTACTTCAATCTCCTGGGCTATACCTGGCTTGCGGGAAATCCGGCGACATCCACCCAAAACCCCTACGAGGTCGTGCTGACCGAAAAGAACGC
>Ga0210389_10005176_pt1 | contig 10120 bp, 5 predicted proteins | sample IncBWH28OmetaG_FD_160127 | JGI IMG/M metagenome (GOLD analysis project Ga0210389, IMG submission 160127) | Forest soil microbial communities from Barre Woods Harvard Forest LTER site, Petersham, Massachusetts, United States - Inc-BW-H-28-O ...
AGCCAGCCCACGGACACCTGCAAAGTTGTAGACGCCGGAAAGATCCGGATGTTGTCCGTTCGAAGAAATCGTCGCCGATTTACCCTTGCCGGATACCGTGACAGTAACCGACTGGGTGAGGGATGTCTTGTTCGGTCCCGCAACAGTCAGGACGTAAGTTGTAGTGGTCGCCGGCAGCACCTGGCGAGTTCCGCGAGCCGCCACCCGCCCGATGTCGGGCGTGATCGTTACGCTATTCGGGTTCTCCGTGGCCCATACCAGCACAGCAGCCTGCCCTGCTTCAATCGATTCCGGCTGTGCTTTGAAGCTGGCGATACGGGCGGGTGGGGCCACTCGTTGAGGCCGGGCAGGAGCGCCACCCGCTGGCGCCGGCGCGTTCTGCGCAAACAGCGCCGGCGCCAGCAGGAGGAGCGCAGTCGTCGTTCTCAGATACATCGCCTCAGGACTTGATCATTCTGCCGTCGGGCAGCTTGATCAGCGAACTGAGCATGGCCGGGTCGCCGCTTTTTGCCGCGCCACCCGTGCACGATATGACGTCCCCAGGCTTCACCGTGTCATGCAACCATCCGTAGGACTTCAAATGGTTCAGGCTCATCATCTCAATGGCCCATTCCGCTTTCTTACCTTGTTCGTCCGTCACCTCGAGATAGATGAAAGCATGCGGATTCGTCCACTCGAAGCGCTTCACCACCCCTGTTACCGTAGTGGGACTCGCCATGTTGTACATGGCCGTAGAGTGGTGCGCAAAAGAGGGCGTCACGCCGGCAAACAGACCAACAGCCATCACCGAAATCAATACTCGTAACTTCATCTCGACTCAATCTCCGATCGGATTCAATAATTCTACCTGATAATGCTACTTCGCAAAAAGCTTACGGTAGTCCTGGTTATTCTCACAGACAAACTCGTCCACTCTGGACATCTCCGAGCGCAGTGTGAAGGTCCGGTTCATGACCCATGGTTTTGCGAAAACGTTCGGATCTTCCAGCGTCGCTTCATACTGGAGAGCATCGTAAGTCGGCCGGCTGAACTTCTCGATTATGTGCAGCTTGTCCGTGTGCTTGTACCCGTTGATCTCCGTCTTGTCGTTAAAGCCCACCGTGTCGACCACCAGCGTATCGCCTTCCCAGCGGCCGATCGACTCACCCATCCAGGTCGGGTCCGGGTCGGGCGAGTGTACTCCGCCATCCATTGGGACGACGCGGAATGTGCCTGGGTAACCATGCAGGATCGCCAGCGTGTGGGCACTTTCGACAAGCTGGAACTGATACGGAACCGAGAAGCCCTGCGGCCCGGCCAGGGGCATGCAATCGGCATATTGGCCGGAGTCGTCAGCCGCTCGAACGACCTTGTACTTGTCGGCGCCTTCTTTTAGGACGGGACCTGCGGGCGCGGCCGCGCCGCGACCTCCTGCCCCACGTCCTCCCCCGCCGAAGCTGAAGTCATACACACCCGAAAGATCGGGATGTCCGTTGATCCGCGGAACTTCTTTGGCGGCGGAAGATGCCTCGGATTTAGGTAGCGGGGTCGTTCCCGCAACGTTCACCGTAACCTCTTTCGTCAGAACCTGGTTGTTCGGTCCGCGTACCGTTAGCGTGTAAGTTGTCGTGCGGGAAGGCGTCACCTGCCGCGCCCCGCGGGGAGTCACCTTGCCGATGTCCGGATCGATGGAAACACTGGTCGGATTCTCGGCCTGCCAGGTGAACGTGACTGTCTCGCCGGGCTGGATGGAATCCCGGTCAACCTTGAAGTCCATGAGTCGCGCCGGAAGTTGGCCGGCGCGCTGGTAAGAAGGAGAGCCGCCAGTGGGCGCGGCGGGCCGCGGGGCCGGCGCCTGCGCGTAAAGCAAACACGCCATAAGGACGGCAGTGGACAAGTAGCAGATTCGTTTCATGCTGGCTTAGAAATTATATTTCACCGCAAACTGCATGATCCTGGGATCGTTCAGCGACTGGCTCAGTGCGCCGAGTCCCGAACTGGTGGCTGCGACGATCTGCCCGAAGTTTGCTGCAGTAAAGCCCGTAACCGGGTTGTACGAGTTGGTCCAGTTCAACAGGTTGAAGGCCTCCCCGCGAATCTCGATCGTCTGTGCTTCGTGAATCCGGAACGAGCGCGCGAGGTTCATGTTGATCGTGAATGCGCCGGGCCCCCGGACCGCGCCCGCCCCCATATTGCCGTAAGTGCCAAGGGCAGGTTGCGCGAACGCCTTCGGGTTGAGCCACCCGCCCGGACCTTTGTTTGGAAGATAAACATCGGGCAGTACCTGATTCACACGCTGAACCGTTCCGTTTCCGTTCAGCGCCTCGTCAAGGACGGTGGTCACGTTCAGTGGTGGCCCGGTCTGCGCAACCGACGATGCCGAGAGCCGCCATCCGCCCGCCAGCAGTTTCACAGTCTTGTTGGAGTACTGTGGCGACGTAACCACGAAGGTCTGGTTGAAAACCTGCCTCCGGTCGGCGCCCGGGCAAGGTCCGCGATCGGCGCTGCGGTCGTTGTAACGGGTCTCGGAATAGAGCGACAAGCCAACAGCGGGCGTGTAGAGATCCGAGATGCAGTGTGACCACGTGTAGTTCGTCGAAGAAGTGAAGTTATGGCCGAAGCGATGCTGCGCGGACAAAATCAGACCGCTGTAATAGCCGGTACCGCCTGTATCGAGGACCTCGGTCTCTCCGTAATAGCCGCCCCATTGCGGATTCACGAAGTTCAGGCGCCGGCGCTGCGCAGTCGTGGTCGTGCTGTCGCACTGCGCCTGGGTGTAATTCACGCCATTGATCGTGCACGGGCCAATGCCGAGGAACTGGGCCTGATTCACGGGATTGTTCAGCCAGAGATGCCGCGTCACATTGCCTGAATAACTCCCTGAGACCAGCCAGTTGCTTCCAAGCTGTTTCTGAATGCTGAAGTTGTATTGCTCAATATAAGTCGGCTGCAGATTCAGCGGATAGCCATATGTGAGTTGCGCGTTCCCCTGCGGAAATTTGTAAGTGCTGGCGGGGCCGAGGGGGAAAGGACTGCCCCCGGCGAAGTTTCCCCACGGATTCGCGAACGAAGCCGGATTGGTGATGGTCAGATTGGCCCCCCAAGGCGGAGAAAAACCGAATTGGTCGAAAGCGAAGCTCGGAAAATCATAAAAAATGCCGTATCCTGCGCGGATCGACATACGCCCATCGCCCTTCGGATCCCAGACAACGCCGACGCGCGGGTCAAAGTTGGCAAGTTTGTTCTGGCTGTACTGGTTCTTCGGCAGGCCCGTGTCGCCGCCGAAGATCATGCCCGCCGGAGCGTTCGGCAGAACCTTACTGACGATTCCCTGCTGGAAATTGTCCAGCGAAAAGGTAAGCGTTTCGTTATACGGATTGGTGTGAGCGAAGAAAGGATCCCAGCGCACCCCGCCGGTAATCGTAAGTCGCCGGCTGACCTTCCACGTGTCCTGAACGTAAAACCCGAGGACGTTCTGATGCTGATCCGAGTAAGAGGGTCCGGCTTGCGTAAAGCTGCTGGGCATTCCGAGCAGGAAATCGGCATTCTGCAGACCGCTGAACTGGCCGCTGAAAGTAAACCCGCCGTTCGAACTCAGGTAATTGATCGCGGTCGCTTTCAGATTGATAAACAGGAACCCGAAGGCGATCTGATGCGCGCCGCGCGTCATCGAAAAGTCATCGGACGCCTGCCAGGTCAGGTAAGGCTGAAAAGAAGGAGTGGTCGAGATGCCGAAGCCGCCGGTAGTGGTGATCCCGCCAATGTACTTGCCGAACTGCGCCGCGGGTAACTGATAGACGCCGGTGATGCCGAGATCAGGATAACCGATGTACGAGTTGTAGACCGTCGTGTTGGAAGTGCGGTTCGCCATGAGGCGGAAGCTGTTGACCATCGTCGACGTAAGGACGTACGTGTCGCCAAGCGTTGCATTGAAGACGCTGTCTGCCGCGCCGCCAATCGATTCGACCAGAATGCCGGCGCTGGGGCTTCCGGCCGGACTCGCATAATTCGTTACGAAGTAGCGGCCGAAGATCGAATTCTTCTGCGTCATCTGATAGTCGATGCGCACGATCCCCTGATGCTCGTTGAAACTGGCTGGCGTAGCGTAGGTGATGCGGCCGCAGGGATCGGTCGTCTGCGGCAGATACTTCTCCAGATTCAGCGCGATGGGATTGAATGTCGACGTGCTGATCGTATTGTTGTTGAAGCCGAGCGAGGCGGGAAGGTTCAACTGCGCCGCGCGGCAGCGGGTCGACGTAACCGTCTGAAAATTCCCCGCGAGCATATCGGCGGTTGGAACGAAAGCCACGGTCGCAGTTGGCGAAGACCGCACCAGGTTCCCCTGATAGCCGGTGAAGAAGAAGATCTTGTTCCGCTTGATCGGGCCTCCAATGGTGCCGCCGAACTGATTGCGCTTGAGCGTATCGCGCGTGGGCTGAAAGCTGTTGCGCGCATTAAACAGGTAATTCCGCACGAATTCGAAAGCGTCGCCATGAAACTGGTTGCTGCCGGATTTGGTCACCACATTGACGGCGCCCGCCGAGTGATATCCATACTGCGCCGGCAAGGAACTGGTTTCAACCTTGAATTCCTGAATGGCATCCGGGAAAGGCAGAGGCAGGTTCTGATTGCTGAGTGGATCGTTGTGCGTGCCTCCGTCCATAACGTAGGAGACCGTGCCCACGCCGCCGCCGCCGATCGACACGCCGGTGGAAGACGGATAAGATGCACGACCGCTCAGCGTGGTTGTGTTGGCGCCGCCGGTAAAAAGAATGAGGTCCGTGACCTGCCGCCCGTTCAGCGGAAGGTCGACGACGCGCTGCTGATCGATGACTTGTCCGACGCCGGCGCTTTGCGTCTCGACCATTGCGGCGGCGGCTTCGACAACCACCTGCTCGTTGGCCGCGCCAACCTTCAGTTGAATGTCAATGGTCGGATTGCTCGCGACCTGCAGCACGATGCCGGACTGCACCGCTTTGCTGAACCCTTCTTTCGTGACCTGGAGTGTGTAGGGTCCGACGGGAAGTTCGGTAAATAGATAACCGCCATCGGCGCCCGTCGTCACGGAGCGCGAAACGTTCGTCTCGGTTTGAGTGACGGTGATTTCCGCGCCGGGCACGACGGAGCCCGTCGGATCCTGCACCGTGCCTTTGATCTGGGAAGTGGAAATTGCCTGAGCGCAGAGTGAAACAGGCAGGAAGCAGGCGAAAAGAATCGCGACCAGAGATCGCATCGGTAACCCTCCGAGCACCAAAGTCTTGCGTGGAGCACGCCGACTCCACGCTGGTCGCGCGCCAGTATATCAGGAATTCGGTCATTGCAGATTCGCGGGACTACACACCGGCCAGCGCAGCAGAAGCGTGTCATAGATTACATCCTTCGTTCAGGAGCACGAAGAATTCAAAGGTCGTCTATTGCCAAAACGCAAATCTGACTTAGAATCCATTCTGCGAGAACAGAAACCCTTTCAGGTTTCCGGTTCGGCACCCATCTCATTCGCGATTCCTGGAGGAGGAACACTTCGAATGCGGACTCAACGGATTAGTGTCTTTTTGCGGCTCGGATTCCTGCCGGCTTTCTTACTGGCTGCTTCCGGCCTGGCCAATGCGCAATGGACGAGGATCGGCGGCGGGAATGGAAACGCAGGGTCTGCCCCTGGCAACGGCCCGGCTAATGCCGGTACGTGCGTCCTGCTCACCGACGGCTCAGTGATGTGCCATGAGGTCGCGGACCCTTTGCCAGCCGGCAGCGTCGACGGTACGCACTGGTGGCGCCTGACTCCGGACATCAACGGCAAATACGAGACCGGAAACTGGTCCAAACTCACATCTTCCCCCTCCACTTATGGCCCTCTCTTTTATTGTTCCGCTGTTCTGGCGGACGGGCGGGTGGCGATTATCGGAGGAGAGTACAATTTGATCGCCAAGATGGGCAGCCCAGCTGCGGAAACGACCATTGGCTACGTCTTCGATCCCACCAAAAACAGCGGGTCGGGAAGCTGGTCGTCGATCAGTCTGGGAACTACCGGCTGGACTCAGATCGGCGACTCTATTTGCACCGTGCAGGCCGACAAAACGTTCATCATCGGCCAAAATAGTTCCGCCCAAATCGCTACTCTGGACCTCAGCACTCTCACTCTTTCGCTGGTGAACAGTCCCTTTCTCGAAGGCAGCAAAGCTGACAACAATGGTGAGGAAGGATGGACTCTGTTGCCGAACGGGTCGATCCTGACGGTGGATACCGGCAATAATACCGGAACGGGCGCCGAGATTTATACTCCTTCAAGTCAGACGTGGGCGGCTACCGGCAACACACCGTTCACACTTGTGAGTAATACCGGTAACCCGAAAATTGTTCCCGAAATGGGCCCTCAGATATTGCGGCCCGACGGCACCGTAATTGCTTTCGGAGCGGCCCCCAACGTCACGGCTTACTACAACACCTCAGGCCCGAATGCGGGAAAGTGGACAGCAGGCCCCACATCGTCAGGTGATGTTGCCGACGGACCCGCATCGCTGATGCCCAGCGGCAACGTGCTTGTCGGGTTCGAAGCGAGTTTCTTTACCAATCCCACAAGCTATTACGAGTATGATGGGACCAATCTGAACCCGGTGACAGGTCCGCCGAACGCCGGCAGCGACCCAACGTTTGTCACAACGATGCTCCTGCTGCCGACTGGACAGGTGCTGTTCACCGACCTGAGCGGCGACGTCGAACTCTACACGTCAACCTTTGCGCCACCCAATACGTTTCAGAACGCATGGCGGCCGACCATCACCACGTCCCCAACCAATCTCGGTCTCGGCACGACCTACCCGATCTCGGGCACCCAGTTCAACGGCCTGTCGCAGGCTTCGGCGTACGGCGACGACGCCACGATGGCGACGAACTACCCCCTGGTGAAAATCACCAACAACGGGACCAGCCACGTTTTCTACAGCCGGACCCACGATCACAGCAGCATGGGTGTCGCCACGGGTTCCGCCACGGTATCGACCAATTTTGACGTTCCTGCGGGCATGGAAACGGGTGCGAGCACCCTGGTGGTGATTGCGAACGGCATTCCTTCGCTTCCCTTCTCTGTCAACGTTGCGCCTGGAACCACGCTTACATATAACGGCGCGACGACGGGAGACTATAACGACCCGGTGACTCTGTCAGCGACACTCACCAGCAGCGGAGCCCCGATCGCCGGCGCGACCGTGAATTTCACCAACACCTTCGGCGGCGGCCCGTGTTCCGGAGTTACAGACGGCAGTGGAACCGCAACTTGCAGTGTGACGCCTTCTACGGTCCCTGGTTCTTATTCAGGCACCGCGACTTTCACAGGGAACGCATCATACGGTCAAAGCTCCACAACATTCGCATTCACCGAGACGCAGGAGGATACCGCGGTCACGATTACCGGTCCCACGACCGCTGATTACAGCGATGCCGTGACAGTAACGGTTCATCTTTTCGACCCAACTGGCGGAGCGCCTGTCTCAGGCAAATCGCTGAAGCTCGTGCTCGGTTCCGGCGCCGGCACAGAGACGTGCGTCACCGGTCTGACCAATGGATCAGGTAATGCAAGTTGCTCGCTTACACCAAACCAGGTTCCCGGTGTGTACACCCTGACTGCCACATTCGCAGGCGACGTGTTTTATCTCGGCAGTTCACAGGCGGTTCCCTTTACGATCACCAAAGAAGACACCGCCGTCGCTTTCACAGTTACGAGCGCCACCACGTCCGACTACCACGACGCGGCGACGGTACAGGCCCAACTCACCGATCCCACCGGCGGAGCTCCGATCCCAGGCAAAATCTTGACCTTCGTGCTCGGTTCCGGGAGCGGTACCGAGACGTGCGTTACGGGGCCGACCGATGCGTCCGGCAAAGCAAGCTGCTCGATCACACCGAACCAGGCGGCGGGCGGCTACACGATCACCTCCAGTTTCAGCGGTGACGCATTCTATCTTGCGAGCTCAGCCAGTGCTTCGTTCACCATCACGCATGAAGAAGACACTCTCGCCTTCACTGCAAGCAGCCCGACTGTGATCGCGAACGGCCATCCCGTGACCTTCTCCGCAACACTGCTGGAGGACGGAACCACGCCGCCTGTTCCGTTCGGCCAGAACGTTGTCTTCACTCTGGGCACAGGAATCACGGCCCAGATGTGCAGCGGCGCAACCAATGCAACTGGACTCGCGACGTGCACCATCGCGAGTGTCAACCAGCCTCTGGGCCCGAACACGGTGTCAGCCAACTTCGCGGGCGATGCCTACTACCTGCCATCATCGACTTCGGAGCCGGTCATTCTCTTCGCGTTCCTGGCCCAGGGATCGATGATCATCGGGAACCTGGACGCGGCAACCGGCACTGGGGTGGAATTCTGGGGTTCGGACTGGTCCACCGCGAACGCACTCAGCGGCGGTCCGGCGCCGAATTCGTTCAAGGGATTCGCATACAACTCGCTCCAGAGTTGTGGCGGCACCTGGAGCACGAGCCCCGGCAACAGCTCGATGCCGCCAGCCACCCTGCCCAGCTACATGGGAGTCATCGCGTCTACCGCGGTAGGACAGTCTGGCAGCGCGATATCAGGCAATGGCCCCATCATCGTGGTGGTCAAAACCAATTCCGGTTACGCGAATGATCCAGGCCACCCGGGAACCGGAACAGTCGTCGCGACCTACTGTCACCCGTAGTTGTGGGGCGAGGGGCGGCTATCCGCCCCTCGCCAGATCTTATTTTGTGGGGTGTCCGGCGCTGAAAAGCCGTAATGCTGTAAGCCTGCCACGCGGGTGATCGGAATACGCTGTCTTGATTTGTTCCTGCCCCGCTTCGATCGCGTTGCTCGCGCAGTTATTGCAGCACGGCAGACGGTTTTCGATACATCGCGCTGCTCTGTCCGGCCATCCATTGCGAACTCGGCCGCAGAGGGAACACGGACCGCGGAAAGCTTTGAGGCCGCATCTGTGGACCCGCAGTCGGGTGTTGCTGAAGCTGGTTGTGCGACGGCAGCACGCCGAGCGAGCGCAATGCAAACAACGCCAGTTCAAAGCGGTCCGATACGCCGAGCTTGGTGAAGATTTTCGATAAATAGACTTTGACGGTACCTTCCGTAATCCCCAGCGAATAGGCGATCTCTTTGTTGCGCAACCCTGAGGTCAACAGTGAAATCAGCTCCGCCTCGCGGGGCGTGAGTTTGCAGACGCGCCGGGTGAGCAACGCAGTGTTCAGCTCTTCCGGAACCCAGGTACCCCCGCCCCGTATCGCCGTCACGCACTGAATAATGTCCCGCTCGGAACAACGATCACCCAGAACTCCTCTGGCCCCCAGTTCGAGCGAGGTCAGCGCCACTTCAGGCGATATTGACGCGAGCCACGCAATCACGCCCGCATTCGTGGCGCGAACCGCTTCCTTCACTCCATCAGCTGTCCATTGCGGTTGGTCGAGAATCACGATTCGAGGGCCCGCCTCGACGCTGACTTCGGGATCGAGCTGAGTCGGCGTCTTCACAGTGTTGACCGTGCAGAGCGAGCCGAGGGTCCGGCGAAGAGCGTCCGCAAGGATATGACGTTCCGACACCACTGTTACCTGAAAGGGGGTGTCGAAGGAAGGGGTGATGTTGGTCATACAAACCATATCGGACGTAACGCAACATACCTCCGGAGATATTGCTGACAATCTCGTTCGAGGTTAGTCCGATAAGAATGCGCGCAGGAACGGCATTTGGAATTAACTTTGGCTGGGAATGGCGGGGCGGGGCCGTCCGTTGCGAGACGACGATATGCCCGCGTCAGTTGACGGAAGTGAATTCGGGAGCTACGGTTAACGCGTGCGTGGACAGTTCTGCCGAGGGCCTTCCCAGCAGGAAACCCTGCAGCTCGTCGCAGCCCAGCGCATTCAGCAAGGCAAATTGCTCGCCGGTCTCCACGCCTTCGACCACGACGCGCATGCCCAGGCTGTGCGCCAGCGAGATCAGGGATTCGACCAGAACCGCTGCGGACGCATCGGTGCCGACTCCGCCGAGGAAGCTTTTGTCGATCTTCAGGGCGTCCATCGGAAGGTTCTTCAGGTAACCGAGCGAAGAATAGCCGGTCCCAAAATCGTCCAGCGCCATGGTAACGCCGAGCGAGTGGACGCGCGAGATCGTACGCGC
>Ga0210389_10005177_pt1 | contig 10120 bp, 8 predicted proteins | sample IncBWH28OmetaG_FD_160127 | JGI IMG/M metagenome (GOLD analysis project Ga0210389, IMG submission 160127) | Forest soil microbial communities from Barre Woods Harvard Forest LTER site, Petersham, Massachusetts, United States - Inc-BW-H-28-O ...
CCGCAAGAAAGCTATAAAACCAGAACCCTTGACGCGGGGGCACCCAGCCTAAGCGACGAAGCCATGACGTCTTTCCGAGCACGCGATAGGCATAAACCAATAAGAGTAACGTCATCAGCAGGGCGAGCTCAAGGGTCTGCGGCTTCACCGCGATCGCCGTGATCTGCCAGACGAACAGCAAAAATACCGGCAGGAAGAGCTCTGGATTGGCCGTAACGGTCTGTCTGACCATGCCGGCGAAACGAGCACACACAGCGTGCAGCCTAAAGCCGAGCCGTTGCTTGGCGAGTAGGGCGCTCAAATCAGACCCTCTCCACAAACAGAACGGAAACCGCAAGATCGGCATTTGGTGGGTTGATTGTGGTTAATGTGGCATTCCCCAACGCCTTTGGCCGTTCGGATTTCGTCAAGAAGCGCAAGCAGGCTTGCACGCAGTGACGGCGTATATTCGACACGTATGGTGCGATCCTCGTATTTGACCAGTCCGTAAGGAACCGAGACACGACAAACGTCTTCGACCAGTAGACAGTAGGCCGCCAATTGGAAGAGGTGACCGTCATAGGGGCGGCCGGACGAGGGAGACTGGCTAGACTTCAACTCGACCGGAGCGACGCCGTCTTTGACCCGAACTAGGTAATCCGGCTTTCCGCTGAGGCGATAGCGTCTGGATATGAGAGGTGCTGGCTGTGGAAAGGTGCTGCCGACGTCCGCGTAGAGAATGTCTCGCGTTGGGAGGCCGGTTCGCGCGAACAGTCCGCGCCCCACGAACCATGCCAAGGCCGCGGCGATGAGGGCAAAGAGGAAGAACATCGTCTCCGGTCCATTTCAGCGAGCGTAGGCCCAGAACCAGTAGGCCGCAGCAAGCACCACGGCAACGAGCAGAGCGCGAGTTGCCCCATTCATTACGCCCCGGGCTTGATTCACACTGCGAGCATGCTGCTCATGATAGTCAACGCCGGCTTGCCTCTTCTCAACTTGCACCAGGTTGGGGTCGACGCCGCGGGCGCTCAAATACCAGGATCTTCGGCAAAAACACCAATCTGCGATTTCAGAAGCGCGAATGAGATCACGATTGGGCATAGGCATCTCAACAGTCAAGCGCGATCTGATTGAAGGCGGCCCGGCACCAGATGAAGGTCAGCCGCTTCAAGAGCACATCCAGGTTTATTTTATCGCTGCGCCCTCGAAGCCGGCGAGACGACCATCCGCAAAGCGACGATGTCACCACCACCACGATGGAGAACAGTCCGGCGACGGGAGTGGTGGCAGTGTGTTCAAAACGCGAGGAAAGCGTGCCAGCAGCAGGTGCATTTCAAAGGCGGCGCGTCGCGGATTCGTTTACACTGAGTGTTCCTAGTGGGAACGAAAAGAGGAATCGTTGGGAATCTGGAGAGCAATCAAGCCTTCGAAACATTTGCGTTGGTGGAGAATGAGTTGCGCCAATAGCGCTGTTGGTGTTATTTTCTGAGATTCGCCTTTTCTTCGCCGTCGCACTGAAATGTACTGAGACCAAGCATGGGCCGACCATTCCAAACCGAACTCGAAGCGTTGCACGCCACCTATGAATGGTCGCGGACAGTTGATATCGCGGAGTTCACCGAAAGTGTTATTAGCTCTTCTGATCGACCACTCTGGGCCATAGGATCCGGTGGTTCGTATTCCGCTGCGCACTACGCCGCGTACTTGCATCAAACAGCAACCATGATGCCCTCCAAGGCGGTAACTCCGATGGAGGCTATCAACGTTGGCTCTTATCGTTATGGCGCGGCTTCAATCTGGAGCGCCGGTGGATCGAATACAGACATAATTGCGGCCGCTCAGCATGTTCTCCAACATGATCCGGACATCGCCGCAATTACGTGCCTTCGCCCGGATAGTAAACTTGCCAAGCTCGCCGACAGCTACAGCGATGTCTTCGGGACAGTGCTTGATGGACCCTGGAAGGCGGATGGGTTTCTTTCTGTGAACTCGCTCCTGACGTTCTTTACGATTTGCTTGCGGGCCTATACAGAGAGCGGTTTCCTGATCGAACCTCTCCCGACCGCCAGTGAACTCTTTGGCCCAGTACCCTTCTTTCAGTCTGCTGGCGCACCGGAACATTGGCTAGCCGCACTGGCCCGGAGAACACTTGTTGTTCTCTATGGGCCTAACACCCACGCCCTAGCCGTTGATATCGAGTCCAAATTCACGGAAGCTGCCCTCCAGAATGTTTCGATCGCCGATTATCGCAATTTCGCTCATGGACGCCACCATTGGATCGCTAAGCAGGGGGCCCAAACCGCAGTTGTGGCTCTGATTAGTCCCGGGCAGGCCCGTGCGGCGAGTGCAATTCTCGATTTAATACCTAAAGAGACGCCAATCGTTCGATTCGAGACCACCACGAACATTTCCGCCAGTCTCTCGCTGTTACCGACTGTTCTGAGATTCGTTCAAGCTGCCGGATCGGGTCGCGGTATTGATCCTGGTCGACCGGGCGTTCCTCGGTTCGGGAGTCGCATGTACAACCTTCGCGGACTTGCCGTGACTAAGCGGACGCGATCGACAATATCGCTTGCGGTTCGCCGCAAGGTTGAACCCTTTATGGAGCGACGCGAAGCCGGCTACTGGGCAGACATGGCGAAAGGCTTCATAGAACGATTATCGCGGACAACTTTCACGGGATTGGTTCTCGATTACGATGGAACGATTTGCGGAAGGAGGCACCGTTTTGGAAGTCTTCCTCCAGAAATAGCGGATCAACTGCGTCGCCTACTTCAATCTGGGCTCAGGATCGGAATCGCTACCGGCCGTGGCCGATCGGCGAGAGCTAGTCTCCGTGAAAGTATACCTGAAGGTCTCTGGCCTGGCCTGCTTATCGGCTACTACAATGGTGCCGAAGTCGGTGCGCTCTCTGACGAGTCGTGCCCTCTTCGCTCCGAAGTGGCGGCCGGTGCACTTTTAGATACAGCCCACCTAATCACGCAGGATCCAGTTCTGAAGCGGGTTGCCAACATCGAGGTGCGTCCTCATCAAATTACGCTTGAGCCAAAATCCGGCATCTCGGTGAAGGAACTCTGGCAACTGTCAGTTGAAGGTCTGCGACGAGGCGACGCGCCGGGTGACTTAGACATTGTTCACTCTACTCATTCAGTGGACATTCTTTCTCCAGGAGTATCCAAGCTTACTGTTGTGCGTGCTGTCAGTCCCGATGCCGCTTCAAGTGACCGCGTCCTCTGCATTGGTGATTTAGGGCGTTGGCCTGGCAATGACTATCGCCTTCTGTCGACGAAGTATTCACTCTCCTGTGATCAAACCTCAACCTCTCCAGATACTTGCTGGAACTTGGCGCCTCCAGGTTTACGAGGTTTTCAGGCCACCACCTACTACCTCGAGCATATAGCAGTGAAAGGAGGAGAGGGCCTTCTGAAACTACCGATTGAGAGTGAGTCATAAAATGAAGCGAGAACTCACTTTCCAACTGCTCCGCAGCGTCCTTCCCGATCCGCCCTGGTCGGAGGATGCTTTGCAGTCGATTCTGCAAGACCTGCGAGCGTTGGCGGAGCATAAGTACAACAAATACGAGATGTATCAGCCCGGCCGTCTTTTTTTCGAAAACCTGTACCTTTGGCTGGCAGCGTTTGAGGAGCACGACCGCACATCGGCACTAGAATTTGTTCGACAGCGTTTGATCTTCATTTCGCGGGAGGAATTCCAGCAGTTAGCGCACGTTTTATATCATGACGGAATCCGGCAAAAACACCTCGAGCTCGCTTCAACGGCTTCGGGCATCCCGCGCCACCGACTCCGCCTGCTGACTGAATCCCCAGACTTCAAGCGCGCCGAACGGGCATCTCTTTATGTCGCACTCAGTGACGGAGCACGCGTTGACTACTTTCGCCGACAGACCTTCTCTATCAGTAATGAACAAGTGGTCGCGGCGTACTACGTAGGTGCTGCAAAGACCAAGGAACTTACCACAAAGCTTGGCACAGCATTAGGGTTGGATACAGCTCTCTTTCAATCCATGTTTCTTATAGACGACTTCTGTGGATCAGGTCGGACGCTTCTGCGAGAGGTAATCAAGATCCCACTTGATGAGACTCTGCCGGGTTTCGTAGTTCCCAATGACATGAGGGCTAAGCTCGAATACACCGACGATCCGCCGGAAATCGAGTGGAACTATGCCGGCCCGATTCAGCCAGAGGAGCTTGGTCGGTTACAGCTCGCATCTCACCAGTCGGCGTATAGACACGCTCTTCAGCGCCTTTCCGATTTGGCATCCAAGCAAGAGACGTCTTTGAAAGGGGCGTTGAAGCGACTCTCGGAGCACGGCATTGTTGATTCTCTCGATCCTGCTGCTAAGGTATTTCTCTGTCCGCTTCTCGTAACACAATATGCAATTGACCGCCTTGAGCCCCTATTTAAGCGATTGCCGCCGCCGCTCAACCGACTCGAGTTTGTACCCGGCGCGGTGCTTGAGAATGGCGCTCGTATCCTACGCGGCGACAGCCCGATCGCGGACATTTGCGAACGGTATTATCGACCCGAATTCGGAGACGAGCACACCGGGAACGTAATGTTTGGGTATGACAGTTGCGGCTTACCCTTGGTGCTGCATCACAACACTCCGAACAATTCGTTGTATTTTCTGTGGTCGCGAAAGTGGACAAATCCGCTCTTCGCGAGGTTTGAGCGGCATGGCCGAGAGGGTTCAAAATAATGCCGGCCTTGCGGAATGCCTTCAAATATCGACTGGCAGACCGGCCGCTGCTTGACACTTCCCTGTTCTTGCACCTGTACTGTCCAGCTTTGCTAAACAGGCTCTCGCCAGAAGATTTTGCGGCTCCCAGGCTACTTGTACTTCGCGGAAGCCCGGGGTCGGGAAAAAGCAGTTTCTTACGACTATTCCAGACAGAGAGCTTGACGACTCTGCACTCCAGGAGGGCATTAGCCGGTGACGATATCCTCGCTGAACTTCTTCGTGAGCTTGGAGTGCTTGGGGAATCCTCCGTTCGGGTGGCCGGCCTGTACATACCTTGTGACAGCAATCTGCGTGATGTTGCGAATGTTGATTCGGCCGGCAACCTGCGATTATTGAACGCCCTTCTAGATGTCCGCATAACGCTTGCCTACCTCCGAAGCCTCGGAGAGCTTTCCAGACTCGGGCTGCTTCCTGGCATCAATCTGTCACTGATGCAGTTTGACGCACTTACGGCTGACGAGACACCGCCTCCTCTGTTCGCTCAAACTCGAACGTATGATGAACTCTATGCCGAGTGCGTTCAAATCGAGACTGACTTTGCCGCCTTGTTGAACAGCTTCCCCGGTGACACTATTCCCGCGTCGATAAGGCCACATGCACGCCTGTTCTCGTTGAGCTTTCTTGGTGCGCTCCGGACTCAGAATGCCCCTTCCCCCTTTGTGACACCATTGGTCCTGATTGATGATCTCCAAGATCTTTACGAGGAACAAAGAATTCATCTTCAGACGGAGCTCCTACGGAGGGTCGGAATTCCACGATGGGTAGCAGTCCGGAAGCACGTCTACGAACTCGAGCGCCTTCTACCTTTGGAAGGGACTAAAGACGAACGGGACGTCCGCGAAATTGATCTCGACGCTACGACCGCGCCTGCTTTCCGAAAGTTCCTCGAGAACGTCACTGAACGACGCCTCCGACAGACTGAGCCGTTGCGCCAGTTCACGACGGTACAAGATTTTCGAGATCATCTGAAGGAACCTGATCTGGTGGTGACGAAAGAGCGCGTAGTGGAAAAGCTGAGTTCCGCCATCACGGAATTGAAACAACGCTCCGGTTCTGGGCTCCCGGACGATCTAGTGCCGCCTGATCAGATTTCATTTGATTATCTTGTCGAGATAGAGCGTTTACTGATTTTGGCGGAGCGGAAGAATCGACGCCGCCAGCAGTTTTTGCTCGCGGAACTTGAACCACCGGAACCGAGCGATGCCAAGACTGAGGAGGCGGCACGACTCTTCGCATCACAACGGTATCGGTTCCCGTACTACTTTTCCTTTGATGCACTCTGCCAGGCCGCGAACGGAAACGTGGAGCAGTTTCTGGCAATCGCTTCGCCCTATGTCGATAAGATGATCTTCCGCGCAGAGTTGGGACGCGCTCCGGTCTTGAACGCGGGGGAGCAGGAAGAGCTGCTGCGACAGAGTGCAGATCGTTATTATCAGCGTATCGAGCAAGGCTTCGCGCACGGCTTCAATATTAGACAATTCATCGACAACCTTGGCATATTTTGTAAGACTGTCACTCACAGGCCAAATGCCCCGATTGCGCCGGGTGTGACAGGTTTTGGGCTGACGCGGGAGCAGCTGCGAGATGCCCTCTCCGCTGATGGCGCCCAAGAAGGACTGAGAATCTTTCGCCAAACTCTGACCAGTGCGGTGGCAGGGAATGTATTGGCGGTTCGGTCAACGAAACAAGGTCAAGCCGGATCCAAGAAGCTGGTCTTTTATCTTAACCGTCTGCTCTGTATCAGGTTCGGATTGCCCATGAACTATGGTGGTTGGCAGCGTCTCCCCATTGAGAATCTAGTAAAGATGATGCGGGGCCCGGTACCTGCCGAAGAATGGGGCAAGAAGTGGAAGCCTGAAGCCCTAACACTTGAGGAAGCTGAGGTATGAACCTTCGTTGGGGGGATTATTTCAGCACGCTACAGTTCCGTACCTTTTGGCAGGAGCGCCAATCCCAGAAAGATGCATCAGCTTGTGTCATTCTCGGGTTAGGGTTTGATCCCCGCTGTCTGGCAGCTCTCGAGGAGCTCGCCGCTGTGACTCCAACTAGCGATAAGCTTGGGTATGTCGCGCTAGACCTGAAGACACCGGTGGATGGGCTACCTCGTTCGGAAGCTCTTGAGAAGTTACACGAGCAGAATCGGTTGCGTTTGGAACGACTTGCGGGAATTCCTTGTGTCGGACGAGGTGACCTCTCGTTGCAAGACGCTGACGGACACCCTTCTGGAGGCCGTATTGCTCTCAGCCTTGTTAATGGACTGTTGGATGCGATAGCAAGCCATCGAGATGTGATTGTCGATATCAGTGGGATGCCACGCTCAGTATTTTTCCCTCTAATATCGTTTCTATGTGCGCGAACAGACCAGGGTAGAATTCGCAATCTGCATGTCGCCGTCACTGAAGACCCATTGATTGATGCCGAAATTCGCGGTTCCGAGTTCGGTGATGCGGATTTTCTGCATACGTTCAGACCACAAGGCTCTAAGAAGATGGTCTGGCTTCCTGTTGTGCAGCATGGGGAGCAGGAGCGAATCCGAAAGATACATAATCAAATTCGCGACGAGTGTATTGAGATCTGTCCGATTCTGCCCTTTCCAGCGAAGAATCTCCGAACGGCTGACGAAATCCTCATCGAGCTGAGCGATACACTCTTCGAGGACTTCCTTGTTTCACCCGGCAATCTGCTTTTCTGCGACGAGCGAACTCCATTCGACATTTACAGAAAAGTCGTACAGCTCCACGATTATCACGTTGAGAAGCTCGGTCGCCTGGTCGGTGAGGTCACAAGCGTTGTCTCGCCCCTCGCGAGCAAGCTGCTCTCCCTTGGTCTTTTGTTGGCTGCGATAGATCGACACTTGCCGGTGTCGTACGTCGAGGCGGGAATGTACGAAATCGATGCTGATCGTTTTTATGAACTTGCGGCGCGCCAGCATGACCCCCTAGAGGTCTGGGTTGCTGGCGAACCCTATTCGCTGTCGGCGGACTTCAGCAAATGAAAACCAACATTGCAACAATCTATGGCGTTGGCTTAATCGCCCTCGACATCATCGATGAGGACGAACAACTGTCCTATGCACTTCAGGCAGGCGGCACTTGCGGAAACGTCCTTTCCTTACTCGCGACTTTGGGTTGGAATGCGTATGCCGTCGGACGAATTGCCAGTGACCCGCCTGGATCCAGAGTCCTCAAAGACTTATCTAGGTGTGGCGTGAAAACAGATCTGGCAACACTGCTTCCGGGCGCCCCAACACCTGTGATCGTGCACCGTATTCGTAAGTCCTTATCCGGCGAAGGGACGCACTCCTTTTCATTTTTTTGTCCAACGTGCGGACATCGTTTGCCTCGATATCGACCGATCTCGGTTGCCGCAGCCCAGGTTGCGGCGGCATCTATCTCACAAATTGAGGTTCTTTTTGTAGATCGTGTATCTCCGGGCGTCCGACGTCTCGCCGAGCACGCCAAAGAGCGAGACGCGATCATCTATTTCGAACCCTCTGCGTCTGGTGATCTGAAACATACAAAAGCACTGCTAGAAATGGCCCACATCCTCAAGTACTCTCAGGAAAGACGGGCGGAAGTCCGGTCGTTCGGCTCTGGTCGCGCGACTCTCATAGAGATCGAGACTCTTGGAAGTGCGGGTTTGCGATTTCGGACCGCGCTCGGGGCCTCCAGAGAGCGTTGGATAGACCTGCCAGCCGCCTCGGTCATATCCCTAAAAGATGCCGGAGGGGCTGGTGATTGGCTCACATCCGGGCTCATTCACAATCTATGCGCGAACGGGTTAAGAGCCTTACAAACAGCATCACAAGACGCGATAATCGAATCCCTTGTAATCGGACAAAGAGCGGCTGCCTGGAATTGTGGCTTTATAGGAGCTCGAGGAGGCATGGGTGTAATTTCGCGGCGCGATTTAGCACACATTTTTGACAACGACCAGAGCCATGTGCACGCGCTAAGGCCCAATCGGCATTCAAGAGGAGCGAATCGAAACTCGATGAAGAAGACCATATGTGTGGTCTCCTGACGCAGAGCATTTTGCGGCGATGTGGGACCCGTCTCGTCGAGCAACAGGGCCTGCTGATCGTACTTCAAGTAAGTTGACCTTGCTCGCTAAGACTTAAGCCAATCGGTAGTTCCGAACGCCAGCTCAGTAACGTCCTGGACAGTCCGGCTTGGCCACTCGACCGCATACGCCCATGTACAAGTGCGCTCGTGCAAAGCGAGTATGCTCCGGTCCGATAGTCGCATGTTTCAAGTCGCACCCCACGAATCAAACGAGAGGAGTTTTCGCATGTCCCGCCTCAACGCCAAAGTTCGCTGCAACTACTACCCTCTGCCCCTCAGAGAAGCGGAAAGAATCCGAAGTCTCTTGCGGTTTCCGATCGAGCCGTTTTCGGCCTTGGATCCTTGCGTCGGCGACGGCGCGGCGTTCGCTGCGATTACCCGGGATTCCAGCGCAAGACGGTACGGAATTGAATTGGATGCCTATCGCGCGGAACAAGCCGGGCCCTCACTGACAAAGATTGTTCAGGGGAACTGTCTGGAAACACATTGCACGGTCGAGTCGTTCTCGCTCTGCTTTTGTAATCCCCCGTACGACTGGGCGCTCGCAGGTAACGCTCGGGAACGACTTGAGACGGTGTTCTTGAATCACATCTTCCGGTGGCTGATCGCCGGTGGGGTCCTCCTCCTGGTGATTCCAGCCGAACGCGCGACCGACTGCGCGCAGATCCTCGCTTCCCACTTCAAACGTGCGCGGGTGTTTCGCCTGTCCGATCCGGAGTCGGTTCGCTATCGCCAGGTCCTTATTGCCGGCGTTCGGCGGACGCGCCGTGAGCGCGAACAACTTCGTGACCGCGAGATCAGCGAGGGCCGTTATCGCTTCACCGCGCTCGGACGCGAGTACGAGAGCTTGCCAGAGCTGGCAGACTCGTGCGCCGACCCATATGCCGTGCCGACCGGTGGGCCGGCAGCACTGACGTTCAAGGGCCTGCCTCTCGATGAATTGGAGGATCTCGTTGCGAACTCGCCGGCCTACCGGCAAACCACGCGAATTCTCGCCCCGGAACCAACCGTTATCGGAGGAAGGCCACTCACACCGCTGCATGCGGGCCAAGTCGGCCTGGTCGCTTGCTCTGGTCTCATCAACGGAATCTTTGGCTCGGGCGAAGAGCGCCACATCGCGGCGTGGAAGAGCAAAAAGATCACGACGAAACTCACCGAGGAAGAGGAGGATGGCACAACCGTGATCCGCGAGCGGGAACGCTTTGTCCAGGAGCTTTCTGTCGTCTTCGCGACCGGGGAAACGGGCACGCTTGAATAGCGGGTTTTACAGGGACCCTCGCGCCCGTCTTTGAAAGGAGTCCGCCGATGAAGAACG
>Ga0210389_10005178_pt1 | contig 10119 bp, 8 predicted proteins | sample IncBWH28OmetaG_FD_160127 | JGI IMG/M metagenome (GOLD analysis project Ga0210389, IMG submission 160127) | Forest soil microbial communities from Barre Woods Harvard Forest LTER site, Petersham, Massachusetts, United States - Inc-BW-H-28-O ...
GGTTGTGCGCGATCCGAAAAACGGTTCCGCACAGCAGATCACCTTGTGGATTCAAAGTTATCGACAAGTGACGCAGACATCCTGGAAAGACGAACTGGAATCGCTCATCCCGTTCGACAAGATTCTTGCTGAGGATCCCTCCCGGACGTACGCGACCATGGACCTCGAGAGCCGGAACATCTATCGCGAAAAGATCGCCAACATTTCCTCGCGCTCCGGCCGCACTGAGACAGAGGTTGCGGAAGCCGCTCTTGCCCTGGCTCGGCAGGCTCGAAGCAAACATTACAGCGATCCTCGAATTGAGCGCCGGGAATCGCACATCGGCTTTTACCTGGTCGCCGAGGGCAGCGCGCTGCTGTGCGAAAGAATGGGCTATCTCCCCACGCCCGGCGATCGCTTCCGCGCATTCTTGCGAAGCCATCCCGATGATGTCCTCATAGGCGGAATCGCCGTCTTGAGCGCCATTATTTTCGGCTTCTCCGTCTGGTGGCTTACACCGTCTTCCACCTCCCTCACGCTCGTATTGCTGGGCATGCTGATTTTATTGATACCGGCCTCGCAAGCGGCGGTCCAACTGATGAACTACCTCATCACCAACGTCCTCCCAGCGGATCCACTGCTGAAGCTGGATTTTTCCAAGGGGGTTCCCGACGACTGCGTCACTCTGGTCGCGATCCCGACTCTCTTGCTCAATGAGAAGCAAGTCCGCAGGTTGGTTGAGGAACTCGAGGTTCGCTATCTCGGAAATCATGATCGCAATTTACATTTCGCCATCGTTTCCGACTTGCCCGATGCGTATCAGCCTTCGCCGGAAGACGGCGCGTTAGTGGCGCTGATGTCGAAGCTCATTGAGGAACTGAATTCGCGCCATTCTCTCAAAGACGCTGGAAAATTTCTTCATCTTCATCGGCACCGGGTTTACAACCCTCATGAGAGTGGATGGATGGGCTGGGAGCGAAAACGCGGAAAGCTGCTGGATTTGAATCAGCTCATGCGCGGGTCGTATGACAGTTTTCCAATCAAGGCGGGAGATGTCTCAATTCTTCCCAAGGTCCGTTTCGTCATCACACTCGACTCCGACACCGAGTTGCCGCGTGGCTCGGCGCAGCGCATGATCGGAACGTTGGCCCACCCCCTGAATCAGGCAATTATCGATCCTGTTCGCAATATCGTGGTTGCCGGTTACGGAGTTCTTCAACCACGTGTCGGCATCAGTGTTCTCAGCACAACCCGCTCTCGTCTTGCCGCCCTGTTCGCAGGCGAAACTGGACTCGATCCTTACACGCGCGCGATTTCCGATGTCTATCAGGATCTGTACGGTGAGGGGATATTCGCAGGCAAAGGAATCTACGAAGTTGACACTATGTTCCGCGTCCTGCAAGGACGATTTCCGGAGAATTCGCTGCTCAGCCATGACCTGATCGAAGGCGCCTACGCGCGCTCCGGCCTCGCCACCGACATCATCGTTGTCGAAGAGTACCCTTCGCACTACTCCGCCTATAACCGCAGGAAACATCGTTGGGTCCGCGGCGACTGGCAAATCATGGCATGGCTCTTCGACCTCGTTCCGGATGAGTCAGGAGCGTTTGTACCTAACCCCATCTCGCTGATTTCGCGCTGGAAGATTTTCGATAACCTGCGACGCAGCCTGGTCGACCCAGCCACCATGATGTTGTTCCTGGTTGGGTGGCTGGTAATGGACCATCCCGTCTACTGGACGCTGGCAGCGATCTCCATTTTGTTTCTTCCGGCATTCGCCGAGCTTCTGGTTGGACTGACGAATGCCGCCATCAACCGCAGCCTACAAAGCGCGCGGGGCGCATTCCGCAATTTTCTCAAGAGCGGTTTCACTGTCCTTCTTGGTTTAATCCTGTTAGAACACCAGGCTCTGCTCTCGCTTGACGCTATCGTACGTGCCCTGGTGCGCCGCCTGATCACTCGTCGGCGCTTGCTGGAGTGGGAAACGGCGGAAGAAGCAGAGTTGGGCGGTCGCCGTTCAGCCGTCGATCGTTATTTGGGCTGGACTCCGTTCGTGGCGGTCGGCCTCGCTCTGCTGATCTGGATGATCCATCCTTCAGCCTTGCGGGCTGCGGCGCCAATTCTCTTACTCTGGGCTTGTAGCCAGCCCTTGGCTCTGTGGCTGAACGGCCTTCCGATCGAACCAGAGCCCGAGTTGCATATTGAGGATGTGAAATTTCTTCGCCGCTCCGCTCTCCACATCTGGCGATATTTCCTGGAGTTCTCCAGCGCCGAACACAACTGGCTCGTGCCAGACAATATTCAGGGTGTTCCGCACCGGGTCACGGCGACCGTGTCCCCTACAAACGTCGGACTTCTTCTGAATTCTCGCCAGGTCGCCGGCGAATTTGGCTATCTCACGGTTCCCGAAGTGGTCGAGTTGACGCAAAAGACTCTTGATGCATTCGTTCAGCTGCCCAAGTATCGCGGCCATCTCATGAACTGGTACGACACGCGAACTATGCAGCCGAAGCCGCCGTTCTTCATTTCTTCAGTCGACAGCGGCAATCTCGTCGCGTCGCTTTGGACATTGGAACAGGGTTGCCTTGATCAGTTGCGCCGTCCGTTGCTGTCGCACGCGAGTGCCGAGGGATTGCTCGATCATTTGCGCGCCTTGCGAGAATTACGAGCTCTCCCCAACCGCGTGTTGCAGCGCTGTGACCTTGCTCTCCATCGAGCAGATTGGCTCGAAACCGTCCTGAGTTTTCCCGAAGACCTTTTGGACAAGAAGAAACCGCGGGCGAAACACGCTTCTGACGTCGCATGGTTTCGCCGGCAGACGCTAATGCGGCTGAATAGTATTCGCAGCCTGGTAGAACTCTACCTGCCGTGGAGACTGCCCGAATTCGCCGCACTGCGTGCCAAGTTGTTCGAGAGTCATGGCGAGTTAGAGAATGTCCCTCTCCAACGCCTGGCCGACTGTATTGCCGAGGTGGAATTGCGCCTGGACAAACTATTTCAGGCGTCGCTGAATGGAGATCGAACAGCTGCCCTGCGACTTGCGCTGCTTCTGTCGGAAGCTCGCAAAAATGCAGCCGCCCTCGTCCAGGAGTTGCAGCAGATAAGCCAGCAGGCGCACGATCTGGCCGAGACCATGGATTTCAGCTTCCTGCTGGATCGGGAACGGTTGCAATTATCCGTCGGCTTCGACGCCGGCTCGGAGGAGTTGCAGCCCTACTACTATGACCTGCTTGTCACCGAGCCTCGCACTGCCGTGTTTGTCGCGATCGCCAAAGACGATATCCCTCAGGACTCCTGGTTTCATCTGAACCGGCAGGTCTCAACTGATCATGGCCGTACCGTTTTGTTGTCATGGACCGGAACCATGTTCGAATACATGATGCCATCGATCTGGATGCGCAGCCATTCCAACACTCTGCTAGATCGCGCATGTGAGGCGGCGGTCCAGGCGCAACAGGCCTACGCTGCCAGCAAGTGCATTCCGTGGGGCATTTCGGAAGCGGCCTGCGCCCGGCTGAACGAGGCTGGTGACTATCACTATGAAGCGTTCGGAGTGCCGAGTTTGGCCCAGAAGAAAAGCGAATCTGATCCTATGGTCGTTTCGCCCTATTCCACCTTCCTCGCGTTGCCGGTCGATCGCAAAGCATCGCTCGCTAATCTGAGGAAGATGAATTCGCTGGGATGGTTCGGCTCCTACGGATTCGTGGAAGCGGCGGACTATACCGACTCTCGCAAGTTTTTCCTGCGCCGTCCCGAACTCGTGCAATCGTGGATGGTTCATCATCAGGGAATGAGCCTGCTCGCTCTCGGAAATGTCCTTTGCGATCAAGTCATTCAGCGCTGGTTTCATTCCAATCCGCGAGTTCAGGCCACCGAACTCCTGCTCCAGGAAAAGCCACTTGCGGAATAGCCGGTCGAAATCACTTCCGGCTCGCTGAGAAATGCAACGAAATGAACTTCAAGCCGCTTTTCTCGCGGCCGATTCCTTTTCCCGTTGAATGCGCGCGGAAAGAAGGCCTTTGGCTTTTTGTAGTTCTGCGCGCCGCTTACCGGTTAATCCGCGTCCCGCTCGGTTCATGAAATACGTGAGCATCCGCAGCCCTGATCCTGGCCCTTTTGGCGAAACTTTATTCGAAGCAAGAGTGCGGGCGATGGTGGCGGCACTCTTTGTAAACAATCCTGCCGGCGGATGCGTGGAATCGGTCTTGACGCTGGACACCCATCTTTTCCCCGTTCGTCTCGGCATAAGCCTCCTCTGCAAAAGTGCTGCCGACCTCGCCGGCAGCTGATCCCTATGAAATCTCCAAGACCCTTGAGGCTTGCCTTCTCGCTACCCAGTAGCAATTGCACGCAACGGTTTCCAATCGTTCCCGATCCGTGATTGTCAGCTCCTTCCCGTTGTAGCTCAGTAGCCCCGCCCGCTCCAAAAGCGACACCGTCAAGCTCGCCGACGAAACGCTGCGGCCTAATAGCTTGGCGAGAAGTTCGCGGGGCAGCGGCAATTGCCGCGAGTTGACCCGATCGTTGCTCAACAGAAGCCAGCGCGCCAGTCTTTCCTCATCGGCATGAAGGCGATTGCAAAGAGCCGTCTGCGAAACCTGAATGAATAAAGAGTGGCTGAACTTCAGTATTAACTCCTGGAATCGACCTCCTCGCCGAAATTCGTCGCGCGCCGACGAGACGCTGAGCCGAAAGCCGTTTCCAGGCACCTGAACCAGATTTTGATGAGCCGTTGTCTCCACTCCAAACAACGCAGGAATGCCTACCGCACCCTCGTTACCGCAGAGTCCGATCTCGACGTTGTCGTACTCATCTGTTCTGCAGAGAAAAGAGATTACGGTATCTCGCCCCGGAAAATAGACCTGATCGAGCGCATCTTCGTAGTTGAAGAGAATTTCGGTGGGGCGTAAGACAACGCGTTCCAAGGCAGGAAGCAACCGCTCTAGTGATTCCGCCGGCAAAGCAGCAAGGAGAAGATTTTCCTTGATTTCTCGTTCTTCAGCCATTTTTCGAACCTACTTACAAAAATCTCCTTACACACAGATTTTCCGGATCCCGTCACTGTCTCAGCATTTCGCGGTCATAATGATTGCGGCCAATTCCGATGCTACAAGCTAAATAATGCCCAAACTCCCGCCACTTTTCAAGACTGTGTTATGCATCTCGGGAGCGTTGTGGCACCAAGTGCATTCAGGCTGCGGCGCTGCTTCGCATCGCAATCTCAGGATGACAATGCGAGCAAAAGGACAACGGAATGTCCCAGAATTCTCCGTCCCCATCCAGCCAGAATCGAGCGGTTATAAATGCCATAGGCGATCCGCAGTGTGGAAAATATTCTTCCCGAAGCGACTCGTTGCTTTTGTTTTGAAGGAACTCTCTTATTGACCCGCGCAGAGAGTTCTCTGGTACGACTAGGGAATCAGACATCTGGGCTTTGTACCGAGAGAAGTGGGATTAAAAGCAGAATATAAGAACCTGCAAGACCGCGTCAGCCTCTTACAGGACTGGCAAGTGTACGCTACCGTACAAAGCCTAAATCGCTTCTTTTTCCCAAAGTTGGGTATGCCTTCTGATTAGCTGGTAGCATTCGCAGGCCGCATCTTCCAGTCGCTCGCGTTTTTCAATTTTCACTGATCCACGGCTATAGGTGATCAGGCCGGCCTTCTGCAGCACACCGGCAGCAACGGTAACGCTTGAACGTCGTGTGCCAAGCATGTTAGCCAGGAATTCGTGCGTCAGTGAAATCAGGTCGCTGCCAATGCGATCCTGCGTCATGAGCAGCCAGCGTGCCAGCCTTTCATCCACTTCATGAAGACGGTTGCAGGCGGCAATTTGTGCTCCCTGCATCGCCATGATCTGGCCGTACTGCTGCATGCGCCTTTCCAGAACCGGGCATTGACCCAGAAACATCGCCAGAACCTGCGCTGGCATCCGGAAAGCCGTCCCTCGCATTTGTACCACCAGGCGTGAGACGCTGGTTTTCAGTCCGACTGCAACCGGCAATGCGGTGCACCCCTCATTCCCCGAGATGCCAACTTCTACGCTTTTTCCGCCTTCCATCATGCTCAAAACCGATATCAATCCGCTGTTCACAGAGTATCCGTATTTAATCGGCTCCTCGACGTCTTCCAGTACGTCATGGGTGCGGAGTTCGACGTGCGTCAGCTGCGAATAAATCGATTCGCATTCCGGCGATGGCAGACCGAGCAGAAGGCGATTCCGAACCGGATACCCCTCAATCTCAGGAGTTGGTTTGGCCGTTACCTTGGAGGAACGAACTTTGGCCATATCGAGCACTGCAGATGGATTTCCAGAGAACAAGAGTGTACTCCTTGCGTTCCGCCGAGTATGTGCGCTACCGTACAGAGAAGCCTGTATTGCACTCCTATCAGAAAGGCTCCTACACTTTTTTTAGGCAGGTGGACAATTTTAGGCAGGTGGACAACGGTCGTGTGAAATCGGGAATATTCTGAAGCGTGTTCTTGTTGTCGACGACAGTGCAGTGGTCAGGAAAGCTCTGCGTTTGATGTTCGAGACCGCGGGTTGGGCCGTATGCGCCGAAGCCTCGAACGGGGAAGAAGCGATTGCCAAGGCTCGAGAAATCCCCGCGGATCTGATCGTACTCGACTTTTCGATGCCCGCGATGAACGGCCTCACCGCCGGGAGCATTCTCAAGAAGATGTTGCCTCAAACCCCTCTCATTCTCTTTACCTCCTTCGGCAACGTGCTCAGCTCCTCGGACGTGCGTCGAGCCGGCTTTTCTGCTCTCATCGACAAAACTGAGGCCGGAAAACTTCTCACCGCAGCAGAGAGTTTACTCGTCGCCTCCTAGCGCCATTTGGGAAAGGTGGCAGTCAGCCTACCATGCGGGCGGAACAACTCTCGAATTCCACTCCGCTTTGCCAGAGGACAGGGCACGGCACAACGAGGTTCAGGCTGTTCTGGATTCTGCCCTAAAGACGGAGGAGAAAACTTGCACCATTCAAGCGGGTCTGTTCGAGGTACTCGAAAGTGTCAGCCGTTCCCTGCAGGTCAAGTGGACTAAACCGACCGAATGATTGGCGTAACATCCCATTACACGCATCTTCGATCCTTCCACCAGTTGCGATTCAAGCACGATGAATTGTGCCGGATAATCCGGACCGATTGGGTTTATGGAAACGAGAGCGAGATCACGTCCCGTGCCGTCATGCAGGCACTCAACCCTCTCGCACGGCAGCATGCCAGGCCAGGGGTAGGTCGAGTCATTCCAGAGATTCTCAGTCGTCACGACCGGAATTTTCTCAAGGACCGTGTGGCGGTTGCCCTTTGCATCGGTGAAATCACAATGAACGAATCCTGGAAACGATTCATCAGCAAAGCCAACAATGTCAACGCGAAGGCACGTCATACTGGGGATTCTATTCTTAACTGTTGAACAATCGCCATGTCACTCACTGACCCGCAAAAAGGCGACAGACGGCGCGACCTTGTGTTATCTAATGAAGTCGGCCATCTTTTTAAGTGCACCAATTCCTTGTCGGGCGGTGGTCAAGGGCTGTCCGCAGGGTGTTCAAACCGAGCGATGACAGGAGGTCCCATTGAACTGGAACAGATGGGTTCGGCAGGTGCACCGCTGGCTGTCCATTGCCTTTACGCTGGTGGTTATTTTCAACGGCGCGGCCGTGCTTAAACACAGGTACACCAACTGGATGGGTCTGTTGGCAGTCGCCGCGCTCGCCTTGATGTTTTTCACGGGTATGTATTTGTTCGTGCTACCGTATGTCTCGAAGTGGCGAAGCGGGCGACGCGTCGATTGATCAATTTCTGGCGCGGCATTTGCCTCGATAGTTGGCGTAACATTCCGAGTTCACTCGCTGATCCAACTCCGATGCGAATCAACCGCTCTGCAAAGTAGTTCGACTCGCCCGTTCCACTGAAACAGATTAAGACTGTGCGGCATTAGGGCGAAGGCCTCCATGTGCATCACGCCAAAGTGGTTCACCTTCGGATTGGCTGTATTCCTTGCGCTGCCCGGGTCCCTTTCTCCGCTCGGGCCAACAAATCCACGGAAGAATCCGCGAGACGAATTTCGCCAGCAATCGCCCTCGGAGAGTCCGCAATCGCCGCCGCCATCGGTTTTCTGGGAATTGCAGCCAGCGCAGGTAGATGCCATGCTGCTTCCAATTCCCGACAGCGACGATTCCCGCTACCAGCACCTCCATCAATATTTCTCTGACTTGCATTGCCCTTCCAAACTGATGGTGGAGCAACCGGTTCCTAAACACCTGGGCAAGAACCTGATGTGCGTCCTCCCCGGAAAGACTGCCGAAAAGATGCTTGTGGTTGCCCGCTACGACCATCGTTGGGAAAGTGACGGGTGGAGCGAGGCCGCGGCGCTGCCAATCCTTTACAACGCTTTGCGAGCCGAACCGAGGCAGCATACCTTTGTTTTTGCGGCACTCCGTGGCGGCGCTGGAGCGAAGGAGTTTTTGGGCAATCTCCGAAAGAATAAACAGCCACCGGTGAAAGCGATTGTCGTATTGGATTCACTTGCGATGGGCGATCCGCGCTTCTACACGACAAGCAACAAACTGCTGGGTACCGAAGCGACCTTTACGGCTCACCTCCAGGGCGTTTCGCCTCCCGTGAATGAACCGATGCCCAGTCTGGTTTTCTATAACGCGGTGCTGTCCCTGGCAGACCGAATTCCGTCGATATTGATACATTCGCGAAGTTACAATCAGCAAATTTCCGCACCCGCATTCCATAAAGATTTCGATTTCGCGGCCTATTACCTCTGCAGGATCGACACTAAACTAGCAATTCCAACGAACCCTCCCGCGCAATAAATTGCCCACGCACTCTAATTGCACGGCATAAGCGCTGTGGATGACGATGCTTGCGCCGCTTTAGCCACGTTTGCAATCGAGAATCTTTACGGCAGTGTGGGTTTCTATCCGCGAGCCACGAATCTTGGGCGCTGCGATAGCTACGCTGCCACTGGCGTCCGCATGGCCTCAATGTAGCTATCCATCGACTGGGTCAATTGTGCATCCACTTCATCCGCGATCGTCATAACATCGGGCAGGAGCAAGCTGAAATCCAGAAAACTCAAATTGCTCTGCAACGTGCCAAAGAGCGTCACCTGCAGTATTCGTGATTCATGTACTAGCATCGCAGGCGTGTAGCCTTGTTTGTATCGCAACTTGCCGTGGGCCGCCGCCGCGGGTGAAAAGACCGCATCGCTGTCCTTGGCAGTGGCGCTGGGTTTGCCGAGCCGGACCACCAGATCCTCGACGAGCTTGGGCAGATGTCCCGTGCGCTCGTCGTCGCTCAGCAGAACGTGGTTCAGTTCTTTGCTCTGTTTTGCCCGAGCTAACCAGTCTTCTACGACCTTGGGAATACAGCGCCGCAGTATCGTGCCAACTCTCTCTTTTTCCACCCGTACCGTGGGCTTGCGATTAAGCATCCTTTCCCGAAGGAGATCGATCAGTTTCTCAATCGCGAACGGCTTCACCATGATCTCGTCAGCTTCCATAAGAATCGCGGCCATCGAGCTCTGCACGTCGGGGTAGCCGCTAACCAGCATTGTGAGTGCATTCGGCTGGGAGTGGCGCATCGCCGTAACAACTGTAAATCCGTCGCCAGGATTCGGCATGTGCAGGTCCGTGATGAGTACATCAAAGCTCTCGCTAGCGATATATCTCAAAGCCTCTGTCACGCTGGCGGCTGCCACTACTTCGAATCCTTTGCGCTGAAGTGTCGCGTCCATCATGGCACGCACAGCGTCATCGTCATCTACTAGCAGAACCTTACGAGCAACACTTGATTCGATTGGGGGCATACGGCACAACCTCTCTTCACGAGTAAGAACAGTATGGCGCAGTGTTATTTTCAGAGATGTACAAAAAAGGACAGTCATACGGAGAGGTAACGGCTAGTGTGTTTCCAGGCTGTAAGGTCAAAGCGCGGTCATGGGTTAGCGGCGGAACACCTGCCATTCAGACCCTCACGGCCGCGCTAGTTTGATGGGCTCAGTTCAAGCGTGTTTCAGGCCGGACTCTCACTGGGTTCGGCTTTTTTCTCCACCTGACACGACGCAAAATTTCCTGGGCTGGATGATCAAACGAAAAATGACTCACGCACCGCGGATGGCCC
>Ga0210389_10005179_pt1 | contig 10117 bp, 7 predicted proteins | sample IncBWH28OmetaG_FD_160127 | JGI IMG/M metagenome (GOLD analysis project Ga0210389, IMG submission 160127) | Forest soil microbial communities from Barre Woods Harvard Forest LTER site, Petersham, Massachusetts, United States - Inc-BW-H-28-O ...
CATTCATAATGCGATCAAATCAAAACAAAAAGTTCTGAAGACAGGGATTGAAATGAACCGCGATTTAATCGGCAATACCCTCCAAATAGTCAATCTTGAAGTCGCTCCATTGAGAGTAGAAGGCGAAGAGCCTTTGCTCGTGGTGGTCTTTACAGGACAACAAATAGGAATAGAAGGGCATCGTGTTAAAGGATCGAAAAACAATTCCATTGCCAAGGACAGAAGAATAAGAAAGCTGGAGGAGGAACTTGCCTCCACCCGTTATGATATGGGGTCTATTACCCATGATCAGGAAGCCGTTAATGAGGAGCTGCAAAGCGCCAACGAGGAGGTCGTTTCAAATAACGAAGAGCTGCAGAGCTTGAACGAAGAGCTTGAAACCTCGAAAGAGGAAATTGAATCCACGAATGAAGAGTTGACCACTACCAATCAGGAGCTTTATACCAGGATTCAGCAGGTAGAGGAACTATCCGCATACTATGACGGCATTCTTTCTACTATTCATGAGCCCATGCTTATTCTGGACAAGGACTTCCGGGTTGCATCAGCCAATAGTTCGTTTTGCAAGGCTTTTCATATCAATGAGCATGAGTGTATCGGAGCATCACTTTATAAACTAGGGAATGGACAATGGAATATCCCTCGCTTACGGGAGCTCCTGGAAGATATTGTGCCGAAAAATCATCACTTTCATGATTTTGAAGTAGAGCTTTGGCTTTCCGGCAGCGAGAAAAAAACAATGTTACTGAATGCCCACCGCATTTTACAACAAAGCACAAAGGAGGACTTAATTGTTCTCACGATTTCCGATATCACGGAAGTCAAACGCTTAGCCATCGAGCTTCAGCTGAAAGAAAATAAGGTATTGGAAGTGGAGCTGGAGACCGAAAAGAAAATGATGGTCAAAATTGAAGAGAGCAATGCCGAGTTGACAAAAGCAAGAAAGAATGCCGAGCTCAAAACACATATAGCGGAAGAAGCCGTTCAATCAAAGCAACGCTTTTTGTCCAATATGAGTCATGAAATCCGGACGCCGATGAATGCCATCGTCGGATTCACCAGTGTTCTTCTAAAGACAGAGTTATCCACCAAGCAAAAAGAGTTTCTCCGCGCCATAAAAACAAGCGGAGAAGCATTAACCGTGCTAATTAATGACATCCTGGATTTGGCAAAAGTAGATGCGGGCAAAATGACATTTGAGAAAAGAGCTTTTAAAATGAAAGAGTCCATCTCCGCTATGCTGCATTTGTTTGAGACAAAGATTCAGGAAAAGAACCTCGAATTCATAAGGGAATATGATCCCAGGATACCTGAAATCCTGTTGGGCGACTCCGTCCGTCTTCATCAGATTATTTTGAACCTGATCAGTAATGCCGAAAAATTCACCACGCACGGAACAATTTCTGTTTGTGTTAAACTGTTAAGTGAAGATGAAAAAAAGGCAGCTATTGAATTTTCGGTAGCGGATACCGGAATCGGAGTGGCAGAGGATAAAATAGAACATATTTTTGAAAACTTTCAACAGGCATCCAGCGGAACTTCGAGATTATATGGAGGTACCGGATTGGGATTAGCCATTGTAAAACAATTGGTGGAACCTCAGGGTGGAACTATTCACGTCAAAAGTAAAATAGGAGTAGGCTCTACCTTTAGCTTTATCCTTGATTTTGAAAAAACAAACAAAGAGCTGGAAGAGGAAACCGGCAAGAATGAATCAAGTCGAGGAATCCAGGATATAAGAGTATTAGTCGTGGAAGATGTTCCGCTTAATCAACTGCTGCTTAAAACACTTTTGGATGATTTCGGATTTAAACACGATAGTGCATCCAATGGAAAAATAGCCATTGAAAAATTAACCGAAAATCCGTACGATATCGTTTTGATGGATTTGCAGATGCCGGAAATGAATGGCTTTGAAGCAACGGAATATATCCGCAACACCATGAATTCAAAAATACCCATCATTGCCCTCACAGCCGATGTTACCACCGTGGATCTTTCAAAATGCAAAGCCTTCGGGATGGACGATTATATTTCCAAGCCGGTTGATGACAAAGAATTGTACACTAAAATAATTTCCCTTGTTAAACAGCCCGCCACTGTTAAGTTTAACGAAACCGACAACAAAACAGGGCGGCATGGCAAATCATCCAAGTATACCGACCTCAATCATTTAGCACGCCGGACAAAATCCAATCCTAAATTGATGGTCGAGATGATTTCTATTTATCTGGAACAAACACCACCGCTCATCCGGGTGATGAAACAGAGCCTGCATGATAAAGATTGGAACTCATTACAGTCTACCGTGCATAAAATGATTCCTTCGTTTTCAATCATGGGTATCAGCAAGGATTTTGAAAACATAGCGAAGAGGGTTCAGGAAGATGCCGACAATATACAACGTCAGGTAAATGCAATACCCGATATGGTTTTACAGTTGGAAAATGTCTGCACACAGGCCTGTATGGAATTAGAGGAAGAGTTTAATAATATTAAAAGCGCTAACCCCTAAAACAAAGTTTATAACCTCTTTGGTGCAGATGGTATTACTTTTTATAAATGGCATTCAGTTCCTTCAAATCATTTGAATCCAGCTTTATATCTGCCGATTTCATATTCTCTTCCAGGTGTTTTACACTCGAGGTGCTCGGAATGAGTAGGATATTAGGTGAATGCTGGAGCAGCCAGCAGAGAGCAATCTGATGCACACTGTTTCCATGCTTCGAGGCGATTTTCTTCAGCACATCCAACTCCTTCACGCTGCCGGCATTTAAAGGGTACCAGGGAATAAATGCTATCGCATTCTTATTGCAATAGTCCAGCACCTCTTCCCATTTACGATTGTCTACACTGTACATGTTTTGTACGGAAACAACTTTAAAAAACTCCTGAGCTTTCTTGATTTCAGCCACACTTACTTCCGACAAACCGATATGCTTAACCTTGCCGGATTTTTGCGCCTGTTTTAAAAATTCAAATGTTTCTTCAGCAGGCACTTTAGGGTCTATACGATGCAACTGATACAAATCGATGACATCCAGTTTTAATCTCTTCAAACTTCCATCCAATACCTCTTTCAAATGTTTAACGCTGGCATCCAGGGGCCATTCATTCGGGCCGGTTCTCAGCAAACCACCTTTGGTGCCGATAACCAATCCTTTCGGATAAGGATACAACGCTTCGGCGATTAATCTTTCAGATACATGGGGTCCATAACTATCGGCTGTGTCAATGAAATTAACACCCAATTCCACGGTCCGTTTCAGTACGCGGATAGCTTCCTGTTTATCGGCAGGTTCGCCCCAAACTCCAGGGCCTGTGATGCGCATGGCACCGTACCCAAGGCGGTTAACAGTCATCTGACCACCAATGCTGAATATGTGTTCTGTCTTCATGATATTTTTTGTCATGCTATTTCGTTTGAGTTGTTCTTTCCGTTTAAACAATACAAAGGTAAGGGCTTTCGCAATGGACATTACAACTTCGGCTATCCTTCCTCGAAGGACATTTACATGACTATCAGTCTATTATAGAAGTATGGGAGCTAAAATGAAATTCCATTTCCCCGCCCTACCAGAGCGAAAAATTAATATATTTGCAACCCTTATCGAATTTTCCAAGACCCCGGAGAGGTGTCAGAGTGGTCGAACGAGCAAGCCTGGAAAGTTTGTATACGAGCAATCGTATCGTGGGTTCGAATCCCACCCTCTCCGCTGAAATAGCATGAAACCCCAGTATTTGCTGGGGTTTTTTCATTTCCAGACACTTCTAAAACTCTACTTTTCTCCTACTATCGACACCTAATCGACACCTGTAGTTGTTCCTGAGTAGTCAGGTTGCGAGAAGTTGTCTCCAGATACGAGTCGCGACCTTCATTCGACTCCACTTTTAAACCCAAAAACAGAGCAAACATGGAATCAATCTGACTTATTTCAACTTGAATAGCTCTTACTACAAGGATCTCACATAGACCAATGACCTCTGCCTTTAGTTTAGCCTTAATTCTTCGCTCCTCTTTCCTGTGATTAAGAAAGTAGATGATTAAAGAACTGCTCAAAGCTAGGACAGCCCCCAATAAAATATACCAAACCCTATCATCTGTTTGTGAAGAGATTAGGGGTGTTGCTCCGGGGTTGGGAGTTAGCAGCAACATGGCTTGCTCTCAATGAACAGACGATCCTCAGGGTACCCGAACTGCCAAGCCTCGTTCACCATTTTATACCCCGTGATCTCAGAATGGAGGTAGAAATGTTCATACTGCTTCTTACCCTCAGGCTTCGCATCATACCACTTAAGAATCTCAGAGTGCATGACAAAATGAAGCCCAATAGCATGTGACCAATATGGGTCGACGTCAGGCACAGCTACATCTTTCTTAATTACCAATCCACAGACCTCAGTCCCTGACTTATCTGTGAATGCGTGCTTATAATATATTCCTAGCTCGTAGTTTTTTCTTGACATGTACTTGATTATTGATTATTAATCCTAAAGATAGTAAGAGAATCTCTTTTAAAGTGTGGTTCTGTAGTAAGAAGTTCTTCTGCACTTACTAACATGTAGCAGACAAAATCCGCATCACAACAATAAGTTTTAGGAAACTATTCAGTATCTCTCCTTACAATACAAAAATTATCGCCATCCAATTCAACTCTTCCATTATTACTCCACGTGGGAGAAACTTGGATTTTGAATCTCCTGAATAAACATTCTTCAACATATAAGGAGGGCTCTTTCAAAAGCCTATGGCTGGATTCAACTGCATACGATTTTGCAAATGCCATATTCATCATAATAGAAGGAGGTGAGCTAAATCTAATCTTATCCAAGGTAAGTTCCTTGTCTAGTGCAATTCCTCCAAAGTTTCCTCTCAGACCTTGTCTATGACCAATCGAGAGCACTCCCCGCGCTCCAAAGCCCCCTACCAATCGATCAGCGTGTGTCACCTTCTCAAACAAAACATCACACCTGCACAAAAAATTAGTTAGTTTCTGAGGATCATCTTCCTCCGAAAAGTCAAGTGATATAACAGTAGCATCATTAAGTTGGGCGACATGACATTCTTCGTAAACTGACAATAATGTCAGTTCATGAAAAACAGCAATTCGAAGCAATGCTGTCTCTCTGTCAGTTATTAACTGCTTCGCAAATCCAAGCAAGTCTAACCAAAGGACGACATTCTGCCTTGCTCTTATATCGAACTGCGCTACTAATTGCTTCGCATTAGCTATCGCTAATTCAACATCTGGCACAAATTCTTGAGTAATTTTTATCATGTCTTCTTAAACTTGCGTGGTGAGTAGAAATGAAACCGGTTCCGAATTGACCAATAACATCCGGATTAGTTTCTTCATCCTTTTCGGAATCCGGAAAAATAAGATTTAAAGCGTCACCAGTTGTGAAATGACGGCCATTATGTCGAAAGTAGAGCCAATCATTATTTATTTCTACCTGAACTTTTACATTTTTGTTGTTATCACAAGCATTTTGCAGGAGCTCCCAAAACCACCTCTTCTGATAGACTTCTACGTGGGAACCCAAAGGGGTTAATTTTTCAATCAGACGCTTGGCGGGTACAGATACCAATCTTTCTTTACGCTGAGCATCGAACTCCTGAATTAATTCTTCTTCCATTAAATTAGTAGCTTGTAAGAATAATATCTACCTCACCATCTTCAGTGGAAGTATTACCCATTATTTCAGTTTGTGTTCTCGAAGTAAAAGGCTTTTTCCTAGTTCTGAATTTATGGTTTGGAAAATGCTCTTTTAAAATTTTCTTTGTTATGTCAAATGTAAAGTCCCTCGTGTCGGTTCTAACATAGATAGTACTTTGTTCAGCCATCATTAAAGAACATTGACCAAAAACTGAATCCAATAATTCCTCGTAATCGACTTTCGATGAAAATCGTCCTTTGTATTTTTCTTTATTGTATTCGGGTATTTCAGGACCACCCATCAGCCATAATCTTAGCCATTGGTCAGTATGGTAATCTGTTACCTTACAGTAGGGAGGCGAAGTGAATAGCAATGAAAATCTAATGTCATTGTCTAATGCTCTTGATACAATATTATTTAATTCAACAGTACTATCACCAAAAAGAATATGACTTTCACCTGTGGCCGGTTTCCCTTTTGCATAACGCCATTCGATTTTTTTGAAAATGAATTCTGCAGGGTTTATCTGAGGAGGTCTAGTCATGCCATTCTCTCTCCACCATTTTACAGAATAGTTCATGCCCATCGATTTTGTCATTCGCATTTGGTTTGACATCCCTTCACCTAACTTACCGTGTAGATAAACCACTAAAATAGACATCAGTGTTGCATCTACTTCATCATTTTTCCAATTAAGGTAATTCCTCGCTGCTAAAAGAAATTTCAAAACTTCATCACAATAACACATCCTATAAAACCGAGGCATCCGTTCAATAGCTCTAGAATAATAATTTCTTTTAGAGTAGATTTCGAGCAATCGATCTTTAACCTGATCTTCGTCTGAAGGATTTAGTTTAACGGAACCATACAGCCAACCCACCGGATTTATTTCTATACCCAAACTGGTTCTTCCTAGAACGCTTCCTGCATATACACTTGATCCTCGACCCGCAAATGGATCTATTATGAAATCTCCTTCCCTTGAATACTTTTTTACAACATCGAAGGCAAAATCCAATGGAAACATAGCATAATAAGGTCCAAATCTTGCCCACCGTGCTTCCGCAGTTTTGAATCCACTTACTATATCTTGTGTTTTAATCATAAAGCTTTTGATTGTTGTTGAATTTCTTTTGCAATATCTTCAAATATTTTTTTTCCAAGATTTAATGGTATTGCTGCTTCGGAATGTGCTGCAGCAAGTGGTGTAACAGAATTTTCATATTGGTTAGAAACCAGTTTATCTAACAGCAAAAAAATATCTGCCAATCTTGGAAATTGTGCTGTAAAGGCCGTCTCAGTATTACTTTGATATTCATTATAAGTAGCCATTGATGAGACTACACGATGACCTGAAATAGTCTTATAAAAGAATTTTCTTCCGTATGCCGTATCTTGTAAATAAATGTATCCTGGACTATCATTAATTACAATATTAGTTTTTATGTAATCATTAGTAAGGAGAAATGCAGATTGTTTTGGAAAATTATTATCTGTGCCATCTTTTTTAGTGTCAATACTAGTAAAGTGATTTACAAAGTTTCCAGTTCTTTCTATCCCTAAAATAATCAAGTCATTTCCTAATTCCTCCTTAACTTTTTTATTCAATCTGCACAACTCCGTTCTGATAGGGATTGCTAACCATGATGCAGTGCTAAAAACAGCTAATGTTCCTTCAAGGAAAAAGGCTATATCCTTTAGAAGAGGAAAGTATTTTGGATGCTGCTCAAAAGATCTGAGCAAATGAATAAGTTGAAGCTTCTTATAAGCCTCCATAATTTGACCATACATTTCACCACTCGTTCCTGACGGATTTAGTAATTCATGTAATCTTAAAGCGTCTGTTGAGTAAAGTTTTTTTCGACAGGAATCACAAGTATATTCATTCTCATTATAAATTATATCTGCGTCACAATTATCATGAGGACATTTTGGTGCTGCCCCACCCGTCGGTCTGATTTTAAGCAGGTAATGATATGTCTCAAGTAAAGATTCGGTTTCATTGAAAATTCTCTTGCTCATTAGTTCATCATAGAGAATTTTTCGCATCGATGATTTTGCCGTTTCCTCACCATGCAAAACAGTATTACACCCGACAAAAAGGCTGTCGATAGAACTTGCTTGCTCTGTTTCTCTGAATTTTTTAGGATCAATGAATTCATCTTTTTCTAATTCACGAACTTTATCCAAAAGAATGACAACAGTAGAAACAGTTATATAACCTATTTCAGCCCCCGGAAAACCGTTTTCGATAATTTCTTTATGGTAGTCTCCGTCAATAGCTATAAGTAATTTAGGTTGCCATTCTGAGGATTCCAGTTCGGATAGCTTAATTGTTTTTTCATTCCAGTTTATCTCTTCTGAAGTGTTGTTTACACGCACCTTAGTTTGCAATTCCTTAATTTTCCCATCTGAAAGCAACCTTCTTAATGGTTCATAAGATTGGCCACTGATAAAACTATTATCACCCATTACCATTAATATTTAATTCAAATTTGTCTATTTGAACAGGAATCACAAACATATTGCTTAATGTTTTTATTCTTAAAAAGCCTTTGTCCTGCGCCCTTCTTATAGATGGTTCGAAATCTATGAAATCATAATATTTACATAACTCTTTTGTTTCATCCGAATTATTTAAATGACTGATGAACCAATTCGCTGTATTTTTCAAAATGTTTTTTTGAATACTACTAACCTCTTGTGTTGCATACACTAATCCAAGTCTATATTTTGCTCCTTCTTTAGCAGTTCTAACCCATATATCCTTTGTATCATTTTCTTTGCCACTAGGAAGAAGGTTGTGAGCTTCCTCAACATAAATCAAAATATCACAAGGTCTTTTTCCTTCCCTAAAATCAGATTGATTACGTTTAAAAATATAGGTCATTATTCGATCTGCTGAAGACTTGTTTATTTCAGGCTCGCCACTTGATTGATCTATGATTACTAATTTCCCTTTTGAAAGATCATCATAAATATCATTAGCATAATCACTAGTTGTTGTATGCGTATGATAAGGTCGCATTTGACCTATTTGCCTTGCTCCATTGGGCTGAGAAAGCATAAGCAATATCTTTTTCAAATCTTCATCGGCCCAATTATCTCCAGAAGCATTTGGTCTCTCCTCAACATACCATCTTTCAAAAGCACGGTAATCATCTGTTTTCATGAAGTCATTCAAAATATTAAATGCATCTGATAGAGAAATTAAAGTGGGACGTGGATTTTGAAAAGTGGTAGCTGCGCTCCTAAATCTGACAGCTGCATCAGGATCAGCCAAGTAATTTGACATTCCTTGAAACGCTGTTCCTTGTGGAGGGTTAACCCTTCCATTTAAAAGCTCTGTACTGAAAAGTCCTGTTGTGGTATAATTGAAATAGCTTGATGCATTATTAGTACCGCCTCTCCAGCCTGGTGTGGTTGCCGAAAAAGCAGGAGCCTCAAATCCTGCCTTAGCCAATAGAGATAGATATGCAAGTACTCTTCTTCTGTATCTAGTTAATGGACTTCTTTCGGCTTCAGGGGGTTTAATAAAAACGATTTGCTTAAAATTTTCAATGAATTTCGATTCTTTTTCATTAAAGGAATTATCAATTATCTCTTTCCCGATTTGTAAATTATCTTCTAGGAAAAAATTTAAAAGCATCATTTTTCTATCGGGATCATTTGGATGAGAAACAATTCCATAGGTAACAACTTCATCGGCCTTATTTGCATTTCTATTTTGCCATATGTTCTTAATGGCAGTGGGATTTAAACTTGTTCCTTGATCTTGAGTATTCTCATTAGCGTACTCTCCATTTGGATCAAATACTATCTGTCCTATTCTAATAGGTTTATCTCCTGTTTGAGTTTTTTCCTCGTATGGCTTTTCCGGATACCTTAGTTCATACACCGACTTAAGTATAATTTTCGTTGTATTCGATTTACCAGTTCTTGTCATACCAAACAATGCAGTTTTTTGGGCAACAAGATCTGCTGGGTAAATGTAAACAGGAACCCCATCAATACCCTGATGTTTTCTATTGGTTGAGGCGTAACGAACTTTTCCTAATTTAACTTTGGAACTATTCTGAAACTCTTTTTTGTAATCATCCAAGCTTTCAGGATCAATATAATTTACTATTTCCTCTAGAGCAGTTGCGTTAGGTTTAAAAATCTTGAAACCTTTGTTAGAATAGTAGTTAGAAATATCACTTCCAAATTTCAATTTAAGACCTAAGTGAGGTTTGGTTTCATCTTCTTCAAGGAAAAAAGTTCCGATTATTCTACATGATACACCCGCGTAGCTAAATACGTGTCGAGTTTTCAAATCCATACTTTCTTCACCGTCCCAATTTTTATCTGCCTCGCCACTGATTCTTTGAGCAGTTTCTATTCTCACCTTTTCAGCGTCTTTATCTTGCGGGATCTGTGCGGCATCCATTACTCTTAAAAGAATTATGGATGCATTCTC
>Ga0210389_10005180_pt1 | contig 10117 bp, 4 predicted proteins | sample IncBWH28OmetaG_FD_160127 | JGI IMG/M metagenome (GOLD analysis project Ga0210389, IMG submission 160127) | Forest soil microbial communities from Barre Woods Harvard Forest LTER site, Petersham, Massachusetts, United States - Inc-BW-H-28-O ...
GCCGGACCTCGACATCAAGCTTTTCAACCCGGTCGGTCTCGATCCCGGCCAGTGGGCCGACGCCGCCGTCGCCGCGCACATGAAGTACGCCGTGCTCACCACGCACCACCACGACGGCTTCGCGCTTTGGCCCAGCCAGGCGAGCGACTTCAACGTCGGCCACATCCCCTGGCGCGGCGGCAAGGGGGATGTCGTCCGCGCGTACGTCGACGCCTTCCGTGCCCGCGGCCTTCTGCCCGGGCTCTACTATTCGATCTGGGACACCACCGAGCGCGTGGCCGCCGGCGAGCTGACCCCCGCCAAGCTCAAATACGTCAAGACGCAGCTCACCGAGCTTTTGACCAACTACGGCCCGATTCCGATCCTGGTCATCGACGGCTGGTCCTGGCAGATGGGCCACAACGCCGTCGCGACCCAGGAGATCCGCGACCTGGTGAAGTCGCTCCAGCCCGACTGCCTGCTGACCGACCACACGCATCTCGCCGACCCCTGGGACGTCGACATCGTGAACTTCGAGGAGCCGCGCGGCGGCTGGTCGCCCGACGGCAACAGCTACCCGGCCCAGCAAGAACAGAAGGTCAACGCCACCGGCGGCAACGACTGGTTCTGGGCGCCCGACGTCGGCGGCCTGATGACCGTCGACGAGATCGTGCGCAAACACCTGGGGGACCTGGAACCGAAGTGGACCAACTTCCTTTTCAACTGCCCGCCCAACCGCGACGGCAAGCTCGACCCGGCGATCGTCGAGCTGCTGCACGACGTGGGCGCAGCCTGGACCCCGAACGCCGCGCGCCCGCCCCTGCCCGCGCAGCCGCCCCAGAACGATCTTCCCTATACGCCCGAGTCGGCCACGGCGACGAGCGGTAACGCCGACGCCGCCATCGACGGCAAGAACGACACCGACTTCATCAGCATGTGGGAGCCCACCGGTGCGCTGCCGCAGGCGATCACGTTGGATCTCGGGCGCGTCCAACCCGACGTCGGCTGGCTGGGCGTCGTGCCGCGGTATCACCACGAGAGGAGCAGCGACGACGGCAACGTCACGTCCTACCGGATCCTGACCAGCGCTGACGGCCAGACATTCGCGGAGGCCATCGCGGGAACGTGGCCGGCGGACGGCCGCATGAAGGCCGCCAGCTTCGGCCCGGCGGCGGCACGGTACGTTCGCTTCGAGATCCGCGCCGCCAACGGCAGCCCCGCGGTCACGGAAATCACCGTCGGCGCCCGCCCCTAGGAGACTCCACCATGCGCACAGCTCCGATCTGCGTTCTCACGTTGGCTGCTCTGCTCGCCGGCCCCGACGGTGCGCGCGCCGCCGATCCTCTCGAGTCTGCGACCGCGCCGAAGTCCGCGACCGCCGCGAAATCCACGATGCCACGCCTCGTTCAGAAAGACGGGCGCTACGCGCTGCTCGTCGACGGCGCGCCGTTCCTGCTCCTGGGCGCGCAGGTGAACAACTCGAGCGCCTGGCCGGCGGTGCTGCCGGAGGTCTGGCCGGCCATCAAGGCGCTCCACGCCAACACCGTCGAGATGCCGGTCTACTGGGAGCAGTTCGAGCCCAGGCCCGGCGCGTTCGACTATTCGGTGGTCGACACCCTGGTCGGCCAATCACGCAAGAACGGCGTTCGACTGGTGCTGCTCTGGTTCGCGACCTGGAAAAACAACGGGCCGGCCTACGTGCCGCTTTGGCTCAAGCAGGATCCCCAACGGTTCGCCCGGATGCTCACCGCCGACGGGCGCCCGCTCGGATCGATCTCGCCCTTCTCCACCGAGATGCTGGAGGCAGACAAGCACGCTTTCGCAGCGCTGATGCGCCACCTCAAGAAGACCGACCCGCAGCACACGGTGATCCTGGTGCAGGTGGAGAACGAATCGGGGACCTGGGGCGCCGTCCGGGACTACTCGCCAGCCGCGCTGAAGGCGTTCGACGCTCCGGTGCCGGCGCCGATCCTGACGGCCATGGGGAAGAAGCCGGCGAACGTTGCGTGGAAAGAGGCGTTCGGAAAGGACGCCGACGAGTTCTTTCACGCCTGGGCGGTGGCCCGCTACGTCGGCGAGGTGGCGGCCGCCGGCAAGGCCGAGTATCCGCTGCCGCTGTACGCGAACGCCGCGCTCCGCGATCCGCTCGCGCCGGGACCGACCGTCAACTGGGAGAGCGGCGGTCCCACCGACGACGTGCTGCCCATCTGGAAGGCGGCCGCGCCGGCGCTCGATCTCCTGGCCCCCGACATCTACATGGACGACTACGCCAAGGTCGACAAGGTGATGGAGCTCTACCGGCGCCCGGACAATCCGCTCTTCATCCCCGAGATCTCCAACGCCCCGGCTTATGCGCGCTTCTTCTTCCTCGCGCTCGGCCACCAGGCGCTGGGGTTCTCGCCCTTCGGAGTCGACTTCACGAAGTACGTGAACTTTCCGCTGGGCGCCAAGAAGATGAACGAGGAGGCGCTGGCGCCGTTCGCGCTCGACTACCAGCTGGTCGGCCCGATGATGCGCGAGCTGGCCCGCCTCGGCTTCGAGGGGAAGGTTCATGGTGTCGCCGAGAAGAAAGGGACGCCCGCGCAGAGCCTGGAGATCGGCGGCTGGAAGGTCGACGTCCGCTACGGCCTCCCGCAGTTCGGGTTCGGCGAGAAGCCTCCAGGAAACCCCGAGCCGGTCGGCGGCGCCTTCGTCGCCCAGCTCGCCGACGATCAGTTCCTGGTGGCCGGCTTCCATTGCCGCCTCGATTTCCAGACGAGCGCCGCCGCTCCCAAGAAGCAGCGCGACTACGTGCGCGTCGAGGAAGGGACGTACGAGAACGGAAAGTTCAAGTTCCGCCGCCTCTGGAACGGCGACCAGACCGACTGGGGCCTCAACTTCACCTCCGACCCCGTGGTCCTCCGCGTGACGCTGGGGACGTACTAGGGCTTAGGGCTCTGCTGAGTTGATCCAGAAGAAGAGCCCCTGGGGTCAGTTCGGGTCGGTGCGGAAGGGTGACGCGGGGAGGCCGGCCTTATTGAACAGGTTGCCGTCGGGCACGTTGGCCCAGCCGTAGCGGACGGCGACCGGCTGTGAGACGGACGCGCTCGTCACCACCACCGTCTTGCTGCGAATCTCGGCGCGGGCCGGATGAAAAGCCCCGTCGGCGCCAGCCAACGTGAAACCTTTGAGCGAACCACCCTTGGCGACCAGGCCGCCGCCGGTGTGCGTGAAGGTCAGCGTGGCCTTGGCGCCCTTGACCTTGATCGCATCGAAGACCGGCCCCGAATATTCGAGCTTCTCGCCGTAGGCCAGCGCCCGGGCCGCCAGGGCGAGGCGCGCCCCGACCACCTGCTTGTGCGGCGGATGGATGTCGTTCGCGTCGCCGCAATCGGTCGTCACGACCATCGCCGTCCTGGGCGTGTGCTGCCAGGCGAGGAGCTGGGCCTCGCGCAGCTCGGGGGTCATCTCCCGGAAAGGGGCGATCTGGACGAAGAGAAACGGGAGGTCCGTCCCCCACGCCTGTCGCCAGTCGGCGATCGTGGCGGGAAACAGCGAGCGGTATTGCTGCTCGCGCCGAACGTTGGCCTCGCCCTGAAACCAGATGACGCCGCGGACGGCGTAGGGGAGCAGCGGCGCGATCATCCCGTTGTAGAGGACGGTGGGAGTCATGACGTCTCCGGTGACGCCCACCGGCGGCGGCGGAGCCTCCTCCAGCTTCATCCCGATCCGATAACGCCAGGGGCCCGACAGATCGACCGTCCGCTGCGGTGGCTGCGTTGGTTGCGCCGGGGCGGGAGCGACCGAGGCTGTGCGCAGCTTTTCGGCGGGAAGCTTGCTCCCGAACACGAGCTGCAACTTCTGATCGCCCCAGATTCCGCCGCCGCCGCCGGTGTCGAGCACGCGCACGACGACGACGTTGCGTCCCGGCTTGAGCACGCCGGCGGGGAGACCATATTTCCGCACGATGTTGTATCCGAAGGTGGCGCCGACCTTCACGCCGTTGACCCAGGTGGTGTCGATGTCGTCGACCATCCCCAGCTGCAGCTCCGCGACGGCGGCCGCGGCGCTGGCCGAGAGCTCGAAGGTCTTGCGGAACCAGACGACGCCGTTGAGGTCGGGCTCGCCGGCATCCTCCCAGAGGGTCGGGAGCGTCATCGTCTTCCAGCTGCCGACATCGAGCGCGGGAGCGCGCCACGAGCTCCCCTCCGCCGAACCGGTATCATGGGCGATGAACCAGGTCTCGAGCCGTGTCTCGTACTGGCGCCGAGCGGCGGCCGGATCCGCGAGCAGCATCTTGAGCTGTTCGGACGTCTCGGCGAAGTCCGGCAGCGGCCGCAATCCCGCTTCGCTGGTCCAGGCCTCCGCGGGCGTGCCTCCCCACGAGGCGTGAATGATCCCGACCGGGACATGCCGCGCCTTCTCCAGATCCCGTCCGAAGAAGTAGCCCACCGCCGTGAAGTCCTTCACCGCCTCGGGCGTGCAGACGCTCCACTGGCCTTTGACGGTCGCGAGGGGCGTCAGCGATTTCTCCTGGGCGACGCCGAAATGGCGGATCTGCGGATGGTCGGCCGCGGCGACCTCATTCTCCCAGTTGTCGATCGGTTGCTGTCCGACGCGCAGGCCGAGCTGCCGCTCCATGTTCGACTGGCCACCGGCCACCCAGACCTCGCCGACGAGAATGTCGCCGAGGATGATCTTGTTCGTCCCCGAGATCGTCAGCGTGAACGGGCCACCGGCCGGAAGCGGCGCCAGCCGCACCAGCCACTTGCCGTCGGCGCCCGCGGTGACGGAGACAGACTGTTTGGCGATCTCCACCGTGACGGCTTCACCGGGAGCCGCGGTGCCCCAGACCGGCACCTTGGCGCCCTGTTGCAGCACCGCGTGCTCGGCGAAGAGCGGGTTGGGGGTGACCGCGGCCTGGGCCGTCGAGCTTCCGCAGAGCAGCGCCACCAGCGCGACCGCCGGCCCACGCGTCACGGTCGAACCAAAGACGTCGAGCTTCATGCCACCGCCATCTTAACAGCCTCGGTTCACGGCACCGGCGCCGGCGCCGGCGCCGGCTGGGCCGGCACCGAAACCGTGGGCTCGGGTTCGGGCGGAGGCGCCGGAACCATGTTCTTCAGCGCCTGAGCCAGGTCGGGGCTGGCGGCGTACGGCTCGTGACGGGAGACCTCGGTCCCGGTGTCCCAGAGCACCGGAACCATGCGCCTCGACACCGACGCGTTCATCACCGCTGACAGCCAGCGAATGCGCGAGGCCGACTCCTTGGTGGTCGTCACGCCGAACTCTCCGATGAAGGCCGGGATGTCGTTGCGGGTGCAGAACCCCTTCATCGCGTCGAAGAGCTGCTCCAGCTGCTTCACATCGTCGATCGTCCCCCAGGTCGGCATCATCTTCCCCCAGTCGGCGTCCTCGTTGAGGCCGCAAAACGGGTACGGGGTGTAGTAGTGCACCGAGATGAAGAGCCTGCCGGGGATGGTGTCCTTCGGCAGCGCGTAGGCACGGTCGCAGGTCTTCTTGATGTCGGTGCTGTAGCCGATGACGATCAGCAACCGCTTGGCGTTGTTGCCCCCGGTCTTCCGAACCGTGTCGATGAACAGCTGGTTCACGCGGGTGAGCGTGGCGTAAGCCTTCTGCTCCGAGCCTTCGTTGCTGAAGTTCGTCTCCTCGTTGAGCGCCTCGAAGATCAGCTTCTCGTTCTTCCCCGCGAAAAAGGTGGAGATCTGCTCCCAGTACGACCGGTACTTCTTCTCCGCCTCGGCGCTGAAGGTGGCGAACGTCTTGGGGAACATCTCTTTCTTGTCCGAGTCAATCCAGCCGCCGTCCCAGTGGATGTTGAGCACGCAGAACATGCCGGCGCCGGTGATCCAGTCGACGACCTCGCGGACCCGATTGAGCTTGTCCGGCTGAACGCGACCGTCGATGGCGTAGGTGTCCCAGGCCACCGGCAGGCGGACGGTCTTGAAGCCGACGCGCGCCAGGCTCTGCACGAATTCTTTGGTGATGGGCGGATTCCCCCAGCCCGTCTCCCAGGTGGTGGTGTTGTCCAGCGTGTTGCCGATGTTGGTGCCGGGGGTCATCAGCGGGACGGCCGCCCAGGCGTCCACCTCCGTCATCTTCTCCAGCGCCGGCGGCCCCGCTCCCGGCGAGCCGACCGCCCCCGACGGATTGAGCGGCGGCGGCCGGAGGCAGGCCAGCGCCGGAACGACGCAAAGGAGTGCGAACAGACTCAGTGCTTCGCGTGACTTACACATGGTGGTCTCGTTTGATTGCGGTTTCATTCGTGCTTCTCGTAGTCGAACCAGTCGAACGCGGCGGGCGTGGGTCGCGAATCGCCGCCCGGCGCCAGTGCGTACATGCCGACGTAGGTACCGATGAAGCCACCCGTGACCTCCGTCGACAAAAGGCGCGTCTCGGCGTTCCCCATCGTTTGCAGGTGATCCGCGGAGAGCCCCCAGGCAAACGTGTAACGCGTTGGTTCGGCCTCGATCTGCAGGATCAACGGTGCGTTCCCCGGCGCCGGAGCGGCCGCGGTCACTGCAGAAACATATGCGCCGACGGTCTGCCGAACGAACACCTCGCGCGCGCCAGATCCGTTGTGACGCACGCCGATCTCGAAGCGGTGTCGCGGTTCTCGATAGAGCACCAACCCCGCCTCCTCGCCCGCGCGCGCCGGCGTGAACTCGACGCGCGTCGCGATGCGAACCCGCAGGTCCTCCTGACGGCGGCTGACGAAGGTGGGCGAAATTCCTTCGGGCTGGTCAAGCGGCACCGCCGTCCCGTGCAGCGTCAACCAGCCGCGCCGCTCGGCGATCGAATAGCTGGCGCGCACCGGGTTGCGCAGGAAATTCCAGGCCGTTCCCAGGGGAGCGTCGAAGTCGTCGCGCACCGGCGCGGCAGGCGTAGGGCGCGCCGGCAGCCCGCGCACGTGCATGTCGAGCGAGATCGGCTGGCCCTCGTTGACCACCGGCCAGCCCTGCGCGTCCCAACGCACCGGCGCCAGGAACGTCTCGCGCCCGAGGTGGTGCCAGTAGTAGCCCCCCTGCGGCCGGATGCCGAGGAACACCATCCACCAGTTTCCTTCCGCGTCCTCGACGAGATCGGCGTGCCCCGTCGCCTGGATCGGCTGGCTGAGCGGCGTGTCGCGGTGGGTGAGGATCGGGTTGCGCGGACAGGGCTCGAACGGGCCCCAGGGCGACGCCGCGCGCGCCATGGTCACCATGTGTCCGTACTCCGTGCCCCCCTCCGAGATCATGAGGTAGTAGCCCCCGCCGATCTTGTAGAGGTGCGGCCCCTCCGGATAGCGGCCGCCCGTCCCCTTCCAGACGACGCGCGGCGCGGTGAGCTGCTTGCCCGACGCGACGTCGATCTGCGCCTGGTAGATGCCGGGCGCGCTGCCGGTCGAGGTCAGGTAGACCTTGCCGTCGTCGTCGAAGAAGAGACTGGGATCGATCCCGCCCGGCCCGGCGATCCAGACCGGCTCCGACCAGGGCCCGGCCGCATCCTTCGCGGTCACGAAGAACGTTCCCCCGTGCGAAACGTTGGTCGTGATCATGTAATAGGTCCCGGCGTGGTAGCGGATGGTGGGGGCGAAGATCCCGCCCGACGGCCCGGCGGTCCCGAGCGGCAGCTGCGAGTCGCGCGTCAGCACGTACCCGAGCGGCTCCCAGTGCACGAGGTCGCGGCTGCGGTGGAGCGGGACGCCCGGGAACATCTCGAACGAGCTGTTCACCAGGTAGAACCACTCTCCCACGCGCACGACGCTCGGGTCCGGGTAGACGCCGGACAGCACGGGATTGCGATAGCTGGTGATGCGGGGCGGATCGGCGCCAGCGGCGAAGGAGGCGAGCACGAGCGTCAGCGCCGCGCCGAGAGCCACGCTCGCGACGCCAGAACGCGCACCGATACGCAGGCTCATGGCGGCTATCGGGCCTGGGGATCGCCGTAGAACGTTCCACGCCCGTGCGTCCCGACGTAGACGCGACCGAATTTCTTCGGGTCTCCGGTGATCTGCAGGACCAGCCCCCACTGGTGCCGATCGTCGTTGATGCGCAACCAGGTGGCGCCGCTGTCCGTGGAACGGAAGAACCCCCGCTGCCCTCGTAGCGTCCCCACCAGATAGAGCGCGGGCAGTTTGGCGTGAGGCGCCGCCTTGCCGAAGCCGAAGGCGTGGATCTGCTCGACGGCCGGCATGCGAACGAAGTTCTTCCCGTCCGCCGCCGAATGATAGAGGCCGTCGTAAGAGGCCAACCAGAGATCGCCTTCGCGCCCCGGCGTCGCGTAGATCCGATCCTGACCTCCGCGGTCGTCACCGCGATCGGTGCGATTGTCCTTGCCGCCGCCGCCGCGCTTGGGCAGCCCGTCCGGCAGAACCAGCGCCCGCTCGGCGAAGTGGACCGCGCCGTCGACACTCTCGAACAGCTTCCCGTCGAAGAGCGCCAGCGCGTAGAAGCGCTTCGGGTTCACCCGATCGGCCACCACGCGCATCTCCTTGGGCAGGCCCGCACAGGCGGTCCAGTGGGCGCCCTGGTCCGACGTGACGTACGGGACCTGCTGGCGCGGCGTCCAGACCCAGGTCGCGCCGTCGGCGGAGACGGCGAGGTCGCCTTCGTTCGCCTGGGGATCCGGGACCGACGCCGGCTCGTGCCAGCTCTTGCCGCCGTCCAGCGAATAGCCGAGGTTCGCGCCCTCCTTGCGCGCGTGGCCGACGCGGACGATCACGTTCGGGTTCAGCGGAGCGCCGCTGACGTCCTTGGTGTTCCCCAGAAAAGGCGGCTTGGGATTGCCGTCGGGCGCGGGCTGGTCGAGATCCCGGTGCACGAAGCCCGAGTAGTCGCCGATGGCGGTCACCAGCGGCGCACCTTTGGTCGGGCTGTAGAGCGCCAGCGCCACGGTCTCCTCGATGCCGGGGCTCATCACCGACCAGTGGGTGGGCAGATTCTTGTCGAGGTTGGTGAGATCGTAGGTCTCCCAGCCGCCGTAGCCGGTGGTGAACATCGCGTGATCGCCATTCGAGGGATCGATCTCGATGTCGAACAGCCAGTGGATGTCGGTGTCTTTGACGTAGGGGGCGAGCGCGTAGTCGTAGACGCCGCCGCTGGCAAACACACCCTTCCAGGTCGCGCCACCGTCGGTGCTGCGAAAGACCTCTTCGCCCTTCGGGCGATAAAACGAGCTGGCGATCAAGACCTTCGGATTGCGCGCATCCACGGACACCGCGCCGTACCCGAACTTGCGTTGCGCGTCGGGCTTGTCCGGGGTGATGTCCGTCCAGACACCGCTGCGCGTGTCGAGCTTCCAGATCGCGCCGTCCACCATCGGCATGGGGCCTGGATCCGTCCCGTAGCTGATGAAGAGATTTCCGTCGGAGGCCAGGACGGCGTGGTTGGGACGGTACTTGGTCGGCTGTCCGGGAACGATCTTCCAGCTGACGCCCGCGTCGTCGCTGCGGAAGAGACCGGGCTTGCCCATGACCGACACGCCCGCGAACAGAGTCCGGCTGGCGTTCCCCTTCGTGCCGCTGGTCGGATCGAAGACGACGAAGACGACGCTGCTGCGGCCCGCGCCGCTCCAGGCCGGCAGCTTGGCCTCCTCCGCGGAGAGCTGCAGCACGTCGCTGGGGAAGCTGCCGACCTTGGCCCAGGTCACCGCGCCGTCGGCGCTCTTCCAGAGGCCGCTCTTGCGCGTGCCGAGGAAGAGGATACGACCGTCGTGGGGATCCACCGCCATCCGCTCGCCGTTGCCGCGACCGGCCTCGTTGCCCCCGAACTTGATCGGCACGTTGGTGCGCTCGAACGTCTGGCCCTGATCGGAGGAGCGCAGGATGGCCCCATCCGGAACTTCCGGAGCCGTGTAGGTGCCGCAGGCCAGATAGACCTTGCGGGGATCCGCGGGATCCACGGCGATGCTCGCCACGCCCATCAAATTGAGATCGGCGTACGGAACCCAGTCGAGCATCGGGATCCATCTGTGCGTTCGCGGATCCCGGCGGTAGGCGCCCCCGATGTCGGTGCGGGCGTAGACGACGTCCTTGGCCGTCGGATGGAACACGAACCCGTCGACGAAACCGCCGCCGACGATCTGGACGCTCTTCCAGGTGTAGGGGATCGAGGCGGGCGGCTCAGCGGCCGTCGCGGGCACTGAGGGAAGCGCGAAG
>Ga0210389_10005182_pt1 | contig 10111 bp, 8 predicted proteins | sample IncBWH28OmetaG_FD_160127 | JGI IMG/M metagenome (GOLD analysis project Ga0210389, IMG submission 160127) | Forest soil microbial communities from Barre Woods Harvard Forest LTER site, Petersham, Massachusetts, United States - Inc-BW-H-28-O ...
AGCAGCCGCTCGGCGTTCCCGCCCGCGACCTTGGCCTTGTCCGCCGGGCTGAGCGGGAGGGCGTCGAGGAGCTCCCGGCCGGAGGAGTTCGCGGCGAAGGGATAGTCCACGCTGAACAGGACCCGGTCGATGCCCATGACCTGGATGCTGCACAGCACAGGAGGCAAGGAGAACATGCCGCTCGTGGTCACCCAGACGTTGCGCTGCACGTAGCCGCTCAGGGTCTCGGGGAGACCCGTGACCTGCGGCGGAAGCATCTGGTCGGCGCGGGCGAGCATGAACGGCAGCATCTCGCCACAGTGCCCGATGATCAGCCTCAGTCCCGGGTGGCGCTCGAAGGTCCCGTTTGCCACCAGGCGCAGCGCGTGCAGCCCGGCCTCGGCGTGCCAGCCCCACGCGTTGGTGGCCAGCCGCCCGGCGACGGACGGCGTGAGGCCGGCGAAGAGGATGCCGGCGACCGCCGTGGGGGCTGCCCCCGGGTGCAGGTAGAGCGGGACGTCCAGCTCCTCGAACGCGGCCAGCAGCGGCTCGAACCGGCCGTCGTCCAGGAACGCGCCGTTGGTGCCCAGCGTGCTGTGCACCATCCCGCCGACGAGGCCGAGCTCCAGGACAGCCCGCTTGAGCTCGGCCGCTGCCTGCAGCGGATCTCCGGTCGGCAAGGTCGCGAACCCGGCAAGCCGGCCGGGGTGGGCGGTGATCGCCGCGGCGAGGGCGTCGTTCGCGCGCCCCGCCGCCTCGGTGGCATGGTCGCCGGCCAGGCCCTGCGCCGCTGGCTGGGCGTGCGAGAGGACCTGCACGTCGATCCCGGCGGCGTCCATGTCCGCGATCCGCTCCGCGCCGAGGTCACGAAGCTGCTCATCCAGGCGCGGCCCGTCTGGCCGGGCCAGCGGGCCGGTGCCCGGGGGAGCGGCGAGCTCGGCGGTCCAGAAGTGCTCTTCAAGGGCGATCGTGCGCATCGCCCCATTGTTTCGTATCGGCTGTGCCGCGCGGGCGGGGTTCCCGGCCGCCATCCAGGCGTCGGATACTGCGGAGTGTGGACGAGGAACTGCGGGCCGAGCTCCTGGCCCGGCGAGAGGAAGACCAGCGGATCCGCACGGCGGGGAAGCCGGGCGACAGGCTCACCCCTGCGCAGCTCAATGAGTGGCACCGGATCGACGAGGGGAACACCCTGTGGCTCAACGACCTGGTTGACCGCCTTGGCTGGCCCAGCATCTCGCTCGTCGGCGAGGACGGCGCGCAGGCCGCGTGGCTGTTCGCCCAGCACGCGAGCCAGCATCCGGACCTGCAGCGTAAGTTCCTCGGCCTGCTGCGCGACGCGGTGGCGGCGGGGGAGGCGCCACCGCGGCACCTTGCCTACCTGGAGGACCGGGTTCGTGTCCACGAGGGGCTGCCGCAGCTTTACGGGACCCAGTTCACCCAGGTCGTGCTGGAGTACCGGTGGGACCCGTTTCCCATCGAGGATCCGGAGCACGTCGATGAGCGCCGCGCCGCCGTGGGCCTGAGCCCGCTCGCCGAGTACGCCGCGACCATGAATTCCCGTCACAGCTCAGGCGGCGCGGCGGCTGGTAGCTCCACCACGGGGGACTCAGCGCCGGTCGGCTGAGGGGAACAGGTCCAGGTAGCTGGGCCAGTTGCCGGCTGGCGTCGTGACGGAGGTCGCGCTCAGCACCGCGTGCACCACGGCGCGGGTAAAGCAGTTCGCCGCCGCCGTCAAGATGGCATGGAACTGCCTGGGAGCCACCGCCGAGCCGTCGCCCGCAGGCTCAGGGCCGGCAGGCCCAGCCCCGGTCGACAGTGCGAAGACCGTGTCGCCGTCGAACATCGAGTGCGCGGGGACGATCGCCCGGGCGATCCCGTCGTGGGCCACGCCAGCGAGCTTCGCGCACTGCGCCTTGGTCAGGCTGGCGCTGGTCGCCACCACCCCGATCGTGGTGTTCAGCGGCCGGGGCTCGCCATCGCGGGCCGGCCCTGGCTCGTCGCCACGCGCCCGGGTGCGCAGCCAGGCCGAGTGAGCCCCCAGGTCGGCAGCAGACGGCGCGGCCAGCCAGTCAAACTCGCCTGGCAGGCCAAACGCCGCGCCGTACAGCAGGCCAGTGCGCGGGTCCGTCACGGCGCCGATCGAGTTCACGGCCGCGAGCGCCGCCACCGTGACCGTCCCGTCGAACAGCACCTCGCTGGCCGACCCGACGCCCCCCTTGAGCTGGCCAGCCACCGCCCCGGTGCCCGCGCCCACGGTGCCCGCGGGACCGGAGTCGTTCTGTGCCAGGGAAAGAGCCGCCTCCACTGCCGCCGCGCCCGCCTCTGGGCCCGGGTAGTTGCCGAAGACCCCGCCGCGTCCCAGGTCGAACAGGATCGCCGCCGGGACGATGGGCACCACGTGCGACGGCTCAGGCCCCATCTTGAAGCCTCGGTGCAGCGCGGCCAGCCGGGTCATCACGCCATGCGCCGCGGCCAGGCCGTAGGCGCTGCCCCCGCCCAGGACGATCGCGTTCACGCGCTCGACGGCGTTGCGCGGGTCCAGCAGGTCGGTCTCCCGGGTCCCAGGCCCGCCGCCGCGCACGTCGACGCCGCCGACGGCGCCATCCGGCCCCGCGAGCACGACCGTGACGCCGGTTAGCCAGCCGTCGCCAGCCAGCGTCGCGTGGCCCACCCGCAGGCCGGGCACGTCGGTGAGGGAGTTGCCAGGACCCGTTCGGGTAACGGTGGTCATGGAAGTGATCATGCCTGAACGGGGGCTACCAGCCCAGCCCAGCCCGGCGCGGCGGCGCTACCAAGCGAGCCAGGTCTCGTCGCCGCCGTTGGCCACGACCAGGGCGCCGGCCGCGGGCCCGGCCGCTGGCTTGCGGGCCACCCGCTCCGTGACCAGGGCGCGGGCCAGCGCCGCGTTCCCGGAGCGAGCCGCGGCCGCGATCATGGTCAGGTCAATGACGTCCCGCTGGGCATGGCTGCCGCCGACCACGTTCGCCTCCTGCCGGATGCCGGTGAGCAGTTCGCTTGCCTGCCCTGGCTCGCCGGCCGCGAACGCCGCGAAGGCCTCCAGGAGGCACAGCCCGGCCCGCTCGGCCGCCTGCCGGTTCGTGGGCGCGGCGAGGGAGCGGTTGGCGGCGACGATCGTGGCGGTGCGGGCATGGTCGCGGGCCAAGCCGAAGGCCATCACCGCGTGCCAGTCGTTGAAGATGTACGCCGGGGCCCCGACCAGGTCGCTGATGCCGGCGGCCAGGGCCGCAGCGCGGGTCGTCACGTCCTGCCCGAACAGGGACAACCGCCACAGCAGCGCCGCGGCGTCCGCGATGTCCAGCCATGCCGTGGAGTGCCGGGCGCGGACCCGCTCGTCGTACAGGGCCACAGCGTCCTTGACGCGGCCGAGTTCCAGCAGGTAGAGGCCGAGGTGCCACCAGTTGTGCACGGCGAAGTAACTGGCCTCCCAGTTCGGCGACGACTCGCAGAGGAACGAGACGCCGGCGTCGTGGCTGCCCTCCATCTCAAAGACGTGGGCGAGGGCGTGCACGCTCCAGACGTCCCGCGGGTTGCGGTCCAGGGCAGTGCGGGCAGCAGCCTCCGCTCCCCGGTAGTCGCCGTTCTCCTCCAGGCCGAACGCGTAGATGCCCTGGATGAAGCCCCGCGCGGGATCTTCTTGCGGCCAGGCGGGGAGCACCCGCGCCGCGACGTCCCGCAGCCCCAGCCTGTTGCCGAGGAAGAAGTACAGGTCCTGCGCGACCTTCAAGGCCAGCAGGTCACGCGGGTTGGCCAGCAGCGCCCGCTCCAGGTGCCGCGTCGCGGCCTGCCAGTCGCCGGCCGCCCAGGCGCGGGCGGCAGCCAGGTGATGCGCTTCGCGGGCTGGCAGCCTGCCGGCGTCCACTGGCTTGACGAGGTCCCCCGCGTGCGCGGCGCCCTCCGCCGTCGTCTCGTAGAGCGACAGGTACGCCCGGTAGACGCGGGCGAGCGCCAGGGTGGCATCGGTGTCCATCGCGGCGTCCGCGCCGCCCACCGGGTCACCGGACAGCGCGACGAGATCCTCGATCGCCTGGTCAAGCAGCACGACGGCGGTCCCGTCGGTGCCCTGTACCGGGACTCCCCAGCGATCGGTGAAAGTACTGGTCATAGCGCCATTGTCCACCCCGGCGGGGTGGGCTCGGCGGGGTGCGTCGCCCGACCGCGTCAGTCAATGGCCGGCTCTGCCTCCTCCCGGGCAGCCGGAGGCCATCCGGGAACCGCCGGCAGCAGCTCGGCGTCGGTCGCCGCGAGCCAGTCCTTCGGGCGGATGAGCGCCTCGCGCGCGGCCATGAACAGCAGGTACGGGATGAGGTCAACCGAACGGCGCAGGAACCACTTCGTGCCCTTGGTGGCCATCCAGAGGACCTCGTCGCGACGGGCGGGGGGCGGGCTCGTCGGCGTGGGGTTGGGCCGCTCGCGCAGGTCGTGGCCGGCCGCCGCCAGCAGGTCCCAGAAACGGCAGGCGATCAGCCGGTGCCCGCGCTCGTTCGGGTGCAGCCGGTCAACCGACCAGTTGCGCCGGTCATAGGTCTCCGGGTCGTTGGAGGCGTCCCAGTGCAGGGTGCCGAAGCGGGCGGCGACCCGGTCCAACTCGGAGTTGACCCCGCGCATGCGGCGTGACAGCGGGCGGGCCAGGGCCTCTGGCAGGCCGAACATGCGGCCAGGGTCGGGCATTCGCATGGTCAGCACCTCGACTCCGCTGGCACGCAGGGCACCGACCGTGCGCGCGACGGCCTGGCCGGTCCGCTCGGGGTTGAACCCGGCCCGCAGGGTGTCGTTGATGCCAACGACGACGGTCGCGATGTCCGGCTTGAGGGCCAGCGCCTTCGGAAGCTGGTCCCGCTCGACGTGCTTGGCCTGGGCACCGAGCACCGCGAGGTTGCGCAAGTCGGAGTCGGGCAGGCCGTCGGCCAGCAGCCGCGCCCAGCCTCGCCACGCCTCCTTGGGGCCCCCAGGCTCCGGGTCGCCCATGCCAATGGTGATCGAGTCGCCGAGCGTCACGATCCGGGTCATTGCCCTACCTTTACTATTTCGAGTGCCTCGTGCACGGCCAGGAACGCCTCGATCGCAGCCGGCCAGCCAAATCGCTCCGCCCGCGCCCGTGCGTCCGCCCGCCGCTGGCAGGCGGGCCAGCCAAGCACGGTCGCCACCCCGGGAGCGAGGTCCTCGCCGCCGCAGGCGACCCCGGCGCCGCCGATGACCTCGGGAAGCGCGCTGTCGGTGCTCACCACCACGGGGGTCCCGCAGGCCAGCGCTTCCAGGGCCGCCAGGCCGAACGTCTCCAGCGGGCCCGGTGCGATCACCACGTCCGCGCTGGCGAGCAAGGCGGCCACGGCCTTGGGGTCGGGAATGAAGCCAGTGAACGTCACGGGCAGGTTCTTGCACTCGGTGAGCCTCTCAAGGCGGCCGCGCACCGGGCCGTCGCCGGCGACCACGAGCACGGCGTCGGTGCCCGCGGCGCGCAGGGCCTCGAGTGTCAGCAGCGAGCGGTGCGGCTTCTTCTCCAGCGACAGCCGCCCGCAGTGCACGAGGAGCACCTGCCCCGGCGCGGCATGCCGGGCGCGCACCTCCTCGCTGTAGTGCTCCGGGTGAAACAGGTCCAGGTCCACGCCAAGCGGGATGCGGATGAGGTTCGGGGCGCCGATCCGCTCGAACTCGGCCGCCGCCCATTTGGTCGTGCAGATGATCCGCTCATAGTCCTTCGCGCTGCCGCGGTTCAGAGAGTCCGCCACGGCGCGAGCCATGCTGCTCAGCAGCGCGCTGCGCCACCGGGACATCCCCGTGGTGTCGGCCGGGATGCTGAGCAGTCCCGTCATGCTCTCATGCGCCACCATCACGGCGGGCACCCCGTTCTTGCGCGCCCACCGCCCGGTCCACCGCAACGTGGTCTGGTCCGAGACCTCCAGCCGGTCCGACTTGAGGTCCGCGAGCATCATCGCCACCTTGTGCCGGGCCAGCAATGCCCGGTAGCCGCCGAAGAAGGGGACAACCGGCCCGGGCAGCGTGATCACCCGGCCTTGGGCAGACTCCTCGTCATCGCGGTGGGGGCCCGGGATGATCAGCACGGGCTGGTGGCCGGCCGCGAGATACCCGGTACCGAGCTCGCGTAGCGCGGTGCGCATGCCACCTGAGCGTGGGCCGACGTAGTTGGCCATCCGGACGATCTTCATGAGGCGCGAGCTCCGGTAGGGGTCATGCCGCGATTTCTGACGTGGCCTTGGTGGTTGCCATGACGGCCGCGTAGTGCTGGATGAGCTCCCCGGTAAGGGCAGCCCAGCTCCGGCGCAGGACCCTGCGGCGGGCCGCCTCGCCCATCCGGGCACGGCGTGCCGGGTCGGCCGCGAGCCGGGCGACCGGGGTGGCCAGCGCGACCGCGTCGCCGGGCTTGACCAGGAAGCCGGTGACGCCGTCCTCGATGAGGTCCAGCGGCCCGCCGGCGGCGGGCGCGATAACGGGCAGCCCGCTCGCGGCCGCTTCCTGGATCGTCTGGCCGAACGTCTCGAACGGCCCGCTGTGGACGAACACGTCCATGGTCGCGTAGATCCGCGCCAGGCTGGTGCCGTGCTGCTCGCCGAGGAACACCGCGTTCGGGATGGCCTCGCGAAGTTCCGTGGCCCCCGGGCCGCCGCCGGTGATGACGAGCCGGACGCCGGGCAGGGCTGCCACGCTCGCGAGGAGGTCGACCCGCTTTTCGGTGGCCAGTCGCCCGACGTAGCCGGCGAGCACCTCGCCGTTCGGGGCCAACTCGGCGTGCAGCGCCCTGTCGCGCTGGTCCGGGTGGAACAGCGTGGTGTCCACGCCACGGCCCCAGAGCGCGACGTTCGTCATGCCATGCTCGCGCAGGTCCTGTGCCGTCATCGTGGACGGGGCGAGGGTCCGGCCCGCGGCGTTGTGAATGTCGCGCAGCCACTTCCACGCGAACGCCTCGGTCGCCTTGCTGAGCCGGTAGGCGCGGGCGTAGGCGGGCAGGTCGGTCTGGTAAACGGCGACCATCGGCAGGCTGAGGGTGCGGGCCACGTGGCTGCCCCACGCGCCGAGGGCCACGGGGCTGGCCAGGTGCACGACCTCGGTGCCGTGGTCGGCGATGATCCGGCGGATCTTCGGGCTGGGCAGGCCGAGGCGAAAGGTGGGGTAGCCGGGCAGGGGAACGGACGGGACACGTTCCACTGGGTAGGGGAACTGGCTGTCTCCGCCGAGGGGCGCGCGCGCGGACTCGGGTGCGACGACCAGGGGGTGATGGCCGTTGCGGGTGAGGTGGTCTGCCACGCGCATTACGCAGTGTGCGACGCCGTTAACGTCCGGGGGAAACGACTCCGTAATGATCGCGATCCTCATGCCTTCACGATCGTCAACCTGTGTTCGAATCAACCCAAGACACCGTTACATATTGACGAACTGTGAATGACTTTTCCGCGCTGGCCGCAATGAAGGGGCACAGCTTAGGGGTACGGCCGAACGGCGGGGACGGGCCGCGGATAGGGTTGTGGCATGCGCTTTGGGCTCTTCGTGCCGCAGGGATGGCGGCTTGACCTCGCGGGCATAAGCCCCGCCAATCAGTGGGCGGCGATGCTTGACGTCGCTCGCACCGCAGAAGAAGGCCCCTTTGAGTCGGTATGGGTATTTGACCACTTTCATACCGTCCCGGTGCCGACGCAGGAGGCCACGCACGAGGCGTGGACGCTGATGGCCGCGATCGGCGCGGCAACCACCCGGATACGGCTCGGGCAGATGTGCACGTGCATGGCCTACCGCAACCCAGCCTATCTCGCCAAGGTCGCCGCGACCGTGGACCTCATCTCCGGCGGGCGGGCCGAGATGGGCATCGGGGCTGGCTGGTACGAGCACGAGTGGCGGGCCTACGGATACGGGTTCCCGTCGGCGGGAGACCGGCTCGGCATGCTCGACGAGGGCGTCCAGATCATGCGCCAGCTCTGGGCCACCGGCACCGCGACCCTCAACGGCAAGCACTACCAGGTAAACGGGGCCATCTGCCAGCCGCTCCCGCTGCAGGAGGGCGGCATCCCGCTGTGGATTGCCGGCGGCGGCGAGAAGAAGACGCTGCGGATCGCCGCTCAGTACGCGGCCTACACCAACTTCGACGGGCGGCCAGCGGAGTTCCGCCGCAAGTCGGAGATCCTGGCCGGGCACTGCCGCGAGGTGGGCACCGACTACGACGCCATCGTCCGGTCGGCCAACTACAACGCGATCATCGGCGAGACTGAGAAGGACGTGGCGGACAGGCTGCTGCGGTTCCGCTCCCACCTGGCCCGGCTTGTGCCGGCCGACCAGGTGGAGGCGCACGTCCAGAACTACCTCAGCAGCCCGCTGACCGGGACGGTCGAGCAGGTGACGGAACGGCTGAGCACGCTGGAGGCACTCGGCATGACGTACGCCATCGTGTACTTCCCGGACGTCGCCTACGACAAGGCCGGCCTGGCCCTGTTCACGGAGAAGGTCGTCCCGGCCCTGATCTAACCCGAGCCTAGCTGGCAGCCGCGCCTCGCGGCTGCTGTGACTTTCCGACGATGGCCAGTCATGGGCCGGGACTCGCGGCCCGGTTCGTCCGGAACGCGCGCCCCCGGAAGCGGAGCGGCGGCTCGCCGTACTCCTCGGCCGCATGGGCGACCCAGCCGGCGGTGCGGGCGATCGCGAAGATCGCGCTAGCGGCCTCCGGCGGCATGCGGGCGCAATAGGTGAGCGCGCCGAGCGCGAAGTCGATGTTCGGCCGGCCCGCCGCCTCCTGCCGCACCGACTCGATGAGGTCTCGGTCCGCTGGCGACGCGAAGCCGTAGACGGCGGACAGGAGCGGCGCGGTGCGCGGGTCGCCGTGGCGGTGGACCAGGTGGCCGAAGGCAACTGCCTGCGGTGTGCCCTGCTGGCCACCACCGGCCCGTGCCAGCAGCATCTCGTGCAGCGCTCGGGCGGCCCCGCCATGCAGGGCACCGCTCAGCGTGCTCAACCCCGCGAGGATGCATGCGCCTGGGGTAGCCCGGGCGGACGCGGCCACCCGGACGGACAGCGTGGACAGCGCCAGTTCGTGCTCGGCCAGCAGCACGAGCGCCGTGTTCAGGGCACGAACCCGGGGGGTGGCCGGACTCAGCGGCGACCAGCGCCGCCACAGTCGCAGGGCGATGCCCCGCGCGTCACCGGGATCCTCCGGCGCCTCACCGGAAGGCCTGCCGCTGGCATTCCGGGGCCCTGCCTCGGTGAGGCACTCGACTATCCGTCGGCCGAAGGCTGCCCAGTCCGGGGTGCAATCGGTGGCGTCAGTCATCATGGCGACTGCGATGGCAAAGCGCTTCAGGACGGGCACGTCGCCGCCGGGCACGCAGGAGAGCCCGGCGATCGGCCCGCCCCAGCCGCCCGGCGGGCCACCCCACAGCAGGTCCGCGACCCGCTCGAACGGCTCCCCGGCCGCCACCAGCTCCAGCACGTCCTTGCCCCTGTAGCGGACCACCCCGTCGGCCACCGTGCTCACCCGGGTGGCGATCATCACGTCGATGCTGGCGGCCGGGCGGGGCAGCGTGCGCGGACGCGACCGCTGCGCGAGCAGCTCAACGTCGGCACTGTCATACCGGCTGCTGCGCCCGTCCGGCCCGGGGACGCGGCGCAGCGAGCCCCGGCTCACGTATGCGTACAGCGTCCGCACGTCCACGCCCAGCCGCGATGCCGCCGTCCGCGCGTCCACCAGCTCGCCCATGAGGTGGACAATAATCAACGTTGATTCCGTGGCGCAACCGCAATGAGAATCGGGTCATGAACGATGACATCACGCAGGTCACCGCGCGGATCTGGCGCGCGGCCGGCGTTCCCGCGGACGGGCTGGAACGGCTGACCATCACCGGGCCGCGCCAGGTGCTGCCCTCGGTCTTTGACGTGACCGGCCTGGCGACGGCGTCGGTCGCGGCGGCTGCCCTCGCCGCCGCCGAGTTCCTCGCGGCCCGCACCGGCACCGCGCAAGCGAGGGTCACGGTGGACAGCCGCGCGGCCAGCGCCGCCTTCGCCGCCGAGGCCCTGTTCACCCCGGTCGGCTGGGACCGCCCGCAGGTCTGGGACCCGATCGCCGGGAACTACCGGGCAAGCGACGGCTGGATCCGGCTGCACACCAACTACGCCT
>Ga0210389_10005183_pt1 | contig 10110 bp, 7 predicted proteins | sample IncBWH28OmetaG_FD_160127 | JGI IMG/M metagenome (GOLD analysis project Ga0210389, IMG submission 160127) | Forest soil microbial communities from Barre Woods Harvard Forest LTER site, Petersham, Massachusetts, United States - Inc-BW-H-28-O ...
CTGACGTTGGGTCCGGTGGTCGGGGCGATCGCGGCCGGCAATACCGTGGTGATCAAGCCGTCGGAAATCGCACCGGCGTCCGCGCATTTGATGGCCGAATTGGTGCCTCGCTACCTCGACAACGACGCGATCGCCCTGGTCGAGGGTGACGGTGTGGTGAGCCAGGCGCTGATCGCCCAGGGCCTGGACCGCGTGATGTTCACCGGCGGCACGGAGATCGGCCGCAAGGTCTACGAGGGCGCGGCTCCCCACCTCACCCCTGTCACCCTCGAACTCGGCGGCAAGAGCCCGGTGATCGTCGCGGCCGACGCCGACGTGGACGTCGCGGCCAAGCGGATCGCCTGGCTCAAATTGCTCAACGCCGGGCAGACCTGCGTCGCACCCGACTATGTGCTGGCCGACGTGAAGATCCGGGATGAACTCGTCAGCAAGATCGGCGCCGCGATCACGAAATTCCGGTCCAACGACGCCGACGGAATGCGCATCGTCAATCAGCGCCAATTCGACCGGCTCAGCGGCTACCTGTCCGGCGACGACGGCAAGGTCACCGTCGGCGGCAAGTGTGACGCATCGAGCCTGCGCATCCAACCGACGGTTGTCGTCGATCCCGACCCGGACGGGCCGCTGATGCGCAACGAGATCTTCGGGCCGATCCTGCCGGTGGTCACGGTGCAATCCCTGGACGACGCAATACGTTTCGTCAACTCGCGGCCCAAGCCCCTGTCCGCTTATCTGTTCACCAAGTCGCGCGACGTGCGCGAGCGGGTGATCAAAGAGGTGCCGGCCGGCGGCATGCTGATCAACCACCTGGCCTTCCAGGTGTCGACGGCCAAGCTGCCGTTCGGCGGGGTCGGCGCCTCGGGCATGGGCGCCTACCACGGCCGCTACGGCTTCGAGGAGTTCAGCCACCGCAAGTCGGTGCTGACCAAACCGACCCGGCCCGACGTCTCGAGCTTTGTGTATCCGCCCTACACTGCCCGGGCCTTCAAGTTAGCCCGCAGATTGTTCTGACCTGAGTGCCGATGCCCGCCCGGCCCCCCGACGTGGGGTCCCGCGCTTGCCTGCCGAGCCGGGCACCCAGACCTGGCAAAGGCCCGGCTGGTGGCGGCGCCCGCCCCGGGCACCGATAGCCTCTAATCCCGAATAGGCCAAAATCCTTAACAGGAGAGAGGAACCTGATGCCTGGAGTGCAGGATCGTGTCATCGCCGTCACCGGGGCCGGTGGGGGGTTGGGCCGTGAATACGCCCTGACCCTCGCCCGGGAGGGCGCCTGCGTCATCGTCAACGACCTCGGTGGGGCCCGCGACGGCACGGGCGCCGGATCGGCGATGGCCGACCAGGTGGTTGCGGAGATCCGCGACGCGGGCGGCCGGGCGGCCGCCAACTATGACAGCGTCGCCGAGCCCGAGGGCGCCGAGAACATCATCAAGACCGCACTCGACGAGTTCGGCGCGATACACGGCGTGGTGAGCAACGCCGGGATCCTGCGCGACGGCACCTTCCACAAGATGTCGTTCGAGAGCTGGGACGCCGTGCTCAAGGTGCACCTCTACGGCGGGTACAACGTGGTCCGCGCCGCGTGGCCGCATTTCCGTGAGCAGAATTACGGCCGGGTGGTCGTCGCCACCTCGACCAGCGGGCTGTTCGGCAACTTCGGCCAGACCAACTACGGGGCTGCCAAGCTGGGCCTGGTCGGCCTGATCAACACGCTGGCGCTCGAAGGCGCGAAGTACAACATCCACGCCAACGCGGTGGCACCGATCGCGGCCACCAGGATGACCGAGGACATCATGCCGCCCGAAGTGCTGGAGAAGCTCACGCCAGAATTCGTCGCGCCCGTGGTGGCCTACCTGTGCACCGAGGAATCCACGGACAGCGGATCGGTTTTCGTGGTCGGTGGTGGCAAGGCGCAGCGCGTCGCGCTGTTCGGAAACGACGGCGTCAGCTTCGAGCAGCCGCCGTCGGTGGAGGACGTCGCCGCGCACTGGGCCGAGATCACGGACCTGTCCGCGGCGCAAAAAGCTGGATTCAAGCTGTAGGAGCCATGAAAGCCTGTGTGGTACAGCGGCTGTCCGGCCCGAGGGGCATGGTCTACACGGACATCGACGATGTCAGCGGCGGCGCCAACCACGTCGTGATCGACGTCCGGGCCGCCGGGGTTTGTTTTCCGGATCTGTTGCTGACCAAGGGTGAGTACCAACTGAAGTTGCCACCGCCGTTCGTCCCCGGCATGGAGGCGGCGGGCGTGGTGCGTTCGGCGCCGGCCGGTTCGGGTTTCCGTGTGGGCGAACGTGTTTCGGCGTTCGGGATCCTGGGCGGCTACGCCGAGCAGGTGGCCGTCCCGGTGCCGAACGTGATGCGCAGCCCCGCGGAACTCGATGACGCCGAAGCGGTTTCGCTGCTGGTCAACTACAACACCATGTACTTCGCCCTGGCTCGCCGGGCCGCGATGCGGCCCGGCGACACGGTGCTGGTCCTGGGTGCGGCCGGCGGGGTGGGCACCGCGGCGATCCAGGTCGCCCAGGCGATGGGTGCAAAGAAGGTGCTGGCCGTGGTGCACCGCGAGGCCGCGACCGACTTTGTCGCCGCGCTTGGCGCGGACTTGGTGGTGCCGCTGTCCGACGGATGGGCCGACCGGGTGCGTGAGTACACCCACGGCCGGGGCGTGGACATCGTCGTCGATCCCATCGGGGGCCCGGCCTTCGACGACGCGATTCGTGTCCTGGCGATCGACGGCAAGTTGCTGGTGATCGGGTTCGCTGCGGGAAGCATCCCCACCGTCAAGGTCAACCGGCTGCTGCTGCGCAACGTCAGCGTGATGGGTGTCGCGTGGGGCGAGTACCTCAACAAAGTCCCCGGTTCGGCGGCGCTGTTCTCCTGGGGACTGAGCCAATTGGTTTTCTTGGGACTGAGACCGCCTCCGCCGCAACGCTATCCGTTGTCGGAAGGCCAGGCGGCGTTGCAGAGCCTGGCCGACGGCGGTGTGCTCGGCAAGGTCGTGCTCGAGCCCTAGGTATTAGAGGGTCACCGTGTTTTGCGGTGGCGGTGCCACAGTCACACCCGTGTAGCCGCCGATAATCGATTGGGCCGCATGCTCGAGGACGCGGACTTCAAACCCGCCGAAGAGCGTGAACAATGCCGTGTCGGCGGCAAGCGGAGCGCCGAATGCGTAGACCAGGCCGCCAACCGGATCACCGTTTACCACTTGTTCGACACCGTTGAGGAATAGGTTGGCGTCATAGGAGGGTACGGTGATTGCCAGCGCAGTCGCGACATCAGCGGTGGGAAGCAGAGTCGAGTAAGCCGTCGAGGCCGTAAATGCTATTCCGTTACCAATATTGGTATTGGCCGACTCCAGGGCCGCGATGCAGCTGCCGGGTGAGGACAGCGTCGACGTCAGCGTGGTCAGCAAGCCGGATCCACCCGTCCCGATGCCTCCCCCTGTCGATGTCAGGCCAGACAGTGAGAGATTGTTCGCGACCACGGGGGCTTCAGCGTTCACGTCGTTCATGAAAGCGTTGATTCCCTGCGGGGTGCCGGTCGCGAGTGCGCTAATGACCTGGCCTGGAGTTACCGGAGGTATCACCCCGAACGGGGTGGGAACATTCGGCGGGTTGGGTGACCAGCCCTGCGTGGTGCTGCCGTAGCCCAAGTCGACGAGGACTGTCAAGTCCGGTTGGACCAGGTCGGCGATTGGGTTGCCGATGACCGGTATCGCACGCACCGGATTCAAAAGTGGCAAACCTTGCAGGTTTGCAGGCAGATCCTGGCTTGGAACAATGTAGTAATTGGTTTCGGTTGGACCCACCGTATTCGTCAGCTGAATGGCGTTGGCAATCTGATCGGGCGAGAGGAACGGATATTGGCCGTGCAAATATATGATACCGAAAAAGGCGTTGAGATCGGACAGGAAATCGATCGGGTATTGCGGGAAGTCGGCGAAGCCGTCGTATTCGATCGTATAAATGCGGGTCGGGAACGAATTGTCCGGTGTTGCGGTGCCGAAGGTGAAGCCCAGACTCGGCAGGCTCAGACCCGGAAAGCGGGTGAGCAGCCCGCCGTTGGGATTGCTCACATCACCTACAAGCGTGACGTTCAGGCTTACACCAGGGGGTAGCAAGCTGCCACCCGGGGTGTTGGTCGGGTCGAGCGCCTGCATTTCCAATGACACGATGGCGGCGCTCTGCGAGTAGCCGAAAATGTTAATTTGAGTGCTGCCGTTTTGGACCGATGTCTGGATCGAGTTGTTCAGGATCGTGAGGCCCCGGGCCACTGAGATGTCGAAGGTCAAGTCCTTGACACCGGTCAGCGGATATAACCCCTCGGGCGTGGATATGCCCACGTTGGTGAAAGGGAGATTGGAAGGATTCCAAAAGGGGGTGAGGTACAGCATCGGAATTCCGGCTATGTATTCAGGCGACGGTATCGGGTATCCGCTGGCGCCCAGCACCAAATTGGTGATGGCGGCCGGGTTTGCCATCGTGGCCTGGCTGCCGCCGGTCAGCAGCGCTTGGGCCTCCGCTTCGAATGTGCGCAGGGCGTCAGTCGAAGCGGCCTCGGCTGCGGTGTATGCGTTTCCGGAGGCGGACAACGCCGCAACGAATTGATCATGGAATGCGGCAGCCTGCTGCAGCATAGCCTGGTACTCGTGGCCGTATCCGCTGAAGAAAGTTGCAGCGACGGTGGACACCTCGTCTTCGGCCGCGGCCGCCAGACTTGTTGTCGGGCCCGCGGCGGCCGTTTTGGCCGTGCTGATCGCCGAATTGATTTCGGAAACATCCGCTGCAGCCGCGGCCAAGAGCTGGGGCTGCGTGGTCAAATCCGCCATCGGCCGAATCCTTTATGACGAGGGCTTCCTCGTGGTGCTGACAATGCAGTCAGGCCGATGATCGGCGGACCCATCACCGCTCAGCCGGCGTTAGTTAGCCTAGGTCAATTTCTCCTGTTTCGGGCAGCTTTACCCAATGAAATTAGACCTTGCCCTCAAACCGCGTCCGCCGCAGCGCGATTCAAAGAGCCGGGGAGCCTAGGTGACGCTCCGGCTGCGCGCCAGGGCTTTCAGCCGCACGGCATCTCGGTCAGTTAGGGCCAGGGTTCGGTGTCCCGGTCAAGATCGTGTCGAGCGTATTCTCGAGGGATAGGAATTCGAGTCCGCCCGCGAGCGTGGTAAGTCCAACGTTAGCTGCGATCGGATCGCCGAACGCATTGATGAGCCCACCGACGGGGTCACCGTTGATCGCTTGGGTAATCCCGTTCAGGAACAAGTTGACGTCATAAGACGGAATCGTGACTACGACGGCAGTCGTGAGGTCTGCTGTCGGAAGCAGCGTCGCGTAAGCGGTCGAGAAGTCCGTCGTCAGGGTGCCGACGATATTGGTGTTGGCCGACTCGATGCCCGAGATGATGCCGGTCAGCGTCGACGGAATCGACGCCGGCGCAGCTAGGGCCAGGGCACCACCCGTTGATCCAGCTCCCGGAAGCAAGCTCGTCAGGCTGGGCAGCGACACGGCGGGCAGGGACGTGGGTACCTCCGCGGACAGGTCGCCGACGAAGGCGCCGATTCCCTGCTGGGTGCCGCTGACCAAGAGGGGTCCCAACGCGGTGGTATCGCTCAACGGCGGCAAGAACCCGAACGGGGTGGGCACATCGGCCGGCCCGGTCGACCAGCCATAGTTGGGGTTGCCGTAGCCCCAGTTGACGAGATACCTCAAATCGGGTTGGACCAGGTCGGCGAGCGGGTTCCCGATGACCGGGATGGCTCGCAGCGGGTCCAGCAACGGCAGATTTTGAGTGGGGATCATTTCGTACGTGGTCATGGAGGGAGCCCCCGACTGCCCCAACGTGACAGCTGAATTTAGCTGTGTCTGAGTAAGAGTCGGGTAGGTGCCGTGCACAAATGCGATACCCGCGAAGGCGTTCAGGTCGGAGAGGAAATCGATCGGATACTGCGGGAAGTCGGCGAAGCCGTCGTATTCGAGTGTCCAAATGGTGGTCGGGAAATCATTGCTCGGAGTCGCGGTGCCGAATGTGATGCCCAGGCTCGGGATGCTCAGACCGGGGAAACGCACGAGCAGGCCGCCGTTGGGATTGCTCTCATTACCGGTCAGCACGAAGCTTATCTGCGACGGCGTGTAGCCCTCGGCGAGGAGTTTCGGCATTTCCAGTGAAGCGAGGATCGCGCTCTGCGAGACACCGAAAACGGCAATGGACTGGTTGGTGCCGGGCTGGATCGTCGCGTTGATCGCGTTGTCGAGCTGCGTGACTCCGCGGGCCAGGGAAATATCCAGCGTCAGGTCCTTGACACCTGTAAAGGGATACAAACCCTCGGGCGTGGACACCGCTTGAAGGGGGCCGATGAAATTGGTCAAATAGCGGCTGGCAACGTTATTCATGAAGGTCACTGACGGTGTCGCAGTACCGCTGCCCGACATGATCAGGATGGCATTGACATTGACGGCCGCCGGTGTTGCGGCCGTGACCGCCGAGCTGGCCGCGGCGCCGCCCGTGAGCCCGAGCGAGCCGGCGATCTCCGCTTCGGTTTGCGCGTAAGTGTTTCCGGCGGCGGCCAACGTCGCAACAAACTGTTCGTGGAATGCGGCCGCCTGCTGAAGGACCGCCTGATACTCCTGACCGAACCCGCCGAAAAACGCCGCGGTGACGGTCGAGACTTCATCTTCGGCCGCCGCCATGAGGCTGGTTGTAGGCCCGGCGGCGGCAGCCTTGGCCTCGTTGATTGCCGAACCAATTGCAGAGGTATCCGCTGCGGCCGTCGTCAAAAGTTGGGGCTGCGTGATCAAGCTCGTCATCGGCTTTTCCCTTCCGGACACACGGGCTCACATAGTGGTACCGACGACGCCGCCAATCCGATGACCCGGCGCATCGCTGGAACCGGCACCCAGTTAGCTTAGAGCGATTAAGTGTTTGTGTTGGCGTTTTGCGACGTTGTTTTGTCCTCAACAGGAAGACGGGCGGAGCGCGACAATTCGGCCGACACAACATCTTTCGACGCCGAAGTTTGCTGGGGCCTTGGCGGCAGGGCCGGGGAGGGTCGCGCCTTTGCGAAAGACGTTGCGCGCGAAGCGCTTTGCTGGACAGCGCTGGCCGGTGTCTTCCGCGAGGACAATTCAGGCGAGTAGCGCGGCCCGCAGCCGATCGAGGTCGGACTCGGTGACACCGGCGTCGTTCAGGTAGCTGGCCAGCGACCCGAACTCGTCGTCAATCGTTTGGCGCGCGGCGGCCAGGTACTCCGCGCGGACGCCGAGGACGCCGTCGGACAGCCGGGCTTCGGTGAAGGTCTCCACCTCCGGGGTCAGTTCGGTGTCCGGACGCTGCTGGATCATCTCCTGGATCCGGGCCCGAAGCTCCGGTACGGCGGCATTGCTGCGCAAGAAGTCGGCGACGATCGTGTCGCGATCGACGCCGAGCACCTCAAGCACCGTCGCTATGACGAATCCGGTGCGATCCTTGCCCGCGAAGCAGTGGGTGAGCACCGGCCGCCCGGCGCCCAGCAGCGTGATGACGGACCGCAGCGCGTGCTGCGCTCCGTTACGCGTTGGGAATTGCCGGTATTCGTCGGTCATGAAGCGTGCGGCGGCCACGTTGATGGACTCGTCGGACCGGTCGGACTGATCGGATTCGCCGGTCAACATCCGCTGAAACGCGTGTTCGTGCGGCGCCGCGTCGTCCGGGTCTTCCTGGTCGGCCAGATCGGGGAACGGCAGCAGGTGGATCTCGACGCCGTCGGGAACCAGCCCCGGACCGCGCCGGGCAACCTCCCGGGACGCGCGCAGGTCGGCCACGTCGGTGATCCCCAGCCGGCGCAGGGTGGCCCGGCCGTCGTCGTCGAGGCGGCTCAGCTCGCTGGACCGGAACAGCAGCCCGGGCCGGAGGGCGGTTGCACTGTCGGCGACGTCACGGAAGTTCCAGGCGCCCGGCAGATTCCGGAGGGTGGCCTCAGGCATGCGGGGTGACCGCCGCGGCGAACGCGGACTGCTCACGGCCAATCTCGGTGCGCGCGATCGTCCGCATGTGCACCTCGTCGGGGCCGTCGAAGATCCGCATCGCGCGGTGCCAGGCGTACAGGCGGGCCAGCGCGGTGTCCTCGCTGACGCCGGCGGCGCCGTGCACCTGGATGGCGCGGTCGATGGTGTCACAGGCCACCTGCGGCGCCACCGCCTTGATCTGCGACACGAGCAGATGCGCGGCCCTGTTGCCGTGCCGGTCGATCGTCCAGGCCGCCTTCTCGCAGAGCAGCCTGGCTTGGTCGATTTCGTTGCGGGACTTGGCAATTGCCTGCTGGACCAGACCTTGGTCGGCCAGTGGGCGGCCGAATGCGATCCGGTTGCGCGCCCGGTCCACCATGAGGGCCAACGCACGTTCGGCTCCGCCCAGCGCCCGCATGCAGTGGTGGATGCGACCGGGCCCCAGCCGCGCCTGGGCGATCGCGAAGCCGCCGCCTTCCTGGCCGAGCAGGTTGGTGGTCGGAACCCGGACGTTGTCGTACACGATCTCGCAGTGCCCGGGTTGGTCTTGGTAACCGAAAACCGTCGTCGAGCGGACAACCGTCACGCCCGGTGTGTCGATGGGCACCAGAACCATCGACTGCTGCTGGTGGCTGGCCGCGTCGGGGTTGGTGCGACCCATCACGATGAGGATCTTGCAGCGCGGGTCCGACGCCCCGGACGTCCACCACTTGCGGCCGTTGATCACATAGTCGGCGCCGTCGCGCACGATGGAGGTCGCGATGTTGCGGGCGTCGCTGCTGGCGACCGCCGGCTCGGTCATCGAGAAGGCGCTGCGGATCTCGCCGTTCAGCAACGGCTCCAGCCACTGCTTGCGCTGCTCGTTGCTGGCGAACAGGTGCAGGGTCTCCATGTTGCCGGTGTCGGGGGCCGCGCAGTTGAGCGCCTCGGGTGCGATTTCGAGGCTCCAGCCGGTCAACTCGGCCAGCGGGGCGTAGTCCAAGTTGGTCAGGCCCGACTCGGCCGGCAGGAACAGGTTCCACAGGCCGGCCGCCTTGGCCTTGGTTTTCAGTTCCTCGATAATCGGCGGAACGGTGTGATCATTCGGGCCGGCGTCGTGGCGGTATTTGTCGTAATCGTTCTCGGCTGGAAAGACGTAGTCCGTCATGAAGTCGGACAGCCGCTTGTGGTAGTCGCTCGCTTTGGCCGACATCGCGAAGTCCATATCCGCCACGATAGGACACGCGTCGAATGCCTCCGCGAGCAGACGCAGAATCGCGTGAATCCGCGTGTATCAGTGCGATTCTGCGTCTGCTCGCGGGGGTTGAGGGCCGCGGCGCGCAGGATGGGGTGCATGACCGAGAGCCGCCCGCCATTTCCTCCGTTCACCTACGAAACGGCGATCCAAAAAGTCCAGGCCGCCGAAGATGCCTGGAACACCCGCGATCCCGAGCACGTCAGCCTGGCTTATACGCCCGATTCACAATGGCGAAACCGTGACGAGCACGTCGTCGGCCGGGTCGAGATCGTGGCGTTTCTGACCCGCAAATGGGAGCGCGAACTTGACTATGCGCTACGCAAGAGCTTGTGGGACTTTCACGACAACCGCATCGCCGTGCGGTTTCAGTACGAGTGCCGCGATCACACCGGCCAGTGGTACCGCAGCTACGGCAACGAACTGTGGGAATTCAGCCGGTCGGGGTTGATGGCGCGCCGGGAAGCCAGCATCAACGACGTGGCGATCGACGAGTCCGAGCGCCGCTATTTCGGGCCCCGCCCGTCCTCTGAACACGGCCGAGATATCCCGCTCTGGTAGCGGCTGGCTGACGTGGAAGTACCTCCCAGCCGCGATTCGGCGAGGGGGAGAGCCGGGCAGTCAGGCTGGCCGCTCACCAAAATTGGTGACTCAACGCCGGCGAAGGCATGCCATGGTGGTCGTGCGCGGTGCTGAACTGGGCCAGCGCACCGGGTGTCGAGTTCGATGTCGGGACCCGCTCGCAGGGCAGAGCTTGGCAATCAGGTTAGGGTGTCTGAGCGCGCCCGGCCACGATACCCGCCGGGCACTCCGATTGGAACTAGTAGCAGTGCAGCAACTTAAGGAAAGAAAGTGGATGTGCGTGCCATGACTGATGCGCAGACGACAGTGGGG
>Ga0210389_10005184_pt1 | contig 10109 bp, 8 predicted proteins | sample IncBWH28OmetaG_FD_160127 | JGI IMG/M metagenome (GOLD analysis project Ga0210389, IMG submission 160127) | Forest soil microbial communities from Barre Woods Harvard Forest LTER site, Petersham, Massachusetts, United States - Inc-BW-H-28-O ...
GCGTAGCGCGACTCGCTCGACAGCAACTCGGTGAGCGCGTCGATGATCAGCTCGGTCAGCTCGAGCATGCTCGTGAGCCCGCTGACAGAACGCGCGGCGACCAGCCCCGCGTCGCCCGGGTAAGCCCCGCCGGCCGAGCCGGCCGAGCCGGTCGAGCCGGGAGAGCCGGGAGAGCCGGGAGAGCCGGGAGAGCCAGGGGAACGACGGGCTTCCCGCTGCGCTAATCCAAGCGCGGCGAGGCCGCTCGTCCGCAGCGAGGGCAGTGACGTGCGGCTCGACTCGGCGTAGACGACCTGCCCGCCGCGGAAGAAGACGGCGCCGTCACCGCGCCCGGACACCGGCAGCATCCCTGTGCTGCCCTCGTCAGCGAGCTTGCGCAGCCGTGCGGCGATGAGGTTCGCGTATCCGTTCACTATCCTCCCTGGCCAGACCGATTCGGCTAGCTGGCGCACCCGCGTGCGCCTGGAGATCTGGTTCATGCGGGAAAGCTCGCGCAGAGATCCCGAAGCGAGCGGTGCGCCATCGCCAGGTTTGTCCGGTGGCGGTCCGCCACGACGAGCAGCAAAATCCGCGGCTCAGTTTCCCGTCCAACCGGGCGGACCATGAAGAAGCTATCGCTAAAGGTAATCATCACGTCTTCAAGAATCTCTCCAGTCGCGAGTTTTCCGTTCAACAGGGTGAGCACGCTGACGACGTCCGCCGCACCCGCCGCCGCGGTAGGCGGGGCGGGGGCGTCTTCGCCCTGCACCGACGCGAGGACCATGCCGGTAGACGCGTCGATCAGGCAGCCGAGCCGGAAACCGTCGATCGCCATGGCAGGCGTCAGGAGATCGCCGGCTTCAGGCAAGATCATGAGCACCCTCCCCTTCCGATACCGCCGCATCGTAATCAATAGGGGCCGCGTCCGCTGCCTATTCGAAGTCCATCGAGTCCGATATGTCTTAGCTAAGAGGATTTAGTAAGAAATAGCCGCAGCGCTCACCCGGCGAGCAGAGAAAATAAAATGCGCATAAAAGACATTTCCCTGAAATCGTGCCGGGCCGCAGGGAAGGGCCAGGCCGGACCGGCGCCGCCGCGGTGGGCGCCGGTCGCGCGCGGTACGGCCGCGCGGAGTACGGAGGCGCGGAGTACCGCCGCGCGGAGTATGGTCACCACCGTGGATGATCTCGCCCAAGGCGCACCGCGCGGCACCTCAGGCCGGGCGAAGGGCAGCGCCTCCTCAGACGGGGCCGCACTACGGAAGATCCCGCGCACCGACCAGCTTCTCGACGACCCGCGCATGCGGGCGGCCGAGCGCCGCGTCGGCCGGGACCTGGTCAAGGCGGCGATCGTCCGTGCCCAGGAAAGAGCGCGCAACGCCGAGATCACCCCCGACCAGGTCGCGGACGCGGCCGCGGCCGAGCTTCCTGTCACCGCCGCCTCGCTGACCGAGGTCGTCAACGCCACCGGCGTTCTCGTCCACACCAACCTGGGCCGCGCCCCGCTGAGCCAGGCGGCGAAGGACGCCGTGGCGGCCGCGGCAGGCACCTGCGACGTGGAGTTCGACCTCGAGACGGGCGCGCGGTCCAGGCAGCGCGGCCTTGGCGTCATCGAGGCGCTCAGGCGGGCCGTTCCCGCCGCCAAGGCCGCGGGCGTCGTGAACAACAACGCCGCCGCCCTCGTCCTGGCGGCCACCGCCCTGGCCGCGGGCAAGGAAATCATCATCAGCCGCGGCGAGCTCATCGAGATCGGCGACCGCTTCCGGCTGCCCGACCTGCTGGCGAGCACCGGCGCGCGGCTGCGGGAGGTCGGCACCACCAACAGGACGAGCGTCGAGGACTACGAGCAGGCGATCGGCGAGGACACCGGCTTCATCCTCAAGGTTCACCCGTCCAACTACCGGGTCGAGGGGTTCACCAGGGAAGCCACCGTCAGGGAACTCGCCGCGCTGAACGCCACGCTCGTCCACGACATCGGCTCAGGGCTGCTCGCGCCCCACCCGCTGCTCCCCGCGGAGCCGGACGCCGCGACCTCACTGCGCGACGGCGCGAACCTCGTCACCGCCAGCGGCGACAAGCTCCTCGGCGGCCCGCAGGCCGGAATACTGCTCGGCGACGAGGCACTGGTCCGCCGCCTGCTGCGCCACCCCCTGGCCCGTGCCCTGCGGGTCGACAAGCTGACCCTCGCCGCCCTTGAGGCGACGATCACCGGTCCCCTCCCGCCCGTCGCCCGCTCGCTGACCGTCGATCCCGCCGCCCTCATCGATCGCGCAGAACGGATGGTGGCTACTCTGGCCGCGCACCATGTCTCCGCGAGCGTGGTGGCCAGCGAGGCGGCGGTCGGCGGCGGCGGAGCTCCAGGCGTCACGCTGCCAAGCGCCGCGGTGGCGCTTCCCGAGGAACTCGCGCTGCCGTTGCGCCACGGCGACGCCGTCCGCCGGGGCGAGGTCCCCGCCGTGGCCGGCCGCATAGAGAGGGGCGCGCTGCTGCTCGACCTCAGGTCGGTAGCGCCAGAGGACGACGACCGCCTCACCGCCGCCATCCTGACAGCGGTCGGCCCCCATGCGTAACCTTCCCGGACCCCGGCGCCCCGTGAATGGATGTGCGTTCGGTGTCGCTACGGCCGCACCAAACGCACATCCACGCGAGCGCGCGGAGAAGGCGGGGGACTGATGTACGTCGTCGCGACCGCCGGGCACGTGGATCACGGGAAGTCCACGCTGGTCCGCGCCCTCACCGGGATGGAGCCCGACCGGTGGGCGGAGGAACGCCGCCGTGGCATGACCATCGACCTCGGCTACGCCTGGATGACCCTCCCTGCGCGCGCTCGTGGTTCGCAAGACGGCGGGCCGGCCGGGGAGAAGCTGGCCTTCGTCGATGTCCCCGGCCATGAGCGCTTCGTCCCGAACATGCTCGCCGGCCTCGGCCCGGTCCCCGCCGTCATGTTCGTCGTGGCGGCCGACGGCGGCTGGATGCCGCAGTCCGCCGAGCACCTGGCCGCCGTCGACGCCCTCGGGGTCAGGCACGGCCTGCTGGTCATCACCCGCTCCGACCTGGCCGACCCTGGACCCGCGACCCGCCAGGCGCTCGCCGAGATCGCGCGGACCAGCCTGGGCACCGTCGAGGCGGTCCACGTCAGCGCCGTCACCGGCCAGGGCCTTGACCAGCTCAAGGAAGCGCTCGTCGGCCTAGTCGACTCGCTGAACGGGGGATCCGATCGCAGCACCGCCCCGGTCCGGCTATGGATCGACCGGTCGTTCACGATCCGGGGCGCGGGCACCGTCGTCACCGGCACCTTGCCCGCCGGCACGGTCAGGAACGGCCAGGAGCTAGTACTCGCCCCGTCGGGCCTTACCGTCCGGGTGCGCGGCCTCGAGGCGCTCGGCGAGCCCGCCGACGAGGTCAGCGGCGTCGCCCGGGTCGCGCTCAACCTGCGCGGCATCGCCGCCGGCCTCCCCGCGCGCGGCATGGCCCTCATCGAGCCAGATCGCTGGACCCTCACCAGTGAACTCGACGTCCGCGTGACTCCTCCGGCGGCCGACCCGCACCCGAAGTTCCCGCCCGGACTCCTCCTGCACATCGGTTCTGCGCGCACCCAGGCCCGGGTCCGCGTGCTCGCGCCCGACTCGGTCTACGCGCGCCTTCGGCTGAAGGAACCGCTGCCGCTGCACATCGGCGACCGGGTGATCCTCCGCGACCCGGGTGCCGCGGGCCTGGCGATCTACGGGGCGACCGTCCTCGACCCGTTCCCGCCGCCGCTCGCCCGCCGGGGCGCCGGCGCCGCCGCCGCCCGTGAGCTCGCCACCTGGCCCGATGTCCCGGCGGCGGCCGACCTGCTGCGCAGGCACAAGCTGCTGCGCGGACCGCAGCTGGCCGCGGCCGGCCTCGCGGATCTGCCGGATCCGGTCGCGGGGGACTGGCTCGCCGACCCGGAGCACTGGGCCTGGCTGCGCGCCGAGCTGCCGAGGGCGGTCGCCACCTTCTGCGCCAAGGAGCCCCTCGCCCCCGGCATGCCGGCCGAGGCCGCCCGCGCCGCGCTCGCCCTGCCAAGCCGCGACCTGGTGGCCGCCTTGGCCACCAGCGAGGTCGTACTCGACGGCGCGTACCTGCGGATCTTCACCAAGCAGGACGGGGAGGCCTACGGGAGCCCGTCGCCGGGCCGGGAAAGCCGCTTCGCGCCGGCGGGACAGCGGCTCCCGCCGAGGATCGAGGACGCGGTCAATGAGGTACTCGACGAGCTCGCGGACGACCCCTTCGCGGCACCGGACACCGAACGCCTCCGCGCTCTCGGCCTCGACGCCCGCGCGCTGGCCGCCGCGGCCCGCGTTGGCCTGCTGCTGCGCATCGCCGACCTGATCGTGCTCGCGCCAGGCGCCGACCAGGCCGCGGCCGGCGTGCTGGCCGGGCTTGAGCAGCCCTTCACTACCTCACAGGCCCGCCAGGCGCTGCGTACCTCGAGGCGGGTGGCCATCCCGCTGCTTGAGTACCTCGACCGCGCCCGCGTGACAGAACGCCTCCCGGGCGACCTCCGCCGCATCCGCGCGTTAGCCCCACCCGGCGTGCCGGCCGCCGCGGCTGTGGACCTGCCTGCGGCGATTACTATTAGCTAATGAAGGGTAACGCCTTGTAATGAATCTGGATCGGAGGGTCCGCATGATTCGAGCGAGGCTCAAGGCGAACCGGGGCGTGCGCACCGCTCTCACGGCCGCGACGGGCGCCGTCGCGTTCGCGGCCCTCACCGCGGCGTGCAGTTCCTCGGCGAGCTCAAGCAGCGCCCCCGCGGCCACCGGGGCGGCGGCGAGCCAGCCGTCGGCTACCGCCACGCGGCCCGGCGGTACCGCGTCGGCCGGCCCGGCCAAGCTTACCGGCGCGGCCGCGGCCGCCCTGGTGACCAAGGCCATCGCCAACACCCAGGCGGCCGCGAGCGTGCGCGTGGCCGGCATCGCTACCGCCGCCGCGACAGGATCAGGGACCGCGGGAAGCGGCAGCCAGCCGGTGGCCTTCGACCTGACCCTGGTCAAGAGCGTGGGCTGCGAGGGCACGATCGCACTGTCGAAGGCGCAGACGTTCCGGCTCGTGGAGACCGGCGGCTACGTCTGGATACTGCCGAGCAGCGCCTACTACGCGAGCCTGCACCTGGACAAGGCGGCCCTCGCCCTGATCGCCAACAAGTACATCAGGGTGAAGTCGACCGACAAGCAGCTCGGCGACCTGGGCAAGCAGTGCACGTTCACCGGCCTGCTCGGCTCGCTGTCCAAGCCGACGGGCAAGGCTTACGCCGCCGTCCCCGTGACTTACAACGGCGGCCCCGCCTATGAGATCACCCAGTCCGGCCAGCAGGGGACGGCCTTTGTCGCGAACACGGCGACGCCGCTGCTCCTGAAGATCACCGACCCGCAGAAGGACGGCGGGACGATCACGTTCACCAACTACAACGCCACGAAGACGATTACCGCCCCCACGGACGCCGAGTCCATCGACGGAAGCCAGCTCGGCATCTAGCCTCGATTCCGTGCCCGACGATTTCCGCCGCATCCGGGCGTAACGGGGCTACCGGGGCAATACATCAGACCCACGCCTCCGGGTTCACTATGGTTTACTCCCGTCAATAGTGACGTTGCACGCGGTGCAACTTGGCCCGGAGATTCCGATGTTCTCAACAAAATTCACGGTGCGCCGGGACGTGCCCGCCGCCGTGGCCGTCGCCACGCTCGCCGCCCTGACGGCCGCGTGCGGGTCCCCGGCGAGCTCAAGCGCCGCGGCCAGTTCCATGCAGGCCAGCGGTTCGCCGGCTGCCTCGGGGTCAAGCAGTTCGCCTACTGCCCCGGCGTCGGCCGCCGCGGCGTTCGCCGCCACTGCCCCTGCCGCCGCGGCCGCCGAGCTGACCGGTTCGGCGGCGACCGCCCTGGTAAGCACGTCAAGATAAAGTCCACCGCCCTCATCGGCAGCGGCATGGCCCAGGCGTGTCATATCACCGCTATCACGGGCAGCATCGGCAACCCTGGGAACGCGACCTTGGCCGCCGTCCCCACCACCTACGACGGCGGTCCCGCCTACGAGGTCCCGGTGGGCCCGTCTGGGGCGATCTTCGTCTCGCGTGGGGCGACGCCCCTGCTCCTGAAGGTCGATTATCAAGGGAACGACGGCAGGGTGGCCACGTTCAGCGGCTACAACGCCGGGACCATTACCGTCCCCCCGGCGGCCGAGACCCTTGACGGCAGCAAGTACGGCCTGTAGCTCATATAGAAGCAAGGAGCGGCGTGGTGCGTCAGCCGCCGATCGCGGACATCGGCCGGTCGGGCTGGAGGAAGGCCGGGTCGTTGATCCCGTGCCCAGGCAGCTTCGCCGCCACCGCCGCCCGCCAGCGCGCGGCGATCTCATCGTCCGTCGCCGCGGAGCGCAGCAGGGCGCGCAGGTCGCTCTCCGACCGGGCGAACAGGCAGTTGCGGATCTGCCCGTCGGCCGTGAGCCGCACCCGGTCGCAGGCGCCGCAGAACGGGCGGGTGACGGACGCGATCACCCCGACGCGGGCCGGCCCGCCGTCGACGAGGAAGGTTTCCGCGGGGGCAGCGCCGCGCACTCGTTCGGAATCCTCGGAAAGCTTGAACGCACGGGACAGCGAGTCAAAGATCTCGGCCGCGGTGATCATCTCCGCGCGCTTCCAGCCGTGCTGGGCGTCGAGCGGCATCTGCTCGATGAGCCGCAGCTCGTACCCCCGCTCTACGCAGTAGCGCAGCAAGTCCGGTGCCTCGTCTTCGTTCAGGTCGCGCATCAGCACCGCGTTGACCTTGACGGGGGTGAGTCCCGCCGACGCGGCGGCCGCGAGGCCGGACAACACGTCGTCGAGCCGGTCGCGGTGGGTCAGCTTCCTGAAGACCTCGGGGCGGAGGGTGTCGAGCGATACGTTGATCCGGTCGAGGCCCGCGTCGCGCAGCGTGTCGGCGCGCCGGTCCAGGCCGATCCCGTTGGTAGTCAGCGAGATCTCCGGGCGCGGCGAGAGCGAGGCCGTCGCCGCGATGATCGAGACGAGGTCACGGCGCAGCAGCGGCTCGCCGCCGGTGAACCTGACCTCGCGGATGCCGAGCGTCTCCACGCCGATCCGCACGAGCCGCGCCACTTCATCACCGGTAAGCACCTCGGGCGACGGCAGCCAGTCAAGGCCCTCGGGCGGCATGCAGTACGAGCACCGCAGGTTGCAACGGTCGGTGAGGGAGACCCGCAAATCCGTTGCTATTCGCCCGTAGGAATCAGTGAGCATCTACCAAGCCTACGTTCCGAATGTGATGAAAAAAAACGATGCCACCCCTGGTTGCGCAGTGCTTCCGGTGGTTGCGGATGCCACGGCGTACTGAGAGGCCTGCAGGCACTGCCGCCGTCGCCCGGGCAACCCGGGAGCGGCCAGGCCGCACCGGGCGGCGGCGGCCGCCGGGAGGGGCAATGCGAAAGGCGGGTTTTTGGCATGATGTTTTAATTTGGGGCACAGGTAATACTTGCATCGTGAATTGTTTGTACCGGTGCTAAAAACCCTTCAAGGGGACTGGCGATGGTAGAAAATGTTTATCTGACATTTTCTGATTGACTTCTTTTCTAAAATCGCGCATTGACGGCATTATTAAATGCATGCAGAAGCTCTGGGTTGCCGCAGCCGTCGGCGCCACGCCCACGCCCCCGGCTGCTGCCCCGTACGCTCCTGCGCTGTCGTCCTACAGCACCGTGGCGGAGAGTTACTCCGCGAATGACATCGTCAACGACGGCTGGGCGCAGGATGCCAACGCCACCCTTGAGGGAGGCGGCACCTGCCCGGTGACGAATACCACCTACTCGTCGTCACTTGACGCGGTTGTGATGAGTACCGCCGGCCAGCCGGCCAAGAGCACCACCGGCGACTGCGGGCACATCAGGTCGCAGAACACCGTGCCGACAAGCGGTGACGTTGTTGAGGCGAAGATCTGGCTGCCCAGCCTCGGTAATGCCACGACCTTCGGCGGCAGCAGCTACCCGGCGGGCACGCTTATCGACTGGGCTTCGATGTGGACGGACGGAGCGAACAGCACGAACGGGGCTGAAAACTGGCCTGCCGATACCGAGGTCGACGCGGTCGAGACTCAGTACGGCGCGAGCTACGTATCCATCCATTACGGCAGCCTCTCGAAGAGCGGCGGCAGCACGGGCGACTGGACCACGGAACCGAAGGGATGGGAAGGCTCGGGTGCCATTTACGCCACGCCGAACTCAGGTGTCCCCGACGTTCAGGCTGGCTGGAACGTGGTGGACATCGAGTTCACCAGCACCGTGGCCAACATCTACTACAACGGCGAACTGTACGTCACAATCCCGGCAAGCGTGCTGAGTCACAAGCCGGCCTACCTCAACTTCGGAATCTCCGGGCCGAACGGTAACGACTCGAACTACCCGAAGTGGCCGGCCGGACCCGGAACAGAAGCGGTCCAGTACGTGGAGGTCTTCTCGTAACCACACGCCCGGCACGTGCCAGGCTTAGGCCGGTTCCCAGCGCCAGCCGTCGTTGTTCTCGCAGGTGATTGCTTTACCGTCACCTGCCACACCGGAAGCACCGTGGTCGGCACTGCGGCAGAATTCGCCAGGCTCGTAGCAGTTGCCTCCGTTGGTTAGCGGATGGCAGCTAGCTGGCGCCGCGGAGGCTGGCGGCGCGACTACCGCCGCGGCTGTCTTCGGCGCTGGCGCGGATGCTGCCGGCGTGGACGGTGCCGGCGCGTGTGACGCGGCCGAGGTTGTCTGGGTCCTCGTAGGGTGTGTCTTCTGCACGGTCGCCGCGGGTTGCGTGGCGGGCTGACTGTGCACTCCCGTGGCAGTCGCCGAAGCGGTCGTCGTCATGCCGGCCGCCACGCTACTGCCAGGCGACGAGGGCGATTTGCCGGCGTTCGCCGCCGCGACGATGACGATGATCAGCGCGACGAAGGCGAGAAACCCGGTGAGCGCCTTGTGGCGGGCGGGCCAGGACTTGCCGCGCTGCGGTGGCTGGTACGGCGGCTGCGGGCCTGGTGGGCCGAAACCCCGCTGTCCCGGCTGGGACGGCGGCACTGGCTGAAAGCGGGCCGTGGGTTGGCCGGGTGCGTATCCTCGCTGCCCGTTCCCCTGCTCATGCGGTTGCTGCCCGTACCTCCATTCAGGCGGCTGCCATCGTCCGTCGCCCCCTGCCTGCTCGCCGTCCTGCCCAGGCCGCTGACCGTACGCCATGGCACCCCCTGCGTTTCTCTGCACATATGCAAGCAAATGTTTAAGAGACGCCCGGCCTGCCATATAGGTTTACTTAAACTTCATAATCCATCACAAGAGGGAATTGACGCCTCGAGCAATTTCTTGCACTTTTCCGCCTTGGCATTTAGCGGATGGTGACGCCGGACGTGGCGAGCCAGCGGTTGATGTCAAGCAAGAGCGCGGCCGGGGTCGTGGCGCTCGGCCGGATGGACATCGCCCCAGGCAGCAAGGGGTCTCGGGCGTAAGCTGCGGTGAGCCGGTCCCGGTTGACCAACTCGAACAGCGGAGCGTCGGGCGTCGCGAGCAGCGCCCGCACCTGCGCGTCGACCGCCCGCTCGTACGCCTTGTCGGCGGCATCCGGGTAGATGCTCTTGCGTCGGCGAAGCAGGTCGTCGGGCAGCAGCCCGGCGGCCGCCGTGCGCAGCAGCCCCTTCTCGATCCCGCCGGCCTCCTTGAGCGCCCACGGGACGTTGAACACGTACTCAACGAGCCGGTGGTCGCAGAAGGGCACGCGGACCTCGAGCCCGCTCGCCATGCTGAGCCGGTCCTTGCGGTCGAGCAGGAACGGCAGCCAGCGGGTCAGGCCGAGGTAGAGCACCTCGCGGATGCGCCGGTCAAAGGCGTCCTCGCCGTCCAGCCGCGGCACCTCGGCCAAAGCGGACGCGTACCGGTCCGCGGCGTACTCAGAAAGCCGGATCTCGGCCCGCACTGAAGGCTGCAGCAGCGGTTCCCACGATCCGGCCGCGGCCCAGGGGAACGTCGGCGCGGCGAGCAGCGCGGGGACGTGGTACCAGGGGTATCCGCCGAAAACCTCGTCCGCCGACTCTCCGGAAAGCGCGACGGTGGACTGCTTCCTGATCTCGCGGAACAGCAGGTACGCCGAGGTCCACATGT
>Ga0210389_10005187_pt1 | contig 10105 bp, 8 predicted proteins | sample IncBWH28OmetaG_FD_160127 | JGI IMG/M metagenome (GOLD analysis project Ga0210389, IMG submission 160127) | Forest soil microbial communities from Barre Woods Harvard Forest LTER site, Petersham, Massachusetts, United States - Inc-BW-H-28-O ...
GTGACGAGTCGGCAAGCGCTAATCGTCGTATTTTTCAGGGTTGGCGACGCACCCGCACGCCATCATCGGGGCGGGCCTGTTGAGGACGACAATCGTGCGGTCAGCGGCGTCAGTCCGCGGACTTCACCCGGGCCGCAGCGGATTCCGGCATGGGTTCATACCGGGCAAAGGAACGAGTGAACGAGGCCGCCCCGTGTGAGAGCGAGCGCAAGTCGATCGAGTAGCGGGTCAACTCAACCTGTGGCACTTCGGATTTCACCAGCGTGCGGTCGTTGCCGGCGGTATCGGTACCCAGAACCCGACCGCGACGGCCGGACAGGTCGCTCATCACCGCGCCGACGAGATCGTCGGGTATCAGCACCATGATCTCGTCGATCGGCTCGAGCAGCGTCACCTTGGCCGCCGCCGCGGCCTCTTTCAACGCCAGCGCACCGGCCATCTGGAAGGCGAAATCTGAGGAGTCCACGCTGTGCGCCTTGCCATCGAGCAGCGTGACCCGGATGTCGACCACTGGGTAACCGGCGTGGACACCCTTTTCCATCTGGGCGCGCACTCCCTTTTCGACGCTCGGAATGAACTGCCGCGGGATCGCGCCACCGACCACCTTGTCGTGGAACTCGAAACCCGAACCTTCCGGCAGCGGTTCCACCTCGATGTCGCAGACCGCGTACTGACCGTGTCCACCGGACTGCTTGACGTGCCGACCGTGGCCTTTCGACTTGCCGCCGAAGGTTTCTCGCAGCGGTACCCGGAGCTCGACGGTGTCGACGGTGACGCCGTACCGGTTCGCCAGTGCGTCGAGTAGCACGCCCGCGTGCGCCTCACCCATGCACCAGAGCACAACCTGATGCGTCTCCGGATTCTGCTCAATCCGCAGGGTCGGATCCTCGGCGGCCAACCGCCCCAATCCGACCGACAGCTTGTCCTCGTCGGTCTTAGCGTGCGCCTGGATGGCCACCGGCAGCAGCGATTCCGGCATGATCCACGGTTTGAGCACCAGCGGTTGCGCCTTGTCCGAGAGCGTGTCGCCGGTTTCCGCTCGGCTCAGTCGACCGATCGCGCACATGTCACCTGGCAGCACGACCGACGCGGGCCGCTGCTGCTTGCCCAGCGGGAAGGACAGCGCACCGATGCGTTCGTCCTCGTCGTGGTCGGCGTGGCTAGAGAGGGCGGAGCCGGTCCCGTTTGGCGATCCGAAGAATGACGAGAAATGGCCCGACACATGAACTGTCGTGTCGGGCCGAATGGTCCCGGCGAACACCCGGACCAGGCTGAGCCTGCCGACGTAAGGGTCTGACGTCGTCTTGACCACCTCGGCCAGCAGCGGCGAGTCAGAGCCGCAGGTCACCTTAAGGTACTCAGCACCCTGGGGCGTAAAGACCTCGGGCAGTGGGTGTTCCCGCGGGGACGGGAATCCGCGGGTGGCGATCTCCAGTAGCTCGAGCGTGCCGACGCCGGTGCTGCTGCAGACCGGAATCACCGGGAAGAAGGAGGCGCGGGCGACTGCTTTCTCCAGATCGTCGATCAACACCGACTCGTCGACCTTTTCGCCGCCCAGATAACGCTCCATCAGCGATTCGTCTTCGGACTCCTCGATGATTCCCTCGATCAGCGTGCCGCGGGCTTCTTCGATCTGATCGGCATACGAGGGATCCGGCGAGTGCGTGGTCCGCTTGCCGCCCTGGTACTCGTAGTGCGTCTGCGACAACAGCCCGATCAACCCGCCCCCGGCGGGCAGATAGAGCGGTAGAACCTTGTCGCCGAACGCATTCTGCGCTGCCAAGATTGCATTCCGATAGTTGGCCCTGGCGTGGTCGAGTTTGGTGATCACCACGGCCCGGGGCATCCCGACTTGGCTGCACTCCTGCCAGAGGGACTTGGTCGGTTCGTCGACGTCTTCGTTGGCTGCGATCACGAAAAGAGCGCAGTCGGCAGCTCGCAGTCCGGCCCGCAGTTCGCCGACGAAGTCGGCGTACCCGGGAGTGTCGACGAGGTTGACCTTGACGCCGTCGTGGGCCAGCGATGCCAGGGCGAGACCGACCGACCGTTGCTGGCGGATCTCGGCTTCGTCGTGGTCGCAGACCGTGGTGCCGTCGGCGATGCAACCGGGCCTGGACAACACGCCAGAAGCGACTAGAAGTGCATCGACCAGGGTGGTCTTTCCGCCGCCGGACGGCCCTACCAGCACCACGTTCCGGACGGCGGCCGGATCATCCACGGTGGGGGCGGCTCCTGCACTTTGGGAAGTATTCGACTTGTCTGCCATGACGTGTCTCTCCTCATACCCAACGGCGGTTCGCTGACGCCCGCGAGCGGGCCCTCGGCAATCGTGATGTACGTCACTTTTCCCTTAGCGCCCGCGCAGCACAAGGGCGAACGGGCGGTGAACCCATTTCCCAGCGGCGGCCGTGTTCAGGCGTGCCAGCTGCTCCAGCGCCGGACCGCGACCGCAATCACCGGCCCATTCAACGAAACCGATTGGTACTGTGGGTATTTCGCGCGTAGCAGGTCACGCCCGGCGTGCATCGCGTTGCCGTCGTTATGTACCGCAGCGGTGCCGTCGATCCGGACCCACCACAACTGCGTCCAGTCCTCGGCGTAGTGGTCGACCAGCATGCTCACCAGCGGGTTGCCCTCGATGTTGGCCAGCCGGCGCAGCCGTTGAGTGGTCTTGGGCTTGGCGTCCACAGCGGTGTAGACGACATCGTCGCGAAGCGCGAACACCACCGGCACCAGGTGCGGCCTGCCGTCGGGGGCGACGGTGGCCAGCCGGGCTACCGGTGCGTGCGCGAAGCGGGCCTTGGGGTCGAAGTCGACCACATCGCTGAGCGTAGAGGCCCGGAAAAGCTACGTAATGGTTAGGCCGCCGTCGACAACGATTGTCTGGCCGGTGACGTAGCCGCCGGCCGCTGACGCCAGCCAGACCGCGGTGGCGGCGAGTTCGCGTGCTTCGCCCAAGCGGCCCAGAATCAGGCGATGCGCCTGGCTGTCCAGGTATCCGGGCTTGTATTCGTCGGTCATCTCCGTCCGAAAGAATCCCGGCGCGAGCGCGTTGACCCGGATGCCCTTTCGCGCGCCCCATTGCTGCGCGAGATCTCGGGTGAGTCCGATGATCGCGGCTTTGCTCGCGCTGTAGGCCGCCTGCGGCAGATCAGCGGTGGTGATCCCCAGGACGCTGGCGATGTTGATGATCGAACTCCCGGGCTGCATGACCCGCCCGCTGGCCTGTGCCACCCAGTAAGCGCCGTTGAGGTTGACGTCGATCACCGAGCGGAACTGCTCGGGTGTCTCCCGGGTCGCCGGGTGGGCGGTCCCGACCCCGGCGTTGTTGATCAGGATGTCGACCCGGCCGAACGTCTGCATCGCCGAGTCCACCAGCGCCTGGCATTGCTCGGGCACGCTGACGTCGGTGGCCAGCGTCAGCGCTTTGCGGCCGGTGGCTTCGACGAGCGCGGCAGTTTCGGCCAGCATGTCGACGCGGCGTGCGCCCAACACGACGTCGGCGCCGGCCTCGGCGAACGCCTGGGCGAATGACACGCCGAGCCCCGACGAGGCGCCGGTCACGATCACAACTTTGTCGTCCAGTCGGAATGAATCCAGCACGCCCATGCGAAAGACACCTTTGCTATCGAGTTGCCGTCCAGCCAGACGCTATGAAGCTACTCCGATGGACATGATCGGCGACATCAGCCATCACCTGAGCCCCGTGTGCACGTCGTCGTTCACCCAGCAAACCGCCGGCAACTCTGGGTCCGGGGATGCTCAGCAGGGAAACCCCGGTTACGGTGTACTGAACAAAATCGCGCGTAGGGATCCTGACGCTGCGAAAATCCGAACTTGAATCGGGCTTGAACCTATGCAGGAGGTAACGGGATGAGCGAATCGCACCGCCGTAGACCGCGGTGGTCAATGTGGTTGCTCAGTCTGATGACAGCGGTAGGGCTGGGGCTGGGGACGGTGCCCGCACACGCGTCACCATCGATGCCGCCGCTGCCGCGGGACGCGATGGCGGCCGTTGGGCAGGTGGGCCCGGCGATCGTCGACATCGACGCCAAGCTCGGATACCAGAGTGCGGTGGGCGCGGGAACCGGCATTGTGATCAGTCCCAGCGTGGTGCTTACCAATAACCACGTGGTCGCCGGCGCTACCGACCTGACTGTGAGGTCCATCGGCAACGGTCAGACCTTTCCGGCCACGGTGATCGGCTTCGACCGCAACCATGACATCGCGGTATTGCAGCTTGCTGGAGGGGGACTGCAGCCCGCCAATATCGGTAACTCCGACACGGTGAGGGTCGGCGAACCGATCGTCTCGATGGGTAATGCCGGTGGTGTCGGCGGAACGCCCAGTGCGGTGGACGGGCGCGTCGCCGCGTTGAACCAGACGGTGTCGGCATCAGACGCGCTCACCGGTAGCACCGAGACACTGAATGGGTTGATCCAGGTCGACGCGGGAATACGGCCCGGCGACTCCGGTGGACCGACCGTCAACGCCGCCAACCAGGTGATCGGCATGAACACCGCAGCATCCGAGAACTATCACCTCGGCCGCGGGCAGGGTTTCGCGATCCCGATCAATGAGGCCATGGCCATCGCCGGGCAGATTCAGGGCCGTGGCGGGTCACCGACGGTGCACATCGGTCCGACGGCATTCCTCGGAGTCGGTGTCAACGACGCCAATGCTGGTGCGGGCGCCGTAGTCAGGCAGGTGATTCCGACCGGCCCTGCCGCCGGGGCGGGGCTCACCCCGGGTGATGTGATTACCTCGGTCAACGGTCAACCCGTCAACTCGGCTACCGCTTTAACGAACATTCTCGATCAGCACCATCCCGGCGAGAACGTCACGGTGGGGTTGGAGAGTCGCACCGTTAACGTCACGCTGGCGGACGGTCCGCCGGGCTGACCCCAACAGCGCAGCCATCGGGCTGCGCTCAATTCGTTTGGCGTGCATATGGTTTTCGATGCCGCGCCTCGGGTACGTGTAAAGTCGTGGACTTGACGAGGGACAGAGACGGCACGGTCGAGCATGATCCTGCGGGGGGAAGCCACGTTGAAGCCGGCGTAGTCGAGCATCCCAGCGCGGACGATTTCGCCGACGCCAAGGCGCTGCCCGCCGATCCAACCTGGTTCAAACGCGCGGTGTTCTACGAAGTGCTGGTGCGGGCGTTCTACGACGGCAACGCCGACGGTGCAGGTGACTTGCGCGGACTGATCGAGCGAATCGACTACCTGCATTGGCTGGGCATCGACTGCATCTGGCTGCCGCCGTTCTACGACTCGCCGTTGCGTGACGGCGGCTACGACATCCGCGACTTCTACCGGGTGCTTCCGGAGTTCGGCACTGTCGACGACTTCGTCGCCCTTCTCGACGCCGCGCATCAGCGCGGCATCCGAGTGATCACCGACTTGGTGATGAATCACACCTCCGAATCGCATCCGTGGTTCCAGGAGTCACGACACGACCCAGACGGGCCGTACGGCGACTTCTACGTGTGGAGCGACACCAGCCAGCTCTACACCGACGCTCGGGTGATCTTCATCGACACCGAGGAGTCCAACTGGACGTTCGACCCGGTTCGCCGGCAGTTCTACTGGCACCGGTTCTTCTCCCACCAGCCGGACCTCAACTACGAGAACCCGGCCGTGCAAGAGGCGATGATCGACGTCATGCGTTTCTGGCTCGACCTCGGTATCGACGGCTTCCGGCTGGACGCCGTGCCTTACCTGTTCGAACAGGACGGCACCAACTGCGAGAACCTGCCCGAAACCCACGCGTTTCTCAAGCGGGTGCGCAAGGTGGTCGACGACGAATTCCCCGGGCGGGTATTGCTGGCGGAAGCCAACCAGTGGCCCAGTGACGTCGTCGAATATTTCGGGGATCCCAACACCGGTGGCGACGAGTGCCACATGGCGTTTCACTTCCCGCTGATGCCCCGCATCTTCATGGCCGTGCGCCGCGAGTCGCGCTTTCCGATCTCGGAGATCCTGGCCCAGACGCCGCCGATCCCGGACATGGCCCAGTGGGGCATTTTCCTGCGCAACCACGACGAGTTGACGCTGGAAATGGTCACCGACGACGAGCGTGACTACATGTACTCCGAGTACGCCAAGGACCCGCGGATGAAAGCCAATGTGGGTATCCGGCGTCGGCTGGCTCCGCTGTTGGACAACGACCGCAACCAGATCGAGTTGTTCACCGCGCTGCTGCTGTCGCTGCCCGGCTCGCCGTGCCTCTACTACGGCGACGAGATCGGCATGGGCGACGTCATCTGGCTGGGTGATCGCGACGGAGTGCGCACGCCGATGCAGTGGACCCCCGACCGCAATGCCGGATTTTCCGCCGCCAACCCGGGTCGGCTGTATTTGCCGGCCAGCCAGGACCCGGTGTACGGCTATCAGTCGGTCAACGTGGAAGCGCAACGCGACACCTCGACGTCGCTGCTGAACTGGACCCGCACCATGCTGACCGTGCGCCGGCGCCACGACGCGTTCGCGACGGGGACGTTCCAGGAGATGGGCGGGTCGAATCCGTCGGTGCTCGCCTACGCCCGCATATCCGACGATGACGTGGTGCTTTGCGTCAACAACCTGTCGCGTTTCCCGCAGCCCATCGAGCTGAACCTGCAGCATTGGAACGGTTACACACCGGTCGAGTTGACCGGGCAGGTGAAATTCCCGCGCATCGGGAATCTGCCCTACCTGCTGACCCTGCCAGGACATGGGTTCTACTGGTTCCAGTTGTGCGGGTCTGAGGAGTCGCAATGAACTTGCCCTGGTCGGAATGGCTACCGCAGCAGCGCTGGTACGCCGGGCGCAGTCGCGAGCTCACTGCCGCCGAGCCGAGCCGCGTGGTCGGCCTGCGCGATGATCTGGATCTGGTCTTGGTCGATGTTGCCTACACCGACGGTTCAGCGGAGCGATACCAGGTGATCGTCAGCTGGGATTCCGAGCCGCCGGCCGAGTACGACGCCGTCGCCACTATCGGCGCCGACGGCGACCGCACCGGCTACGACGCGCTCTACGACCCCGATGCGGCGGCGTTTCTGCTGTCGCTGATCGACACATCGGCCACCCGCGAAGACGTGTCGTTCGGCAAGGAGCCGGACGTGACCTTGCCGCTGGAGGCATATCCGCGGGTATCGGACGCTGAGCAGAGCAACAGCAGCGTGATCTTCGACTGGGATGCCATCTTGAAGGTGTTTCGCCGGGTCAGCCCCGGCATCAACCCCGATATCGAGCTCAACCGGGTACTCGGCCGGGCTGGAAACCCGCATGTGGCCCGATTGCTGGGCATCTATGAGCTGGCCACGCAGGACACGGATACCTACTGCCCGCTGGGCATGGCGACCGAGTACGCGGCTAACGCGGCCGAGGGCTGGGCGATGGCCACCGCCAGTGTCCGCGACCTGTTCGCGGAGGGCGACCTGTACGCCCACGAGGTCGGCGGCGACTTCGCCGGTGAGTCCTATCGGTTGGGTGAAGCCGTCGCATCGGTGCATGCCACGCTGGCCGACGTCCTCGGCACGTCGCAGGCCCCCTTCCCGGTCGACACCATGCTGGCGCGGTTGTCGTCGGCGGTCGGGTCGGTGTCCGAGCTCGACCAGTACGCGGCGATGATCGAGCAGCGCTTCCAAAAGCTGGCGGAGCAGACCATCACCGTGCAGCGGGTGCACGGCGACCTGCACTTGGGCCAGGTGCTGCGCACACCGGAGTCCTGGTTGTTGATCGACTTCGAAGGTGAGCCGGGTCAGCCGCTGGACGAGCGCCGCGCGCCGGACTCTCCGTTGCGAGACGTGGCGGGCGTCTTGCGTTCCTTCGACTACGCCGCCTACGGGCCACTGGTCGACCAGTCGGCCGACAAGCAACTCGCCGCGCGCGCCCGAGAGTGGGTGCACCGCAACCGCACAGCGTTCTGTGACGGCTACGCGCATGCTTCCGGTGTTGATCCGCGTGACTCAGCGCTGCTATTGGCGGCGTACGAATTGGACAAGGCGGTCTATGAGGCCGGTTACGAGTCTCGGCACCGCCCCGGTTGGTTGCCCATTCCGCTGCGGTCGATCGCCAAGTTAGCAGCTGATTGATGTGCGTCTCACCTGAGTAACCGTGCCTGCTGTGCAGGTGTCGTGGTTCCGGTGAAAGCATGTCTTTATGCAACGTGAGACATTCGACAGTGAGGCGCGGTTGTCGTGGGTGCTGGCGGTACTGGCCGGAGTGCTGGGAGCGGCGGCATTTACCCACTCCGCCGGATATTTCGTCACGTTCATGACCGGGAACGCGCAGCGCGCTGTGCTGGGATACTATCGGGACGACGTGACGCTGTCGGTGACGGCCGGGCTGCTGCTGCTGTGCTTCGTCGCCGGCGTGGTGGTTGCGTCGGTGTGTAGGCGGCATTTCTGGGTGGCACATCCGCACGGACCGACCGTGCTGACTACCTTCAGTCTTTTGGCGGCTACAGCAGTGGACGTCCTCGATGAGGGGTGGGAAGAGGCTCAACTTGATTTCCCGCCGATTATGTTGGTGGTCTTCGGCATTGGCGCTTTGAACACGTCGTTCGTCAAGGATGGCGAGGTGTCGGTGCCGTTGAGCTATGTGACCGGCACGCTGGTCAAGTTGGGCCAGGGCATCGAACGCCATATCGCCGGTGGAAATGTGGCAGATTGGCTTGGCTACTTCCTGCTGTTCGCCAGCTTCGTGTTGGGCGCAGCTTTGGGCGGCTGCATCAGCTTGGTCGTCAACGGGACCGGGATGCTGTTCGCCGCTTCGGCATTGTGCGCGTTGACAACCGGATACACGTACTTCCACCAGGACCGCCGCGCGTTGCTGGATTAGCAACCCGCACAGAAGACATCGGCAGCAGCGCTGGGGGTGCGCTGCTGCCGATGCGTGGGTGGATATGTCAGGTGGCGGCTTGACCACCGCTCAACACCCGCTGGATGTCGGGCTTCATGGCGACCAGTTGCTGGTTCCAGTAGCCCCAGTCATGCGTTCCGTTGGGCGGGAAGTTGAACACGCCGTTGTTGCCGCCCGCGGCAGTGTAGTTGTCGCGGAACTGCTCGTTGGTGCGCAGCGTGAACTGCTCCAGGAACTTGGCCGGCATGCTGTCGCCGCCAAGGTCGTTCGGAGTCCCGTTACCGCAGTAAACCCAAACGCGCGTGTTGTTTTGGACCAGCCGAGGGATCTGGACCATCGGGTCGTTGCGCTTCCACGCCGGGTCGCTCGTCGGACCCCACATGTTGGTGGCGCTGTAACCGCCTGCGTCACCCATCGCCAGACCGAGCAGGGTGGGCCACCAGCCTTCAGACGGGTTCAAGAAGCCGGACAGCGATGCCGCGTACGAGAACTGCTGCGGGTAGTACGCGGCCAGAATCAGTGCGGAGCCGCCCGACATCGAAAGGCCCACCGCGGCATTGCCATTCGGGGAGATACCCCGGTTGGCTTGCAGGTACGTCGGAAGCTCTCTGGTCACGAACGTTTCCCACTTGTAGGTCTGGCAGCCCGCCTTGCCGCACGCCGGCTGGTACCAGTCGCTGTAGAAGCTGGACTGTCCACCGACCGGCATGATCACCGACAGGCCGGACTGGTAGTACTCCTCGAACGCGGGAGTGTTGATGTCCCAGCCGTTGAAGTCGTCCTGTGCGCGCAACCCGTCGAGCATGTAGACCGCGTGCGGTCCGCCGCCCTGGAATTGGACCTTGATATCGTGTCCCATCGCGGCGGACGGTACTTGCAGATACTCGACCGGCAGGCCCTTCTTGGAGAACGCCCCCACAGTCGCCGAGCCGCCGATAGCACCGACCAGACCGGACAGCAGTGCTGCCCCCATGATCGCGATTGCCAACCGGCGCGGCAAACGCGCCGCCGCACCGCGGAACTTCTCAACGAACTTCATAGCTCCTACCCATCCCAACTTTCATCTGCCGCGTTATGCGGTCGAATAGCTGTCAGGGGCAGTCAAACACAGCACGCGGTTCACTCCCGTTTGTCGCCTCGGGGTGTGGGGTCGCGGTTGGCTAACGATTAAGCCTCGGCGCGGACTCAAAGATAACGATTGTGAATCGGCGGCCTCATGGCCTCGTCGGCTACTCGGCTGGCATGGAATTCGTCAG